>Ga0302231_10000397_pt1 | contig 34292 bp, 8 predicted proteins | sample II_Palsa_N2_2_FD_193522 | JGI IMG/M metagenome (GOLD analysis project Ga0302231, IMG submission 193522) | Peat permafrost microbial communities from Stordalen Mire near Abisko, Sweden - II_Palsa_N2_2 | ecosystem: Environmental > Terrestrial > Soil > Palsa > Peat permafrost | place: Sweden...
AACCCAGACCATTACCCGATACGACAGCGACCATCGACTTACCCTTGCTTGCACATTGGCGGTGGCCGGTCGTCATGACAGGCCTCATCTAAGTCTTATCTGGTCTGGCGCGGAAAAGTTTAGGGGGGGCGAACTGGAGAGACTGGTTTTACAATGCCACGCCATCCACCACACAGGGCAGAGTGAAGATTTTAGGGACCTGAGGGGGAACCCTCACCTTCACTTGGAAAGTCAGCTGGCACGCCCCCCGCCCGATGGTGGACGGACACCCGCATCAACAACGCAACAAAGTCTCTTGCATAGCCTGCGACGTCGAAAAGCCCCGACTGTTGCTTCTGGCGAATCAACTTTTCGCGCACAGCCGTCCGATACGCTGCATCACGCCCATGCCTGATCGCTTGAACCACGAAATCGTCATCAGTACGCACGTTCATTTCGTCCATGCCCAAATGATGGTTCAGGCTGCCAGCCACACGCGTCGCAAATGTTTCGCCGGGTCGCGTAAGCACGGGGCAGTCAGCCCACAACGCATCCGAGGCCGTGGTGTGTGCGTTGTAGTGCTCGGTATCAAGGAACAGATCGGCATGCCTGTAACGCGCCAAATATGGTGCGTGCGGAAGTTTTTCCGTGAATACGAGACGATCTGGATCGATACCGGCCGTGCGTGCCGCCTCATACAGCCGCTCAGTTGCGCGTCCAGGTCCTTTCATCAACCAGAGCACGCTACCAGGCACACCGGCAAGAACGCGCAGCATCCGGGCAAAGCTGCGTGGATTGAGTTTGAAGCTGGCATTCATGCACGCGTATACAACGCCCGATCCCGTCGGCAGGCCGCAGGCCTCGCGCGAAGGAGGCATGCCTACCTCGCGGGTCGGATCCGTGGGCTGATAACAACGCGGCAGATACACGACTCTTTCGGAGAAGCACTGCCGCAGCGATGCCGGCAGCACAAAACGGTCGGCAATCACATAGTCCATGAACTGCGCGCCGGTCGTTCCTGGAAAACCTAACCAACTCACCTGGACGGGCGCCGCTCGATAGGCAAATACCTCCGGCCGACTGGCTCGACTGTAGCCATCCAGGTCAATCAGGATTTCGATGCCGATTGCCCGCACCGTGTTTGCCAGCTCCGCAGGTGAAAGCCCAGATACCGGATGAAACATATGGGCTGCTGCTGCCAGTCGATGTCGTTGCGCGCTGCTCGGATAATCGCGAGTCGCAAACAGATGCGCCTCGATCGCCGACGAGTGCAGTTGCTCAAACAATGCAGAAGTAAGAATGGACGTCGGGTGTGGACCGAAGCCGCACGAGACAAAGCCAACGCGCAACTTGTCGTGCGCTGCAGGCGAAAAAACATCCCCGGTCGCAGGCTTGTGCGTGACCGCTGCCTGCAAGCTGGCGGAGCGGGTGCTCGCACAGACAAGCTCCAGCTCGGCGGTAGCACCTTCCGACAGAAAGTCGATGGGCGATACATCGCCGCGTCGCTCCTGCACGCAGGCTTTGAGTCGCGTGCTCAGCACGTCCAGCTCATGCCAATCGCAAAGCCGCCGCTTGTTGAAGACAAGTGCACACAGACTGCGCACGTCCCGGGGATTCAGAATCAGCGCACGCTCGTACGCGAGGCAAGCGGCTTCGGGATCCTGCGCCCAATCGCACGCATGACCTAACTGCCATTGCAATGCGGCATGATCTGGAGCGATAGAAACGGCCTGCTGAAATGCTTCTACTGCTTCCGCGTATCGCTCCTGGTTCTTCAGTGCTTCTGCCAGCAATTGCCAGCCCGGCAACTGTCCCGGGTGACTTGCCAACATGGCTCGTGCACGCGTCTCAGCATCCGCGGAACGGCCAAGTTGAATTTCGCACCGACCCAGATTGGCCTGCGCGCCAATTGCCTGCGGATCCGTGGCAGCCAGGGCGTAGCACGCACGGGCAAGCTCATAGGTTCCCGCCTGAAACAGTTCACTGCCCAGGTCATTCAGCGCGACCGTGCTGGCTGATGAGGTGGGCAAGGCGGCTTGAAGACGCGCAGTGAACACGTCGAGGGGCATGACGTCCGGTGGCATCCCCGAATCGGCCATTACTGTTTCATATAGCCCACTGTGCTCCCTGTGAACCATGCAATCCCCTTATGGCTAATGATGTAGCTCCATGGCTCTCACGGCGACCTGGAGGACTGCCATACTTTCACAAAGTACTCCCCGTTGTTTCAAGCCATGATCCGCATTGACAGACGGGTCGAGATGCCCCCATAAACAAATGGCCATGCGCACTCTTGTCGTTACCGCCGCCGATGAAGCCTTCATGCCGCTGCTGCGTGGACTGGTCGAGTCGCTGCAGCAATGGGAACCTCGGCCCTTCAACGATCTTGCCTGCTTTGATCTCGGGCTTGCGCCCGAGAGTCGTCGGTGGATCGAAGGTGTTGCAACCCACGTGGTCGAACCACGTTGGGATCTGCCGGTGCATGAAAAGTTACGGCAGAAGCAACCTGAGCTGCGCGCCCTGACGGTACGTCCCTTCCTGCCACGCTACTTTCCGGGTTACGACGCCTACCTATGGATCGACGCAGATGCCTGGGTGCAGGAACGGTTTGCCCTTGAATGGCTACTCGCTGCAGCGGCTACGGGACGACTTGCCGCCGCGCCGCAAGTGCATCACGCCTATCTGCAAACCGAGAGAAACTTCAACTGGCGCATGCAGCGCATGCAAGCCTGTTTCGGTCTGGAGGCTGGGCGCTGGTTGCTATGGGATACCTACTTCAACGCCGGCGTCTTCGCACTTCGCTCGGATGCACCGCATTGGGCGCTCTGGGCCAAGTGGTTCACCCTTGGGCTTGAGGCCACCAATGGAAAACTTTGCTGCGACCAGACTGCGCTCAACCAGGCGCTCTGGATGGAACACCTGCCGGTCAACCCGCTGCCGGCACTCTGCAATTGGTTGTGCCACCTGGCGCTGCCCCGTTTTGACGTCGAACGCAGGCGATTCTGTGAGCCAACCGCACCTGGGCATCCGATCGGGATCCTGCATCTCTCTGCGAACAGCAAAGATTCACATGTAGAGCAACGCGGTGAAGACCACACCCACAAGGTCAGCCTCCGTTTTCCTGGTACGGATCAGCCCACGCAGGCAACATCGATGCCGTCTATGTAGCGGCTTCGAAATCACAGGAAGCCGACTGTCAGCCACATGTCGAAGGACCCTGCATGCGCACCATCGTCATCCAGTCATACCGCACTGTCGACACTCCGGCATGGCTGCAGCGATGCATGCTGACCGTCAAGGCGTGGGCTGAGAGCAATGGCTACGAATATCTATTCATTGATGACGCGCTGTTCGAATATGTCCCGCAGCGTTTTCGCGAACCTGCGCCAGTATCGCTGCTACCGCTTACCGATCTGGCACGCCTAGGCGTCCTGCGCGAAAAGCTGGCATCCGGCTATGAGAGAGCTCTCTGGATCGATGCTGACGTGGTGATTTTCCGGCCTGACGAATTTCGCATTCCCAGTCCATGCGGAGCCCTGCTCTGCCATGAGATATGGACCCACCAGGATGCACAGGGTCAGATCCAGCATGAGCGAGGCATCAACAATGCCGTCATGGTGTTCGAGCGAGGGCACCCATTGCTGGACTTTCTGCATCATGCTGCCACGGAGCTGTTCAACCATCTTGAACCAGCGAAAATCCGCACGACCACCATCGGCACGGATTTCCTCACTCGACTGGGACGCCTCTACCCGATGCGCCTGCTGACGCAAGTGACCTGCCTGAGCCCCCTACTGGTTCATGCGCTATCAACCGGCCAGCAACCTGGCCTTCTGCAGGAACATGCCGAGCGCTTCGGCAATCCATTTCATGCAGCGAATCTTTGCCGGTCCCTACTGGAATCGGAGTCGTCGAGTAGCTCGCAGCAGCACGAGGTTAGCGCCAAGCAGCTCATCGAAATCGTGGAAATACTCGTTGCAACACTTGGTGAGACGTTGAGTCCCTTGCGTAAAAATAAGTGACGACCATGGAAGATATCTCTGGCCTCTTCTCTGTAGGTCATGGCGGAGAAAACGTCGGGACGGCCTGTCAGTGTAGCTCGAACCGTCGGCGAAGGCTTCCGTGGCGATCTGGTCGTCGGCGTTGTAGGTGTCGGTGATTACTCGCCCTGCATCAACCGGGCTTCTGCCGCTACTTTATAAAACACCTTGGCAGCCTCCGGGCTCAAGGGCTCGACTTCGCGTGCAGTCAAAGCGCCGATGACAATTTCACCGAGCCGCGAACTATCCTGCTCACCTCGCGTGACGGCAAGCAAATAGTCAAGTTGGTGGTGGATGGAAAGGATCGGCTGACGATCTGGAAAACGTATTAACAAGCTATCGCATTGCTTCACAGCCATCTCAAACAACTGAATTCTGGATGACATATTTTTACCTTCGCCCGAATTGCGTAGATCGTTCATAAGACGCCAACTATCCTTTGCGTTTCAAATTATAGAGAAGCTACTGCGCCAATCTATCCATAAGTTTAGGACAAAAACCCGCAAAGGCGGGTGTTTTTCATCTAAACGATTTTCTCGTTATCAACGAGAAACTATTGCCATGAGTACGCCCAATTTCTTTTCGATTCGATCCTTCTGCGCAGAAACCCCATCCGGAAGCGTGTCAACAGTCTGGATACGCACGGCAGTCCCACCGGCAGCTCTCGCAGTTATATCAACAAAAGTGCTGCCTGTTGAAGCGTGAAGCATCTTCGTTGATTCGAGCCGGCCAGAAGTAGAGTTTCCCCACCGAATTGACCACGTACATCGATGACTATTTGCTGCTCCATGCCTTCAAACAAATTATCAGCTCGCTGCAAGGCCCGCTGCGAAACATTATTGATCAAAACGTTTTAATTAGTCTCAATGTTGTAGTGCTTAACCTCGATACTTGCCGACTCATCATCAGCCACTCAATCAGGACGAACACTTCCAAGGGTTCCATTAGGAACTTGCTCGCCATCAAGGTAACTGACTTGACCGCTGTAGCCAGGCCCAAGAGCATTGCCAACATCGATCTCTGATTGTCGCCACGTGGGCCTGACGACCGTAGCCCCACCAGCATCTTCTGCTATGTCTGGAACATAAAAAGAAGCCGCCTTTCGGCGGCATCTTTCTAGTGAGGCGACCTACTTGACGGTCAATCCTCCTTCGAGTTTCGGAGGAACAAGCATCTGAGCTTCGAGTGCTCCCTCGGCAGCATCAAGGATGTAGACGCTCTCCCCTTCTCCGAGGTCTCCAATTGCCTCTTTGATTTTCTCTTGGGCGGCCTTCTCTTTGCGTAGCGCGAACACCTGAGGACCAACAACTTTGGCCCCGAGTTCACGCAAGGCGTTTTCCAGAGCACTTAGTCGTTCCGTGCTTTTTGAAACGACAAAGACAAAGACTTGTCCGCGCATTGTTAGGTTGAAGCTCTCGATTGCCATATTACCAATCACCTATAGCCTGAATGTTCCCGTCCCAAGTATTCAAGGGTCTAAACCGGATAGCAAACGTCCCCTCACTATTAACGATTACTGATGATCGCTGGTTTAGCAACGTGAGTGCGGCTCGGTCTGCGGAGCTGGGTTGAACTGCCAAAAAGCCTTCGCCAGGTTGCGTATGCAGGATTAGTCGCGAATTCGTAGGGATTTCACCCATCTGAGGACCCAGCTCGCGTAGATATAGCTGGCCTGTTGCGCGATCTCTGAAGTAAGCAACTTCATTTCCACCAGCTTTCGATGCTGCAGCAATGTCCTGAACTGTGACCTGCCCTCTTACGACTGGCAACGTACCACCGGCTTCACGAATCTGATTAAGAAGATCGCTACTTCCTTGGCCTGCCACTGCCGGTTGCTCAGTGGCAATCCTAACTCCGCCGCTGACTGCTGGATTTGGAACAAAAAAACACCCGCATTTGCGGGTGTTTTTCTATCAACTCGTACCGATACTGGTACCGGCAATTGATGTTAACTCATCTAGCCTTGCTTCTATCCTTCCAATCTGTGCTGGGAGTACCTGGGCGGCATAGTCCTTGTACTGGGAAAGGAGCATCCCAACGCGATGTGGTTCGGCAATGGCAGCGCACGCCACTCCATAGTAAGCGCGCCGCGGGAAATTGTTGCACAGAGGATGAGTCTTGGCGGCTATAGGTTGATTTAGCCCTCTGGAGCATTCGAGTAACGACGAGAACTCTTTGAAGAAAGAGTCACCTTCGTTCTTCAGAAGCTCAGAAAAATTCTTCTCTGCGAGCTTAAGATCATCCTCCGCTGAGGCAAGTCGAATGTATTGAACGTAGTTCCTCCCATCAACTAGAGGAAAGTATCCTAGACCTCGATCAACCGTGGTTGTGAAGCGTTGGTTCTCCACACCATGAACCAGATTGAGCCGGTTCACAAGATTCTCGACAGTATCGTGACGCACGCCAAGAATTGGGGTGAGCTCAAGACGCCCACCTTCCGTGTGTGTCGAGTGCGATGTCCAAAGGAAGCAGTCAAATCCTCCGCTCCTTTGGCGCACAAACATCTCGCGCCCCTTCAGCCACACGAATCCTAAGCCCTGGAGCTCAGGAATTAGTGCTTCTATCAACATCTTTTCGGCAGCGTTCATATCTATTTCCACCATTCCCCAGGGGCCGGCAACTGAGGACCGTTGATCCTATTGATCGGGAAAGGATCCAACACGGATCCAGCGGGCAAACCTATCGCCCTGCCATTATTACCTACTACCAAACCCCCGTATTGCTGCAAGTACGGGAAATGCTCCAACTGACGATTCGTGTAGGGCGCATTCTCCGATAACTTGAATTCCAGCGCACCAAACTCTCCCGAGTCCAGGGAGGTTCCAAATGCATCAAGGACAGTGCGCCCCGGGAGCAAGTTTCCATTTTCATCAAACGCGCGAACTGACAGCCGTCGAACCATCTGTCCCTGCTCAAACGCTTGATCGGCTGCTGCATTGACCCCGGAGTCCTCGAACACATTACCTAACTTGAACGGCGATGATCCAGGTGCACTGCTTGGAACCTCAATCATCAACTGCTTGTTGGGAACAAACAGTTGCTTTCCACCGCCTATCGCTTCGAAAGACTCTCCCGGTACCGTCCAAGTATCAATAATTTTAGCAGCAGTGCTTTGCAGAGCCGCCACACTTTCCGAAGGTGTGTATAAAGTCGACACGCGCCCTTCAAGGTTGATACCTAACGTATCGGCAGGCGTATCCAAGTCCGCGAAGTAGTTCCCCTTGGTGTCGTTGAGAACTTGTTGAACGTAGTTAACCCCAGGCTCCAACTGCGTCAAGCCCACCGGCTGACTGTAATCGATACCTTGTAGATGACCAACTAGCCTCTCGCCTTCGTAACCTGCATCCGAATAAAAGTTATAGGCGGTATTGAACTGATCCAGTGTTGAGTTATCAGCTACGTCACCAAGCACTGCCTGCTGCACCGTAGCTTGCGCCATCGAGTCGATGGTGCCCACATCGCCGTCTTCCACCGCTGCAATGTCAGCTGTGGCAGCAGTAGTACCACTGCTAAGCACAGGTGGCCTGAAGCCTGAAAGGTCCTCACCAATAGCGCCAAGCTGGCTATTAGCCGCAAGAGCCGCACTGCCACTACCCGATCCCACGAGCTGTAGATCACCGACAGCATCGGCCACACGACCTACTCCATTGGCGAGGAGCCCGGCACCTTCCACGCCCAATCGGCTCAAGCCCACCGCACCATCTGCCGCCATGACGACATTGGTCGTTGTCTCACCAATCAGCATTCCCGCCTTCAGCTGATCGAGTGGATCGTTGCTCTGACTCAAATTACCCGCTTGATCCAGCGTCGAATTCAAAGACGACAGGGTGGTATCGACAGGGTGGTTTTCGAAGAACTGTACCCCGGCGCCCACCATGTCCCCGAGACGCTCGGAATCTCCGCGATACGCATCGGTATAGTTGCCAAAGAGTTCGTCAAGACCCGCACCTGCAAATGTCTTGGCGGTGACAGCCAGCCCAACCGCCCCTTTCACCGTCGCTGCCAAGATACCTAGCTCCGCCCCTGCAATGCGCGCGGCTACAAGCTCGGTCTGCAGTCCCGGCTGCGGGGCTACTGGGGGTGGCGCCGGTGTTGTATCAACGAAAGGAGCAGGTGCCTCGTCTGTGGTTTCATAAGTCTGCACGGTATTGGACCAGTCAGCTTGACCGTCATTCCGCGCAATCAGATAGGGATCGACATAGGTTCCGCTGTAATTGGTCGTACTCGCCAATCTACCGGTGGTTCCGTCGCTTAATTCCGTCGTTCCTAATGTAACCTGCGATTTTGTCGCGTCGAAAACGTTGCCTTCACTCGTTGTCTGGGTACCTATGCCAGCCGTCTCCTCTGCTGCTAATTCTTCTTGCAGTTCCAGTGCCGCCTGTGGGTCAACATGGCTAAAGTCAATCGGTTGATCCTGTACAGGGCCCGCTATCGATCCGACAACACCTGCACTCGTCGTTTGCACTTGCTGCCAAGCCATACCCACCATCGACTGGCCATCATTCGATGAGCTAGTTCCATACAACCCACCACCCATCAGGCTACCCGCACCCGCCTCGTTGTACTTCGCGAGCAAGTTGTTCGGATCGTAGGTGCTACTAACGGGTGCCGTTTGTTGATTCTGCTGACTCGACTGGTTATTTGATTGCTGCTGATAGGACCGGATACCAGCGATGGCAGTTGTGGCCAGAACATTGCCTGCGACACTCTCGCTTAGCTGCTCCCAGCTCAACACGTGTTTGTCGCCCAGGGCTACGCTGACCTCGCGGTTGATCGTGCCTGAAAGCACCCCTCCTGCTAGGTCAGCGGCCACGCTACCGGTGGTGATGCCCTTGGATTCGTCAGCGTCACTGGGTAGTCCAGTTTCAGCCGTGATGCCTTGAGCCAACGCGGAAGCAACCAGTCCGTCCCAGCTGAAATGCTCGGGCTCATGCGTCACTTCTGCGCTTGTCACGCCCGCCGCGTAGGCACCCGCGCCCATCGCGTACTGGCCCAATGCATTCAAGCCACGCCCCGTGCTGGCCGCATCACCGGGAATATTCCCTACAGCATCGCCGAAGGTATTGGTTTCCGACAGACCGTAACCGATGCCGGCTGTGAGTCCAGCCGTCAAGCCGCCCTCGAGCGCCCCTTTCAGCGAGAAACCCTGCTGTATGCCCTCGGCCTCGCCAGTCAGCTGGCCCAAAGCATTTCCCACGAAACCGCCAATCGCCGCCGCGCCCACACCCACAGCACCCAAACTACCGCTGAGTGCCGCCGTGCCCGCCGCAAAGAGGGAACCCGATGCGGCGCCGAAGGCTTCCGCCGCGACGCCTGCAGTGAAGACGCTAGCGACGATGACCACGGCAAGCACCACGATCTCCGCCAACGCATTGCAATGATGACTCGCCGGTGGTGGTGGTGGCGCGATCATCGGCAGGTTCGGCGTCGTACTACCCACGATACTGCTCGGGTCGTATGGCTTGTAGGTCGTCGCGCTATTGCTGTTGGTGGTCACCGTCGGGATAGTCAGCCGCTGTCCGATCGACAGGTCACTGTCGCTGCTCAGTGCATTGGCCTGCGCCAGCACGTACCACAGGCTGGCGTCGCCGTACTCGGTCTGTGCAATGCTCTCCAACGTATCGCCGGCCTGCACCACGTAGCTGTCCGGGCTGTCGTTGTTGCTGCTGAAGGCGGTGACCTCGGACAGCACGTCCAGCGTGCCGGCATTGTCGTAATGCGCCAGTTGCTGGCCGTTGACGTACACGTAGTGCTGCACCTGGGTGGCCGGGTCGCTGCCCTGGTTCAGGCTCGTGCCGCTGATGCCGGTACCGTCCTGCCGCTCAATGATTTCGCCGTCGCCGTTATAGGCGAACACGCGCACCGTATCGGCCAGCGTGCCGCTGGGATCTTCAGTGTGCTGCTCCAGCGCCACTTCGTTGCCGCGGGTATCGTAGATGGTCTGGTCGGTGGACGGCTGCACGTTCGGGGTATCGGACACATTCACACCCGTCGTCTCGGACTGCAGGTAGCCGTCCTTGCGCAGGTAGCTGACCTGATACTGGTCAATACGGCCAGTGCTGTCGCGGTACTGGTAGGCCACCACGTCACCATCGGCGTCATAGCCCGCGCTGCCATTGGGGCCCTGATATACGACCTCGCTCTGCATCGTGAGGTTGCCGTAGGTAGTGCTGTCCGGTGTCGGTGGCGTGGCCGGTGGCGTGTCGGGCGTACCGTCCCAGTTGGTCGGGTTGCCGAACGTCACTTCCTCGGACAAACGACCGACTACGTCGTAGAAGTCGACCGTGGCGTTGTCCAGCTCGCCGCCCACGTCGGTACCGGTGCCGCCCTCCCCGTCGTCGGCCTCGTCCGGATTCACCTTGCCCGGCGGCAGGCCACCCAGCATGGTGCCCAGCGCATAGTACTGATCGGTGATCAGTGCATGCCCGTCGGCGTCGTAGCTGATGGTTTCCTCCACCCCGCGCGAGGCGCCGCCGGTGGTGAGGTTGACGGCGTAGTCCGCCCGCACCAGCTCGTTGCGCTCGTCGTAGTAGCTGCGTTGCACCAGTGTGTCGCCCGCTGCGTTCACCGTCAGCTGGTCGATCACATTGCCGTCGGCATCGTAGGTCTGTGCATACGAGTTGACAGCATCAGTCACCAGGATCTGACCGTTGGTCAGGCTGCCATCGGAGATCTGCACGCGGTTGTCGCCATCGTAGGTGTACCACGCATCCTGCGTGCCCGGGCCACCTTGGGTGGTGCCGTTGCTGCTGGCATCGACCTCGCGCCGGTTGCCGTCGGCGTCGTAGCTGAAGCGCTCGTTGAGCGTGACTGTGCCGGTGACCTCATCGGTCGTCACGACCGTGCTGATGCGGTTGTGGCTGTCGTAGCTGGTCTGGGTGATGGTGTGGACGAGGTTGTTGTTGCCGTCGCGTGTGGTGTCTTCCTCGCGCACCAGGTTGCCGTTGGCATCGTACTGATAGCTGTAGCTCGAACCGTCGGCGAAGGTTTCCGTGGCGATCTGGCCGTCGGCGTTGTAGGTCAACGTTTCGCTGTTGGGCGTGCTGATCGGGCCGGTGACATAGGTGGGGGCGACCTGCCCCTGCGCCGTCGGCGACCAGTTGTCGTTCTCGCCGGTTTCCAGGCCCGTGGCGGCATCGTAGGTGTAGCTGTAGTCGGCACCGCTCAAATCGGTATGCGTCACCGCCTGGCCGTATGGGTTGTATTGCCAGCTTTCGGTGTCGCCATCGGCGGTGGTTTCGCTGACCAGATCGCCATCCATGTTGTAGACGTAGGTGTCCTGCACCACGCCGGTGGGCACGCTTGGCGTGTACTGGTAGTTCCACGAGACGCCGCGCGCCGAGACCGAGCCGATGCCATTGCTGTTGCCCGATATCCCCACGGCAGCGAACGCCGCGCCCGCGGGCGCGGTGCCAGTGACCGTCGTAGTCTCCCATGCGCCCTTGTGATCGTTGGATACGACATTGCCTTCCGAATAGGAAATCAGGTTGCCGCTGGCGTCGTACCAGAGAATGATCACGGCCCCGGCCGCCTTCGCGCCATCCGGGGCCAGGTACAGGCTGACTTGTGCGGTCGCGCTGATGCTTTGTCCGACCGTCACCGGGACCCGATCCTGGTTGGTCAGAGTCTGGGGTGTCAGTCCGTTGTAGCTCGCGACCCAGGGACTGTTGGAGGCCGCGCTGGTGGAATGGATGGTCCAACCGGCGGGTTCGTCCCAACCTGTGTCGCCCTCGCTGAAGCTGTCATTGGTCGGCTGGTTGGTGAAGCTGCCGCTGGGCAGATAGGTGACGATGGAGCCGTCGGCACCGGTGCTGGTTGCGCCCGGCGGTGGTACATAGTCCCAGGAAACACCGGCGCAAACGACCGTCGCACCGCTAATGTTGTAATTGATGGCACTAACGGCGATCGCCGCATAGGCCGCACCCGGAGGCGCGGTGCCAGTGACGGATGCCTGGCCTGGCCCTCGATGTGCGGAAATCACGTCGCCAAAGTTGTAGCTTGAGCTGATGAAGTTTCCGTTGGCGTCATACCAATAGATCATCGGCTCGCCGCCACCGTGCTGACCTTCAGCAAGAAACCAGCCTTTGGCCGTGATGACCTGTCCGGGCACCACCGGTACGCGGTCCTGGTTGACCATGGTCTGGCTATAGGCCGAAGTACCACCGAAAGCAGCCGTCCAGGGGCCGTAAGGGCCGGTACCGAAATTGCCCGTGGACCAACCCGGTGCAGCATTCCAACCTGTCAGCCCCTGTGCAAAATTGGCGTTGGTGGGTGCCTGTGTCCAAGTACCGGGGGTCCCCGGACCGTGCGCATCGGACACGCTAGCCGCACGTTGCGCGGCATCCTGACTCCACAACACACGCCCCTGACTGTCGTAACCGTCGTAGTTGGCGTGCAATGCGGCATCGATGGTGTCGCCGCTTTGCAGGTAGGCACTGCCGATACCGTCGTAGCTGATCAAGCGGTTGCCGTCCTGATCGAGTACATAGGCCTGCTGCCAGACGGCTGTGCGTGAGGTACCCGTGCTGGAGAGCACGAAATCGCCCTGCTGCACTGTCCGGCCCAACGCATCGACGTTAGTGAAGGTGATGTTGCCGTTACCGTCTTCGTCGGCGACTTCGTTACCCAGGGCATCGTAGGCTACGTAGGAGACGGCTCCGGCACCATCGATCGTCTTCACCGTCTGACCCAGCGCATCGATCGTTGTTGTGGTGGTGTTGCCGTTCTCGTCAGTGACCGAGATCAGGTTGCCTTCGGCATCATAGGACGAGGTCTTGACCGGAGTGGTCACCGTACTGACCCCATTGATTCCCACCACGGCCACCGCAGCTTCGGTCTGCGTAACGATCTGGTTGCGATCGTTATAGGTATACGTCGTGGTGTTGCCTGCCGCGTCGGTGGAGCTGAGCACGTTGCCCCAGCGGTCGTAGCTGGCGTGCAGAATGCCCGCGTTTTCACCCGAAGTGGCATTCGTACTTGGCGCCTGTTCGGCGATCACCCGGCCATCGAGGTCCAGGGTGTCGATCGTCGAAGCGGTACCACCCACCGTCGTCGCCAGCGGCACGGTGTCCGATACCTGCTGACCTGCGAGGTTGTAACCGTAGGTATGCAACTCGCCGGTTTTCGGGTCAGTTGCAGTGAGACGATTGCCCGCGTTGTCGTAGGTGGTACTGGCCGAAACGACAACACCGTCGCCAGTTTGCGTCACGTCGCCAAAAGCATCGTATTGCGTGGCGACGACCTTGTCGGGCGTCGATGCGTTGGAACGCATCGTTACCGCATAGATCAACTGATTGTCGGCATCGTAGGCGTTGCTGGTGATGACCGTGACGGTTGAACCGTCATCACCGTCCTGCGTGGACATGGTCTGCAGCAAATTGCCGTTGGCGTCGTACGTCATGTACTTGGCTTGAGTGGACGTCCAGTTCGGCGCACTGCCATTCAGCGGCGTGAGGCTGGCGATCGTGTGGCCATCGTTGTCGTACTGGTAATACGTACTGACTGTCTGGCTTGAACCGGTAGAGCTTTGCGTCTGCACCAGTTTGTTGCCTAGCGCGTCATAGGCATAGCTGATGACTTGCGAGGCGGTCGTATACAACGAGGCACTGGACAGGTCGAGCGCTGGGTTGGCCTCCAGCAGCGCCTGCCAGTTGCTTACCAGTACCTGTTGTTGTGGGCCGGTCACACTGCTGATGCGACCCAGCGCGTCGTACTGGGTGATGACCGTCTGGCCATCTTCGGTGACGCTGGCGACCTTGTTCTCGCCGTTATAACCGTATGTGGTGGTGACATAACCCTGCACCGTTGCACCGCTTGCATTGGTGTAGGTACGCAGCACCGAAGCGCTGATCTGGTTGCCGTCGTTGTCGTAGGTGTAGTTCGTGGTCCGATCTTCACCCGTCGTGGCTGGATTGCCTGCCGGCGGACACGCCGGCTGCGGTCCACCTGCCACCAGGCCAGTGGTTGAAATGGCGGTAGCCCAGGCAGTCGTGCTGCTGACCTCGCCGAAGGCATCGTAACTCCAGGTCGTTACGTAACACATCGGATCGACCGTCATGGTCTTGTTGCCGAGAGCGTCGTAGTAACTGTAAGTGGTTGCCCAGACCGCATTGGTCTGCCCCGGCGTACCCTGCACCAACACCGACTCGCTGGTCACGTTGCCATAGGCATCGTAGGTGTACTGGGTGACCGGTGAACCGGTTGCCGTTGTACCGTCACTGTTGGTGTAGGTGATGGCTGGCTGGGTGACCGAGAGCTTGTTGCCCTGGGCATCGTAGGTGGTGGCGATGGTGCGGTCGCTGGATGAAGTGACCAGTACGGCTTGCACCTGCTCAAGAGTTAACGGTTGCCCCGCTGACCAACTGTCTCCGAGCACCGATGTGTCGATCGGATCGGCATAGCGCGTGACCGCGGTCTGCTCGCCATACGCGTTATAGGTGTAGCTGGTGACGTACCCATCGGCATCGATGCTGTAGGCGAGTCGGCCATCCTGGTCATACGCCTGATAGCTGTAGTCGCCGTTGGCGTCCTGGCTGACGACGGCCTGGTTCAGGGCGTTATAGGCAACGGTGGTGGTGGGATTTGAACCGGTGAGAACCAGTACGCCGGTGGCCGGATTGATCTGGCCCGGATCGGCCTGGATCGTCTGGATCAAATTGCCCGCGGTGTCGTAAACGTACTGGGTGATGCGTGCCTGTGAGGTACCGTAGGCATCCGTCTCGCTGGTGACACTGCCGTTGCCGTCGTATTGATAGTACGTTTGGACGGCCTGCTGAGTCGTTCCAGCGTAGGTGCCACTGCTGCTGTAGCTGGCCACTGCCACGACGGGACTGGTCTGCTCGATCATGTTTCCTGATGAGTCGTAGGCATAGGTCCAGGTCTGGCCATCACGATTCGTGTAGGAGGTCTTCAGCCCCAGGGCGTTGTAGGTGTAGGTGGCGCTCGGTGTCGTGCTCAGCGTATCGAGCGTCTCGATGACATTGCCTGCCCCATCGTAAACGTTGCCGCTGCCGCGCACCGTTGTGGCAACCGGATTGGCGGTCTGCACGGCGGCAGCAATGGTGGCAGCGTTCCAGGTTGTCAGCGTGCCGATGGGGTTGGCGTACTGCAGCGTCCAAATGACCCGACCATCGCCGTCGTAGCGGGTTTCGGTGACATTGTCGGCCGCATCCACCGCAAAGATGCCACGACCGGCACTGTCGTACGCATAGTGCGTGGCCTGGGTGGCCGTTACCGTGGCCAGATACTGACCGATCGAAGCTGCAGTTGCCGCGCCGCCCACCTGACTCCAGGGAATCAGGCTGCCGTACTGAATCTGTGAAAGGACATTGCCATCGGCATCGTACTGGGTGGCCTTGACCAGGCCACCACTGCTGCCGTCGATCGACGCGGAACTGATGGTATAGAGCACCCTCCCCATGTCGTCGTAGTAGGAGTAGGTGAGCCGCGCGGTGGCATCAGTGTCACTCGCAGAACTCAGAGACGCCTGGATGGCTGTCGCACTGGCGGTACCCGCCTGCAATGACGAGGCCAAGGCCGCCGAGATACTGATGGTCTTGGCATAGGTCAGCGTCTCGCTGACCTGGCCAGCGGCGTTGTAACGCGTCTCGGTGACCGCCCCGGTGGGGTCGATGCTGTACTGCAATTGTCCGTTGGCGTTGTACACCTGATACGACACCTGGTCGTCCGAACTTGGCTCGACCCATGTCGCCACCGTATCCAGCGCTGTCTCCAGCGCACCGCGGGCAGGATCCGCAAGACCGGGTACCGCAGTAAAAGTGGACGGCGAAATCGCATTCGCGTACTGGCGGGTAGCGACTATCGCTCCGTCGGCGTTGTACGAGGTCTGCGTGACGGCGCCCGAAGGTGCTACGTATCCTTCCTGGTAATACTGCAGACCATTACCGCCCGTAGGCGTGATCGAGTAGATCTGCTCGTCCGCTTCGTCGTAGAAGTAGTAGGTGCTATTGCCATTACCGTCGGTCTTCTGGACCACGTTTCCGTCGGCGTCGTAACTGTAACTGGTAGACGACACGCCGCCTGTATCGCTGTACTCGTAAGTCAGGTGCCCCAATGCATCGTATTGATTGTTGGTGTAGCTATAACCACCTTGCGGAGAAGTCGTTTCGGTATCAGTGACCTCGTTTAGGTTGTTGTAGCCATAGTAAGTCGTGATGTTCAGATCAGTGGCTGCCGTACCCGCATCCACGACTTTTTCGTTGACATTGCCGTTGCCGTCATGGGTATAAGTGGTCGTAACACCCGTCGGATCGGTTACGGACACCTCCAGTCCGCGACCGTCATAGCTGTAGGAAGTCATCAGGTCCAGACCATCCGGATCGACGGTCTGGGTCAGTACACGGCCGGCGGCATCGTAGGTGTAGGCAACAACATGGCCGTCCGCATCCTGGGTCTGGATCAGGTTGCCGACCCCATCGTACTGATCGGTGACCGTGCTGCCATCCGGATTTACCGTCTCGAGCAGACGGCCATCCGCATCGTATTGGTAGCTCGTCGTATTGCGGGCGGCATCGGTGACGGCAACGACCTGCCCTTCACGGTTGTAGGACGTCGTGGTAACCACACCTCCGGGGCTGGTTACCGTCATGCTGCGGCCAGCTTCATCGTAAGCGTAGTTGGTGACCAGGCCCATCGCATCGGTGGTGCTGAGCACGCGGCCGTAGGCGTCATAGCTGGTCGAGGTTTCACGCACTGCACCGAGCACGGAGAGGCTCTGGGTCAGTTCGTGATTGAGATCATCATAGCTGTAGCGCGTGGTGGCACCATCACCGTCGGTATAGGTGGCGACCCGGCCGAAGGCGTCATAGCTCCACTGCAGTTCGCGCAGTATCTCGAGGTTGCCGCCGGAGCCGGAGCCGGAGCTGACGACACTTTCAGATTGCGCCTGTGAGGTCGTGGCATACACCGCCTCAGCGCATGACCCCATGATCTCATCCACTTCACTCGTCATATGACCGAGTGCATCGTAGGTGTAGACCGAGCTCAGACTTTGATAACCCTGCGCCCGTGAAAGTACCAATTCATCGAAACCGTCGTAAGAATAGTCCGTGTAGTTGTAATCACCATCCTGTTTGGAAATGACGTTGCCTTCGAGGTCATACTGGTAGCTGATTTGGCCATTCTGATCATTGCCATCGGACTCTATCGCTGAGACTGCGCTCCCCACACTTGTCAATGTCGGTGCGAATCCTGCACCGACAGGAATACGGCCGACATAGGTTTCCGTAGCACTCACATCGCCAAAGTTGTCGTAATCGGTCTCGCTGACTTCGCCAAGCGCGTTCAGGGCCCCCGAAGCATCGGCCACACCGCGAACGGTATAGACCAGACGTCCATTCGGATCGTAGACATACCAGGTGGTATTACCCAGCGCATCGGTGACCGCGGTCCGGTTGCCATCCATGTCATAGGTGAACGTGCTGACATTGCCCATACCGTCCGTGGTGCTGGCCTGATTGCCGAAGGCATCATAGGTTGCGCTGGTGGTGCGCGCATCGCTGGTGCCCACAGCAACCGTTGTCTGCAGAACACGGCCCAGGTCGTCGTAGCTGTATTGGGTGAGCGTGCCTTCGGCATCCGTTTGACTGATCAGGTCGCCGTAGCTGTCATAGGTATTGCTGGTTTGCAGGGCTGCCGTCCCCGCAAGCGCTGCAACAATGCTCGCCAAATTGTCGGCAGCCGTTCCGGTCACCGCCGCCGCGTAGCGCGTGCTACTCAGCTGGCGGTTGTCCTGGTCATAGGTGTACTGCGTGAAATAGCCATCCGCGTCGAGCGTGCCGACGAGGTTGCCCTGCACATCGTAGAAGTTGGTCGTGGTCTGGTCGCCAGCACTGGCGGCGGGAACCAACTGTGCCAGGGTGCCATTCGCTCGCAGGCTGGCCGAGGTAGCCGTTGTATACGACACGCGTTGCACCAGCTGGCTGGCAGCATCGTAGCTGTTGGTGCTCAGGTAGCCATTGGCATCCAACGTGCCGGTAGTATTCCCGTCGGCGTCGTAAAAATAGCGCGTTGTGCGAGCGGCCGACGTGAGGCTGAGATCGACGTCCACCGTCTGTATCACGTTGGAGGCGGCGTCATAGGTATAAGTCAGCGTGTCGCCGTCGGTGTAAACATTGTCATAGGTGTACTGACCGGTCGTGGGATCATAGACTTCGTTCAGTTGTTCCTGCGAATAGCGCGTGACGGTCGCCACACGTCCCACCCCATCGTAAGTGGTCAGGGTGACTCGATCGCTCGATGGATCGGATGCCGGCAAGGCATTGGCCATCGTGACGGTGACAGAGTCGTTGCTGAGCCAGCCGCCGGTATCAACGGTAGTTGCGTACGCGGTCTGCTCGATCACTCGACCCAGTGCATCACGCGTGTATTGCACGACCGCACCGGTCGCATCCACCGTGGCAGACACCTGTCCGTCGGCGTTGTAGAACGTGTAGCTGACATTGCCGTCAGGATCGATCAGCGCGACCTGTTGACCGGCAGTGTTGTACACATACTGCGTGGTACGCGTGGTCGCAGCGGTATTGAGCTGTGCCGCCGCCTGGGCAATCGAGGTAGTTGCCGCGCTTGTACCTACGTCCGTCAAAGGTAACGGCACGCCATAGACGATGCTGGCGGTCACATGGCCGTCGGCGTCGTAGCTTGTCTGGCTGATGATCGCGCCAGGAACGCCATTGACCAGATTCGGTGTCGCCGTATAGGCCACCCGGCCGTCAGCGTCGTAGTACGTATAGGTGACCCGCGCGGTCGTGTCGGTGTCCCCAGCCGCACTGAGCGCCTGCTGGATGCCGCCGATTTGCGCTGTACCGGCCTGCAAACTGGCCGCCAGAGAAGCCACGTCGATCGGCGTCGCGTAATCCAGTGTCGCAGCTACCTGACCCAAGGTGTTGTAGCGGATTTCGCTGACATCGCCCAACGGATTGATGCTGTAACGCAGGTTGCCGTCCGCGTCGTAGACGCTATAGCTGATCGCATCCGTTGAAGACGCTGCGCCGGTCGCCAGGGCGGCACCGCTGGCCAGGCTGGCCTGAGTGCTGCTGCTGGCGAGGGTGCCCAGACTGCCTGTCTGGACCAGCGTCGAAAAGGTATGCGTTGATACTTCCCGACCATCGGCGTCGTAACTGTTCTGGGTCAATACTCCCTGATTCGATCCTTGCGCCCCTGCCGGTGTGATCGTGTAGACGGCCTCGTTCGCCTGGTTGTAGATCGTGTAGGAGCTGTTGCCGTCGGCGTCGGTCGTCTGGACCAGATTGTTGTCGGCGTCGTACGTATAACGGGTGGTTTGTGCCAGCCCATTCGGGTCAACGATCTTCTGGGTGAGTCGACCCAGCGCGTCGTAGACGAACTGCGTGGTGACCGCCGCGCTACTACCTGCGCCGACCGTAATGGTGAGCACCTTACCGGCGCCGTCGTAACTGTAGGTCGTCGTGAGATTGAGCTCGCCTTCGCCAGCATCCTGAATTTCGCTCAGCAGGTTGCCGTCGGCGTCGTAACTGTAAGTCGTTATCGTGCCGATCGGATCGGTCACGCTCAACTGGCGACCTTCACCGTCGTAGGTATAAAGCGTGACTTGGTTCAGGCCGTTTGGATCGAACTGGCGGGCCAGCACGTGACCGACGGCATCGTAGTAGTACAACGTGCTGTTGCCGAGCGCATCGGTAGTGCTGACAAGTTCACCATCCGCGTCGTATTGGTTGGTATTGACATCACCAAGCGCATCGGTAGTGGTCAGTAGGCGGCCGTCATTGTCATAGGCGTAAAGGGTGGTATCGCCAGCACCATCAGTGACGCTAACCGTGTCGCCATAAGCGTCTTTGATGGTCGTGAACGTCACACCGTCAGGTGTGGTCATCGTGATGGCATGGGTGGCGAGCACATATCGGTATGTGGTGACGTTGCCCAGCGCATCGGTCTGGGTCAGCACCTGACCGAACGCGTCGTAGCTGGCCTGTGTGGTACGTGTCACCCCTTGCACGATCTGACTGCTGGTGATCTGGCGACCGAGGTTGTCGTAGCTGTAGCTGATATTGTTGCCGTTGCCATCCGTCGTACCGATCACCCGGCCGAAGGCGTCATAGGCTGCCTGCGTCGTGCGTGTAGCGCTGGTGCCTGCGGCATCGGTTTCGCTGATCCGCTCGCCACGGCTGTCATAGCTGTATTGGACGGTGACGTCGTTACCCGCGCTCAGTGCGCCACCCGGAGCACTCAGTTGCTGTGCGACTTGAATCAGATCGCCAAAGGCATCGTAACTGTCAGCGGTTTCGTAACCGTCGGCATCGGTAACCGTAGCCACCTGGCCATCCGCGGTATAGGTCGTCATGCTGACTGCGTTGGCGTCAATATTGGACACAGGCAATGCGCCCACCGCAACCGCCAACTGCGCCAAGGTCGCCGTGGCAGGGTTGAGCGAGGTAAGGCTGCCCTCGACCCCACTCAGCGTCAGTTGACCGGCGTAGGTCGTCGTCGTCGTGACCTCACCAAAAGCGTTGTACTGATAGGCCGTAACATCGCCCAGGGCATTGAGTACACCATCTGCATTCAGTTGCCCTTGAATCACATAGGCAACGCGTCCGTCGGCATCGTAGTAGTACCAGGTGTTGTTGCCGAGGGCGTCCGTCGTCTCTTCAAGTTGATTGAGTGTGTTGTAGACATGGCTCGTGGTGGCACCATTCGCATCCGTGCTAGTTAGCATGTTGCCGTTCGCATCGTAGGTCGCGCCAGTCGTACGTACCGTGCCCTGCCCGGCCGTCGGCGTGACGGTTGTACTGAGCAGCTGGCCCACGTTGTTGTAGCTGTAGGTTGTCACCGTGCCGTCGGTTGCGAGGCTGCTGACCACCTGGCCATCGAGGTTATAGGTGACGCTGCTCTGTTCGTTGGTGATGTTGCTGCCAAGCATCGTCCTAAGGGTGAACGCGTTCTCGTTGCTGGTCAGCGCGTTGATCTGAGCAGTGGTCAACGCTGTTGCATAGCGCCTCGTCGTCGTCGTGGACTGGTTATAGGCGGAGATGGTCAGATAGCCGTCCGCATCGATCTGCCCCACGACTCGCCCTTGGCTGTCGTAGAAACTATGCGTGGTCTGGTCTTGTGCACTCGACGTCAAATCAGCTTGCAATGCAGTGAGCGTAGGCTCGCCGCCCAGTGCGGCCATCTGAGTGGTCGTCAGCGCCGTTGCATAGCGCGTGCTGGCAACGGCGTTACCTATGGCATCGTAAGCCGTCGTTGTAACGTAGCCACCGGCATCGATGGTCGCTACCGCTCGGTTGTCGGCATCGTAGATCGTCCGTATCGTGCGGTCGCTGCTACCCGGACTGAGATCAGCTTGCAGCGCGGCAAGCGTCGGCGCACTGCCCAGCGTTGCAAGCTGGCTTGTCGTCAAAGGCACCGCATACGCCGTGCTGGCGATGGCATTGCCCTCCGCATCGTAGGTCGTCGTGGCGACGTTGCCTTCGGCCTCGATCGTGGCTACGGGTTGACCGACAGCGTCATAGATCACCTGCGTCGTGCGATCGTCGCTGCTGCTGGCAGGCACGGGCAGACTCGTTGGGAAATCTGTCGTGAGTACGCCGTCGCTGATCCAGTTGGCGGTGCTGACCAGCGTCGCATACTGGGTTGTGCGGATGACATTCCCGTCCGCATCGTAGCTGTACGCGGTGACCGCGCCCGTCGGGTCGACCTTACCGGCCAACTGGCCGTCGGCATCGTAGAAACTGTAGGTGACGTTCCCCTGTGGATCGATGGTCGCCACCGGACGATTGGCGGTGTTGTAGATCGTATGGGTGGTTGGATTGAGCAGCATCTCCAGCACGCTGAGCGTCGGCGCATCACCCAACTGGGCGAGTTGCGCCTGGGTCAAAACAGTGGCGCTATCGGTCACCGCGGCTACATTGCCAGCCCCATCGTACGTGGTGAAGACGACGTGGCCGGTCGTGTCGATCGTGGCAGCCGGGCGATTGTCGGCATCGTAGATCGTGCGGGTGGTAAGGTCGGCGGTACTGGGCTGGATGGCTGCAAGCAGCGCGGCCATCGTCGAAAAGTAGCCATACCCCGCACTCAGCGGCGTGGCATATTGCGTGGTCGCTGTGATGTTGCCCGCAGCGTCGTAGGTAGTAGTCGTGACTTGACCGTTAGCGCTGATGGTGACGACTGGATGACCTGAGGGGTCGTAGATCGTCTGACTTGAGCTTGCACCGCTAGCCATAGCTATATCTGCCTGCAGCATGGCCATGGTTGGCGCCGAGCCCAACTCCGCGATCTGCATCATGCTCAACGATGCGCCGTACTGCACCGTCGCGATGACGTTTCCTTCCGCGTCATAGCTGGTGGTGGTGACATTGCCACTGGTGTTGACCGCACCAATCGCGCGCCCGTTCGTGTCGTAAATGGTCAGACTGGTGAGATCGCCACTGCTGGGACTGAGCTCAGCCTGCAAGGCAGCCAAGGTAGGCGCATTGCCCAACGCATGGATCTGCGCCGCTGTCAGGTGAGTGGCATATTGCGTCGCTGCTGTGATATTGCCCGCGGCATCGTAAGTAGTTGTGTTGACGGTGCCATCGGTAGCCACCGTCGCAACAACATTTCCGTCAACGTCGTAAACCGTCAGACTGGTAAGGTCACTATTGGTTGGGCTGAGATCCGCCTCCAGACCAGCCAAGGTAGGAGCGGTGGCCAAGGCTTCGGCCTGCTCCCAAGTGAGCGGCGTCGCGTATTGCGTGGTGGCGGTGATGTTGCCATTTACATCGTACGTTGTCGTGGTAACAACACCACTGATAGTCACCACACCAACGACATTTTCATTCGCGTCATAGATCGTCAGACTGGTGCGATCACCGCTACCAGGGCTGACATCCGCCTGAAGTGCTGCCAGTGATGGCGCCTCAGCCAACGCTTCCACCTGCGCGACTGTCAGTGGATTGGCGTATTGCGTCGTCGACGTGATGTTGCCGGCACTGTCGTAGATCGTCGTCGTGGCGATGCCGCTGGTGCTGACTGTACCAACGACACGTTCATTGGCATCGTAGATGGTGACGCTCGCGAGATCCTGGCTGTTGGGCTCGATGTCTGCTTGCAGCTCAGCCAGTGTCGGCGCGCCACCCAGCGCCAGCACCTGGGCCACCGTCAATGGCGTGGCGTATTGCGTGGTCGAAGTAACATTGCCGGCGCTATCGTAGCTTGTAGTGGTGACATCGCCATTCGTGTCTACCGTCGCTATGGCATTTCCGTTCGCGTCATAGACGGTCAGGCTGATGATGTCGCTGTTGCTGGCGCTGACCTCAGCATTCAGCGCAGTCAGCGTCGGCGTGTCACCCAAGGCCTCAACCTGTGTCGCCGTCAGCGGGGTAACGTACTGCCTCGTTGCAGTGACATTGCCAGCACTGTCGTAGCTGGTGGTTGTAACTGTCCCGCCATAGGTTTCTACACCTGTGGCTGGATCGTAAATGGATGTGGGAGAAACCACAGCCACTGGACGACCTTCAGCATCGTAGATCGTCAAACTGGTCTGATCGGAGGCGCTGGGACTGAGATCGGCCTGCAGCGCAGTCAGCGTCGGCGTATCGCCCAGCGCCGCCATCTGCGCAGCATTTAACTGTGTCGCATAGGTCGTCGTCGCAGTAACGTTACCGGCGGCGTCGTAACTCGTGGTCGTGACTTGTCCATAGTTGCTGACGGTAGCAACCACGTGATTATTCGCGTCATAGATCGTTAGCTGCGTCTGATTGCCGGCGGCGATATCGAGCACGCCAAACAATTGATCCAACGTTGGCGCGCTGCCAAGCTCGGTCGCCTGCTGCAACGTAAGTGTCTGTGTATAAGGCTGCGTGGCTACGATATTTCCGGATGCATCGTATGTGGCAGTGCGGACCTGCTCAACGTATTCATAGCCTGTGTAATAGTTGTATAGGGTTTCAGGGGTTATCCATGCAATCGGGCGGTTATCTGTGTCATAGATGGTCAGGCTCAACTTATCAGCGTAGCTGGGACTGATATCCGCCTGAAGTGCTGATAATGTCGGCGTGTTGCCCAGAACAGTCATCTGAGCCGTGGTCAATGGCGTTGCATATTGTGTCGTCGAGGTGATGCTTCCCGCATCGTTATACGTGGTGATCGTAACGTCGCCCGAGGCATTGACCTCACCCACGACGCGGTCGTCTGCGTCATAGATCGTTACGCCAGTAGTGTAGCCATCGCCAGGAGTAACATCTGCCTGGAGAGCAGCCAGCGTCGGCGTGTCGCCAAGCGCCTGAATCTGCATGATGGTCAATGGCGTCGCGTACTGCGTCACCACGGTGGCGTTGCCGGCACCACCATAAGTCGTGATCGTTATGTCGTCATTCGTGTCGACCGTTCCCACGATGCGATTGTTTGCGTCATATACCGTCAACGTCGTGATGTCGCCGTCGCTTGGCGTGAGGATGGCCTGCAATGCGGCCAGCGTCGGCGTATTGCCCAATGATGCCATCTGTGCGACGGTGAGCTGCGTCTCGTACTGCGTCGTCTCGGTGACGTTGCCCGCACTGTCGTAGCTCGTTGTGGTGACAACCCCACCATAGATGTCAGTCCCGCTGACGGGGTCGTAGATATACTGGGGCGCAGAAACGACAACTACCGGCCGGTTCTGGTCATCGTAGATTGTCAGGCTTGTCAGGTCGCTTGCGCTTGGGCTCAGATCAGCCTGCAATGCCGCCAATGTCGGACTGCTGCCCAGCCCTTGAAGCTGAGCAGGAGTGAGAAGCGTGGCGTACTGCGTCTGTGCGGTAATGTTGCCAGCGGCATCGTAGGTCGTTGTCGCAACTTGCCCGGCATAGTCGTAAGTATAGGTGCTGTAGTTATATTGATATTCGGGGAAAACCGTAGCTACCGGGCGGTTCTGAGCGTCGTAGATGGTCAACGTCACCCTGTTTTCAACACTAGAGTTGAGATAGGCCTGCAACGCCGCCATGGTAGGCGTGTCACCCAAAGCTGCTATCTGTGCGGCGGTCAAAGCCGCTGCAAATTCGGTCGACGAAGTGATGTCACCGGCAACATCGTAAGTCGTGGTAGTGACTTGACCGCTATAAGTCACGGTACCGACAACGCGCTCATTCGCATCATAGATCGTCAGTGCGGTGAGATCGCTGGTACCGGGACTGAGGTCGGCCTGCAGGGCCGCCAATGTCGGAGCGCTGCCAAGTGCCTCAAACTGGCTTGCAGTCAGGAGCGTGGCGTATTGCGTCTCCTTGGTGATGTGGCCAGCAGCATCGTAAGTCGTTGTCACAACTTGTCCGGCATACTCGTAAGTACCGGTGCTTGGGTTGTACTCATCTTGGGGCGAAATCGTAGCTACCGGACGCTCATTGGCATCGTAGATGGTCAACGTCACAACATCTTGAACACCAGGACTGAGATCGGCCTGCAGCGCACTCCATGTCGGCATATCGCCAAGCGCCAGCATCTGAGCTGCCGTCAGCAGAGTCGAATACTGTCTCGTCTCCGTGATATTGCCAGCGCTGTCGTAGGATGTGGTGGTGACGGAGCCACTGGAGTTGATCACAGCCACGGGACGCTCATTGGCATCGTAGACCGTCAGCGTGGTCGAGGTCGTCGCATCAAGAACAGCCTGCAACGTGACCAGAGTGGGGGCAGTTCCTAGCTCAGCGAGCTGGCTTAACGTGATCTGTTGACCTGACTCTGTGGCAACGACATTGCCAGCAGCGTCATAAGTCGTTGTGGTGACTATTCCATAGTAGTTTTCGTAGTAGCTATAACCGTTGTACACCCAGCCAGACGCGGTAGTAACCACTGCCACCGGACGATTTTGAGCGTCGTAGATGGTCAGGGTCGTCTGATCCGTCTCACTTGGGGTGAGCACGGCCTGCAATGCCGCCAATGTCGGCGTGCTGCCAAGCGCCTCCACTTGGCTCGGGGTCAGAAGCGTGGCGTATTGCGTTGTTGCGATGATGCTGCCGGCGCCATTGTAGGTAGTGGTCGTCACTTTTCCGGCGTAGTAGTAGCCGTAGTTGCTATAGCCGTTGTAATAACCGTATTGCTGCTCTGGCGTAATCGTGGCTACCGGGCGTTCCTGGGCGTCATAGATCGTCAGCGTCGCGACATCGTTGGCGTTTGGACTGAGAAGAGCCTGCAATGCAGGCAACGTTGGTGTGCTGCCCAGTGATGCGATTTGCGCGTAAGTCAACGCTGTCGCGTATTGGACCGCCTCAATCACGTTGCCTGCCGCGTCATACGCTTTTGTGCTGACAAGTCCAGCCGTGGAAACAGTGGCGATGACGCGCTCATTCGAATCGTAGATTGACAAGCTCTTGACGTCGTTGGGACTGGGGCTGAGATCAACTTCCAATGCAGCCAGTGTCGGCGAGAGACTGAGAGCCGCAACCTGCGCGGTCGTCAGCGGCGTGGCGTATTGTGTTGTTCCGGTAATGTTGCCGGCACTGTCGTAGGTCGTGATCGTGACGATACCGTTGGCATTGATTACGGCGACGGGACGCTCATTGGCGTCATAGATCGTCAGCGCGATTTTCGCATTCGCATTGACTTCGAGATCCGCCTGCAGCGCGGCCAGCGTCGGCGTGCCACCCAAAGCTGTTCTCTGTGCAGCGGTCAACGGCGTAGCGGATGTTTCACTGAAAACAGCATGACCTGCAGCATCGTAGGTCGTCGTGGTGACGTAGCCTTCGCCATCAATGCTTGCGACTGCCTGATTCTGCGCGTCGTAGATCGTCAGCGTCGTGAGATCGCCAGCTCCAGGGCTGAGATCGACTTGCACGGCAGCGAGTGTCGGCGCGTCACCCAATGCGCTTATCTGCGCCGCGGTCAATGGCGTGGCGTAGACCGTGCTCGCGACGGCATTGCCATTCGCGTCGTAGCTTGTGGTGGTGACGATGCCAGCGGCACTGACTGTCGCCACCGCGCGATGGTCGGCGTCATAAATCGTCAGCGTCGCGAGATCACTGGTACCCGGACTGAGATCTCCCTGCAGCGCAGTGAGTGTCGGCTCGTCGCCCAATGCAGCCAATTGTGCTGCCGTCAATGGCGTCGCATAGGTCGTGCTGGCGATGACATTGCCATTCGCATCGTAGGTCGTGGTAGTGACGTTGCCGGCCGGGCTGACCGTCGCCACCGCACGATTGTTGGCGTCATAAATCGTCAGTGTCGTGAGATCGCTGGTGCCTGGGCTGAGATCTGCCTGCAACGCAGCTAACGTGGGCGCACTACCGAGCGCTGCCACTTCCGCTGCAGTCAGCGGTGTGGCGTATTGCGTTGTCGCGATGACGTTGCCGGAAGCATCGTAGTCGGTCGTCGTCACACTGCCGCTGGCGTCGACTGTGCCAACGACGCGCTCACTCGCGTCATAGACCCTCAAACTTGTACGGTCGCCCGCACTGGGGCTGAGATCGGCCATCAACACTGCCAACGTCGGCGCACTGCCCAGCGCCGTCATCTGGGCGACCGTCAATGGCGTCGCATAGGTAGTGCTGGCGGTAACATTTCCCGCGGCATCGTAGGTCGTGGTGATGACGTTGCCTTGGGCATCGATCGTCGCCACGGGACGATCATTGACATCATAAATCGTCTGCTGACCTGTCGGGTCGAGCAACGCCAAGAGCGCCGCCAACGTCGGCGTGCTGCCCAACGCATCCACTTGCGCAGTCGTCAACGGCGTGGCGTATGTCTGGCTGGCTATCACATTGCCGACAGCATCGTAAGTCACGGTACGCACCGCACCCACAGGATCAATCGTCGCTACGGCACGATTGTCGGCGTCATAGATCGTACGGGTGGTGCGATCAGCGCTACTCGAGCTTAGGTCCGCCTGCAGCGCGGCCCATGTCGGCGTGCCGCCCAATGCCGCACGCTGAGCTGTGCTCAGCGCCGTCGCGTATGCGGTCGTGGTGATGGCATTGTCGACGCCATCGTAGGTCGTCGTGGTGACATCGCCATACACATCGATGCTAGCCACCACTTGGCCCGCGGCATCGTAGATCGTGGAGGTACTGAGGTCCCCATTACTCGGGAGGTCCTCACTCGGGACAGGGGTCGGCAACGTGGCCGGCAGACTCGAAGTCAGAACTCCCGCATTGATCCAGCTGGCCGTATCGACCGGCGTGGTATAGCGCGTGGTCTGCGTGATTTGGCCGTCAGCATCGCGCGCATAGGCTGTTACGTCTCCAATGGCATCCACCGTTCCACTTATCCGTCCATCGGCGTCGTAGAAGGTGTAGCTGACATTGCCTAAGGGATCGATTTGCGCGATGGGCTGGCCGGCAGCGTCATAGATCGTTCGAGTGGTATTGTTTACGACATTCAGATTGAGAATGGTCCGCAGTTCACCCAGGGTCGGCGCAGTACCGAGCGAGGTCATTTGCGCCGTCGTCAACGGGGTGGTGTAAAGCTGCTGCCCGGTAACATTGCCAGAACTATCGTAACTTGTGGTGGTGACGAACTCCCCAGTGACTGTGCTCACCGAGCCATCTGCATTGGTGAAGTAATTTGTCTCATAGACGATCTGCGCAACGGGAAGATTCTGGGCGTTGTAGATCGTCAGGTTCGTCTGATCGCCTGCGCTTTGAGTCAGCATCGCTTGCAGAGCCGCTGGAGTCGGCGTGGTGCCCAGTGATGCCAGCTGTGCAGGAGTAAGCAGCACCGCATACTGCGTAGTGGCGATGACGTTGCTGGCACTGTCATAGCTCGTCGTGGCAACGGCCTCGCCGTTTATCGTAGTAGTCGATCCATCTGCATTGGTGATCGAACTTGTCTGTGGATAAAGCTCGGCGACCGGTCGATTCTGCGCATCGTAAATCATCAGATTCGTCTGATCATTGACGCTTGGGCTTAGCATCGCCTGCAGATTCGCAAGAGTCGGCGTATCCGCAAGTGACAGCATCTGCGCTGCTGTTAGTGGAGTGGCGTACTGCCGCTGTTCGGTGATGTTGCCGGAACTGTCGTAACTCGTGGTGGTGACGAGCTCACCGGTGACTGTACTCTCCGAGCCATCCGCATCAGCGAAAGATTCGGTCAAGTAATATATCTGGGCAACCGGACGATTCTGTGCGTTGTAGATAAACAGTTCCGTTTGATCGTCGACGCTGGGGCTGAGCATTGTCTGAAGATTCGCAAGAGTCGGCGTATCTTCAAGCGACGTCATTTGCGCGGAAGTTAATGGAGTTGCGTATGTCGTGCTTATATTCTGGTTACCGGCACTGTCATAGCCGAACGCCGTAGCAAGCTCAGCGGATGCCGCATAAACCGAATTATTAAACCCCTCCTGGACTATAAAATTTGAAACACTCGCAACGAGACGATTCTGGTCGTCATAGATCATCAGTTTCGTTTGGTCATTGGCGCTGGGAACGATGAGCGCTTGTACATCAGCCAACGTGGGGCTGTTACCGAGCGAAGCCACTTGTGCGGAGGTCAACGGAATCGCGTACGTCGTAATTACCGCAGGATATCCGGCGCTGTTGTAACTCGTCTCGGTGACAAATTCACCAGAAACCACATCGCTGGAACCATCTGCATTAGTTATGGAAAGCGTACGGGAGCTGACCTGTATCGTTGGGCCACCCGGCGCACCAGACACCTGAAGAACAGTCACATCGTTGGCACTGGGCGTAATGAGTGCCTGTAGATCTGCCAGCGTGGGGGTATTGCCCAGCGACACCACTTGCGCAGCGGTCAGCGGGATCGCGTAATTCGTGGATGAGTTAGGAGCACCGTCGGGGTCGTAAGTTGTTATGCTGACGTACTCACCCGAACCCTCATTGTCGTCAGAATTGTATTCGTAAAAGACATTTCCGACGGCCTGATTCTGATCATTATAAATCGTCAGATTTGTTCGATCGTCGGCACTGGGCGTGATCAGCGCCTGCACATCCGCCAATGTGGGATTGCTTCCGAGCGATGTTATCTGCGCAGCAGTCAGTGGTGTCGCATACTGTGTCGTCGCGATCACCTCACCTATGCTGTTGTACGCCGTTGTACTAACGAACTCACCAGTAAGCCACTCAGCCGAACCATCAGCATTGGCGATGTAGTTCGTCTGGTAGGAAATCTGGGCGACCGGGCGATTCTGAGTGTCGTTGACTGTCAGACTAGTCTGCTGAATGAACTGACTTGGCGGACTGCTACTGCCAGCACCGGCGGTCGACTGCGTGGTGCTGATCAGCTGCCCCGCACTATTGCGTACCTGTGTGGTGACCAGACCGTTGGCCTGGGTGATCGCCAGCGTGTTCTGATTGTCGGTGTAGACATAGCTGGTGACATTGCCCAGCGCATCGGTGCTGCTTATCAAACGACCCAGGCCGTCGTAGGCGTAATTCGTAATCGCCGGATCGTCGTGGTTAGCGCCCTGCAAAGTTGCGGTCTGCAGCAACTGTCCTTGCGCGCTGTAGGTCGTGGTGGTGATGACTGTGCCAGCATCGAGCACGCCGTTACCGTTGCTATCGACCTTGTCCCATCGTGTCTGCTTGCTCAGCTGCCCACGCACATCGTAGTTGTAATCGGTGCGCGTACTTTGGTTGAGCGTGCTTTGCACGGCCGTGCTAGCGATCCAGCTTTGCAGGTTAGCCAGCGTCGGTGGTGCGCTGGGTGCCAGCTCGCTCAGGCCGTAGGTCGCACCGAGGTACTGCTGCGTAGTGCTCAGTACATTGATGCCATTGGTCGTGGTGTACGTGTTAGCGGTGACGTTGCCTAGCGGATCGATCACATAGGCCAACTGCTCGTTGGCGGTATAGACGTAATACGTAGTTTGCGCGCCGCTGGGCGCGACAAATCCGCTCTGCCCTACTTCGCCTTGGGTTGGCACTGTGTAGGTGGTCTTGCTGGTAACTTGGTCGTCGAGGTCGTAGGTGTAGCTGACGGTGTTTTCATCGCCGTCTTGCACGCTGAGCAGATTGCCGTTGGCATCGTACTGGTAACTCATCACTTCACCGTCGGCGTCGCTCGTTGTTAGAACGTTGCCTTCCGCGTCGTAGATGTATGTAGTCGTAGGAGCAATACCATTGACTGTCGGCGCAACCACCGATGTCAGCTCGCCAGCCGCGTTATAGGTATAGGTCGTGGCGTTTCCAATAGCATTGGTAACCGTGGTGCTATTAGCGCCATAGCTCAGGCTTAGCGTTTGCGCTGCGGCGCCAACGCCAGTCGTGACACCGGTGACCTGGTAAACGCCCTGCGCATCTTCAGTATAGGTGTAGCTGACGGCGGTACCGTCGCTTTGGGTGACCGAGGCGATACGGTCGCTATTGCCGTCGTATGTATAGGTGACGGCGTAGCTGGCGGTGCTACTTGCATCGGTGTCCGAAGCAAGTAGCGTGGTGACGCTGCTGAGGCGTCCCTGCGTGTCGTAGCTGTAGCTCACCTGCTGGCGGGTCACTGCCGCTGTCTGGCCGGGCGGTACTTCCTGCATGGTCAGGCTGATCAGCTGGCCGCTAGTGTTGTAGCCGATGAGCAGGGTATCGCCATCGCCGGCCGTGATCTGGCTGAGCTGGCCATTGCTATAGCTGAAACTGTAACTGGCCCCGGTACTGAGGCTCGCCAAGGTGGTGAGCTTCCCAGCGGCGTTATAGGTTTCCTGCTGCTGATCGGCAGCATCGGTCCATGTCCAGGTAGAGCTGGTGGCGTTGTAACTCAGCGTGTCGATGGCGCCACTTTGGTCGCTGCTGACGTAGATCCCGGTCGTCGCGTTATAGACATAGACCACGGACGAGCCGTCGTCGGCGTTGCGCGTCATGGTGCTGCCGGCGCTATCGAGTGCACCCGTTAACCCGCCAACCGAGCGGGTGAAGCCAAAGCTCCAGCCATCGCTGGCACTAAGCTGGCCGAGACTGTTGTAGGTACGCAATACGTTGAGTGAGAGACCATCAAAGATCAGCCCCTCGTCGGCGTTTTGCAGAACAAGGTTGCCGGTTGCGGCATTGAGGTATTGATTGACCTGGCCTTGGCCCAAGGCCGCCTGGCCGCCTTGTGTCTGGCCCAACTGGGTCAGCGAGGTATTGCCAAGACCGAGCCCGTTCCCCGAAATCACTGCAACCATTGTCCCGCTCCCGCCATGCCGGGGGGCAGCGCCGACATGGCATCCCCTCCTATTAGCACTTATCCGGGTTCGCGCTCAAAAGTTTAGGGGGGACTCTGAACGCTGTTTGTTGAATCGTTTCAAGAAGTCCAAATGACGCGCCTGCGGCCGCACATCTCAGGAAAATTGGCTATCGCCACGGCACGAAAACGGTGAAGGTAAAGAACTGCAAAGATAGCGGTCACTCACAATCGGGCGGCTGATTGTGGTTAGAAACAAGTAGCGAACAAAGTAGGTTCCACCAAACTTCGAGCACAAAAAAGCCCCTGGAAACAGGGGCTTTTTTGCGTATCTGGCGGAGAGAGAGGGATTCGAACCCTCGATAAGGCTTTTGACCCTATACTCCCTTAGCAGGGGAGCCCCTTCGGCCACTCGGGCATCTCTCCAAATTTCTCCGCATTGCTGCAGAGCCGGCAAGGATACCGATCGGTGCGATCAAGGTAAAGCTTTGATCGTCAATCAGCTCTCGGCGGCTTCGTCAGATGCGCTATCTGTTCCGTTTTCGCCTTTGATGCGCTGATAGATTTCTTCGCGATGCACTGCGACGGTCTTGGGGGCATTGATGCCTATGCGCACCTGATTGCCCTTGACGCCCAGAACGGTGACGGTCACCTCGTCGCCGATCATCAGGGTTTCGCCGACCCTGCGGGTCAGAATCAACATGGTTGTAACTCCATAAATGTTTGGTCATGGGCCTGTGGATTGAGGGCGCCTCACCCCTGAGCCTCCATCCATCCACAGTTCGACGATTGATCCATCGAAGGCCCTTCCGCCTTCCCGGCTCACAGCCCTGACACTGGTTAGCTGTCATGACTGGTGACTCCACCGTTGCCCCGGCAGCGTACACATTGCGTTGATACTAGCCGAGCGCCGCCCCCCCGCGCAATGCGTCCGAACGATGACAAGGGGCGCGGCACGCCGCAACTCAGCGCCGACTTACTGGCTCGAAATCCACGCCGGCAAGGCGGCCAGGAGCGCAGGCAACTGGGGTGTATCCGAACCGCCGCCTTGCGCCATGTCCGGCCGACCACCGCCCTTACCATCAATCTGTGCAGCGATATGGGCAACGACACTACCAGCTTTGATCCTGCCCAGCGCCTTGCCATGCACACCGGCGATCAGCGATACGCGCCCATCGGCCGCGCCCGCCAGCAGCACCACGCAGTCGCCGAGTTGCTGCTTGAGTTGATCGACACCATCGCGCAACGACTTGGCGTCGAGACCTTCCAGCCGTGCCGCAACGACCTTGATGCCATCAACGTCCTGGGCCGTACCGGCAAGATCGGCGATGGCCGAGCCGGCCGACTTGCTGCGCAACGACTCCAGCTCGCGCTCAAGCTTTTTCTGGCGGTCGAAGATCTGCCGCAATTTTTCGATCGCATCGTCACCGCTGCTCGAAAGCAGGTGCGACAGTTCACCGAGGCGACGCTCTTCATCCGTCACGTAGGCCAAGGCGCCATCGCCAGTCACCGCTTCGATACGACGCACGCCAGAAGCCACGCCGGCCTCGCTGACGATCTTGAACAGGCCAATGTCACCGGTGCGGCTGACATGCGTACCGCCGCATAATTCGGTGGAAAAATCGCCCATCTTCAACACGCGCACTTCGGCGCCGTATTTCTCGCCGAACAGGGCCATGGCGCCAAACTCGATTGCCTCATCGTAAGCCATGTTATGGATTTCGGCGGCGGCGTTACGGCGCACTTCGGCATTCACCATCGCCTCGACCGTAGCCAGCTCCTCGCGGCTCATCGGCTTGAAGTGCGAGAAGTCGAAACGCAGCCGCTCAGCCGCGACCAGCGAGCCTTTCTGGGTGACGTGATCGCCCAGCACCTTGCGCAAGGCCGCGTGCAGCAGATGGGTGGCCGAATGATTGAGCACGATCGATTGACGACGTGCCGCATTGACGCTGGCCTCGACCACATCACCGGTACGCAGCGGCTGCGCGCCGTGCCAGCGGCCAGCGTGACCAAAGAACACGCCGCCCATCTTCAGCGTATCGCGCACATCGAGCCGGCCGGCGGCATTGATCAACTCGCCGGTATCCCCCACCTGCCCGCCCGATTCGGCATAGAACGGTGTGCGATCGAGAATCAGCAAGCCCTCCTCACCCTCGCCAAGCTCGCTGACCTGCTTGCCGTCACGGACGATGCCGACGACCTTGCTGGCCTCACTGTACAGAGCGTCATAGC
>Ga0302231_10000424_pt1 | contig 33260 bp, 48 predicted proteins | sample II_Palsa_N2_2_FD_193522 | JGI IMG/M metagenome (GOLD analysis project Ga0302231, IMG submission 193522) | Peat permafrost microbial communities from Stordalen Mire near Abisko, Sweden - II_Palsa_N2_2 | ecosystem: Environmental > Terrestrial > Soil > Palsa > Peat permafrost | place: Sweden...
ACGACAACCCCACAGGAAAACAAGGGACCAAGAAGCCCGACCTCAAGAACTCTCGACAGCGTTACAAGATCCTCACCGCCGTTGCTGCGACGGTCGTCGTGCTCGGTGTCACCGGTGTGGTCTTTGGCAGCATCGCGGGCACCATGGGCAACTTTGGGAGCTTTGTGTACGCTTCTTGATCGTCGTACCAGCGTGGAAAAATAACTCAATCTCTGTCAACAGGGATCTCGGTCAAGTCGGCGGCGCCGACTGCGGCAACTGTGACTGCGGTGGCGCAGACTGTGGCGGAGCTGACTGCGGCGGTGGCGACTGTGGTGACTGCCAATGCTGAAAGGAAAAAAAGCCATTGCTTTGTGCACTACCCCTTTGTCCTCTTTTTTTGCTCCGGAATCTATATTTTCTGCAATTTGAAACCCGGTCCTATCTATCTGCAGTTGTATCCGTCTTTAGTAACCCTTTTTTGTTGTCGACAACGAATAATCACTGGCTGTTCTTTTAATACATTCTATTTATTTTTTCATTGTGTCTGCATCGAATCGAAAAACACAGGCGGAAGCAACTGCTGCGGAGGTGCTTGTTGTAGGACTGGTGGCTGCGGCTGCTGGAACTGTTGCTGGTGCTTGAAGAAGAACTGGAATGTGTACGTCTTCTCATCCCTGCAGGCCCCCGCCCCCCCCAAAGAAAAAATTCAATATGAAAAGAGAGCCAAAAAGGACAGAAACATACGAGTCCCAGTTGGACAGCATGCGGCCCTCACCCTTGTCCACCTCCTTGGACTCGAGCTTGAACGCGATGGTCTCGTAAGGCTCTGCGGCAAAGAGCAGATACTGGTAGTTTCTGTCTGGCGCGTCGACCTTTTGCTCGTAGGCCGACATGAAGCGGTGGAGCGGTGCGCTCTTGTCGGCGATCTCGGGGTACTCGATCTGGAAGAGCAGGCCAAACTGGTCCGTGTTGGGGTCGCGCACCTTTGTGGCCCTGAACCCTGGCCGCCCAATCTTGATCGCGGCCCGTTTGCCGTAGGGATTGCTCGTGGACGGCAGCGCGACCGTCGGCCGGGCAGCCGCCTCCTTGGCCGCGCGGCGACCCAGGTTGGACTGGTGCTTCTTGCCCTGCGTGTGCGCCAGGTAGCTGCCCTCGTTGGCGTGCACGGTCAGGCACAGCTTGCACTCGTACGTGCCCAGGTGGTTCTTCATAAAGTAGGGGTCCTTGCTCAGGTCGATCGTCTCCAGCGCCAGTTTGCGCAGCCGTTCGCGGCGCGCCACGTTCTGCTGCGCCTCGCTCATGACACCGCCACCCCCATGCTTGGACCCAATGCGGTTCTGAAAGTCCATTTGGCGTGTTTTTTTTGGTTTGAACGAAAACTGGCCTATGTGGTCAGCCGCCTACGCTGGCCAGCTCTTTTCAAAAAGTTCAGTCGCTGTCTTCGGGCTTAATCTGCTTCAGAGTACGTCCGAGCCGCAGAGGGCCGGGTCGAGGGCTGGGGCGAGTGTGGGGTTCGCAGGGAGGGTGGCGGGACGACGGCTGCCTGCCGTGTGGATGGATGGATTGGGCGGATTGAGATGGATTGGGCGGATTGGAAGGGGTGGGTGGGTTTGCGATAGACCTTGCGCAACACTGACACGCTTGCTAAACCTCATTTTGCCCCCTTTGCAGACCTACTACAATGTCGAACGTTAGCGAGCTCGCCGTCGTCTACGCCGCCCTCATCCTCCACGACGAGGGTCTTGAGATCACTGTAAATTCTGTGCCTCCGAGTCGCAGCAAAATGTGCTAAATTGTCCTCCCTCCACTTTAGGCCGACAAGCTGTCGACCGTGATCAAGGCCTCGGGCGTTGAGGTCGAGAACATCTGGACCACCCTCTTCGCCAAGGCCCTCTCTGGCGCCAACCTCGACAGCTTCATCTCGAACGTCGGCTCTGGCTCGGCTGCCCCCGCTGCCGCCGCCGCCCCCGCCGCTGGTGCCGCTGCCCCCGCCGCCGCCGAGACCAAGAAGGAGGCCAAGAAGGAGGAGAAGAAGGAGGAGTCCGATGAGGACATGGGCTTCGGTCTTTTCGACTAAAGCGTCTCCTCCACACACTGTGCTAAGCGTATCGACCTGGACCAAATAAAACATATCGTGTATTCTTTTGTTTAGTTCGTGCCCTTGGAATGGATCAACTCTTTTGAAAGCCATTCAAGGTTGAATGCCGTTTCTCGTACATCTATGAATTCTGCAACTAACCTACAAAAAGGGTGGCCTTGATGATCTCGCGACGAACGGTCTCGCTTTGGGCCAAGAGGGTCTCGAGGACAAACGAGTTGGACGACTGCAGCTCTTGGCGGAACTGGGCGGTGTTGCCACCGATGCCAAAGTAGTACACCTTGGCTGCGATCAGAGCACTGCCGCCCGGCTTGAGCAATGTCCGCAGAAGCTGGACAAGCGTCTGGTAGTGCGTTGGGTCGTAGATCGTCTCAGACATGAGGATGATATCAAAAGAAGCAGGGGGCAGGACAGTCTGTACGAAGAATAATAAATAAATAAAAAAAATAGCAAGTCGAAAATGAAAAAAAATAGTACGTGAAGTGTGTCCCAGGAGCCTCCGATGAGCTGGACGGGCAGATCGGCGGGTGGCTGAGGGGGCAGGTCGATGCGGACCGTTGCTGTCCGCGACGCACCGTCTAGTACGGGGCGCAGACGTCTGTCGCAGTTGAGCAGGACGTTTGGCCAGGTCACTTGTGTGATGACTTCGTCGTTCTGGTGGAGGGGGAAAAAAAATAAATTAATGGTATCGCTTTGCCTATTTTCATAAAGAATGTACATAGTCTTGCAGGCACACGGTTGCATTACGCAGCAATGCAACCAGTGCAGGCAGGGCCGATCCGCACCCGAGCTGGATAACGCGAGCATTTAGGTCCCTCGCTAAAACCATGCATACCTCGAGGACACGCAGACCCGTGCAGTCGGTCGGCAGGTACGAGAGCAGGGTCGCGACGAGGTCGTACGCGCACTCCCACGTCTTGACACCGCCCTCGTACACGCCAGGGATGAGATCCGACTGCGACAGCGACGACGTTGCCAGAGCAGAACCGGCGGGTACGTTCTCCTCCACGTCGACCACGCTGCGGCGGTACAGCACGTCGGCCGTCCCGGGGAGCGGGACCCTGTCCACGCCGATGGCCCTTGGCATCTGCACGAACGGCACCTCGTGGCAGGGCCTTGAGAACGCAAACGGCTTGGGCGCGGCAGTGTTCTGCACGGCAGCATCGTTGTTCATGTCGTCGCCGTCGTCATAGTTGTCCTCGTCATCGTCCGGTTTCTACGCACACACACACACACGCGCGCGCATGAGGCTCAGCTCCCCACGAATGAATGTGCGCATCCGCTTACCACGTCAAAGCTGAAGAGGAACGGCTGCTGGCCTGCACAAAAGAACGTCAGTCTGCCACGTGGCCTGGTCACCTTACCTGCCATATGGGACCTGCACTTCTTAAAATGGCGACGCAGCAGCAAGAAGTCACCGTCGTCGGCGGCGGCCTCGTTGGCAGCCTGGCGGCGCTGATGATGGCCAAGCGCGGGTTCAAGGTGAGCCTGTATGAGAAGCGCCACGACATCCGCACCGAGAACCTGTACGAGGGCCGCAGCATCAACCTGGCGCTGAGCGAGCGCGGACTCGCGGCGCTGCGCAAAGTGGGCCTGGAGGAGGCCGTCAAGGCCGACGGCATCCCGATGTACGGGCGCATGATCCACGCGCTCGATGGCAGCCTGCACCCGCAAGCCTACGGTCTGCACGGGGAGGTAACCCTAGCTGGACAGAGTATAGTTGAGGATGTTGTTGCCTTTTCAGTACATCATCTCGGTCGATCGCCGCAAGCTCAACGAGAAGCTGCTGTCGGCGGCCGAGGCCCAGGACGGCGTCCAGATCCACTTTGACCATGCGCTGCACTCGATGGACCTCGATGCAAAGAAGGCCACGTTCAAGCTGCCCGACAACTCGAGCACGACCGTCACGAGCGACCTGTTTATCGGTGCGGACGGCGCCTTTTCGGCCACGCGCAAGGAGATCATGAAGAAGACACGGTGCGTTTTTTCGTTACTATCTCTCAGCTCTGGAAAAGAAAATAAAAAAAAACAACTTATTATTTCTATTAGCATGAACTTTAACCAGCAGTACATTGACCACGCGTACAAGGAGCTGACCATCCCCGCCGGCCCCAACGACACGTATCTGCTCGACAACGGGCACCTGCACATCTGGCCGCGCCACTCGTTCATGATGATCGCCCTGCCCAACAAGGACAAGTCGTTCACCTGCACCCTCTTCATGCCAAACGACACGTTTGAGAGCATCACGACCGAGGCACAGGTCATCGAGTTCTTTGAGAAGCACTTTCCCGACGCCATCCCGCTCATGACCAAGGAGCGTCTCCTCCACAACTACTTCAAGAACCCCACGGGCTCCCTCGTCTACGTCAAGTGCACGCCCTACCACTACAACAGCGCCGCCGTCATCCTCGGCGATGCTGCGCACGCGATGGTGCCCTTCTACGGCCAGGGCATGAACGCCGGCTTCCAGGACTGCGTCGTCTTTGACGATCTCCTGGACAAGTTTGCAAACGACTTTGCAAAGGTCCTCCCGGCGTACACCGAGAACCAGTACCCCAACTCGGCCGCCATCGTCGACCTTGCCCTGGGAAACTATGTCGAGATGCGCTCCAAGGTCGCCTCCCAGTGGTTCCTCCTCCAGAAGAAGACCGAGGCCTTCCTCCACAAGTTTGCCCCCAAAGAGATCATCCCGCAGTACACGATGGTCTCCTTTACCGAGGTACCATCGCTGTTGAGCATGTTCTCCGTAGTAAAGACATGATGTAGATCCCGTACAGCGAGGTTGTCAAGCGTGCGCAGCGGAACCATGCCTATGTCAACTGGGCCCTCAGCGCGGGCGCCGTTGGGTTGCTGGCCAGTGTTGCCGCTGTGGGCTTCACTCTCCTTCGTCACTACAAGGCCTTTTAGGGTATTTTTTGTTTTTTTTTGTTTTGTTTTACACCAGCTGGGTTGAATGCAAAGGAAATGTGCGATTCTACTGGATTCCCGGATTACCTAGCGAAATAAAAAAGAGAGAGAGAGAAACGGCTTTGTTGTCATTGCCTGGAAAACACCAAGAACTGAGCGTTCAAGAGCGATTCCATCCGACCTCCAGCAATGATGTTGGTCCTTTCGGGTGGCTGGAGCATGTAGCCCAGAGTCTTGAGTTGCTCGACGATTGCAGGCCGCTCCTGCTTGCTGTTTGCTTGTGCCTTGGCGATAGTCGTGTCAGCACGCCCAGTGGTCAACACGCCAATGTACTCTGGCGACTCGTTGGCCAAAAACTGCGTGCCGCCCGCGATTGTCAAGTCCTCCTGTGAAAAAACAAGAACAGTTTGCCACAAACGAAAAATAAAAGCTGTTTGATACCACGCCGTCCAGATCAACGAAGAGAATCGTTGGCCGTGTGCCCCTGAGCGACGTCGCCCAGTAGGCGTCGAGGGTTGTCGCAGACTTGCCGACGACACCCTTGCACAGGTGCCTTCTCCCTTCGACGGGAGTCGGGATCCGATCGGCACTGACCTCGCCCAGTACAGTTTTCTAAACGCCGTGTGAACGGTAATCATTAAATTACACGCACGTACGAGGCAGACGTTGTCATAGTCTTTATCGAGGAGGCCAAACTCGTTCACGACAATGTTGTTCTGGAGGTCTAGCGAGTTCACGGCAATGTTGCACCTGAGCAGCTCGATATTGGACGGGACAAAGTCAAACGTGTGCACACGGACGCCCAGGGACGCGAGGAAGAGTGGGATGAACCCGAAACGCCCACCGACGATGACGGCGGTGACAGCACTTTCCTTGGCCTTGGCCTTGGCCACAACGCCCGAAAGCCACTCGAGCTGAAGGATCGGCGTGAGGCTGACACGGCTGCTGTACAGGCCGCGCGACAGCCTGTCCGTTGCGGGGTCGTGTGTGTACATGCTGAGTTTGAGCAGCTGAACGTGTTGTGGTACAATTAGGAGAGCAGAAAACAGGACCGCTACCGAATCGAGGAAGTCGTACTTGAGCTCGACATCGGCCTTGCTCACGCCTGGGATGGACGCGTCGCACGAGCTCGTGAAGGTGGGGCTTGGCTTGGCGAGTCTGCCCGGCTTGACAAGGGCCCCTTCGCCATCATCGCGCCGCACGCCCCTTCTCCGTCTGGGAAAATCATTGCTTGTTTGTATCCCAGCCGCCGCGGCCTGGTTGCCGAGATCTGTCTCGGCCGCCGCAGCATCCCGGGCGCCTTGTTCTCCCTCAACCCCCGCAGCAACAGCAGCCGCCGCCGCCGCCGCCGCCGCCGCCGCGTACTCTTCACGCCCGTCCTCGGCCGTGTTCACAAGTTTGCCTTCGCCGTTCGCGTTGCTGTACACGGCCGTCACCACCTGGTGCACCACCACCAGCAGCACCAGCATCAACAGCAGGAAGGCAACACGTCTGCCGACGATCCTGACAACGTCCTGCACGCTGGCCCGCGGGGCAGTCGTCGTCCGTCGCATCAGTGGCATCCGCGCCGCCCTGAAATTACGACATTTTACGCGAGTACGTCCCCCATATTTTTTAGTAAGCGTCAAATGTCGTCGATTGCGATCGTGTACGGCGGTTCGGGCGCCCTGGGCAAGGGCATCGTGTCCTTCTTTGCCAAGAACAACTGGGTATGCTGGATCCCCGCGCCCCTCTTTTTTTTTTTTTTTTGACGCTTTGAAAACAGAGAGTGCTGAGCATTGACTTTGTCGCCAACGACGAGGCCGCGTTCAACGTCCTGCTCGAGGGCAAGGACAGCTGGACGGACAAGTCCAACAAGGTGCTCGAGGCTATCGCCGGGCAGCTCAAGGATGCCAAGGTGCAGGCCATCGTCAACGTGGCCGGCGGCTGGACCGGAGGCAACATTACCGACGCAGGTACGACCATGTGCACTCGTCCGTTCCTCTCAGTGACTGATTCGCATCCGTTTTAGCCGTCATTGCCAACACCGAGCTCATGCTTGCCCAGAGCGTCCAGTCATCGCTCGTCTCGGGCCAGCTCGCAGCCAAGCACCTGAACGAGAACGGCCTGCTCGTTCTCACGGGCGCCAACGCGGCCCTCAAGGGAACCGCAGGCATGATTGCCTACGGCACTGCCAAGGCCGCCGTGCACCACCTCGTCAAATCGTTTGCCGCGGCTGACAGCGGTCTCCCAGCTGGCGCCCACTCGGTCGGCCTTCTCCCGTACGTCCAGTGTTTTTTCCATTCCTTTATTTATCTCAATTAATGATTACAGCATTACCATCGACACGCCCGCCAACCGCAAGTGGGCGTCCGCCGACACCGACTTTGGCTCTTGGACGCCCGTTGATGCCATCGCCAGCAAGGTTAAATATTTCTTTTCTGAAGGTAAATCTATTTATTTACTCAGTTGCTTCCTATTAGATCCTTGGATGGGCCACAGGTGCCGACAAGGTCACCTCCGGCGACCTCGTCCAGGTCATCACCGCGGGTGGCCAGACTGCGTTCAACGTCGTCGGTTAAAATAAAGTTTCTCTCTTTCTTCCTGTCTCTGTCTTCTTGTCTCTGTCTTCTTCTCTCTGTCTTCTTGTCTCTGTCTCCTTGTCTCGTTCAAAGTACAGCGCCACCAAATGTGTTTTATTGTTGACCCGTCGGCGCGCACTTATTTTCGAATTTCCACCCATGCAGAGCGGGATGATCAAGACGGTGTCGTCCGTCAAGAAGCACCTGTTCCGTGGCACTCCCGGTGCAAACGGCACTGGCAATGCCAACGGCAGCACAAGCGAGCAGCCAAACCAGGCGGCAGCCGACGCCCCGTCGTCGGCGTCCGCGTCTCGTCTTCGTGTACGTTAAAGCAATAAGCAAAACAGAATAGCGCTTTACGGCGTCGTTGCTCAGATCCCCGGCCTGACAACACTCCGCGCGGCCGGTCGCTCTGTCCTGCTCAACCTGGAGAACTGGGACGACGAGCTGTTCAAGGTACATAACAGCAAGCAGCAAGGTTGGTTTGTAACGGCTTTTTTCCCGCGCGCGCCGCACCGTGGCAACTAGTTTGAGAAGCCCTCGGCCAGCACGACGGCAACTGCAGAGGCAGCGACAACCACGACGTCGACCATTGGCGCTGCCGCCGCCGCCCTGCCCGTCAATGCGTCCATCCGTGACTCGATCATGTCTGTGTGCCGCAGCATCCTGGCCAAGAGTGGCGTCGTGGACGACGACAACGACACCGGCACTGGCGCCGCAAACGGCAACGTCGCGTCGGTCCCCGAGCACGTACGTCTGAGTCTGTGTTCATGTGCTTATTTGCCCACGCTAAAACGAGTGGCAACAGGAGATGTTTGAGACGCCCGGTCGTCCGTTGGCGCACTACAGCCGCTTGAGCACCGATTCGCCCGGCGGCAGCGGCGAGGACCTGGAGATCGAGGAGGCCGAGGAGATCTGGAGCGAGAACCAGCTCCCGTCGGGGCTCAAGCGCAAGGCGACCACGGCCGCCGCGTCCCAGCCCAAGAAGAAAGCGGCCACGAGCACGGCCAAGAAGGACCCCATGGTCAAGACCCTCTTCACGTCTCTGCAGGCCTACACACCCGGCAAACTGGTCTCCGCGGCCACGGGCATGGTCAGCAAGACACCGTTGGGAGCTCCCTTTGCCACCCCTTCAGCAGGCACGACGACGCCCGCCAACCACACGACAACCGCTGCTCCGGCATTTGCGGCCGCCACCCCACTGGCGTTTTATGCGACACCGCTGGTCGCCACACCTGCCGCCGTGGTCTCGTACACGCCATCGCCCACCAACAAGCGCATCCGCAACCTTGACGAGGCCGGCACGCCCCGCAGCGCCAGCCCGTCCAAGAAGGCGCGATTCCACCGCCACATCCTCAGCGAGTTTTACTCGTCGCACAGCCCCAAGAAGGATGCTGGTGATGCCACTACCACCGCTGCTGCTCCTCCTGCCGCCACCACTGATGCGCCTGCTGTCTCTGCGATGACCCCGATGACACCGCCTCGTGCCGGTCCGTGGGCTCGTTTGCAGGCTGCGTGCTCGGTCCCCCTTCCAGAGTCGCCCATGGACGATCGCACGGCCCGAAGCGACGACGAAGGCGAAGATGAGGAGGAGGAGGAGGAGGAGGACGAAGAAGAAGCCGAGGTCGAGGAGGAACAGGTCGAGGAGACCGTTGCGGCGGACGAGCAGCAGGTCATTGACTCCATGCCGATCGATGCGCCACCCGGCCCCCCAGGCCCACCTCCCCCGCCGCCGCCACCACCACCGCCACCACCGCCACCGGGTCTCTTTGGTGGGAGTGCGCCACCGATGTCTGCTGGTGGCAACGAGTCGCCGACGGGCATCAACGCGGTGTCGCGCCTGCAATCGCGTCTCAACAAGCGCATGAACCAGGCGATCCAACGCAAGCGCGGCGACGACAGTGGGGCTGATCAGCAGCAGCAAGAACAACAGCAGAAGCAGCCGGCCGTGTCTGCCGCCGAGGCGGCCCGCAACACCTGGGTCGAGGTGCAGGCGCGTGCCCGTGGCATCTCTGCAAAGGTCTTTGAGGAGCTCATCAGCCAGCGCCGCCTTCAGATCGAGAGTGCCATGAAGCTGCTGATGGACGATGGTGTTCCCAAGACCGTCGACGAAATGCGCCAGGCCGTCACGATCCTCCAGGACGCCGGTGACTGGTTCCCCGGCAGCTCCAAGGAGCTCAAGGTAAAAGCAACTAATTTTTTTTTTTAATTGTAAATTATCTGTATTAGGCAACCTACCCTGTCTGGCGTACCGTTGAGGCGGTCCTCGAGGACATGCAGGGCTTCCTCAAGGTATCCTATTGTTTTTTGCTTTGTTTTTTTCTTTACATAAAAATAATGGAACAGATCACCGACGATATGGAGCGCACTGCCGCCGAAGGATTCCGCCATCTGGACGATGTGGATGACAACCGCAAGCGCTGCAGCGAGGCCCTCGAGAGCAAGCGTCGCCTGTGGGGTGATGTCGTCGAGTCAAACGGCGCGGTCTGGCTCAAGAACGGCTACCCACTCAAGGCCTCGATCGTGCCTGCTGCGTCTGCATGGGTTGAGCAGGTGCTGTACACGTACGCGATCATGGTCAGCGACCGGGTGGGCGGCTTTTTGCAGGAGGTGGAAGCGGTACGCCAACACCAAAAAGCAAACGTTGTTAACACGAATGCTTGTTCAGTCGACGGCTACGCAGGAAACGCCGTCACTCGTGCGCGATATCGAGCGTCGTCGCACGGTGGAGATGCTCCGACGTGTGACAGATGCGCTTGCTCTTGTTCGCGAGACGGTATCACATTCAAAAAACATTTTTTTTTATTTTTTTTAAATGAAAAACCGTAGATTTCGTGGACTAGTCTACGCTCAGACAAGCTGGCCTCTTGGGGTCTTGTCATGGGCAAGCTGCACACACAGTTGTCCTTGCGCACGTTTGAGACGATGCTGATCAACAACGGCCGCCCTCAAATTATGACGCATTTCGAAACATCACTCAAGATCATTGATTCGGTGCGGACGATCTGCGGACCGGTGCTCAAGCCGAGCATCGCGGGGTTGTACTCGTCCACTGTCGAGGGTCTTTTGGTAAGCCAGTGCATTTGGAACGAATTTAACCTATCGTCAAGGCACAACCAAACGACGCTGCGGAGGCGTACGGCAGCGCCCTGATTGACGTCGCCCTGCGGTTATGTCTTCACATTTCGCAGCCCGCTATTATCGACACTGTCGCAACACCCGCTGGCTCGCAAGAAGTGACCCTGTGGCTCTTGTTTGCGTGCAAGTTTGTTCACCGTGTCTGCCAGCTGTCGAGCAACTCGGACACGGATCCCCGCGTCAAGACCGTCCTCGGCCATCTCCGCGATCTGGAGAACGCCCTTCCCAACGCCTCGGCATAGCAACCACGTCGACTGTACTAATATTTTGTGTTTTCTAATAAACGAGTCTAATTGAAGTCAAACAAGAGAGGAGAGAGATTTTTTTTAAAAAAAAAGGCAAGATACTGTGAGAAAACAAGGTCTCTTCGCATTTCTAGAGTAACAGGACGAGGATCAAAACACCGGTAAGGATCAGAAGGAGAATGCAAATGCAGCACATGGACACTAGAGTTTTTTTTTTTTTTTTTTTGCGTGGTTTAGGACATGAAGCACAAACGAAAGGAATTCCGTACTTCGTTGCTTGCCCTCTTGAGTGCTCACATCAAAGAGTTTCCGCGTTGCAGTCCTGATGTTGTTTTCGGTGTTGTCGACGCTATTATTGAGGTTGTCCAGCAGCTTTGACTGATCGTCGAGCTCGCTGCTGATAGCGATGGCAATGTGCTTTTGCTTTTGGATGACGCTGTGGAGGATCTCGACCTGGTCGTCTTGCTCTAAAAGAGAAAAGAGGGGGAGGATCAGAGAACGAACAGGTCATGGTGCCGGCCTACGGTGCATGAGCGTCGTCTGGTACTGCAACACACCCTGGTTATCCAGCAACCGTGTCTGCTCCGTCTCCTGTGCGGCCGCGGCAGCACCCCACACACGCTTCTTGTTGTTCGCGCCGCTGATGAGCTCCTCCTTGTCCGACTCCTTTGCGCCACCCTCCTGCTCCGAGGCCTTGCGCATGAGCGCCAGCAGTCGCTCCTGCTCACGCTTGAGTGTGTTGACCTGGTCTTGGCGTCGCAGGCCCTCTCGCTCGGTTCTGTCGGTTAATTAATTGTCAGTTATGCGGATCCCTCCGGCCCTTCACGCCCTTACATGGTGCGCGCCTGCGTCGCTCGGTGGACCGAGTCCTCCAGCAGCCGGACCGAGCTGCCCAGATTGACAAACATCTTGCGCAGCTTGGCCGAGGTCTTGGCCGTCTCGCTCGCGTTGGCCCGCTTGAGCCGGCTCAGCTCCTGGATCTCGCTCATGATCTCGCTGCACTGGTTGTTGGCGTCGTCCAGGTCGTCGCGCCACTGCTCGTTGTTCGACATTTGCGGGCCGGGTCCAAGAGAAGAGAAGAGGAGGTAGAAAACCAAGCACACGCGTCACGTTCACCGAGGTGTACGTGATGCGTCCCTGCTGACGTGTACAGTGCGATTTGTTTTGTGTTTTCCTCACGGAGGCCTTGTTCGTCGTCCCAACAATCGACAGCACCCGCCACGACGCCTAGTGAAGCGTGACAGACCCACCCAGCGCACCCACCCAGTCCACGGCTACAGGTCACACGAGCAAATGAGCGGCGGCGGCGGCGGCGGCGGTGATTCCGCACCAAAGTACAACCAGCGCAGTCCAGCTGTGCGGCGGATCCTCAAGGAGGCCAAGGAGCTGCAGGACGACCCCAGCGACGAGTTTGTGGCCCGCTTCTTGGACGTATGTCTTTTTTTGTTTTTGTTTTTGTACCTGGTTTTACTTTCTGGAGGGAGGCTGCGGCTTTGTTGACACCGACTTGTCCACGTAGGAGGACATCTTTGAATGGCACTTTACCATCCGCGGGCCGCCCGACACAGACTACGAGGGCGGACTGTACCACGGGAGGATTATTTTGCCACCAGAGTACCCGATGAAGCCGCCGAGTATTATCCTGCTGACGGTATTTTCGATTTGGCGATCCCTTGATCAGCCACTGATTTCTTTGAGGTTGGAACCAGCCAAACGGGCGGTTCGAGGTCGGCAAGAAGATTTGCCTTAGCATCACAGGCTACCACCCCGAGTACTGGCAGCCGGCCTGGGGCAGTATGAAAAGATAAAAATAAAAATAAAAATAAAACTGATTAATATCTTAGTCCGGAGTGTGTGCACGGCCCTCCAGAGCTTCTTCCCGGCACCGGGTGATGGCGCGGTGGGTGCACTGGACCACACGCCCGAGGAGCGACGCAAGCACGCAAAAAAGTCGAGCAGCTATGTGTGTAAAGAGTGCGCAGAGGATGACCGGATGAACACTGCTCGGATTTTCAGTGCGATTGCGCGCAAGGCACCTATCAAGGAGACGCTCGCCGACGGACTGGCCATCAGCTTTGCGTACGAGAAGCCAAAGACATCCGGGAACGAAGGCGCGTCTTCGTCCTCGTCTGCGGCGGCAGCGGCGGCGTCGGCGTCGTCTTCTGCAGCCCCGTCGCCAGTCCCTTCACCCGCACCCTCGCCTGCCAAGTTGCCGATCTCTGCACCAGCGACGCCGTCGTCGTCTGTTGATGGCGCCTCATCTGCGGCAGCATCAGCACCGTCGAGCCCCGTCCCACCGTCGTCTGCTATGATGCGCGCCCGCACATCAACGCCACCATCACCCTCCCCTTCTATTTCTTCTCGCAGAGCAGACTCCCAGCAGCAGCACCTACAGCAACCAGCGCAAGTGGCCCCTGCCAGCGGACCGTCGACCGCAACCCTCGACAAGCTGATTGGTTTTGTGGTACTATTTTTAGGTTTTTACTTTTATTTCCTCACGTCGTCTTCATGCTAGTTGTTTGTCATTCTCGCGATCGTCGTGCGACGAGTCTGGCCATCTCTGCTCGGTGCGCCCCCCGTCCTTCCCTGAATCCGTCACCGCTGTTGTGCCCATTCCCATCATCCTATTGTTGAGCTCACTGTTCCGAGTATCGCTTCTTTTATTCGCATGAAACAAGGACACACGAGGTTTTCCATGGGTGCACACGCTTTGTGAGACCACGCACTTACGCCGAGCGGCTCTTGAAGTGGTTGAGGAGGACGCTGACGGCGGCCGAGTCTTCTCCGTAGTCCTTGACGACGGCGACGGCGCAGCGCACGATCTTGCGGGCCTCACCCTCGCGGTCAATCTTGCAGAGACCGACGAGCTTGCCGAGCTCCTTGCCATCGGGCACCTTGATGAGGTAGATGCCGTGCTCGGCGCAGAGGGCCTCGATCAGGTTCTTGACGGCAGCCTCGTCGGTGGACTCGGCGAGCACGCAGAAGTGGGCCTGGCGCTTGTCGAGGGCCTTGACCGACTCGCGGACGCCGCGGACGAGGCCGTCGGCAATGAGCGCGTTCTTGAGCACCTCCTTCAGGGCCTCATCGACGGTCAGCGCGGGGGCGGCAACATCGACGGGGGCGGCGGCAGAGCCCTCAACAACCTCAACAACATCTCCTTCCGACATTCTCAGACGTCCTCACTGCGAAAAAACAAACAGGGTTAATTTTGTGGCCGGGGAAGAAATTTGGTTTGCGAGCACTTCAATCCCGCTCCGCTCGTCCATCCATCCAATCCTTCTACAATCTTGCTGCTCCCAAACCCGAAAAACGGTCGTGACCTAACCCCCCCTCCTCTGCCCACCTTCCCCCGCCGCCCTGCTCTCGTCCTACAGCCTCCCTCCCCCTCCCCTCCCTGCGCTGCTGCGCTGCACCGCTTCGTTTGGTCTGGGGACTTACATGAGTTGAAAAAGATGGGTGCCTAATGGCCATTTTTTGGAAGTGCCCTTCCCTGCAATGGGGCGGCGTGCGAAAACAGACTTCCTCCCGTTTGTCTTTGTTTGTTTTGTGCCGTGGCTGTTGTCCTGTGTGCCCACTCGAGCGGCTGCGTGTGCGATCTCCTGGGCCTGCTGGGTTTTTGCGGTCCGTCTTTGTTCTTGTCAGCAAGCCATGTGAAACGACCGTGTTTTTTTTTTTTTTTGCCTTCCTCTCTGGCTCCATGTGCTCGACCCCTCTTTCCCTCTCTCGCCCTCGCCCTCTCTCCAACTCTCTCTCTCTCTCCCCCTCTCCCTCTCTCTCGCCGTTCCCCTCTCTCGCTCCCTCACTCGCTCCGTGGGGATCTGGCAAAACAGTTGTGGTGGAGCGGCATGGACAGTACGTCGTCATGACGGTGTCCCGCGCCCACAGCCCCCGCACTAGCCAGCACACACACACTCGCACACACACACTCTTCTCACTCTCCAGCCCTGACTCTAACGCTGACCCCACACATACGGCAGAGGGAACATGGCTACTTCGTCTGCCAGCGGCGACCTCGCTGCGTCGGCCAGCTCCCCCTCGCTCCCCAAGGCCAAGATTGGCAACGGGATGACCGTGGCCGAGTTCGTTGCCGCACACGGAGGCACCAAGGTCATCGAGAAGGTGCTCATCGCCAACAACGGCATCGCCGCCGTCAAGGGCATCCGCTCCATCCGCAAGTGGGCGTACGAGACCTTTGGCAACGAGAAGGCCATCGACTTCACCGTCATGGCAACGCCTCAGGACCTCAACGCCAACGCAGACTACATCCGCATGGCAGACAGCTACGTCGAGGTCCCCGGCGGCTCAAACAACAACAACTATGCAAACGTCGAGCTCATCGTCGAGCTGGCAGAGCGTCTCGGCGTCCACGTACGTCGTCGTCCCATTCGTTTTTTTTCGATTGCTAACGCATTACAAAAAGGGTGTCTGGGCCGGATGGGGGCACGCATCGGAAAACCCAAAGCTGCCCGACTCGCTCACGGCCGCCGGCATTGCCTTCCTCGGCCCGCCTGGCTCGGCTATGCGCGCACTCGGCGACAAGATCTCGTCCACCATCGTCGCCCAGTCGGCGCAGGTGCCCTGCATGCCATGGTCCGGAGACGGCCTCACGATCGACACCAGCACCAACTGCCCCGTCGTGGACGTCCCCGCAGACATTTACCAGAAGGCGTGCGTGTTTGACGCCGAATCGGGCCTCGCAGCGGCCATCCGCATCGGCTTCCCCGTCATGGTCAAAGCCTCCGAGGGCGGTGGCGGGAAGGGCATCCGCAAGGTCGAGTCGGCAGACCTCTTTGCCTCGCTCTTCCTCCAGGTCCAGGGCGAGGTGCCCGGCTCGCCCATTTTTGTCATGAAGCTCGCCGGCAACGCGCGCCATCTCGAAGTCCAGCTTCTCGCGGATCAATATGGCCAGGCAATCTCCATCTTTGGCCGTGACTGCTCTGTCCAGCGCCGCCACCAGAAGATTATCGAGGAAGCCCCCGTCACGGTCTGCTCCGAGGAAAAGTGCCGCCAGCTCGAGCAGGTATGCACGATTTTGAACATCCTGATGATAAAATCCGAAAATAGGCCGCAGTACGGCTTGCCCACCTCGTCGGCTACGCATCGGTCGGCACGGTCGAGTACCTGTACAACTACGAGGACGACTCGTTCTACTTTCTGGAACTCAACCCGCGTCTGCAAGTGGAGCATCCCACGACCGAGATGGTTTCGGGCGTCAACCTGCCGGCCGCCCAGCTCCAGGTCGCCATGGGCATCCCACTCCACCGCATCCGCGACGTCCGTGTCCTCTACGGCGTCAACCCCAAGGGCTCGACAGAGATCGATTTCGATTTTAAGCATCCCGAGAGGTATGTGTTTGCTTCACTACCTCGTTGACAAACAAGCAAACAAAAAAAAAAAAAAATTACAGCGCAACTCTCCAGCAACAACCCAAGCCCAAGGGCCATGTCATTGCCGTGCGCATCACCGCCGAGAACCCCGAGGCCGGCTTCAAGCCCAGCTCTGGCTCCATGCAAGAGCTCAACTTCCGCTCGTCCAACAACGTCTGGGGCTACTTTTCCGTCGGTGTCTCGGGCGGTCTCCACGAGTTTGCCGACTCACAGTTTGGACACATCTTTGCCTTTGGCGAGAACCGCCAGCAAGCGCGTCGCAACATGGTCGTGGCACTCAAGGAGATCTCGATCCGTGGAGACTTCCGCACGACCGTCGAGTACCTGATTCGGTAAAGATTTAACAACTACATATCTGCAAACACCTTGAAAAAAAAAACAATTTTATTTTTTCCAGCCTGCTCGAAACCGAGGCATTTGAGAAGAATATTTTCAACACGGGATGGCTCGACATCCTCATCCGCGACAAGCTCACGGCCGAGCGCCCCGATCCCGTTGTCGCCGTTGTCTGTGGCGCTCTGTACCGTGCCGACCAGATGTGCCAGCAGCGCCTGGACGAGTACAAGCGCATGCTTTCCAAGTGCGTCTTTTTTTTTTCTTCCCTTACTGCTTTCGAACTCACAGGAGCCTATTTTACTTTTTAGGGGTCAGTCGCCAAGCCACGAGTTGCTGCGCACCGACTCCAACCTTGAGATCATCTACGAAAATGTCAAGTACTCATTCACGTCGACGCAGAGCGGCCCGACAGGATACACGCTGTTTATCAACGGCTCGGTCGTCGAGGTCAACGCCCGCAAGCTCACCGACGGCGGTCTCCTCATTCAGCTGGACGGCAAGAGCCACGTCACCTATGCCAAGGAGGACGTGTCGTCCACGCGCCTGCTCATCGACGGCAAGACCTGCATCCTCGAGAAGGAAAACGACCCCACCAAGCTGCGTTCTCCCTCGCCCGGAAAGCTCGTCCGATTCGTTGTCGAGGACGGTGATCACGTCGACGCCGGCATGCCCTATGCCGAGATCGAGGTCATGAAGATGTACATGTCCCTCGTCGTCACCGAGGCAGGCACGATCCGCTTCCTGAAGCAGGTAAAGAATCGAATTTCCTGTTTAAAAATGCGGAAATGAGTTGCTCATCTTTTTTTTTTTTTTTTTTTTTTGAAGGCGGGCTCGGTTCTGGAAGGCGGCGACATCATCGGCATCATTACGTTGGACGACCCCTCGCGCGTGCGCCACGCTCAGCCCTTTGACGGCCAGCTGCCCAAGATGGGCTCGCCAAACGCGATCAACAACAAGGCCAATCACCAGCTCAAGAACTCGATCAAAACGCTCGACCTCATCCTTTCCGGCTACGACAACCAAAACAAGCTCAGCGAGAGCCTGCGCCAGATGGCCCAAGCTTTGCGCAATCCCCAGCTGCCCTTCCTCGAGCTCAACGAGCTCCTGTCGGCCCTGGCAACTCGCATGCCCTCCAAGCTGGTGGAAAAGTTTACAAGCCTCATCAAGGCCTCCTCCTCGACCGGTGTCTTCCCCGCACGCGATCTCCAGGTAGCAGCAGTCAATGGAGATTTTTTATTTTTATTTTAAATTAAATACACCACCAAAACTAGGATGCCATCCAGGCACACCTCGACTCGGTTATCAAGCCCTCGGAAAAGTCGGCCGTGATCGCAACCATTGCGCCCTTTGCTGAACTCCTTGAGAAATTCCGCGAGGGCCTCCTCGTGCACGAGAAGATGGTCATCCGCAAGTTGATTGAGCAGGTAGCTCTATTCTAGCCGTGTCGGTCACTCAATCTGTGTTTTGCAGTACCTCGCCGTGGAGAAGCCCTTTGGCATCGAGGGAAAGCGCCAGGAGGATGTGATTCAGGAGGAGCGTGCGACCAAGAAGGACGACCTGGATGCGGTGGTCGCGATCGCCCTCTCGCACTCCAAGGTCAACAACAAGAACAACCTGATCATGAGCCTGCTCGAGCACATTGGCACCCAGCGCGAGTCCCGTGGCATTGACAGCATGTACGCCCCCTGTTTGCGCGAGCTGGCCGAGCTGCAGAACCCCCGGTTCGCAAAGGTCGCCCTCAAGGCCCGCGCGATCCTGGTCGAGTCGATGCTGCCCTCATACGAGGACCGTCGCAGCGAGATGGAGCGTGTCCTCCTGGGCTCAGTCCAAGACCACGTCGACTCGGACACGGACTCGGAGCTGTCCAGCACCTCGACCGACAGTGGTCTCATCCTCGGATCGGGGACGTCGTCCTCGCCAACTGCCGCGCACCCGCCTTCCAGCTTTTCCGCAAGCAGCGCTTCCTCTCAAGTATCGCACCTCCCCGAGTTTACCAAGCTTCGCCAGGTACTTTTTTGAGTGCTGGCGATAAATGTCTTTAAATTACTTTTTTTTTCCCCCTATTTTTCCGTAGATCATCGACTCGAATCTCACGTTGGACGACGTGCTCACGCCCTTTTTCTACCACGACGACAAGAACGTGATCGCCGCTGCCCTCGAGGTGTACGTGCGCCGTGCCTACCGCGCCTACATCATGCACGACATTGTGCACCACGTCCACAGCGACCTCATCCAGAAGGGGGTCCACTTTATGGACTTCCGCTTCCGCTTCCCCGAGAAGGCGGCCGACGACCAGCAGCTCACGGCGATGCACCAACGCAGTTACTCGGTCTCTGACGCGCTGTTCAACATGAACAAGGCTGGTGGCTCGTCCACAAAGGAGATCTGGCGTGTTGGCCTGATGGTGTCGGTGCCCTCGCTGGCCCACCTGCGCGACTCGTTCTCGCAGCTGATCGAGCGCATCCCCTTTAGGGAGCCAGACCAGGACCTGCCCGAAGACCAGCAGCCGCACGAGCTCACCGAGCCCTCCGACGTCGTCAACATTGCCCTCCAGATGGACAGCGACGCGGAAAACAAAAAGGACGAGGACCAGAAGGTGCTCAAGAAGCTCTCGGCCTTTGTTGACGAGGTCAAGGCGCTTCTCCGCGGCCGATGGGTCCGCCGCATCACCTTTATGATCCCTCGCAAGGCAGCCCTGCCCGCCTACTTTACCTTCCGCGAGCGCCTCGACTATGCTGAAGATCCTGTCATTCGGTAAAAAAAAAAAAAAAAATTATTAAAAAATAAAAAATTTATTTTAATTTTTGTTTATTTACGCAGCCACGTTGAGCCCGCCCTTGCCTTCCAGCTCGAGCTTTCACGTATGGCCAACTTTGACGTCAAGGCGTCGCTCGTGGACAGCCGATCGCTGCACTTGTACTATGGCACGGGCAAGCAGAACCCGTCGGATGGCCGCTTCTTTTCGCGCGCTCTCATTCGCCCCGGCCTGATGCAGGCCGACGAGGTGCCCAAGGACTATCTCGTGTCGGAGGCCGACCGCGTCCTGACCGAGTCGCTGGACGCACTCGAGCTCAAGTTCCCCGTCTACCCCAACTCGGACTGCAACCAGCTCTTTATGAACTTTATCCCCACCGTGCAAGAATCGATCAACGACATCAAGGACACTGTCCGCGGCTTTATCGAGCGACATGGCAAGCGCATGGTCCGTCTGCGTGTCACCATGGGCGAGATCAAGCTCACCATCCGCCAGTCCTCCACCTCCCCTCCTGTACAGCTTTTTTTTTTTTTTTTTTTATCTTGTCTCCTTTTGTTTTTTTTTAACCTGAACGGAACGACAGGTCGCCGTCCGCTTTGTCATCAGCAACGTCACGGGCTTTGTGCTCAACGTGCACATCTACAAGGAGATCAAGAATGAGAAGAAGCAGGACGTCTTTGTGTCTCTGGCCGAGCGCGGCCCGCTGCACAACCAGCTCATCGACACGCCGTACCCGACCAAGGAGTGGCTGCAGCCGAAGCGCTACGCGGCCCACTCTGCCGGCACGACCTACGTGTACGACTTCCCCGAGTTGTTCCGCCAGAGCCTGTCGCAGATCTGGACGCGTGCGATTGCCAAGGACCCGACGCTGGTCGTGCCGCAAGTGCTGCTCAAGGCCAAGGAGCTCGTCCTGGACGACAAGGACCGTCTGCACGAGGTGTGGCGTCCGGCTGGCTCCAACACGGTCGGCATGGTCGCGTGGCTCGTGGACATCTTCACGCCCGAGTACCCCAAGGGCCGACGGATCGTCCTGATCGGCAACGACATTACGCACATCACTGGCACGTTTGGCCCGCTCGAGTACCGCCTGTTCTTCAAGGCCTCGGAGCTCGCGCGCACGCAGGGCCTCCCCCGTGTCTACATCTCTGCCAACTCTGGTGCCCGCATGGGCATTGCCGAGGAGGTCGTGGCCAGCTTCCGCGTGGCGTGGAACAACAAGGAGAACCCGACCAAGGGCTTCAAGTACCTGTACCTCGCGCCAGAGGACTACCGCGCCCTCACCCAGGGCGACAAGGCATCGGTCAAGGCGGAATTGGTGCGCGACGACGATGACGGGGGCGAGGAGCGCTACATGATCACCGACGTCATCGGCGCAGTGGACGGCATCGGCGTTGAAAACTTGCAGGTATTAAGTCAACAAAAAATAACCGAGTAAATGGGGGGGTGAAAAAAAAAAAAAAAGGGATCGGGCCTGATTGCCGGCGAGACATCGCGCTCGTACAAGGAGAACTTTACCGTGTCGCTTGTGACGTGCCGCTCGGTGGGCATCGGCGCCTACCTCGTGCGTCTGGGCCAGCGCACGATCCAGAACGAGAACAACCCGATCATCCTCACGGGTGCGGCCGCGCTCAACAAGGTCCTGGGCCGCGAGGTGTACACGTCCAACCTCCAGCTCGGTGGCACGCAGATCATGTTCAACAACGGTGTGTCGCATCTCACGAGCAAGGACGACCTCCAGGGCGTCACCGAGATCCTCAACTGGCTCGCGTAAGCCAGGAAAAAAAATGCAACTAGACCAAGAGGAGAAGTAATTATTGTTGCTGTTAGATTCGTGCCCAAGGAGCGCGGCGCAAGGCTCCCGATCACGGTGCCGCTGGACCCGATCGACCGCGACGTCGAGTGGTACCCTCCCAAGGCGCCGTACGACCCGCGCTGCCTGATCAACGGTCAGCTCGACGAGAAGCAGAACAAGTGGGTGAGCGGCCTCTTTGACAAGGACTCGTTTGTGGAGACGCTCGCGGGGTGGGCCAAGACGGTCGTGACCGGCCGTGCTCGCCTGGGCGGCATCCCGATCGGTGTCATTGCCGTCGAGACGCGCACGGTGGAGACGGTCATCCCCGCCGACCCGGCCAACAGCGAGTCGCAGCAGCAGGTCCTCCAACAGGCCGGCCAGGTGTGGTTCCCCGACTCGGCCTTCAAGACGGCGCAGGCCATCAGCGACTTTAACAACGGCGAGGAGCTCCCGCTGATGGTCCTGGCCAACTGGCGCGGCTTCTCGGGCGGCCAGCGCGACATGTTTGACGAGATCCTCAAGTATGGTGCCATGATTGTCGACGCTCTGCGCGAGTACAGGCAGCCGCTGTTTATGTACCTGCCGCCCCGCGCCGAGCTTCGTGGTGGCGCGTGGGTCGTGATCGACTCAACCATCAACCCGGACCAGATCGAGATGTACGCCGATCCCAACGCCCGCGGCGGTGTGCTGGAGCCGGAGGGCACTGTCGAGGTATGTTAAAAACAGTATTTTTTTATTTATTCTTGCGGTGTATTTTTTCAACTTGCCGACAGATCAAGTACCGGAAAGCCATGCTGCTGACGACGATGGAGCGAGTGGACGAGACGTACCGGAAACTCAAGGAGCAGACGGTCAACGACAAACTGTCGCCCGAGGACAGGGCCGCGTTCAAGGCCAAGATGGACAAGCGAGAAAAGGAGCTGCTTCCCGTCTACCACCAGGTGGCGCTGCACTTTGCCGACCTGCACGACACGGCCGGGCGCATGAAGGAGAAGGGCGTGATCCGCAGTGTGGTCGAGTGGCGCAATGCCCGCCGCGTGTTTGCTGCCCGTCTGCGCAGGCGCCTGGAGGAGGAGCAGCTGCTGAAGAAGCTGGTCACGCCCGAGCGGTCGCGCACACAGGCGCTCGTCCTGATCAAGCAGTGGATGGCGCACGATGCAGCCGAGGACCAGTGGGACGACGACCACGCGGCCCTGGCGTGGTTCAGCCGCTCGCAGGCCGCCATCACCACGCGCATGCAAAACATTGAGCGCGACCGGATCATGGCAAACATCCTGCACGAGGGCGAGAAGGACAAGACGGCCGCGATCAACGCCCTCCTCACCATCATGAAGTCGCTCGACTCAAAGGAGCGGGACGAGCTGGCACAGCGGCTCAAGGCTATGTGATTTTTTCTTCTAATAAAAAACCCCCATAAATGTAGTCGTAATGAAGAGAGTAAGTGAGTCTCAATTGTGCACGTCATGACACAGGGAAAATACACAAAAACAGCTGAAACAAAACGGCAAAGGTGCTAAAACACAACGCCGCGCTGAGAGGCCGCTGCAGCGATAAACTTGTCGACGCTCCAGTCATCGTGGGAGGGCTGGTACGGGCTGTTGTAGACGCAATGCACTTTCATCTTGTCGTTGTAGTCGAGGTTGGTGAGCAGCTTTGGCGTTATCAAAAAGTACTGGAAAACCATAAATAATGTTTTTTTTTTTTTAAATAAAAAAAAAGAAGAATTTATTTTTGCGGCGTACTTGCGACGTGTTGGCCTGCGTGGCCGTGTTGACAATCTCCTTGTAGACGCGGCGCTCGTTGTTCTTGTCCATGCCCTGGTTGATCTCGTCGACGAGGCGGAAGGGACTGCGGGCCGTGTCCTGGAGGCCCATCAGGTAGAGGATGGTCGAGACCGTGCGCTCGCCACCAGAGTGGTGGTGATTGTTGAGTTCGATCAACGGCTCAGAGGGGCGGAACTTGACGAGGATCGCCACACGCCACTTGTTGTAGTCTGGGTCCTGCACGAGCTTGACCTCGCCGACATTGTTGAGCTCTGAGAAAAAAATATTTTTCATTTCTCTGTTTTTATGTTTTTATTTGACGCTTACTGGCCATGAAGGCCGAGAAGCCCTCGCTGATCTTGGCCACGAGCGCCTCGACACGAGGCGCCCAGTCCGTCTTGAGACGTTGCACGTTCTCACGCATGCCGTTGAGCTCGTTCTCCTTTTCGCGGACGCGCAGCGACAGTTTCTCGATAACCTTCTCGCGGTCTTCAAACTCCTTGATGACACTGCCCGTGGTCGTGGCGTGCACGCGCATGATGGCCTCCAGATCGGCGATGATCGCATCCAGCACGTCAATGTCGTTGGGCAGCTTTTCAAACTCGGGGGTGTCCTCTGCGGACGGTTGGCCCATGTCGTTGGCTCGGGTGAGTGCATCCTTTGCCGCGTTCTTTGCGCGCTCTTCCTCGGCAATCGCTGGAGGAAAACGAGATATTTGTTTGCAACTTCCTCATGGTAAATAGATAAAGATACCCTTTTCTAGGTCGTTGCGCATGATCTCGATCCGCTGCTGGACTTGCTGGAAGTTTTGATTGAGCTGGAGGAGCTCGGCGTCCTTGGCCATGATCGACAGAATGACGATCGCGCGGTCCTTGATCGCTGCCAGCACCTGCACGTGCATGTTGGCCGCCTTGAGCGCGAGATGCGCGCGGTCGCGGATCTTGGCCTGGATCTTGTCCTGGATGTCTTGCTGCTGTTGTGCGACATCGAGTTTGCGGATCTCGGCCTCCAGACGCTTCATGCGGTTCGTTTCGGATTCTAAAAACAAAATGCATCAACAAACGCACACACACACACACCCCTCGTACCAAGGTTCATCTTGAGCTTCTCGTGCTCCTGGCGCTTGGCCGTGAGTTCTGCCTTTTGCTTGCCCAGCAAGTTTTTCTCCTCGCGGAGAGGCCTGTCCTTGCGACGGATCGCCTCGTCTTTCTTGTCGAGCTCCTCTCGCTGTGCGTTGATACTCAGGAGCTTTTCCTCGAGTGCGCCAATCTCTTTCGTGAGTTGGTCGCGCCTGCCAACGTCGACTAAGAAAAGGTGTTAGAAGAGGGGGGGAAAAAAAGTACACACAAAGCCATACTCGAGTTGTTCAGCATGGTTGCGTTGTTGATGGGTTTTTGCGAAACAATCTTTGCACGATTGCCGTACGACGATGTGTTTGAATGGTACTCCTTGCCGTTTGCGAAGAAGGCGCGGTAGTTCAGCTCTCTCAGGTCGACGTCCCTCTTACCGATGGGCTAGTGCAGAGTGTGATCAGTTGCAGTATTGTGTAACACATACCGTGGTGTGCAGGAACGCGCGGTCGCACAAGAGGTTCTTGATGCTGTTTGAAGCAACGACAAAGTTGATGGCAAAGTCGTCAAAGCCCTCGCGCTTGACTTTGCGGATGTCGCTGTCGCTGGGGGTGTACTCTGGGTTGTCGCGCGGGATGGTGAAAATCGTGTGCGGAAAGTTCCTGGATTGCAGGGCCTCGTGCAGCAGGGCCTGGTCTTCGTTGTTCTCGACCAGGAAGGCCTGCTGGACGTTGTACGGGATCGCAGCCTCAATTTCGGCGGCATAGTGTTTGTCTGTCAAGTTGATCTGGAGCGTTGTGTACGTGTGTTAGGAAAATCGTGGGTGGAGGGAGGGAGGGAGGGGAAAACGAACCGTGAGCATGAGCGGTTCGTGGACGATGCCCCTGGTCTTGACGGGATTCTTGCGAAGCCACATCACGGCCTCGTAGAGGTCCTTATTGTTTTGATAGGGACTGTTTCGGAGATTCATGAGGCGTTGCGCAGCTGGGTCTGAGATTTCAGAGATCTGCTTGTGCTTGATCTGCAGCTCGCGGTTGATCGGCTCGGTCTTTTGGTGGAGATCCTTTGCGGCCTCTTGGATCTGATCGATTTGGTAGGTGAACTCGCGCAGCTGGTCGGTAAGCGATTGCTGCCAAGAAAAAAAAAGTGGTGGGCGTCAAAGAACAACAACAACAAAAAAATTTTTTTTCAAAAGAAAGGCTTGAAAACCGTACGATCTTGGCGTTGATCTCGGTGGTGTCCGGCTCGACAAAACCGGCGATCTTTTGCTGGAGCTCTGCGATGGTCTGCTCGTGGCCCTTGAGCATTTTCAGCTTTTTCTCGCGGTTCTCGAGAATGTGGTCGAGCTCCTTGCGCATGTCGTCGATGCTGGACTCGTGGGCTTCGATCTTGACCGTGAAGTCGTCCACAGCCTTGCTGGCGACCTTGATCTTTTCGCCAATGTCCTTCTTCTTCTGATCCAGGCCGGTGCGCTCCCTCTTCATGGAACTGCGGACGATTCATGGCATTAAGAAATATTTTTTTTTCCTCAAAAGACGTACTCGATTTGCTTGATGAGGGGCTCGTTGTCCTTCTCGTACGCCTCTTTCTCCTTCTTGAGCACCACGCGCTGCTCCTTGACTTGCAGGTAGTGGTTGCGCGCATTGTCGTACTCGAGCCACGGCTTCTTGAGGTTGCAAAGGCGAAGTTTGTGTGCGTTCACCTCGCGCTGGCGGAAACGCTCGACCTCGGGCTTGATGGCATCGTTGCGGCGCACGAGCGTCTCAAGCTCGCCCTTCTCGTTGCTGAGTTGCTGCGTCAATTTGCATTAGAACGTTCTTCCCTCGTCCCTGTAAGCAGCGGTACCTCAGCCTTGACGCTCTCCTCCGAGCCAAACTTGATCAGCTCCTCGTGCTCGGCAAACATGTTTGCGTCGCCAGCAGCCTTCTCCGTCTCCTTGAGGATGTCTTCGGGCTTGAGCTTGCAAAAGTCGTAGACGCGGTCTTGCGGGAGGAATTGGCTACAGACATCGCGCAATGTAAGGGACACGACACGTCACACTAGGCATTTTGCGGCATGTACCAAAGGTTGCCCACTTGGATGTTGTACGAGGCAACGAGGTCGGTGATCTTGCGCTCGGCGACGTTCTGGCCGTTGAGCGTCCACTTTGAGCTGTTGTCCTCGACGCCAAACTCGCGGATGATGACGGGGTTTGGGCTGTTGTCCTTGCTCTGGATCTCAATCTCCACGACGGCCTTGGTGCAGTTGGTCTTGACGTAGTTGAAGAGCTTCTTCTGGTCGTTCAGGACCTGTGATTTCTGTGAGCGATAGAGAGCAGCAGCTGGCATACCGTCGCCTTTCCGCCGAGACCGAGGCACATTGCCGCCACCAGCGTGCTCTTGCCGCTGCCATTGGGGCCAATCACCAGGTTGAGACTGGGGCCCGGGAAGAACTCGACCGAGTCAAACGTGACAAAGTTGGTCAACTTGACGCGCACGACTGAGCCGGGCAGGTACCCGCTGGCCTTTTTTGCGTTGGTTGGGTGTGTGAGTTTGGACGATTCGAATTTTGGCGCGCAAAAAAAACGCAACACGGTTCTCAGTTCTGCTTTTCTTTTCCCCGGCCGACTCTGTCCTGCATTCCCCTCCCCCAGTCACATAGTCAAGAGAGAATGCTCCTGCTCGTTACCCCCTCCTCCATCCCTCTCTCCTCCCCGTCCTGTGCGTTTGTTACGTACTGTTGCAGATTTCGACGACGCCATTTTCAAAGTGTCCTGCCCTGTCACAGCCACATGGTACGCTGGACGCTTTTTTTGTGGCCGCGATTGAACGCCCGTTCCAGGCGGTTCCCAATCCCGACGAGAGCGACAACATCTGGATCGCCGCTAGCGACGATCGCCAGTCTGCGGTCGAGGCGTACCTTTCGAGCGGTGTCGATGTGAATGCGCAAGACGACATGGGCTACTCGCCGTTGTACGCTTCCTCCGCTCCTCCTCCTCCTCCTCCTGATTATTTTCCTTCTAATGTGGGCGTTGCAGGATGGCCGCAGTGAGCTACGGCTATGAAGGATTGACCGCGTTCCTGCTCGCCAAGGGCGCCAACCCCAACATCCGCGACGGCGACAACGACACACCGCTGCACCAGGCCGAGACCGTGGCCGTGGCCGAGATCCTGCTGGCCCACGGCGCCGACATCAACGCCGTCAACGATGGAGGGCAGACTGCACACGAGGTCGCGGGCGAGGACGATCGTTACGAAGTCCAAAACTATTTGCGCGCAAAGCTGGGGCTGCCTCCGGTCGAGCCAGAGCTGGAGGACGACGAGCTGCTGGCACAGCAGATGCAAGAGGAGAACTATGGCATGGACGACGGCGACGTGCAATGGGAGGACGTGGACGATGAGCAAGAGGAAGCGGGTGAGGAGGGGCAATAGAGAAAATAGCATTTGAAGTAATGTGTTCTTAAAACAAAAAAAAACAAAAAAAAAAAAATGCTGCTAGTAAAAGGCGACCGAGTGCAGACAGCTCAGGGTCGTGCGCTGCTCAAAATCCTCGAGGATGGGCTCGATGTCCTGCTCCAGATCCTCTGCCTCGGTGATCTGGTGGGCGAGTGTGAGGATGTGCCTGGCCCCGGCGGCGGCATCGCTGTGGTTGTCGCGGATGTCCAGGTTGATGACGTGCACGGGCTTGCCGTCGTTGCCCCCTCGCTCTGACAAGACTGTATTGGGAAGAAAGAGTCAATGAAAAACGCCATGGGCCAGAAAGAACCTTCGATCACTTGGTCAAAGCAGCGCTCCTCGCAGCAGATGATGACATCGTGGTGCACCGGCGAGTCGCGGAAGCGCTCGGGCGCCAGCTTGACTGATCGGTTGCGCTCGAGCATCTTGATCACGCCGTTGTTTGTGTACAGACGCGTGTCCTTGTGCGAGAGGTCTGCGATGATTTGGTCGTACGGCGTGCCAAAGCTGTACACGTTGGGCTTGTCGATGGATGGGCCTGCCCCACCGCGGTCAGAGACAGTTCGGGCGGGCAATAATCCTTACCGGGCAGCTTGACCTTGTCGCCAGTGCCGTACGACTTGACGTTGAACCCGCTCTTGCTAGGAGAGTGTTTTTTTTCAGTGGGGTGCATTTGTTGGCTTGGCTGCTAGTACCCGAGGAGGAAGTGCGCCTCCATGCTGCGGTTCTGGTTGCTCGCGCACACGACCGCCAGGCTGACGTGTTGCTTCTTTGGGTCGATGGTCATTTCAATGCAGGCTGGGAGCGACCGGCGGCGGACGGTGATTTGAATCCGGGTGGCTCGGAAAACTGATTTTTTTTTTTTCCCCCTTCATGACATTCATGATTGGTACTGTACACGGGATTGGACTGAAGTACTGTATCGATTATGAAGGAGAATCAATTGAAAGTGGCCGTGACAATGTCGAGGGCGCCGGGCAGGAGCTCGTCCCACATGTTGGCCAGCCGACGGTGGAACTCGGCCTGCTGTTGGACCAGGCTCTGGAACATGCGCTGGTACGCGTTGCCGCGCGTCTCGTGGTAAAAGTGGATCTCGGCCAGAAGCAGCGTGCTGGCTCGGTCGCAGCGTTGCTTGAGCAAAGGGATCTGCGGAAAGTCCTTTTCGCGCATCGTCGCGGCCTTGTACGCCTCAAACTGCGCGTCGCGGAGGCGGATGATGGCCTTGAACTTGCGCGCGTCCTCCAGCAGCTCTTTCAGATCCTCGGACAGTTCGACCAGCGACTCGTCTTGGACGTGCAGCGAGAGCATCCGGCCAAAGGACGTGCTCACTTGGCCCAACGCGTTCGTCAGCTGGCCACACTGAGTGCAGCCGTCCCGCCAACACCAAACGGGAAGCGCCAGCGCCGCCCCGCTTGTCCCGGCCCCGCTGCCGCCACCCCAGCCACCGCCGCTGACAAAGCCCATGAATGATGATAATGCAGATGAGGAGGTGGTTGCAGACGAAGACGGCGGTGGTGGCGGCGCCGTCGTCGCCGGCCGCTTGGCCGTGCTTGGTGTGGAGCCGCCTGAAGATGCGGCAGCAGATCCAGACGTTGCAGAGGTCGTCGGGGCCACCGCTGACGTGGTCGCAGAGGGAGCAGTAGAGGAGGTTGATTGCAGAGTGGAGGAGTTGCCCGCAACGCTTCCACCGCTACTGTCCACTGAAGGAACGTGTGTAATCACGCGGCTGACCCTGTTTAGTTGCTCCGTGAACTTGAGCATGATGTTGGAGCTCTCGTCGTCCCTGGCTAAATGCTTGAGGCCCTCGGACATTTTACCCACATTATTGTAATAATCTATGGAGCAGTGAATTAAAAACACAAGAAAAGACCTTTTTTCTTTTTTTACCTGATCGAGCAGAGATCAGGTGCTCGCTGATGCCATGCAGGGTTTGCAGATTCCTCTCCATCGCTTTGATATGCTTGGAAAATTTCTCAATCTCGGATGATGCATTTACACTTTGATGTTTTCTGAGCGCATTAATAAAAAAAATAAAAATAAAAATACCTAGAATCAAAAAGGCCAGCCTCGGTGATACGGTGCTTGTCGAGGTAGGCGGTGATAAGCTGCGCCTCCGCTTCGGCCGAGCGCTTGCCTTCCTTCCACTCCTAATGACCAACGAATGCCTTCAAACCCATGTACTCTACCAGTTCGCCCTTACCTTGACATCGGAGGACGTGACAAAGTGGTGAAGGACCGCCGAGCTCCTGAGCAGAGGATGCAGCACGACGCGGTTCAAAAACCTCTCGAGCTTGCGCATGCGGTTTGCCACAAAACTCTCCTCGAATCGCCCCTGGATCTGTTTCTCGGGCAGGGACGGGATGACCACAAACGGGTACTGCTCTGTCAGGCGGTCGTGCAGCCACGAAAAGTTTTTGTAACGTCTACTCACGACCTCGCCGTTCAGCTGTGTAAATTTTTTTTTTGGGGGGGGGGGGGGTCAAGCTCCATCAAATATCACTGTTTACGTACGCTTGTTTTGACAGAGTACGCGATGAACGTCGTCACGCCCGAGAACTTTTTGCGCTTTTCCGGGTTGGTCACAAAGGTCGTAAAGATCTGCCTGGTCGGGGTCCATCGGCCGTCCGTCTGAAAATAAAAAAAAGGACATCGGTAAATAAAAACGTAACTCCAAAGTACAAAAATAGAAACTCGCGTACCAGTAACAATTCACCCTCGCCGGTGCCCGGGAAGCCTTTTGAAAGAGGGGAGGGGCAAAACAGAACGGCAAGCATTAGCATTAGCATGTAAAAAAAAGCAAAGGGCGGCTACCTGCGCTCGGAGATCCTGCTCTCTGCATAAGGACGGACGGTGCACGCGTCTTTGTTGTGGTCGCCGTGGACGAAACTTGGGCCTCTGCCGGCGGTCTGTCTGGCCGAACCGGCTGCTGTTGCTGCTGCAGAGGGGCAGACGGTTGCTGGGGCTGCTGCTGCTGCTGCTGCTGCTGATACACGGAGGTGGGGCTAGTCGGCTGGGGGATCTGCCCGAGTCGCGTTGGCGGCGTGTGAATGCTGCCAGAGCTCGAGTTGCTGCTGAGATTTCCCGCCGCTGCCGCCGCCGCCGCCGCCGTTGCTGCGGATCCCGCAGTTGTCGTTGTCGCTGCACCGCTGCCGCTGCCGGCCTCTCCGCCGTCGCTGTCGCTCTCGCTCGTCTCCTCCTCCAGCACCTCGACATAGTTGCGCGGGAACAGGCCGAGCACGCCTTCCTTCTCGCCCTCCCACCAGCCCGCGCCCACATTCTTCCTCGTGACGGACCACTCGTCGCCCTGGCTGAACGTCAGCTCGGTCTCGTGTGCAGCCTCAAAGTCAAACAGCGCACGCACGGTGCCCACGTAACGGGGCATGGCTCGTCGCTGCAGGACCGAGACACACCACGTTAAGAAATATGGACGCCCCTAACGTGCTTTATGCGATTTTCGATCCCCCCCCCAAAAGCTGTTTTCCCTCTCCACCCACCCGCCCTCAGTCCCGTTGTAAACGAGGATTGGTTCATGTGAACAAGTTTATTATATTATGGCCTTTTACTGGGCGGCGTTCACTGCATGATGCTCTGGGCCAGGTTGGTGGTGGACACCTTCTCGTCCGGGGCAAATGCGCCGAGGGTCTTCTCGAGCTCTGCCTGGAACGGCTTGATGGCCTCTGCCAGGTGGACCCACTTGACATAGTGCGGGGACGAGTCGCCGCCAAACTCAAAGTGGGCGAGGGTGTGCTCCTCCGTGGGCGGGTAGGCGAGCATGTCGACCAGGGCCGACTGGACGGCCGCGTACTGGGGCTCGGGCAGGTTGGCCAGGAGGACCTTCTCGTCGACCTTGTCCAGGGCGGCGGCATCGGCCACGAGCGGCTGGTTGAGGTAGCCGGGCGACGAGGGCACGAAAAACATGTACTTTTTCTGAAAGTAGTTGACGGCGGCGTGCTGGTGGCTGGCGGTGAAGATGATCATCGTGAGCGCGTCGGCGAGCTCGTCGATCGAGTCGATCTTGGCGGGGAAGCCGGGCATGTGGGTCTGCATCTGCTTGATCCAGTCCTGCAGGTACACGTCCTTCTCGAGGAGGGCCTTGTCGTTGCCGCCCTCGAGCTGCACGACGGCCGCGAGGACCTGGTCGACGTAGGCGCGCGTGAGCTTCCACGTCTCGGTGGCGGTGGTGGCGTACACGTAGATGCTGGGCGGGAGGTCCTCGACGCCGCGGGCCTTGAGATCGTGGAGCGGGTAGTGCCCCTGGAAGCTCCACTGCTTGAGGCACGTGGCGGTGAAGCTGTCGATCTGGGGCAGGGAGAAGGCGGTGAGGCGGTTGGCGACGATGGTGGGGTTGAGGACGGCGCGGGCGTTTGAGTTGATCGGGAGGGTGCGGAACGAGTGCGGCATGAGCAGCTGGAACACGGGGTGCGCCTCGGGCAGGCAGTGGTGCGTGAGCACGGCCGAGATCTCAGACACGTAGTGGGTCAGGGTCAGGTGCGAGCCCAGCTCGTGCACGTTCCAGTCGGCCACGCGCACGGCCAGCTTGGCATAGCGCCACTGGGGCGACTCGGTGCCGTCGTTGACCACGACCAGGTGCTGCTCCTTGGGCACGCTCTGGTCCAGCAGGATGGCCACGGGGGCCAGCTTGCCGTCCTTGTACTTGAACACGCAGACCGACGCGGGGATGTACTTGGGCGCCTTGGCCTGGGCCAGCTGCTGCGCGTACGGCACGAGGATCTTGTAGTCGACCGCATAGTACTTGTGCCCGTCGTCGGCAAAGACGTCGGCGGGGAAGAGGGCCTTGACGTGGTCGGTCGCAAGGGAGAGCGCGCACGGGTTGACGCCCAGGGTACGCTGCTGGGTAAAGTAGTCGTCGTGCTCCCAGGCGGCCAGCGGGGGCGTGCCGTACTCGCCGATGCTCGTGGCCGGCTTGGAGAGGCCGCTAAAGTGCTGGTTGATGAACAGGTTGTACACCAGGGCCATCGCCTTGAGGTCGTTGAACATGAAGAAGGGCGACTCGTCGTCCACCTTGGGCACGCTCACGAGGTAGGGCGGCATCTTGTCGGTGGCGGGCGCGAGCACGTACGCGGCCTTGTTGGCGGCAATGTCCTTGGCGGTGTCCGACGTGGTCCACTGCACGTGGCCCTCCTTGTTGATCAGCACGGTCTGGACGTTCTGCTGCTGCGGCTGCGGCTGCGGCGGCTGGTCGCTGTCGGTCACGGGCGTGGACGTGCACGCAAACAGGTTTGCGATGAACGAGGGACGCTGCTGCGTCGCGGCAGGGGCGGTGGTGCTCTTCTTGGGGCTCGAGAGCACGCTGACGGCTTGGGCGTACGCGCGCACGGCCGGCACCTTGTGCTTGGACAGCGGGCCGCTGACGTACTGCAGACGCGCATTCACGTCCGTCTGCTTCTCGACGGATTCCTTTTCCTTCACGAGGGCGTCGTGGTGTTGTTTGGCTTCAGAAGAAATACGCCGTCAAAAAAACAACAACAACGTCGACTAGGTTCAAAGAGGCGTCACGGTTCACCTTACCTTTGCTGCTGTCGGCCTGCTCAAAGAGCGAGAGCAGCGACACGGCGGGCGACGTAGCACCGGCGTTTGTTGGAGACTCGGACATTCGTGGTAAAAAGGGGCCGGTAACGAGGGGGGTAAAAATGGAAACTGTCCGATTTGACGCAGAATGCCGCTACTTTTCTTCTTCAGCAGGGGGGCACGGCATGAATGCTTCACAAAAAAGGGGTGGGCTGGGGCGGGGAAGGGGGGCTGGGGCGGGGGGGGGGGGGGGTGCAACG
>Ga0302231_10000429_pt1 | contig 33056 bp, 31 predicted proteins | sample II_Palsa_N2_2_FD_193522 | JGI IMG/M metagenome (GOLD analysis project Ga0302231, IMG submission 193522) | Peat permafrost microbial communities from Stordalen Mire near Abisko, Sweden - II_Palsa_N2_2 | ecosystem: Environmental > Terrestrial > Soil > Palsa > Peat permafrost | place: Sweden...
TCGGGACGACCCCCCACCGGTCGCATCCCTTGATAGGAGGCGCGATTTGAAAGCAAAGGGTCCGCTGGCACCCCCCGGCGGCCCTTTGTGTTTAACCCCACACAAATCCCCCAGCCGAAACTGCGCCACACCGCTCGCCCCGTTTCTAGACCCGCCGAACCGTCACGAACCATGCCCCGAACCCCTTGTGACCGAACCTCGTCTCGATCTGGTCCGGCTCGAGCGACGCAATCTCCCACCCGCCGCCAGGCTGGAACGCCGCCCGCACTTCGTCCTCGCCAACAGGATGCGGGCCGCTTTCGGAACCTACGTCCCTGAAGCACAACACATACAGCGTCCCGCCCGGTTCGGTCACCGACGCCAGGCTTGCCACATACTCCGGACGCTCCTCCGCGTTGAACGTGTGGAACAATCCGCAGTCCAGCACCGTTTCGAACCTCCGCCCCAATCGCTCGAGGTGCAGCGCGTCTGCCTCCGTGAACTCCGCCTTGAGCCCGCGCTCCGCAGCCTTCTTCCGAGCCATCGCCAGCGCCGTCTCCGCCACGTCAACCCCCAGAACCGGCAACCCCAGCGAGGCCGCGAGAAGCGCATGCTCCCCGCTCCCACAGCCCGCGTCCAGCACCGCTCCAGCGAATCCACCCTCCGCCGCGACGCGCACAAACGCCGCCTGCGGCCGGCCAATATCCCACGGCGCACCCTCGCCCTGATACGAAGCGTCCCAAGGGCGTCCTGTCATCTGCTCATGGCTGGTCGGCTGCCGCCCGTTGAGCGAACCCCGCGCCAATTTCTCCGCTTGCTCCGCCATCTCCGTCCCTCCACGAAAATCCTCTCACCAGGCCCCGCCAGAGCACCAGAATCGAAGAACAAAATCAACCCTTGACATATTCCGTATAAGGAATATATAAAATTCCCCATGACACGCAGCGCTCATCCTGCCGACGTCTTCACCGCCATTGCCGAGCCACGCCGCCGCCAGGTCATCGCCGTCCTCGCCGATGGCCAGGAGCACGCCGTCAACGACATCGTCGTTCGCATGAAGATGGCCCAGTCCCCGGTCTCGAAGCACCTCGGCGCGCTGCACAAGGCAGGCATCGTAACCGTAGTAAAGCGCGGCCAGCACCGCATGTACCGCCTCAAGCCGGAAGCCCTCAAGCCCGTGCACGAATGGGTCAAAGTCTTCGAGCGCTACTGGACCCACCAGGTCGACCAGATCAAGCAGCGCGCCGAGCGCAAGGCTCTTGAACGCATGATTCGCATCGACGACGACGCCCCAAACAAAAAGGAGGAATAATGGCAGCCACCGTAAAGGAAGGTGTAGTAGAGGCCTTCGAGATCATCAAGGAAGAAGAGATCGCCGCCCCCATCGAGATCGTCTTCGAGACCATCTTAGAGCAGATGGGACCGCTGAACTCCACGCCCGAAAAGCCCATGCCGATGGTCCTCGAAGCGTGGCCCGGCGGCCGCTGGTATCGCGACCTCGGCAACAACACCGGCCACTTTTGGGGCACGGTGCAGGCCATCAAGGCGCCCTCGCTGCTGGAGATCTGGGGTCCGCTCTTCATGTCGAACCCCGCCGTCTCGAACCTCCAATATCGCCTCACCGAAGAGAACGGCGTCACCCGCATGCGCTTCGTTCACCGCGCCATGGGCTGGATCGGCGAACACGAGCGCGGCGTAGACGGAGGCTGGACCCACATGATCGAACGCATCCGCACCGCCGTCGCGCAACGGAAAGGAAAGTAGCTATGTGCCCCTTCTGCATCGGAACCGGATTATGGATTGCCGCAGGCATCGTATCGGCGACCGGCGTCTCTGCGCTCGCCGTAGCAAATCTCCGCAACAAAAAATCGCAAGAGCCTCAAGAAGGAGGACCCCATGTCGGACAACAATGACGCCACCGGCAAGACAACCAACCAGCAGATCGCAGCCATGAAGAAGCCTCCCGTAGTCTCCGCAGACGAGTGGCAGAAGTCCTGGGAAGAACTCCTCGTCAAAGAAAAGGAACTCACTCACGCCCGCGACGCCATGGCCGCAGCACGTCGCCGTATGCCGTGGCTCGCCGTCGAGAAGGACTACGTCTTCGAAGGCCCAAAAGGGAAGCGCTCGCTGCTCGATCTCTTCGAAGGCCGCCGCCAGCTCGTGCTCTATCGCGCCTTCTACGACTCGAACGTCTACGGCTGGCCGGACCACGCCTGCGTTGGCTGCTCGCTGGGCGCCGACCAGGTCTCAAATCTCGCGCATCTCCACGCGCGCGACACCACCCTCGCCTACGCCTCGCGCGGCTCGCAGGAAAACATTGCCAAGCTGAAACACCGCATGGGCTGGGAAAAAATCCCCTGGTACACCATCACCGACGACTGGGACAAGGACTTCAGCGTCGACCAATGGCATGGCCACAACGTCTTCTTCCGCGACGAGAACGACAAAATCTTCCGCACCTACTACGTCAATAACCGCGGCGACGAAAATATGGGCACCCTCTGGAGCTTCCTCGACGTAACGCCCTTAGGCCGCCAGGAAGATTGGGAAGACTCTCCCGAGGGCTACCCCAAGGGCCCTCGCTACAAGTGGTGGCGCTGGCACGATGTCTACGGCAACGAGGACCCCGAGTGGGCCAAGGTCACCGAGAACGCAGCGGTCGCGCTCGGCCTGTAACCCGCGGAAGGAACCGAATCAGCGGCTGTAATTCTGCGCGTACATGTCGTGCGGCAGGCCCAGCGAACGAGAGCGGCGGGCCAGGGCGCGCGCCGCCTCCCGGTCCATAATCCCGCCGATCGAAACCAGGTACGGAGCGTGCCCGCTGGGGGTGAAGACCACCGGCTCCAGTTCCGGATGGCTGCGTGCCAGGTCGGACACCTTCTTCTCCGCGTCCGCCCTGCGGTTGTAGGTGAACGTGATCACCCGCCAACCCGCGCGCGCGCCAGCCGCTGCGGGAAGGCTCGCGCTCGACAAATCCGCAGCGACCGGCTGCGGCGCAACGCTGCTCACGCTCGGCCTCGCCGATTCCGTCACGGGTTGCACAGCCGGTTGCGAAACCGCAGCCGTCTGCGCCACTTTGCGTTGATGCTCATTCCATGCGTGCGCAACGATCCATGAGCAAAGCAGCAGGAGAAGAGCGGCAACGCCGGCGCCGATTGCGCGGGAGCGCAGGTCGAAGTTCTCGGCGTCTCTCGAACTGTCTTTGGGGCTCCAGCTATCTTCGCGGGCGGTTGCGCCGGCAAATCCCGCGTTTCGCTGCTCCTTGCGCACAGGAAGAGAAACCTGCGCTTCTGGTCGTACCGGAAGCCTGGCGGCAACACTGGCGACTTTCTTCTCGACCACGGCCGTCGTTGCAGCATCCGCAGGCGCCGATGTCGGCGCGGCCGGCTGATTCAAACCAAACTGGCGTCCGAGAGCGGCCCGGATGTCTTCCAGTCCCCACGTGTTATCGAGTCCATTGCGGATGATCTGGCCGAACGGAGCAGGCATGGCGGAATCTGGAACGCCCTCAATCGACTCTCGTTGCGTGAGCCCCTGCAGGAGAACGGTCGCGAGATTGTGCACGTCGCGCTGCTTCAAGGCGCGGCCTTCCTCTGCCTCGGGTGCTTCGCGGATGCAGTCGCCGCGCAACTTAACCACGCCACTTACGTTGAAGATGTTGCGTGGCTCAATGTGTTCGTGAATGAAGCCATGGGTGTGCAGCACCTCGAGCGCCGCCACCAGGCTGGATGCCAGCTGCGCCACATCCTGGACCGTCAGATGACCCTGATCGAGGACCTCCGCCAGGTTGCCGTCGACGTTCTCAAACACGGCATACAGGACTGGCCGGCCATCGAGCTCCGTCTGGCCGAAGCGCTCGAACTTGAGGAAGTTCGGATGGCTTAACGCGTCGATACAACGCCAACGGGAAAGAATCTCCTCCTCATCGAAGTGACACTCGATGAGGCGCACCACGGTTGGCTCGCCGTTGGTTCCGGCGGTGGAGAAGAAGGCGCTGCGGCCTTCGGGCATCAGAAGCTTTTTCAAGGGGAAAGCGCCGTCGATCGTGACGCCTTCATAGTCGGTCCATAGCTGCATAGGTCAGTCCTGCATAGGGAGATAGGTCAGGCCAGGAATGCCCGGAAGGGCGAGGAGTACGAGGTTGGCGAGCGAGCCGCGAGTGCGTACGCAGCGGCTCTTGGTGTCAGGGTCATTATCGCAAACAATGATGCGTGCAAGTTCTGAGGGGCGCCCTCCTTGATTCTGGGGAGCAAAGACTCTGGGGAGCAAAAACGCGCCGCCCCGTTCGAGCGGATCGTCGAAGCCTCTCAGGAAAAGCGGTCGAAGTCCTCGCGCCCATGCACCGGCGCCAATCCCAGCAGGATCAGCCCAAGGACCAGCACCGTGCCCTCCACCCTCTCCGACACTTTATGCAGATGGTTGAAGTGGACCAGCGCAGGCGCATCCGCAGGCGCCTTCGTCACATCGCCGCCAAGTGACATCCGGTCGTTTTCCATGCGGCGGATGACCGAAAACTGCGAGTAAGCCGTCAGCACCAGCATCGCGATCACCAGCACCAGCTCCGCTCCGCGCACCGGGTGCGAGTCACGCTGCGTGGCCAGTAACGCGAGCGTCAGCAGCAGGTAAAGAATCCCCGCGATCAGCCCGATATGGTGCAGCGCGATCAGCGACCCCCGCACCACCGAGCCGGCGCTATGCGCGTCCGGCAGCGTCGAGAAGGCGACCGTCGCCACGAACCCGAAGAAAACCAGCCCACCGACCCAGACGGCCAGCGCAATCAGTCGAGCGATACGAAAAACTAGGGTCATGGATCCTCAGCGAGTTCGACCGATTATACCGTTGAGCTCGCAGGCGGCACATTTCCTGTCACGGCACCACGCTGCAGCGCGCGCCGCAGAATCAGCTCGATTGCCGCCTTGCTCTGCGCGTAATCGGCCTCGCTCACATGCCCCTGCAACCGATCAGTCTCCAGCCCGAACAGCTCTTCCTTCAGCACCTGCATCAACTGTGCCTGGTGTCCCGCAGCCGTCGGTCCAACCGGCAGGGAAGTCGCAACTGCGCCCGCTGGCCGTACAACATTCTGCGAAGCCGCAACACCAGTCATCGGCGCAACCGTCGGCTTCCTCAGCAGAACTCCGGCCGCCGCGACCAGCAGCAACCCAAGTCCACCCAGGATCCACCACTTGTATTTCGTCGAGACCGGCTCATGCGTTCCATTCGGATCCAGCGGGTTCCCCAGCCCCTTGCCCGGAGCGTTGTCCACCGGCGCGCCCGCGCTGCCATCGGCGGCCCCCGGCTGCCCCTGCGCACCCTGGTCCGACCCCTGCGTGTCCCGCGGCAACTGCCCCGCACCCGAAATACCGAAAGCCACTGCCTGCCCCGGCTTCAAATCGCGCTGCAGAAAAGTCGTCGCCGCCCCATCGCCGTTCGCCGGAGTAAACTTCCCATCCGTCGCATCGAACTTCATGCTCTTAGGCAGGCTCACGGCAAACATGTCGACCTGCCCAGCCATCTTCAAATTCACCTTCAGATTTCCCGTGTACGGAATGTGATACGCAATCTCAATCTGCGTCTCGCCCGGCTTGATGGGGAACATCACGCTATACAAGCCTTTCTCCGACTGCGGCGTCAGTTCCTCGGCCGTCGGCATCCCATTCGGACCCTTCGCCGCCGTCGCCTCCACCACCGCGCCCGCCGGCAGATACAAACTAAACGGCGCCTTCGAGAACTGGGTCATCGCCGGCTTCGAGGCATTCTTCACCACGAAGTCCTGCGTCACATTCAGCACCGCGCCGCTCGGATCAGTCTGCGCCCTCAGCATCAGCACCTCGGTCGTCACGCCCGCCACGTGCGCGCCCGCGCTATACACATCGACGTTCACCGGCGTCCCCTCGGTGGCTGGCTCGTAATAAGACGCCCCATCCTGCATCACCCGCAGCAAATACGGCCCCGCCGATGGTGCATCGATCGAAAAATTGCCCTTGGCATCGGTCGTCCCCGATGCCAGCTCTGTCATCCCTTGCTGCAGCAGGGTAACCTTACTCCCGGCGGCCGGTCGGCCAGTTGTGCGATTCGTCACCGTGCCGGTGATCGTAGCCGCCAGCGCGGCGACAGGAAGCAACATCAGGAGGACGGAAAGGCTGCGGAAAATACGGTTATATGCGTACACAAGTCAAGGATACTTCAGATGCCCCGGCTGAATTGTGATTACCGCCACGTTCGCTCACTTGCATCTCTGGCAAAATATTCTGCCGCCCACGCAGAATTGTGACACCCTACCCGCCCAGCGTCTCCATCTCGGTAACCACCTTCGCGGCCTCAGCTTCCAAATCACCACGCTGCCGCGCATAGTCTTCCTCAGGAAACTTCCCCGCACGAAACTCAAAGTTCAAATCGCGCAGATTGTCGTAGACCACGCCTTTGCGCTCCCGTAGATAGTCCAGCCGCGTCTTCTCCACCGGCGCCACCACCCGCTCCTGCGGCCAGAAAACATAGGCAATGCACCCAATCACCAATACCGCCAGCGGAAGTACAGTCTGCAGATCCATCATGCCTCCAGAAACTCTCTACCCGAATCCTACGCCCCACCCGGCCAGCCGCATGTGATCAGGATTACGCGTCCAAGGTATAGTCTATCTCCGTTGGCCCCGGCGGACTTCGTCGTCGCGCCGCCGAGGAAGCCTGGGAGGAACCATCGCTTTGCCCCCGAAATCCCGCACGCCGTTCCTCCCAGCCTTAATCCTCCTCACCACGCTCCTTCCGCTCCCCTCCGCCGCCCAGCCCGTCCTCCACACCGACCCCCTCAATCTCACGCCGCCCGTCCGCCAGTCCCTCGAGCTCTTCTACAACCTCAACTTCGACGCCGCGCTCAAAATCCAGGAGCAGGTCGCCCGCCAGAACCCCAACAACCCGATGGCCTCGAACTACCTGCTCACGACCCTTATCTTTCGCGAGCTCTACAACCAGGATCTGCTCGACACCACCTACTACGCGCACAACAGCTTCCTCACCGTGAAGCGCGAAGTCAATGTCTCGCAGGCCGCCCGCTCCCGCATCGAAGACCTCACCAGCAAGGTCCAGCACCTCACCGATGCCGAACTCGCCACCAATCCCAACGACGCCAACGCGCTCTTCGCCCGCGGCTACGCCAAGGGCATGCACGCCGTCTTCATCACGCTCGTCGACCACGCCTTCACTGCCGCCGCCCGCCAGGGCTACTCCGCCCGCAACGACTCCGAAGCCGCCCTCAAAATCGATCCCCAATACGCCGACGCCTGGATGGCCATCGGCATCCAGCGCTTCGCCGTCGCCAGCCTGCCCAAGTGGCTGCGCTTCATGGTCGGCATCATGGGCGTCGGCGGCAATAAGCAGGAAGGCCTCGCCGACCTCCGCAAGTCCGCCGAAAACGGCACCGTCACCCCCATCGAATCGCGCACCGTCCTCTCGCTCTTCCTGCGTCACGACGGCCAATATCCCGCCGCCCTCGAAGTCCAGCGTGGCCTCCAGAAGGAATACCCGCACAACTACATCTTCTGTCTCGAGGTCGCGAACCTTACCAAGGACGAAGGCCACGGCCTCGACGCCATCGCCACCTACAAGCAGGTCATCGACACGGCCGCCAAGCCCGGCTACTTCATCAACCCCCGCCTCGAGCTAGCCTGGTTCGGCCTCGCCGACACGCAGCGCGGCTACAACATGATTAAGGACGCGGCCTACGGCTATACCCAGGCCGCCCAGCAGCCCGACTCCAGCGACTGGCTTCGCAAGCGCGCCCTGCTAAGCGCCGGTCAGATGTACGACCTGCTCCACCAGCGCCCCGACGCGCTCAAGATGTACCAGCAAGTTCTGCAGCCCGGCGGCGACCAAACCCAGGCCGACGCCGCCCGCAAGTACCTCCAAACCCCCTACCAGGGCAAGTAGCGCACGCCGCACTGGCCGTTGCCGTTGCTTTTCTTTCTGTCATTCCCTTTGGGAATCTGCTGCTGGTCTTGTTTGCCCCACAACCTACGTAGCGAAACGTGGCAAACGTAGCGACCGTCGCGTCAAAGCCTTTCCTACCGAACCCGCAGAATGCGCGCATCATCCCCAGGCTTCACCGGGATCCGCTCATTGAAAGAGGTATTCGTGTCGCTCACGATGTACAGCGTCTCGCCAACGCGAGACTCAACCGATACCCAGACCCCAACCGGCAGATCGATAACGCCTGTCTTGACACGAATCTGTCGCCGCTGTGCAGACATATTTACAAGGACCACGTGTACCGGGCCATCCGCTGCGGTTACGTGAGAGGGTACGTCGGCATGCGCTGCAACCGCGCCAGCCAGGGGAAGAATCGAAACGAGTGAAAGGGCGAGAGTATAGATACGCATGACAGTTCTCCGGAATCGAATTTCGGAGAGACCCTCTGCCATGGTTCAGAGAAACTCAACGTGCACCCTATGACCAGCCTTGCCTCTTAAAGTTTCAAGCGGACACGAACATCGAAGGGAAACCGTCACCACGACCGTCGATGAGCAATGTCAGCACGACCATCGAACGGCAGCGACCGCACGACATCGAAGGGGCACGGCTTCAGCCGTGCCTTGACTCCGCCACCACGGACCCGGCTTTAGCCGCTGAGGTTCGCCTGGCTACCCCGCCATGCCGCGATCTCACGCGACGGAAAATAATTCCTCAAAAACAGCCCAAAATCCGCGTGTCAAGCCCCCATCCCACCTCGAACCGCTCAAACCCCTCATCTCCATTGACGATTTCTCTTCCGCACACTTGGCATAGTTACCCCCGTCCAACAGCTACACTTAAAGAAGCCCACTCAAACACACTTGCACCCCGATTCGCGCACGTTGGTCGGCAGACATCGCGCAAACCCGCGCCTGGCGATACTTTGCCACCTAACTCCAATCATTGCCCTACTTTACAAGACCTAAAGGGGGATACTTTGGTACTTAACCCGTGTCGTTGGAGTACTTTGCGAGAAAAGTTGCCCGGAAGGGGGGAGGGGGGTACCCACCACCGCGCCCACCCCGCATCGGCCCCGAATCCTGGAGCAGGGAACCAAGCCGCAAGCGCCTGCGTAGGACACATCACGCACCAGTAGGAGGCACGACATGAACTGCACCGCATGTGGCAAAGGGTTGAACTACGGATCAAGATTTTGCAGCAACTGCGGCCAAGCCGTTCCCGAGCCCTCTTACACGCCGCCGCCTCCGCCCTACGCAACCCAGCAGCGCATTGTGCGCCCGCTCTACGGCCGCATGATTGGCGGCGTCTGCGCCGGCCTCGCTCAGCATATGGGATGGGACGTTGCCCTAGTCCGCGTCCTGCTCGTCGTGCTCGTCTTCTTCGGCTGCGGCACACCGATCCTCGCCTACTTCATCGCCTGGATCGTGATCCCCAACGAGCCGTATTCGTTCCCAACTGATCCTTACGCGCAAACGTATGCGCAGCCCTACGCGCCGCCTGCTCCACAACCCGCCGCGCCGAGCAACGGCCCAACCGCCTGAGCAGGCGCGAACGCTGAAGCAGGAGTGAGATCGATCGTTAGACCAAGTACCATGGTGACGTGAGCACGTCCACATCGCCCCGCCCGTTCGTCTACACCGACAACCGCCTGACCTGTTCGGGCGCCGACCTCTCTGAGCTGGCCGAAACCTACGGCACGCCGCTCTACGTCTACTCCGCCGACGCCATCCGCGAGCGCGTAGCAATGCTCCAAACAGAGTTCGCCGCGGTTCCAAACACTCTCTGCTACGCGGTCAAAGCCAACTCCTCGCTGGCCATCCTCAAGCTCCTCAGCGAGCAGGGTTGCGGCTTCGACATCGTCTCTGGCGGCGAGCTCGAACGCGTCCGCCGCGCCGCACCCGCAGCCCTCAGCCGCGTCGTCTTCTCCGGCGTCGGCAAGCAGATCTGGGAGATCGACGCCGCCCTCCACGCAGACATCCTCCTCTTCAACGTGGAGAGTGAAGCGGAACTGGAAATCCTCAGCCAGCGCGCCAGCGCTGCGGGCAAGACTGCCAAGGTCGCCCTGCGCGTCAATCCAGACGTCTTCGCCGAGACGCACCCTTATATCTCGACCGGCCTGAGCGAGCACAAGTTCGGCATCGCCATCGAGCGCGCCCGCGATGTCTATCGCCGCGCCGTTGAGCTTCCCGGTCTCGAGCCGGCAGGCGTAAGCGTCCACATCGGTTCCCAGATCCGCACCGTCGAGCCTTTCCATCAGTCACTGCTTCGCGTACGTGGATTAGTAGACGAGCTGCGCTCCGACGGACACAACATCCGCTACGTCGACGCTGGCGGAGGCTTCGGCATCGAGTACGGCAGCGCCGCCTTCGACCCTGCAGCCAGCGTCGCAGCCTACGGGCGGGCCATCCGCTCGGCACTCGACGGCCTCAACGCGCACCTGCTCCTCGAGCCCGGGCGCTTCCTGGTCGCGCAAGCCGGCGCGCTGCTCACCCGCGTCCTCTACACCAAGCAGAACGGCGCCAAGCACTTCGTCATCACCGACGCAGCCATGAACGACCTCATCCGTCCTGCGCTCTACCAGGCTCACCACGAGATCCTTCCCGTGATCTCCAGCGACCGCCCCATGCAGACCGCGGACATCGTAGGCCCGGTCTGCGAGACCGGAGACTTCTTCGCCCGCGACCGCGCGCTGCCCGAGCTCCGCGCCGGAGACCTCGCCGTCCTGCTCGACGCCGGCGCTTACGGTATGTCGTTGGCATCGCACTACAACACCCGTGTCCATCCCGCCGAGGTCCTCATCGACCACGGCCAGCCACGTCTCATCCGCAAACGGGAGACACTTGACAGCATCCTCGCCCCAGAGCTCCTCTAGTGTCCCAGCACACCCCGGCACCCACCCCCTGCGTGCTACAATTTCCTTCGACGAAGATGCGCGACATGTGCTGTTTTAGGCCTGTTTTCGCACATATACGATACTCAAAGCAGCAGAGGTTCACACATGTCCGGCCACTCAAAATGGGCGACAATCAAGCATAAGAAGGGCGCGCTGGACGCCAAGCGCGGCAAGATCTTTACCCGCCTGATCAAGGAAATCACCATCGCGGCCAAAGGCGGCGGAGGAGATCCCGACGGTAATCCCCGCCTGCGCGGCGCCATCGTTGCAGCCAAGGCCGAGAACATGCCTGCGGACAACATCAAGCGCGCCATCCAGAAGGGAACTGGCGAGCTCGAAGGCGCAGCCTACGAAGAGATTCGCTTCGAGGGATACGGTCCAGGCGGAGTCGCCGTGATTGTCGATACGCTCTCCGACAACCGCAATCGCGCTGTCTCCGAAATCCGCTTCGCCTTCTCCAAGAACGGCGGAAACCTTGGTGAAACCGGTTCCGTCGGCTACCTGTTCTCCAAGAAGGGCGTGATCGTCGTAGCGAAGTCCGCAGCGGACGAAGACAAACTCACCGAGATCGTCCTTGACGCCGGTGCAGACGACCTTACCGACGAAGGCGAGAACTGGGAGATCCTGACCTCGCCCAAGGACTATGAGACAGTTATGGCCGCGCTCACCGCAGCCAAGATCAAGCCCGAACACGCGGAAGTGACCATGATCTCTTCCACGTATACCAAGCTCGAGGGAACGCAGGCTGCCCAGATGATGCGACTGCTTGACGCGATCGACGACTTGGACGACACGCAGGCTGTCTACTCTAACTTCGATATGGATGAAGAGTCGGTTCCGGCCTAACCTGGGAAACAGCAGCAAACCGAGAGATGCGAAAGCCGCCACTCGATGGCGGCTTTCGATTGTGAGGACGATGCGGATGATGCGGATACGAATACTGTGCGGGATCGTGGCTGTGACGTCGATGGCGGTGAGTGGAGCCTTGACCGCGCAGGCTCCCTCGGCCACAACGCAGGCCGACTCGCTGGTCGCAGCCGTCTCCAACACGACACCCTGGGAGTACGGTGCTCTCATCCAGGGAGGAGTTGGCCTGGAGGAACGCACAGACTTTGGCTTCTTCATGGTGGGAGGACATCTCGGGAAGGTGTTGACCCCACAACTGGGCTCAGGCGCTCTCCGGGGCAACCTCGAGTATTCAGTCGAAGTCTTTCCGTTCTGGCAGTCCTACACGCCCAAGTTCCAGCGCATCAGCTGCGGGCCGATCAATCCGGTCACATCGTTGGCGCAGTGTAGCGCGCCCTATACCGTAGGCGGAACGTTCACCGGCGTGAGCGTTACGCCCATCCAGGTGCGGTGGAACTTCACCCACGGCAAGCGGTTCATGCCGTGGATACAAGCTGCGGGCGGTGTCGTCTGGACCAACCACAAATATCCCGCGGTGGGAGATCTCAATCCCGACGACCCAACCCAGACTGGTCCAGCCGCCGACACCAGCGTGTGGAACTTCACGCCGCAGGGTGGAATCGGTGCCCATTACTTTCTTAAGCCGCGCCGTTCCATGGACTTCAGCATCAATGCGGTGCATATTTCCAGTGCGAGCCTGGGGGATAAGAATCCCGGAGTTAATGTGAGCTTGCAGATGTCGATCGGATACACATGGTGGAAGTAATACGATGAGCAGCGAAGCCGTAAACGGAATCCCGAACACCGAAGGAATTGTTGAGTGCGTTCCCAACTTCTCTGAAGGAGCCGACCGGCAGAAGGTCGAGGAGATTGTGCGCGCAATGCGGGTCGACGGAGTGCACTTGCTGGACTATTCTCTGGATGCGGACCACAATCGCTCCGTTGTCACGATTGCAGGCTCGCCGGACGCGGTGGTGGAAGCGGCCGTACGCGGTGCGGGGAAAGCCGCTGAGTTGATCGATCTGACCAAGCAGAGTGGCGCACATCCCCGGATTGGCGCTGCGGACGTGATTCCCTTCGTACCGGTGAGCGGGGTTTCGCTGGTGCAATGCGCGATGCTGGCAAGGCAAGCAGGATTGGCGATCTGGCGGCGGTTCGGCGTACCGATTTACTTCTACGAAGCCGCTGCATCCAGGCCAGACCGGGTGAACCTGGAGGATGTGCGGCGCGGCCAGTTTGAGGGCCTGCAGCGGGACTCCCTAAAGGATACCCGGCGTCAGCCCGATGTGGGTGGTCCTGAGCTCCATGCTACGGCAGGTGCAAGCGCTGTGGGGGCTCGTAAGTTTCTTATTGCCTATAACATATACCTGCCTGCGAGTGGGACGACCGAGGCGGTGAGCCTTGCACGCTCGATCGCCAAGGAGATCCGAGCTTCGGGCGGAGGCTTATTCGGTGTTAAGGCGATGGGTGTGATGGCGAATGGCCGTGCCCAGGTGAGCATGAATATCACGGATTTTCATAAAACGCCGATGACCCGAGTACACAGCGCTGTAACCCAGATAGCTGCCCGGCACGGAGTAGCGATCGCCGAAGGTGAGGTGATTGGACTTATTCCGGAGCTGGCCTATGAGCCGAATACCGAATGGGTTCGTCAAACACTCCAGTTCGATCCGGAGGACAAGATCCTGGAACGGCGGCTGCGGCGTCCGTTGGACTGGCCATAGCGCGCCGGGAGCGATTTGCTAGATGCACCGATTTCAGTGAAGAATATAGACTGCGCGGTAATGCGCGAATTTCAGGAGTTCCGAATTGAAGACCTTTAGGAAATGGCAGCACACGACAGCGATTGCAGTGTTAGCGACGATGGCAATGGCCCCAATCGCGTTACATGCCGCACAATTGAGCGGTGACGCTCGCGCCTCCATACCGCGGGATGTGCAGCAGATCATCGTGGTGGACTATCGTCAGATGCAGAACTCGCCGGCTGCGATGCAGTTGAAGGACCGGGTGCTGCCGCCGGAATTGAAGCATCTGGAAACCTCACTCAAGAATTCCGGCTTGCAGGTGGACCAGGATGCAGACACCCTGGCCTTTGCAGCGTTTCGGATGGCCGGATCGGGCAATTCAGGTGGCGAAGGTACGGGGACGCGCATTCTGGGTGTCGCGCAGGGCCAGTTCAACACCCAGGCCATCATGGCAAAGTTTGCCAAAGACAAGACCAAAGCGACTATGTTGCGTAACAACGCCATTTATCCGATGGGTGCTGGCGGAATGAGCGTGGCCTTCCTCAATCAGACCACCATGGTCTTCGGTGATCGGGAGGCGGTTCGTGCTGCACTCGACGCGCGCGATGGACTTCAGCCTAACTTCCTTCAAAACAGCGAGATGATGGGAGAGATGCCTGCTGTCGATTCGCAGGCCGTCTGGAGCATTTTGGACCAGAAAGGTACGCAAACCATGATGAAGAGCGTCCTGGGAGCGGCTGCCGGTCTGGCGGACTACGATACAGTCAAGAACCGTATGAAGGATGCCAGCTACACGATGGACTTCAGCAATGGAGTTCGCTTCAACATGACCGTCGATATGTCGGATACGATCACGGCAGCTACGGCGGCGACGATCATGAAGGGGGTCGCGCTGATGAAGAAGTCTTCGGGATCCGCTCAGGAAAAGTCAGCGGTGGATGACACGACGATCGATTCCAACGCGGGCGTACTGACAGTAGCCTATTCCTCCTCGGACAGTCAGTTCGCGGGGCTGCTATCCTCGCCTTTATTTCAGCAGGTAGTAGTTAAGTAGATTTTTATCAATTACTTGCAATGAAAAAGGGTGGCCAGATGGCCACCCTTTCCTGCCTTTTCTCTCGGTAGAGTTTATCGGCCTGTAGGCTTAGCTGAGGCCTTGACGTCAATATTCGGCAGCTTTCCTGAGGCCAGGCAGCGCTCCATGACCGCAGCGCGAAGCCGGTTTGAAAGTTCTTCGGGGAACTCATAGGTGACGGCGCCACGATAGACGTCAATGGTCTTTCGGGTGGTGTCCACAACCACTTCACAATGGTGACAGGTTCCCAGGTGCGCTTTGACTTCGGTTAAAAGGGCGGGATCGATCTGTCCATCGAAGTAGTCGGTGAGTTTTGAGAGAAATTCCGTGCAGTTCACTTTGAGGCCTCGTTGTTTTGCCGAAAGTAACGACTGAGACGTTCGCGCAACTGCAGGCGCGCTCGTAACAGTCGAGACTTGACTGCCGGCACGCTCAGTCCGAGCGCGACGGCTGTCTCTTCGGTCGACAGGTTTTCGATGTCGCGAAGAGTGAAAACGGTTCGAAAACCTGGCGGAAGACCTGCAATTGTCTTCCGGAGAATCTCCGCGAGTTCGGCCTGGGAGTAATTCTGCTCGGGATTGGGACGCCACTCGGCAAAATCCCGGGGGATCGAGCCCTCGTCAGTTTCGACATCCTGGTCCATCGAGACGGTTTTTGACGTCTTGCGCTTGCGCAGCCGCATCAAGCTCTCATTGACGGCAATCCGCACCAGCCAGGTTGAAAACTTCGAATTTCCTTGAAACTGATCCAGCTTCTGGAATGCCTTGAAGAAGACATCCTGGGTAATATCTTCCGCGTCTTCGCGGTTCTGGGTAATATGCTGAGCGGTCCGAAAGATCTGCCGTTCATACTGACGTACCAGCTGTTCGAATGCTGCAGTATCGCCCGCCTTTGACCTTTCCACCAGCGCAATGTCGGGGTGGATTTCTGGCTGCGAGTCGGCCGCAAGGACTTCCTCGGGAGGATGAACGCCGGCGATGGTTGAGGTCTCAACTGCCATAGGTACCACCAGTTTACAGGAGGACGTTTCTGATTGGCTGAGATGAGCCATAGTTATCTTCAGTGGTTCCCTGGATGAGAGGTATGTGGAAGCACGATCGGCTTGATCGACATAGAGTTAACGAGGGTGAACCATCGGATGAACAGGTTGGGCTCGATATGGATCATTGTGGTGGCCCTGGGGATTGGAGTGTTTCCGGCAGGAGCTGGCGCGCAGAATGAGGTCCAAAAGCATTCATCGACGGCTTCCTCCAAGAGCAAAAAAAAGGCCACACCTTCTACGCATGCGGGAGGCAAACATTCCGGGGAAAAGAGTGCCGTCACCGGCCAAGAGACGGCTGGGACACACAGGCATTCCGGCAGCCGCTCCTCCCATGGCCGATCCGGGCATGGATATGAATCAGCAAGCACTCACTCAAGAGGTGTTCACGGGCATGGGGCCACGAGGGTTGATCATCTTCCGCAGCCAACGGCAGAGAGTCGGCGACTGAACAGTGCATTCATTGCGTCCGCAAAGTTGCGGCCTATGGCTCAGCAATTGGTGACGGATCGAAGTCCGGCTGCCTATGCTGGCGTTCTCGCATATGCTGCTTCGCACCCAGGAGAGGCGGCAGCCTCAGCGGAGCTCGCGATTGGCCACGCGTACATGCTGGATCGCCGCTACGCCGACGCGGAGAACGCATTCCGGCAGGCAAGTATCCATGGTGTCGCGCTGGGCGACTACGCGAACTACCTGGAGGCCCAGGCAGCGGTCGAGGGAAACCGTCCACAAGCCGCCATTCCGCTGTTGGCCCAATTTCCCGATCACTATCCAAACAGCGTCTTCGATGGTTCTGCGCCTATCCTCCTGGCGAATGCCTATCTGGCAAGTAACGATGCGAATGGCGCGCTTCGAGTTTTGCAGCCACTCGTGGGGAGGCCAGCAGCGAATCAAGTGGATTTTCGTTTAGCGCTGGCCAAGGCGTATCAGGTGAGCGGCGATGCTCAGAAATCGGCCAGCCTATACCGGGGTATCTATCTGGGCGACCCGTTGAGCCCGGAAGCTGCAGCCGCGAAGTCACAACTGCTGCTGATGAACGCGCCGCTGTCTGCAGCAGAACGCAAACAACATGCCGATGCGATGTTCAATGCTAAGCAGTATTCAATTGCTGGAGATGAATACCGCGCGTTGCAACACAGCAGTAACGAGCTAAGTCAGTCCGATCGCGATGCCTTGCAGATTTATGCTGCGGTTTGCGATTTGCGGCTTAAGAACCTCAGCCGCCAGGAGGTCGAACATCTCCCAGTGACTGGAGATGACAGCGCTGCTTTGAAGATGTATCTCCAATCGGAGTTAGCCCGGAACCTGGGAAATGCGGATCAACATGATGCCTTCGTTCAGGAGTTGATGACACAGTATCCTCACAGCCGCTGGCTGGAGGAGGCACTTTATTCTGGCGGGAACATGTATCTGATTCGCCAGGATGATGCTAAGGCTATCGACGACTATCTGGCGCTGGTGCAACATTTCCCGAACAGCGTGTATGCGCCTGGCTCGCATTGGCATGCGGCCTGGCTGTCCTATCGCCAGCGCCGATATCCAGATGCTGCTCGTCTCATGGACGAACAGATCACGCAATATCCGGCTGGCGGTCAGGTCCCGGGAGCTCTGTACTGGCGGGCCCGGCTCTATGAAGATGTTGAGCACAACTATGGGCAGGCGCTGAATTACTATAACCAGCTCAATACGAGTTATGTGAACAGCTATTATGCAATCATCGCGCGAGAGAGGATCGCGCAACTCGGTACCCGCCCCGCGGTTGCCCCTGCGCCTGCTCTGGCCGCAGTTCCTGTGGTCAATGACCCTGAGCTTACCGATGTGCTGCCGGAGAATGATCCTCACCTGATCAAAGCGAGACTATTAGCCAATGCCGCGCTGAACGAATACATACGGCCGGAGATTCAGCTGAGTGAGACGTCAAGCCAATGGGGAGCGTTTGCGGAGGCCCAGATCTACCAAAGCTTTGGCGAAGATTCTCGCGCACTGCAAGCCATGAAACGCAGCAAGATTCCGTTCCTCTCGCTCCAAGTGAAAGACGTGCCTATGGCGTATTGGCAACTGTTGCTCCCGCGACCCTATTGGACAACGCTTGAGAGTGATGCGCGAGCCAATGGCGTTGATCCATACCTGGTGGCTGCGCTCATTCGCCAAGAATCGGAGTTCAATCCGGGTGCAGTAAGTCGAGCGAACGCGTATGGCCTGATGCAACTGCTTCCTTCGGTGGGTAAAGAGATTGCGAAGAAAGATGGTCAGCACCATTTCAAGACGAATGATCTGCTTGATCCCATTATCAATCTGCAGTTAGGAACACAGGATCTTCGCAAATCAATTGATCACTACGGCGGTCAGGTCGACTATGCCCTGGCTGCTTATAACGCAGGCGATTCTCCGGTGCATCAGTGGATGGCGTCGAACAATTACAAAGACATTGCAGAGTGGGTCGAGTCGATCCCCTACACGGAAACGCGGGATTATGTGCAGGCGATCGTGCGGAATCGTGAGTTGTATCGCGCAGTATACGAGGGGCACTGATCAGCGGTGGTCATGCGTTTGCGTTCACTCGTGACGGAGAGCCACCACCGGGTCCATGTTAGCGGCACGAATTGCTGGTAGAAGACCAGACACTACGCCGACCAATCCAAGAATAATGAAGGACGCGAGCATGATTCCGAACGAAGTGCGCAGGATGATGTCTCCGTCGTGATTCGCAGTCTGGTACATCGCAGAATAGAGTGGCATGGGCGGGACCAGATACGTTGCCACGACCGACACGATGACTCCTGCCACACCCGCGAGAAATGTTAGGACGAAGCTTTCAAGCAGGAATTGAGCAAGGATGTCGCGTGGCCTTGCGCCGAGCGCTTTCATCAGCCCGATTTCACGGGTGCGTTCCGTGACAGAGACGAGCATGATGTTCATCACCCCGACGCCACCGACAGCGAGAGTCATAGCGCCGATAATTCCGAGCAGTACTTGAAGTGCGACGGAAAAGGCGACCATCTGTTTGCCATCCTCGATGGTGTCCCATGCGCCTACAGCCTTTTCATCCAATGGATTGAAATGATGCCGCTGGGCAAGTACAGTTCGGACCGCCTGCAGGGCGCGAAGGTGCAAATCGGCGGTGGAGGGCTGAAAGACGATCGAGTCGGGGTCGCGTTGCTGGCGGAGAGTTCGCATCGTGTCAAACGGCACGAAGATGTTTTCATTATCAGGGCCGTTATTGGATGAGTCCTGAATTTTATTGCGAAGCACACCTATGACGGTGAAGGGTTGGCCTTCAACTTGTACGACCTGACCTACAGGTGGAAATCCATTGAACAGCTTTTGCGCGGCATGAGCTCCGAAGATGATGACCTGGCGATGCTGACTGAAGTCGTCGGCTTCGAAGTACCTGCCTTGATCGATATCCAACCGACGCATTCGACCATAGGGAAGATCAACGGCTTTGGAAGAAATCGCAACAACTTTGGGACCGTACTTGACGCTGAATGTGTCGTCCGTTTCACGTGAGACTGCACTGAGGAAGGGAAGTGAATCGCGTACCGCTTCCATGTCTCCATCCTTGAAATGGACCTTCTGCCCGGAGCGTTGGCCGCCCGCCTGCATAGAGGTTTGTCCACCCCAGACCATGATGACGTCATTGCCAAATCCGAGGAAGCCTTCCATTACTGCGTTGCTTACGGCCTTGCCGTAGCTGAGCAGAAGCACGACGGTCACGAGTCCCCAGACAATACCCAGCATCGTCAGTCCAGAGCGCAGACGATTGCGTTTCAGAGACTCAACAGACTCGGTCAGGGCTTCGTTCAGATTCATTGAAAGTCTCCTTGGCTAGTCAGTGCGGAGGCACTCGATGGGTGTAAGGTTTGCGGCGCGTATTGCGGGATAGGTGCCTGCCGTCACGGTGATGATTGCGAGCGTGACGAGCGAAGAGATGATTGCGGTCGCCGAAATCACAGGGTGCGGAAGAAATTCTGGAAGTGGCAGCAGGCGCAAGGCAAGAATAATGCCGACTCCGAACAGCAGACCGAGGGCACCACTTACAAGCGTTATGATGGCGGATTCGATGAGAAACTGACGTCGAATATCAACTGCCGTTGCTCCAAGAGCCTTGCGCACGCCGATCTCACGTGTTCGCTCGGAGACGGCGACCAGCATGATATTCATTACGCCGATGCCGCCTAGTGCAAGGGTAAGCAGAGCGACGGCGGCAAAGAAAATCGTCATCGCGCGAAAAATATTGTCGGTGAATTGAGCGCCTTCGAGGGTGTCCCACACCCAGACCGCGTCGGTATCCTTGGGGTCGAAATGATGTCGATCGGCGATGATCTGCCGGACCTCGTGGAGCGCAGCGACGTGCACATCAGCAGAAACTGGCTGCACTACGATGTTGCTGACAATCCCGGGAAAATCACCCTTGTCGTCCGGGGGAAAATCGCGCTCCATGGCGGAATAAGGAACGAAGAGCTGGGAGTTGTCGGGGCCGGATCCATAGCTGCCATTCTGTTGCTTGCTGGCGAGCACGCCGATGACGATGTAGGGATAACCGTTAATGGATAGCGATTGACCGATAGCGGGCTTGCCCGGAAAGAGTTGGCGATTGGATTCCGCTCCAAGGATGACGACGCGCATACCTTTGTCTTCATCTTCTGCGTCCATCAGCCGGCCCTGCTCGACATGGAGCGAGCGAAAGTCCTGGTACTCCGGCCATACGCCGCGCACGGCCCGACTTGCCGCATTCCAGGGGCTCACTTCGCTCACCGTTCGGCGGAGTTCTGGCGAGACGTGGCTGACCAGGGGCGCACCCTCTCGAATGGCGATGGCGTCATCGATAGTCAGAGTGACGTCCCGGCTGGCCGCATACCCGCCGTAGGGCATCGCTGTTTTACCGCCGAAGCAAATCGCGATATCTGTGCCAATGGTCTTTAGATGATTTCGCTGGTCAATGCCGAAACCGATTCCGAGGCCCACCAATAAAATGACTGAGCTGATACCCCAGATAATTCCAAACATCGTGAGGAAGCTTCTAAGCTTGGTGGCCCACAGAGCGGAGATAGTTTGCTTGAAGATCTCAAAGATGGGCATGGTCGCAGGTAGCCGGAAGTGCCATGGCTTTGAGCAGATACGTATGTGAGCCGATGATAGTTCCAAGCGAATACATGTCGGCTTAGAACGAGATACGATATGGGAGGAACAGAGCGCCCGGATGGTGAAATCGGCAGACACAGCGGACTTAAAATCCGCAGACCTTAACCGGTCGTGGGGGTTCAAGTCCCCCTCCGGGCACCAGGAACCCTTTTCCTATGTGTAAGCTAGAAGCTCTGCTGCTGACAGGCCTAATTGGCCGAAGCGCGTCACTTCCTCCTTCGTGGGGCTGAACGGGGAGCTTAGCCCCTTTGCTTGCCTACGCGCTCACCAGGGCCGGCACCCCTACAGGCCTCGCTGTCCTCCATTCAGTACAACATCGCAACGGTCGTGAACCACTCAAGTAGAGCCGCGATTTAAGGAGAGCCGCGATCGGGCAACTCGAAGTCGAGCTTTCGCTCGTGAAGTTCTTCGTTGAGATTGTTTTCTCGCAACTGAAAATCCATCCGCGCAGAAACCGCGTTCCGCTGAAGACGCATCACGCCATGCTGCAAGTTTCTGGAACGAAGGGTGTTGTTGTTCATCCGGAGTTTGATCTCCGTCGAGCCTCGGCCTTCGTGTGTTCGCCTCGAAAATTATGTCATTGACCAACACCATCTACTTTGCATATTGTTCCTGAGCGGATTACATCGCTAGCCTATTACATCGCTTTAACAAGAGGACCTATTCATGCGTATCGCCCTTGTGTTCACTGCACTCGCTACCTTCTTTCTCCTCACTGGCTGTAGTGGTTCCTCCGGGTCCTCGACGCCGCCACCGCCAGGAGTTCTCACCACCACCACCGTTCTCACGGCGACGCCAAACCCTGCGAGCGCAGGCGCTGCTGTCACTTTGACCGCCACCGTGACCACCATGAACAATCCCTCCGGCACCACCGAAACCCCCACCGGCTCGGTCTCCTTCTATGACGGCACGACACTTCTCGGAGCCCAAACCCTCAGCGCAGGCTCGGGCGCTACCGCAACCGCGGTCTACACCACCAGCACCCTCGCCGCAGGCGTCACGCACAACCTCACCTCCACCTTCGCTGGAACCGCTGGCCTCGCGACCAGCACCTCCATGGCAGTGGCCCTGGCCGTCAATGCAGCCGCACCAGCAGCGACCACCATCATGCTGACTGCGACGCCCAACCCCGCTGCAGCTGGCGCAACCGTCAGCATCTCCGCGACCATCTCCTCGGCCGCCGGCACGCCCACCGGCAGCATCACTTTCCTTGACGGCAGCACGAGCCTCGGCTCTGTCGCGCTCGTCAACGGAGTTGCCACGCTCACCACCAGCACCCTTGCCGCCGGAACCACCCACACCCTCACAGCAACCTACGCCGGTAACAGCACCTTCGCCGCGAGCACCTCGAACCCAGTGGCTCTGGTCATCAACGCTCCCACGAATATCGCTACCACCACAGTCCTCGCCGCGTCGCCCAACCCTGCGGCCAGCGGTGCCACCGTCACCCTCACCGCGACCGTTACCTCATCCAACACCGCCGAAGTTCCCGCCGGCTCCGTTTCCTTTTACGACGGCACCACCCTGCTCGGTACCGGGACCCTCACCGGAGCCACGGCCGACACTGCGACCACGGTCTACACCACGAGTATTCTCTCAGCCGCGACGCACAGCGTGACCGCAAGCTACGCCGGCAACACCACCTTCCTCGCGAGCACCTCCGCCGCCGTCTCTCTGGTCATCAACGCGGCCGTCACCGCGACCGAAACGTTCAGCTTCGCAACCCCCAACCAAACCATCATGGGCTTTGGCGGTGCGGAGGCCTTCTATTCCAACTACCTCGATAGCCATCCCAATGAATCACAGATCATGACTGCCCTCTTCGATCCCGTTCAGGGCCTGGGCATCACCTTCCTCCGCCTGGAGAACAACTACTACAACTACAACGGCACCAACGCCACCACCTTCGATCCAGACAACACGAAGATTCTGACGGCCGCCACTGCAACTCTCGGCTCCGCGCCCACCGTTCTCATGAGCTCCTGGACTCCACCTGCCAGTCTCAAGAGCAATAACTCCCTCAACGGCTGCACCGGTGTAACCAACGGCAACTGCACCAGCGGCTTCGGCACGCTCGCACAGGTTGGCGGAGCGTACAACTACGCCGGCTTTGGACAGTTCTGGCTCAGCTCGCTCGAGGCATACGCGGCCCTTGGTGTCGTCCCCAACTACATCTCCATCCAGAACGAGCCGGACTTTCCTGCCACCTACGTGGCCTGTCTTTTCAACCCCACCGAGGCCCCAGCCCAGCTTTACCAAACCACGCAAAGCTACGCCAGCTACGGCAAGGCCTTCGACGCAACCTACCAGGCCATCAACAGCAGCGTCCTCGCCTCCGTGCCGAAGATGATCGGCCCCGAGTCGTTCTCCATTTCCAACGCGCAGGCACTTCTCACTGAGGTTCCCGCCAATGAGCTCGCCGCCGTCGCGCACCATCTCTATAACGTCAGCTCCTACGGCGGCAACCCGTCCAACCAGGTCTCTCCCATGATCACCTTCGACTCGGACTATCCCGTTCAGCTCAAGTTCGAGACCGAATACTTCCAAACCCCCGGCTTCAACAACGCCATCGACATCCACAACGCACTCACCGTCGCTAACGACAACGTCTATCTCTACTGGGGACTCGCATGGCCCAGTACGCTTCAGGACGGAATCTCTACGGACCAGCAGGGCCTGCTCTACATCGACAATCCCTTCAACGCACAATCCACCTGGGCGTATCCAAACGGCTGGACCTACAACGATGCCTACTACGCGCTGAAGGGCTATAGCTATTACGTTCGGCCCGGTTACATCCGCTACGAAGCAACCTCGAGCAACGCGGACGAAGACGTCTCCGTCTATCAAAGCCCCGACACGAAGACCACCGTCATCGTGATTCTGAACACCTCCACGGCGACGACCGACACCGTTGGCCTGGATCTCTCCACGATCACCTACACCAGCTCCGCCATGTATCGCAGCTCCTTCGCCACGGCCATTACGAGCCCCAGCGCGGAACGATGGAAGAGCATCGGCGCGTACACCAGCCAGGGAATCACCATGGGGCCGCAGTCGGAGGTCACGGTCGTTCTCACGCAATGATCGAAGCAGGAATCCATTGAGATCAACCAACGCATCCGCAGCGTGGACGTCGATACCAGCGCATCGTCGCTGGAGTCCCGCTGCGGTGTGTACTCATGGATTCCGCTGCTGCGGAGAGCACGCCGGAATACTTCATGCCGAAGAGTTTTCGAAACTATGACAATTGCCTGACACTTCTGCCCGCTTGACGGGCTAACGTCGCTGCTGGACACAGGCTGCGTTCTCTCCCCGCACGCGGCTGATACTTTCTGCCATTCCATCCGGCGCAGTGCCGGCTGGGAAGAGGCGCCTCCCCCCAGCGGGGTCCACCAAAAAGGAAGAATCGATATGAAGGCCCTGATGCACGCGACAGCGACGACCTCGCTGGCTCTGCTCCTCTCTGCGGCCTGCGCCCACGCGCAGTACACGCAGGTCAACCTCGTCGCCAACACCTCGGGCGTCGCGCCGGTCACCGACCCTACGCTCGTCAATCCCTGGGGACTTTCCCGCAGCTCCTCCAGCCCCTGGTGGATCTCCGATAACGGTACCGGTCTCAGCACGCTCTTCAATGGCGCTGGCGTCAAAAACTCCCTCATCGTCACCATCCCCAAGGCAAACCCCAACAACAAGACCTTCCCAACCGGCACGCCTACCGGAACCATCTTCAACTCCATCGCGACGGACTTTCTGCTTCCGGGCAACCAGCCGTCGAGCTTCCTCTTCTCCACGCTTGACGGAGCCATCGTCGGCTGGAACGCCAACGTCGCCATCAGCGCCGGCAAAGCCGCTCCCTCCACCAACGCCGTCGTCGCCGTAAAGACGACGGACGGCTCGGGCTATACGGGCCTCGCCAGCGCCTTCGTCGATAACAACCGTTACCTCTACGCCGCCAACTTCAACAAAGGTCGCGTCGACGTCTACGACAACAACTTCAACCCGGTGAGGCTTACCGACGATCGCGGGGTCAATCTATTCGACTTTGGCCAGCCCCCCGCCTTCACAGATCCATTTCTTCCCCGCAACTTCGTGCCCTTCAACGTGCAGGCGGTAGGCAACGACATTGTCGTCACGTATGCGCTCCATCTGCCTGGCCAGCCGCTTGAAACCGACGGCCCCGGACTTGGCTACGTCGATATCTATACCGCCAAAGGCCGTCTCATTCAGCAGCTGGAGCATGGCGATTGGCTCAATGCCCCGTGGGGCGTTGCACTGGCCCCGCAGGATTTCGGCCAGGTCAGCCATGACCTCCTCATCGGCCAGTTTGCCGGCGGAGGAACGACGGAGGGCAGCGGCACCATCGCTGTCTACGACATCGTCTCGGGCCACTTCAAAGGCCTGCTGAAGGATGCGAATAACAACACCCTTGCGATCAACGGCCTCTGGGCGATCAGTCCTGCCAACAACTCCAGCACCGGCAGCTACGATCCCGCGGGGAGCCCGGGCTCAGAGCTTTACTTCACCGCCGGACCAAACAATGGCACCGGTGGCCTCTTCGGCTACCTCAAACCGGTAGCCTCCACCCTCACCGAAGGCAACGCCCAGTAACGGCGTTGTATAGAACGAACCGGGCGGAGCGCGAGGATGCGCTCCGTCCGGCGAAGATATAAGCTCAGATCTCCGTCATTTCAACAACACCCCCGCACTAAACTAGACTTGCCATGCGCGTTCTTTCCCTTCTCGCCAGCGGAACCGAGATCGTCTGTGCCCTCGGCGCTGGCGATACGCTGGTGGGCCGTTCCCATGAATGCGACAACCCACCATGGGTGCGAACCCTGCCCGCCTGCACCCGCCCGGCCTTCGACGTCAGCATGTCCAGCGGCGAGATCGACGCGGAAGTGCGCCGGCGCCTTCACCTGCACGAACCCCTCTACCACGTCGATGCCGACCGCATCCGCGACCTCCATCCCGACCTGCTCATCACCCAGATGCACTGCGAAGTCTGCGCGGTCACTCCCGACGACGTTGAGCGAGTCGGCTGCGGCCTCCTGGCCTCTCAAGTCCTGGCCCTCGGTGCCGGAACCGTCGACGGCATCTTTGACGGCGTTCGCAGCATCGCCCGCAGCCTGCATCTCCAGTCCGCAGGCGAAGACCTTATCGCGACGATGCGCTCCCGCATGCGTGCCGTCACCGACGCGGTGCGCGACAAGCCCACACCGACCGTCGTCATGCTCGAATGGACCGACCCGATCTTTTCCATGGGCAACTGGGGACCCGAACTGGTCGAAGCCGCCAACGGCCAGGTCATGCTCGGCGAGAAGGGCCAATTCTCCCGCGCCATCTCCTGGAAGGAGGTTCGCGACGCCGACCCGGACTTCCTCATCATCGCTCCCTGCGGCTACGACATCGCCCGAACGGTCCGCGAACTCCCCCTGCTCGAGGCCTTGCCGGGATGGAGCCATCTCAAATCCGTAAGGGCGGGAACGGTCGCCGTGGCAGATGGCAATCTGTACTTCAATCGTTCCGGAACCACGATCGTGGAGACCGTAGAGATCCTCGCCGAAATCCTGCACGGCTACCGCGGCGCGGATCACCGGCACGCCGATGCATGGCAACCGTATGCGGACGTCGCGCTCGGAAGCAACGCGCTGTAAACTCTCCGATGGACGATCCGCTGAAAGCAGACCGTGGCAGTCCCGACGGTCGGCTCACCCAACCTCAATTCAGCCCTCTCTCCTTGCCTTCGCGCAGGGGGGGTGGGTTCCTTAGTAAGACCCATGGCGCCTGACGCCCGCCTCCATTCAGGCTCCTTGACGAAATCAGGATGGTTGATGAGGGGAGCGAGCGTGTCGGCGTTCTTTTTTTAGATCAGTCGAGAGTTGTTTCTCTACGCGCATGACAGCCTCCGATTTGTGCCCATGTTCAACGGCTGAGGGTAATGTAGCTATCGCGTCGAGCTCGTCGATGCCAGGTTCTATTCCCCTAAAGGAAACGACGATGATCTTCTCATCGAGGAGAGTAGGCGTTACAGCGATCAGATCTTTATAGGTAACAATTTATTCTTCGTCAGACTCAGTGTGAATACTGTTCTCTCTCGATTCGATTCTACTAGGCAGACACTACCACCATGCTCTTCAGCTATTCGACGAGCGAGGGTGAGCCCCAGGCCTGTTCCGTTGGGTTTTCCTGCGGTCACGAACGGATCGAACAACGTCCTCCGGACGGAGGCAGGTATGCCAGGGCCATTGTCTAGAATTGTGACGTAAATGCGTTCATCGACTTCCGTAAGGTGGACTTTCACTTCAGGCACGTTCGTTGAGCATGCCGCAGCTTGGCAGGCATTGAGCAGCAAGTTATATATGGCACTTTCAAGGTTTCTCGCATCGATGTCTGCTTCTGTCGGCGGGAACTTGCCGACTGTGATGGACACGTTCCGCCCGTCGGGATGAAACTTCACTGCCGCGACGGCTTTCTCAACAACCAAGGAAACGCGCGCGCGGACAGCCGGGCCTTTCCGTCCGCTACTACCAAATTGTAGTAGCGATTCAATACGCTCCGTCATCGCGACCACCGCTTCTTGAATCTCTAGCAGTAGCTCAGCCCGTACGCACGCACATATATCGTCGCGCTCGAGGGACTCGGCATTCGCATAGATGGCGGTGAGCGAATGGCGCATATCGTGGGATATCGAGCATGCCATCCTGCCAATTGCTGACATCCTCTCTGTCTCTATCAGCTGGAGTGACGCAGACCGCTGCGGCTCCTTTCGCAGATCCAAATCAACTCCCCTATCAAACATAAGGAGATTGCCTCGGTCTGAACTCTCTGTTTTCTCAGGGTGTGTACTCACCGGTTCCCCTTGTGATCTGGAGACAGATCGAATGACTGGCGCCTGCGACTTCGAGTGTATGGTTCCCGGCCGTGCGGCATACCATCGATCGAGTTCAGGGGTTGATCGTTCTATCTTTTTCAAGGTGAGTCCAAAACTAAAGGTCACCTATGCGTCATAACAAACTGGCGATACGGAGAGAGGTGGAAGTGAGCTAAGACGATCAATCTCATCCATGACAAGTCCTTGCACCTCAGATGGGGATACGCCGAGAAACTTCGCAACCTCTGTTTCAGACGAACGGATGATCAATCTCAGGATGAATGCCAGGCGGGAAACATCGGGCAAGGTGCCAAGAGAACTCGGCTGAAACAACTGGTTCTCGTCTTCCTCTCTGCGTGCGTCCGTCAGTACGGCAATCGCCTGGGTGATGAGGACGTCTCGAGCCTGACTGTACGCGAGCGCTGGAATCGAAGATTCAAATGCAGTTCTATCGAGCTTCGCTATCGTGCGTGCGAAGGTGTCTTCGACGAGCTTGCCATCGGCTACGAGATACCATGCCAGCATCGCGAACTCATCCAGGTGCTCGAGCATCAAGAAACACCATGAGGCACTTTGCGGTGATGGGGCAAGGGGTACAGATGCGAATAAAGTTGCCATGATTGACCTCCCTAGCTTCGTAAAGGGCAGGGCTAAAATCTAATGGACTGCGGGGACGTCATGCAGCACAGTCTTCCGAACTGCATGACGCCTCCGCAGCGCGGTGGACTGCCCCTGGTTTTGAGCAGCCGAACCGCTCGAAAGCGTCGTTCATCGTGTCCTGCACCCGGGTGTTAGGGCGATGCAGTTTGCGGGTTGCCTTCGCTATCAGCCGAGTGAGCAAATAGCGATTCGATTCCTGGGCGAGAGCCATTAATGTTAAGTCAGCACGCATGGTGTCCTCCGGAAGCCCGGTCTCAGTTGCAGATGTTAACTTCAGGATTCATGATCTGTTGTGTGACGATGGCAACCCTCTTGTGAGGTGCACCATTATGGATAGGCACGACCAGCGATGTTTGTCGCTGCGCCTGATCTCGATTTGCGTGTACTCGTTCTTTTAGCCGCGATCGCATACTGAACGCGCACAGACCGATGCAAAACAGGTTTGCGGGAATAAAGCCAAGCTGTGACGTTCTCAATCCAATTACACAGACCATCAAGCTGTTGGCTATTGCGACGAGGAGCCCGATCCAGGATTTTCGTGCGAGCAGTATTGTCACCAGGACTGTGAGGAAGCAACAGAGATAATCCAAATGGAACATTGCGAACACCGAACCTCCAATTGAAGCTTCACCCGATTCAGAGAATCGATGATTCGTGATTCTCTGATCTGTCTTGCTGCTCTATACTGCTGAAGTGACTATGAAGGAAGACTCGGACAATTACATCCCGCTAAGGAAGGTATTTTCAACGCTAGTGACGGATGGGTATCGGATACCACTATTTAGGGGGAAGTTGATGCCCAGGCATGGCGACGAGTTAAACGCGGCCATCAGGAATAATGATTTCGCGACGACCGAAGAGACGCGCATCAAGTGAAAAAGCGCCCGGGCCAAGCAAGACAAGCGCGGTGGAGATTGCAGCCAGATTGAATGCAGCTAAGGCACTGATGTGATTATTCGCTCCAGTCATCAAAGATGGCCGAACGCCTATCAGGAGATAACCAATTATTGCCACGGCACTTGCAGCGGGGGTGAGAAAGCCGAAGAAAATCGCCGCTCCAACAGCGATTGCGAGCGATCCAATAGCCCAGGCGCCCATCGCGTGACTGTTGGGTCCACCCAGAGCGTCAATTGCGCAAACGATTGCGTTGACAGCAACAGTAAGCCTTAGAAAGATGAGGCCAATGCCTGGCCAACCCTCCGGGAAGCTGGAAAAGAACCTTTGCAGCGGGTGCCTCCTCAAGCACAAACGACGCGCCACAAAAAGGTTAGCTTCTTTCGCTGCAAATAGGACCCCCTGAACGAGTGCTTTTTCTGTACCACTTGGAATGCCATGGCGCCCGGAAGTGCGGGTAAAACTAGAGTTGTATGATCCCGCGTCTGATTCCCAAAGCGACGGCCTCGGTGCGATCGCTTGCGCCGAGTTTTTCCATGATGTGCTTGATATGCCCTTTCACCGTTTCTTCAGAGATGAAAAGCAACGCTGCGATGTCGCTATTGCGATTCCCCCCTGCGACCTTCTGAAGAACTTCGATCTCTCGCTTGCTCAACGTTTCATTTCCAATATGCTCGCTCAGCTGAACCGCGACCTCTGGAGGGATTTGTCTCTTCCCCGCATGCACCTTGCGGATCATATCAACGAGCTGTTTCCGGGGCATGCTTTTGAGCATGTAACCTTGCGCTCCCGCCTCCAGCGCACGCTGAATCTCGGCGTCTCCTTCAAACGTCGTTAGCATAATCACTCGGGCCTCTGCATACTCTGTGCGAATGGCACGCAATGCGTCGATGCCGCCCATATCCGGCATCCGGACATCCATGAGTGTCACGTCGGGCTTATGTTCACGAAATCCCTGAATGGCTTCGTGTCCAGTGGATGCCTCCGCAACCAATTGCATGTCGGGTTCATTTTTGATGACGGCCGCAATGCCTTCCCTCATGAGAGGATGGTCGTCAACGCAGAAAACTCGAATCCTTGGGGTAGTGCTCATTTATCTACTCGCTTCGCTTTGTGACGCTTCGGTGTCTTAAGCCTCTCTCGGCTGAGCCAACGGAACCACTGCGGTATCGGGCCACTTGAACCTTTTTCGAATGCGATCGTGCCGGGAACCGTTAAGTCTATTTCAGTTCCTCCGCCAATCCGGCTTCGAAGTCTTAGACTAGCGCCAATTCTTTCGGAGCGTTCTCGGATGCCGACCAGTCCCCAGTGCCCCTCACGACCTGAATGCAGCACTTGAGGGTCGATTCCACGGCCATCGTCTCGCACCAACACTTTAAGATGGCTGCTCGCATATTCTACTTCGACTTCGATACGGTTCGCCTGTGCATGCATAAATGCATTCAACAGGGCCTCGCGGCCAATGCGATAGACTTCATCGCGGATCAGCGGCCGCAATGGGCGCGTAACACTATTAACGATAACGCGGAAATCAGTTTTGTCGTCGAGGGGAAATTCCTGTCGCAGTCGCGAGAAGGCAGTCTCAAGGTTTTGGCTGCCCGATTCCGTTGTGCGCAACCCACGCAGCGTATTTCTACCCTCTTCAGTGACTGTACTCATCAATTGCAGGACCCGTTTCAAGAGAGGTTTGGTGGGAGAGTCCTCTGGGAGTTGGTCTTCCGCTACATCAAGCTGGAGAGAGGCGCTCAGAACACCTTGCAGCAGCGTGTCGTGTAATTCCTGCGCAATGCGCGTACGTTCGGCAAGCCGCTCCTGGAAGCCAACATTCAATCGTTTGGTCAATTGGTGAATGCGCAAACGATAAATCGCGAGGATCATCAGGCAACACACTGCAAGACAAGCCACCCGAAACCACCACGTTTGCCAGAATGCAGGTTCGATCACGAAAGGGACAGAAGTCTCCGGACCATTCCAAAGACCAATACTGTTGGAGGCAACAACGCGGAAGAGATAGGTGCCAGGGCCCAGGTTTTTATAGACAACCTGCCTTGACGAAACGATATCGCTCCAACCTCGATCGGAACCATCGAGCTTATAGCGAAAACGGATGCGTTCTCGTGCAGCCAAGTTCGTATTGTTGTAATTCAAGGTAATGCTCTGAACTCCAGAGGGAATCTTGATGGGGATTCGCGCATTAAGATGATTTCCGCCAGCGGATATAGATTCGATTCGCACTGCAACTGGAATCGCATTTATGGAGATGCCGATCGGATCGGCCATGGACAGACCCGACTTAAGTGAGATCCAGATGCGTCCTTCAGGATCAGCAACTACGGTGCGGTCGCGACTCACGCCTTCCACCCCCTGCAGGCCGTCGTCGATTCCATAACTTTGAACATCGGTATCGGAGAGCGATCCGCTCAAAAGCGCGTCCCTATTAACGCGAAGTACATGATCTGAGGTGGTGAACCAGAGGGAACCCATCCCGTCTTCCGCAACTCCGAAGATCTGCTCCCGTAAAGCCTCAGGCAGCCTCGCTGGAACTTTGATCTTTCCGGAGGATATGTACGCCAGACCGCGGGTAGTTACGACCCACACGACATGCTTTGTGTCTTCAAAGATTGTTCTTACCGTTGACGAGGGTAGGCCGTCGTTCGCGGTGTAAATCGTCCAATGCCGATTCGCGAACGAAGCTAAACCGCTGGGGGTAGCCAACCATGTTGTCCCATCGAAGCCTTAGACTATGGAATTGACAGCATTTGAGGGGAGTCCACTGGAGTCCGAATAGTTGGTAAATTTCCCGCCATTCAATTTGCTTACACCAGCGCTCACAGTCCCAGCCCAGATCGTCCCATCGCGTTCACGGTGCACGGAATAAACGCTGTTCTGCGCAAGGCCATCCGCCTGTGTATAGGTGTGGGCCACAAATGGATCGCCCTTTTCGGTCAGCACTGTGAGACCGCCATGTTGCCGGCCGACGCAGATTTCACCGTCACCACCGCTAACGGAATACACAACATCATGTTCCAGTCCATCGACAGTTATTTGACCGACTTGCCCTCCCTTCATCCAGTAGAGGCCACCCGAGAGCGGCGCAAACCAGATCCTGCCGGTGGAGTCGGGATAGACTGAGCCAATGCCGCTTGACGGAAGACCGTCAGAAGTCGAATAGGTCGTAAGCATTCCATTTCGCAGTCGCTCGACTCCTCGCGAACCGCCAAACCAAATATCTCCGTCGAGGTCTTCGTGGATTGCTGTTACTTCAGACCCCGGTTTTGGGTTGAGCAGGTCGAGCGAAACAGCGCCGGATGGAGAAATGCGCACGATGCCATGGTTTGTTCCAATCCAGATGTTTAGGGCATGATCTCTGGCCATCGTCAGAATCTGTAGTTGCTTCAGCGGCGAAGTCGAGTTAGGGGTGGCCAGTGCGCCGCCCTCCCACAAATGAACGCCGTGGTCGGTTCCAATCCATACGCCGCCGGTGTTTGCGGGCACAAGGGCATTGATCTTCGAATCCTTGAGTTCCGGGGCAACTGCGGAAATGTGTCTTTGGTTCAGACGAAAGAGACCGTTATCTTGTGTGCCGAGCCAAAGACTCTGGTCTCGCGTCGCAGCCAGGGAGATGACAGTACCGGGATTTTGCTCTGCACTGACGATTGTCTCCAGGCGTCCTCCCTCAAATCGGAAGGTCCGGTCCCCGAGTCCGGAGAGAATGACGCGCCCCTTATCGTCGGCAGCGATCGCTGTAAAAGTGATGTCCTGAAGATCGAATCGGGTGTACGGATCTTCAAATTTCCCGTCATGATAAAGAAGCATGCGGGGTCCTTCGAGACGAATCCAGAGATTCCCGCTGGCATCGGTAACAAGGCCGCGCACGGGACTAA
>Ga0302231_10000433_pt1 | contig 32998 bp, 35 predicted proteins | sample II_Palsa_N2_2_FD_193522 | JGI IMG/M metagenome (GOLD analysis project Ga0302231, IMG submission 193522) | Peat permafrost microbial communities from Stordalen Mire near Abisko, Sweden - II_Palsa_N2_2 | ecosystem: Environmental > Terrestrial > Soil > Palsa > Peat permafrost | place: Sweden...
AAGCGAAGTCGAAGTTGTTGTAGGTGACGTTCTGCACAAACGAATCAATGTGCTTGAAGAATGCATCGGCAGATATCAAGCCACTGGAATCGTCGAAGTAGTGTTCATAGGTCAGGTCGTACTGACGTGCCACCAGCGGATCGAGCAGCGGACTGGTGCCGCCGTAGATGTTGTACTGGCCATTCGTGTAATAGGACCCTGAGCCAGCCAGCAACTGATTGATTGGCGGGCGCGCCATCACCTTGGCCACCGAGAAACGGGTCTGGTCGTTATCCGTCCAGTGGTAGATAAGATTCAGCGAAGGAAGGTAGTCGGTGTATGTCTTGCCGATGTTGATCGGCTGAAAGTTGGACGTGGTGTAGCCGTTGCCATCAGTAATCGGCACGCCTTCGTTGTTGTCCACCTCCTGCAAGCCGGAACTGGACTGATCCGTATGCGCCACGCGAATACCGACATTGCCCGTCAGTGAGTGGTCGAACACGGTGGTGTCAATGTCTGCCATGAAGAAGACGTCTCGCTCCTTCTCATTGACCGTTCCGCTCTGGATTCCCGTCCAGGAATAGTCAGAGGTGAGGTTCAACTGCGGATTCGGTACGACGCCGTGTGCAGCGAGGATGGCAGGCGCATTGAGCTTCAGAAAGCACGGGAATCCTCCAAAGGATCCCTGCCAGCAAGTGACCGAGGTATTGCTGCCGTTGAGCGTCAATGGCAGCTGATTCGCGGTCTGCGGGTCGCTTGCGTATCCGCCGAATTCCGAGCCGTAGACATACGCTTCGCGCTGGGCCTCGTAATCGTGATTGTTGATGTAGATGCCGGCTTCCAATGCGGAAAACAACTTGTTGTTGAGGAAGTCGAACTTGACGCTGGTACGAAATGCTTTATTGGTGTCGGTGTATACGTACGGGTATACGCCATAGCGGGACAGCGCCATGTCATTGAGATTGGTATAGACCCCTGGATTGGCGAACGAGGCAGTGCCAATGTTGTTGCCCGCCAACGCATAGGTGACTGATTGATTCATCAGGGTGGGGTTGGCCGTGCCCAGGCCGTTGTAAGGATCGGCTGTGGTATCGACGTTGATCTCATCGCTGTAAGCACGCGACATCGAGGCATCGGCTTCCACGTGCCACGGGCCGTGGTTCCACTTCAGGTTAAGGCCGCCGGAGAAGATGTGCGATACGGTAGTGTAATTGTCTGCGGTGGTCTCGTTGGAAAATTGATTGTTCGGGTTGGTGTTGCTTACCGTGCCGCCGAGCAACGCGCCATTGGATCCGATGATCGGGTCGGTGATGCTCGTTGCGCTATAGAAATTCTGCGAGCGAAAACCGTAACCGTACGACTGATCGTCATAACGCGAAAAGAAACCGTCGCCGGTGACCTGTAGTTCGTCATTGGGCTTCCATACGATGGTCGACAGATAGCCATCGCGCTTTTCTTCGCCACCGTTCTGCTGTACCTGGATGCCTTCGGGAACATACGCTTGCGGGCCACCGGGGCTGAGCGGTTGTTCGGTGGAGTTGAACGCCTCACCCACGAACTGTTCGGACACGTGCGGCTGATACATCTCCGCCACGCCGAGGCCGACGCCTACGGTGTCGTCGAGAAACTTTCCCTGATAGGCGGCGCTGAAACGATAACCCAGAGCACGCGCGCCGGTGACGTCATGAGCCTGGCCGTCATAACTGCCGCGGGCATCGATATTGAACGACTGCTCTTTGGCATTGTTCAGCGGATTGGCGGTAGCCATGTCGACCGTGCAACCCACGCCGCCTTCAATCAGTGAGGCCTGCGAAGACTTGTACACCGTCGCCTGGTTGATCAATTCGGACGGGTATTCGTCGAACTGCACGTAGTTGGTACCGCTGGTCGGTGGCTGCTCGCGTCCGTTCAGTGTGGTCAGCACGAAGTTGCCGTCCAGACCGCGGCAGTTGATCTGCGACGCCTGGCCACCGATGCGCTCGGCAGCCACGCCGGGAAGGCGGGTCAACGCGTCGGCGATCGATTGATCCGGCAGGCCGCTGATGTCCGCCGCGGTCACCACGTTCACAATCGTGTCGGAATAGCGTTGCAGGTCGATCGACTTTTCGATGCTGTTGCTGAAGCCAGTCACGCTGATGGCTGCCAGGCTCGTGGCGAGCTGCTGCTCTTGCGTCTCGCTCTTGGAATTCTGTTCCTGCTTTTTCTTTTTCTCGTCAGCGGCTTTCTTGTCGGCAGCGCTCTGAGTGCCAGAAGTTGTTGTCGCGTTCGTCTGAGTGGTCGTTGTCTGCTGCACGGTCGCACCAACTGTACCGCTGGTATCGGTTTGTGCCGCGCGAACCCCGACGGTGAAGCATAGGCCGGCAGAAATAAGCGCCAGAGCCATCACGTTGCGTTTCAAAAGCATGTTCTCGTCTCCCCACGAAAAATGTCGTTGTTGTTCTGAATCTCTGGTTGCCCCTGGCTTGCGTATCGACGGCGATCATCGTCAGCATGCGCTGGTCGAGCGTCTTCAGCAGCGTGGGGTCATGGTAGGGCCGGGTTTCCGCGACTCACCACTTCTTGCATACGTATTCATGGCGAGCCCGGCAGGCGTGTCATCGCAGCGCAACATCGTTCGCGCACAACGTGCTGTGCAGCGCTTGTCTGGTCATATGAAGGCACCCGCATGCCATTGCGGCCACGCATCGGACGGATGGATGCAGGTCGCGCAGAAGATATTTAATGGGTGGTATGACGCAGTCGCAGCACGAATGAATACGTATGCAGGCCACTGCGTGATGCAAACAGCCTGCAGCTAAGCTGAGTGCCGTTCGCCGACGAGCGCCCTAAGGGGTACTTGTGGCCCAGTCTTGGGGTTCTGTTCCATGATCGATGCTTCCTGGTGGCGCGGTGCCGTCATATACCAGATTTATCCGCGCAGCTTTCTGGACACGGATGGCGATGGCGTGGGCGATTTGCCGGGCATTATCGAGCGTCTCGACTATGTGGCCAGCCTCGGCGTCGATGCCATCTGGATAGCACCGTTCTTCCGCTCGCCGATGGCTGACTTCGGCTACGACATTGCCGACTACCGCGACGTCGATCCCTTGTTTGGCACGTTGGCCGATTTCGATCGCCTGCTGGTCAAGGCCCATGGGCTTGGCCTGAAGGTGATGATCGACCAGGTGCTCAGTCATACCTCGATCGAGCATGCCTGGTTCAAGGAGAGCCGCGAGAGTCACGACAACCCCAAGGCAGACTGGTACGTGTGGGCCGATGCTCGCGCGGATGGCAGCGCGCCGAACAACTGGCTCTCGCTATTCGGCGGCTCGGCGTGGCAGTGGGAACCGCGGCGCGGGCAGTATTACCTGCACAATTTCCTGTCATCGCAACCGGATCTGAATTTTCATCATCCGCAGGTACGCGCGGCTGCCCTCGACAGCGTGCGCTTCTGGCTGGACAAGGGCGTGGATGGCGTGCGTCTGGACGCGATCAATTTCTGTTTCCACGACAGCCAACTGCGCGACAACCCACCCAAGCCGAAGGCGCAGCGCGTCGGTCGAGGCTTCAGCGCAGACAATCCGTACGCATTCCAGTACCACTACTACAACAATACCCAGCCGGAGAACCTGGCGTTCCTGGGTGAGCTGCGTGCGTTGATGGATCGCTATCCGGACGTCGCTGCGTTGGGCGAAATTTCCTCCGAGGATTCACTCGCTACGATGGCCGAATACACCAGCGGCCATCGCCTGCACATGGGTTACAGCTTCGAGCTGCTGACCGACGATTTCAGCGCCGCCCACATTCGCGGCACGGTGCAGCAACTGGAATCGAAGATGACCCAGGGCTGGCCATGCTGGGCGATTTCCAACCACGATGTCGAGCGTGTGTTGACGCGCTGGAGCAGGGGGAGGCCGTCCGCACAATTGGCCAACCTGCTTACCGCGATGGTTTGTTCGCTGCGTGGTTCGGTGTGCGTTTACCAGGGTGAGGAACTCGGCCTGACCGAGGCCGAGCTGCCTTATGAATCCTTGCAGGATCCCTACGGCATTGCGTTCTGGCCACAGTTCAAGGGACGTGATGGTTGCCGTACGCCGATGCCATGGAACGACGACACGCATGCCGGTTTCAGTCGCGGCACGCCCTGGCTTCCCGTGCCCGACGAACACCGGGCACTGGCCGTGGCCCAACAGGAAGCCGTGCCGCATTCGGTGCTCAATGGTTTTCGCGCTTTCATGCACTGGCGTAAATCGCAACCTGCGTTGCGCTGGGGCGACATCCATTTTCTTGAAACCGCCGAGCCGGTGCTGGCATTTACCCGCAGCTTTTCCGGTGACACCGTGCTGGTGATCTTCAATCTAGCCGATCAGGACGTTGCCATCAGCCTGCCCGCATTCGACAAGTCGCAACACCTGATGGGCCATGGCCTGATACAGGGCGACTTGCACGGCAATCAATTGCAGCTGCCCGGACACAGCGCCTGGTTTGCCAGGCTGGATTGACGCAACCCCAACTTATGCCGACAGACGGGGTGTCGAGAGGTCCGGCAGATAGCGCCAGCTGTCCAGCGTCACCGGCAACCGCGCCCGCGGCCATGCATCGCGCAGAAAAGCCAGTGCAGCGCTAGCCGCTGGGTGTCGGCCCAGCTCACGCTCGTCCAGCAGGCTGCGCCAACAATGGCCGTGCCGAATGATGCGGAACAGCCCGAGTTTGGAGGGAATTGCGTATTGCGACGACACGGTAGGTACTTCGGGCAGCGATGAGGCGGTGCAGTTTGCCTAATCGGCGTGACAGCCAGGTGATCGCCATGCGTCAGCGAGGTGGCGATCGTCTAGCCAGCGGTCTTACAGAGGGGCCGGGTATGTTCAGGACTCCGTGGCGCTTTGCACAGCACAATCTGCCTCTATTTCCACAAGCCAGCCCGGATCGATGAAGCGCGGCACCTCGATGAAGGTGCAGACCGGCTTGATAGCGGCAAACGATTCTCCATGCGCTCGAGCGGCGTCACGCCAGGTCTCGATGTCGGTGAGCATGATCCGAGTCCGGATTACATCGTCCATGCTCAGGCCAGCATCACGTATGGCCGTGGCGATGATCTCAATGCAGCGCTTGGTCTGGCCGTAAACATCACCGGGTGCCGCCACCGAGCCATCGAAAGCGATGGGCGCCGTGCCTGCGATCGCCAGCAGGTTGCCAACGCGGACCGCTCGAGAGAAACCAATCTCGGGTTCAAGCGGAGAGCCGGATGAGATGAGAGTGCGCATGGGACGGGATCCTGTAAAGCCTAAGTGGTCGAAAGCAGACCTTGGCATCGTGCCAGCCACCCGATCGTCCTGCAATTTCGGCTGGCGCCCACAAGGCCCGAACGTCGATATTCGCCCAGGATTGGCATTACTTGGGCAGGCTGCATTGACGGTCCGCGGTGCTCCCTTCACGGACGTTGCCTGCACGATTTCCGCAGGGCTGCGGATGCATTCATCCCTTATGAGCAACTACGCCGCGCGTGTCGAAGAATTGGCGGCCAATTCCGTCAAGGCGAATAGCCAGAAAGCCTCGGGGCCGTTGGCGAAAGCGATCATGCCTATGTTGATGCCGATCGCGCTGAGGACGTTCTTCAACCGTGGCAAAATGTTCGGTGCCCAACACAGCTATAGGATCGACTGGAATGCCTCGGCGGTGGTGAGGTCGTGTTGAGATGCCACCGTTTGTTTTGATGCACGAATCGTGCCCCGGTGGCAATAAAAAGTAGGCGTCATTCTGTTTTTCAGACGTGTGTCACACTTAATATTGATGCAAGCGATCATTGTATTCGCAACAACATTATTCACCAGCATTCGAAACAGGGGGGCCTGATGATCGAGCTGGAAATTCAGACACTCTCGGAACGACGGGAGGGTCTGCTGATCGACGTCGGCCGGGCCGTCGTCATGAACGGGTTTACCTTGCAGCGGCAACGCTTCACGCAGGACGCCAATGGTGTGCTGCTGACGATGGTCGTGCGTGGACCTGCGCGCAAGCAGCGTGCGCTTGAAGCGGCGCTTGGTGCGAACGAACGCATCATCAGTTTCAATGCCTCGACTTTTGAGGAAGGCCCACCGAAGCCACACTTCGCGGCGTCACGCCCGATTGACCACGTGCCTACACCAGCACCGGCTGTGGAGGTTGCGTCGCCTGCCGCAATGCCCGCCGAGGGTGCGCCGAAGGCGCCTTCAACGGTAAGCGTGGCACCTGTGCGACAGGCCTTGGTAGCCGATTCCATGTCGGCAATTGAAGCGGTTCCGGCCATCGCACTTGTCGCGGCGAAGAGTGCGGTCGATACGCCTGAAGCCGCTCCTGCGTCTCCGATAGCAGTTCATCCAGAACCCCAGCCAGAGCCAGAGCCGGAGTTCGTTTTCGTGATGCCACGCGCCCCTTCGCCCGTATCGGCACCCGTGGAAGTGGCGCCATTTGTCGAGCTGGTCGCGCTGGATGCGGACGAAGAAGCGGTCCTGAAGACGCTGCCGAAACTACAGAATGCGTATCCGGATATTTTCTCGCGAGTGCAGACGCTGGAACGTTCAGTGGCTGAAGGTGCACGCGAGTCATCCCTGTTGCTGGTAGGGCAACGCACGGGCGCCTGGGTGCACGAGCGCGATTACGCAGACAGTGCCAAGCTTGGTTTGCATGAAGCGCTGGAGAGCGTCGCCATCCCTGCACTGCGTGCACTGGTCGAAGTTGAGCAGAAAGGCGAGCAACTTCACATTCGCAACAGCCCGTTATGCATCGAGGAAGGGCAGTCCAGCTGCAAATTTTTCAGCGGTTACCTGGAAGGGTTGCTTGGCCCGATCGTTGGTTCGGAAGGCCTTTCGGTGTTCGCCGTTTGTTGTCGCAGTTGCGGCGCAGACGAATGCGTTTTGGCGATCTCGGATTGAAGGGCGCCTGGAAAGAACGCTGCCCTATCCGTTTGCCACGCTGCGTCCACTGACCCAGCAGACTGGATCAGTGCAAATAACTGTCGTTTTGAGTCACTAACTGACACTAGTTGCCGGACCACCCAGGCACTTACCTTGTTGCTGACCTGGCCTTCCTCACGCCCGCTGCTTAAGTCTGCTGCCGGTCGTGCGTCAGCGGCTTGATGCGACGCCGGTGCGCAAGCTGCTTCGCACGATTTCCGCAAAGGGCCATGCTGCACCACCGGCGCGCATGTCCTCGCGTGTGGTCGGCAAAAAACAAAGTGCACGCCGAGCCTTCGCACGCCTTGACGTACGAAAAGTCTTCGTCGCAGACCAAGCGTGCCATGGATTCGGCAATCGGCAGCAACAGCGCTTCAGGCGATGCCCAACGCCGCACATAAATCATCTGCAGGCCCGAAGACTCGCCAGACGGCTGGGCGACGATTTCGTCGTATCCGTCATTGCGTTTCAGCAATTGATTGAGCGGTTCCAGCTCGTGCAGATCCGCGGCCGTCAATGGATGTCCCTTGTGCTTCTGGACGAACGCACGAAACCACTCTCGAAGCGTACGAGCCTGGGCCGCTATGCGGTCGATCTCGCCCGGAATGGCGCGGTCGCGTAGTGAGCTGACCACTTCTTCGGGCAGCAGGCGCGACTGCCGCAGCCAGTTCAAAAGCCCCTCGCCATCTTCGAGCCAGTCGACGGCCGTATCCGCGGGTGTGGCCACGGAATTGAGGAAGTCCAGTCCGAGCGAATCGGAAAGGAAAAGGGCGGGAATAGACGGGGTCATGGGTGGTCTCCTTGAGGGTCACAGTAACCGCCTAAACAGATGTTGACAAGTTACTTCGGCGATAATAACCTCTCCGAAAACGTTTAGGCGGTTACTGCAATTTCAATGGGCATTTTCGCCGGATTCGCGCGCATGGCGCCAAGGAGACCAAAAATGAATAGCAAAGTACCTACCGTGGTCCTGGCCCACGGCGCATGGGCAAACGAATCGAGCTGGAACAAGGTGGTCGATTTGCTTCGGGCAAGTCGCATTGATGCGGTTACCTTCCGGTTGCCGCTGTCCTCGCTCGGCGCTGATGTGGCCGCGCTTGATCAGGTGCTGCAGAGGATCGATGGGCCGGTGGTCTTGGTCGGGCACGCGTACGCCGGTGCGGTCATCGCTGAAACCCATAGCGACAAGGTGAAAGCGCTTGTGTATGTCACCGCGCTGGCACCAGACCAGGGCGAGACGGTGGCCGACGTGTTCTATCGCTACGAGCAAGACGACAAGGCGCCGAAACTCGCTCCCGACAGTGACGGCTGGATCTGGCTGCCCTCGGATGCATTCGCCGTCGCGTTTGCACAACATGCGACGAAGCAAGAGCATAGCGCCCTCGCGGCGGCACAGCTTCCCATTGCGCCTGCGTGTATCACCATTCCTGTCGGGCAGCCGCTGTGGAAGAGCGTGCCTGCCTGGTATCTGGTAGCCGAGCACGACCACATGATTCCCGTGCAGACCCAGCGCTTCATGGCCGCCCGGATGGGTGCGCACGTGAGCTCGCACCCTGTCGATCATCTGCCCAGCGTGACCGCGCCTGAAGTGGTCGAAAAAATCATCGTCGATGCCGTGAGGCATGGCGAAGGTCGATCGTCTTTTTTATCGAGCGACGCTCACGGGCGATCGCTCAACAACGCCACGCCATAAGGCGTGCATACCCTCCAAATCGTTAAGGAGAACTGCCATGTCTGCCATCCACTATCGCCGCATCAGTGTCGACGGCTTCAACGTCTTTTACCGCGAGGCCGGCTCAGTCACCAAGCCGAAACTACTGTTACTGCACGGCTTTCCAAGTTCCAGCCATATGTTCCGCGACCTGATTCCGCTGCTCAGCGAGCACTTTCATATCATCGCGCCCGATCTGCCCGGATTCGGCCTTTCAGACATGCCGCCGCGCGACCAGTTCACCTACACGTTCGACAACCTTGCCAACGTCATCGATCGCTTCACCGAAGTCGTGGGCTTCGATCGCTTTGCGGTTTATGTATTCGACTACGGTGCGCCGACCGGTTTTCGCATCGCCGCGAAACATCCGGATCGCATCACCGGAATCATTTCCCAGAATGGCAACGCGTACGAAGAAGGCTTGAGCGATGGCTGGAATCCGATCCGCGCTTATTGGACAGATCCTTCCGCCGCGAACCGGGAAGCCTTGCGAGGATTTCTGACCCCGGAAAGCACGCGCTGGCAGTACACCCATGGTGTGCCGGACGAAGCGCGGGTATCACCTGACGGCATTGCGCTTGACAGCTACTACCTCGCCCGCGAAGGGGCAGATGATGTGCAACTCGACCTCTTCCTCAACTACCAGAGCAACGTGGCGCTCTACCCCGAGTTTCAGGCGTATTTCCGCAAGCACCACCCACGCTTCCTGGCGGTGTGGGGCAAGCACGATCCGTTTTTTCTGCCGCCGGGTGCCGAGGCGTTCAAGCGTGACATTCCGGACGCGACCATTCGTTTGTTCGACACCGGACACTTTGCGCTGGAAACGCACGCGAACGAGATAGCGCAAGCCATCCGCGAGGTCTTCGCTCACTAAGCGAAACGTAACCATGGGAAATCGGGAGAACGCCATGTCCAATTCAACTGCCATTGTTACCGGGGCCAGCCAGGGTATCGGCCGCGCAACGGCTATTCGTCTCGCCAAGGATTTCGGCTCGGTCGTGCTGGTCGCGAGAAGCCGTGAGCATCTCGCGGAAACGGCGAAATCGGTCGAGGATCAGGGTGCAAAAGTGCTGGTCATCGATATCGATCTTGCGCAAAAGGCCTCGGCCAAAACTGTCGTCGAGAACACATTGTCCACGTTTGGCCGCATCGACGCTTTGCTCAATATCGCTGGCGCCGTACCGCAGATCGACCTTTTCGAGATGACCGATGAACAGTGGGACGCGGGCATGGCGCTGAAGTTACACGGCGCGCGACGTTTGACCATCGAAGCCTGGGATGCACTCAGCAAAACGAAGGGATCGGTAGTGTTTACTTCAGGTAATTCGGCAATTTTTCCCAAGGCGCCGTATGCCGCGGTCGGCACCATCAATGCTGCGATCGCGGCTCTGGCGAAGGCGTTTTCAGACCGCGGCATCTGCGATGGCGTACAGGTCAATAGCGTTCTACCCGGCCCAGTGATGACGGGGCGGCGGCGCTCCTATCTCGAACATTGGGCGCCCTCGCACAACATGACGGTCGTCGAGGCCATGCAGCGTTTCCCGCACGATGCGGGTATCGCCAGGTACGGCGAGCCAGAGGAAATTGCCGAACTGATGGCCTTCCTCGTGTCGCCGGGTGCGCGCTGGATGACCGGTTCGATGCTTCGCATGGACGGCGGGGAAGTCAAGTCAGTTTAAGGCTATTCCCGGAAGGGTCGGGCGCGCCGACCACACAATCGAGATTGCTGTTTGGCCGTCCGTTGCAGAGGAGGCTGGCGGCGGCCAATTCGGGCGTCGTGCCTGGTTCGCGCGTGAACTATTTGTCAGTCGGCTTTTGGAGTCTACTACCGGTAATGCCGGTAATTTAGCTGCTCCTGCGCTGTTCGTCGGCAAGCGCAATCAGCCTTTGGCCTGCGGACAATCGGATACCTGTAGATATTGACAGTACACAAGGCTCTTCGCCCGGTGTACATGTCAACGTGCACGGATAAACCCCAGGGATAGGGGCAGGTAGTCGACCGATGAAAAGTGTGACGTTTTTAATCGTTGGGATATTGTTGGCACTCGGGCAGCCATGCGCTCGTGCGGCCACGGGTGGTGAAATCCAATTCACTGGCGCCATCGTGGCCTCGCCAGAGCAGGCATCGAAGACAACAAAAGTGCAGTCGATCGCCTCTTTGGAAATAAGCGAACAGGGGCAGGTGCTGAGATACTTCGGCGCCTACGCTGGCAGGAGCGCCAGCCTGATGACCATCTCGTACAACTAGGCATAAGGCCGCGCAAGACACGGTCTTTGATCCACACCTCATGCCGATCTCTTTGCATCATCGACTTTTCGCCCGGCGCCTTCCCTGGTTGAAGGTCGTTTTTCAGTGCGCGGAAGAATTCAGCCCATCGCGAGTGTTGATGGCTGGCGGCTAACTAGGCCGGGGAGCCATATCCGGTAAAGCGGTAGTGGTCGACCAAGACTCAGCCCTTGTTCACTTTTTTCTTCGATCCTCTCGCATCTCCCGATTGCGGACGGGGACGGCTCCGCGGGCGCGTTTCTCCATAGTTCTGTTGGGCTTTCGATGCATCCGATGGGCCGCGGCTCTCATAAGCCAAGAGGGCAATGACCGAACGCCGCTATCCGCTGCGGCTCCGGCATCACGCCGAACTAACATACCGTAGCTTTGAATCTCCCACAGACTGCGCTGTGTAATCAGTCCGGCCCGAAGCAACTTTGGGAAGAGCTTCCGCCGGGACTGTGAAAGCGCGCATTGGATAGCAAACAACCGGAGTACCCCGTGGCATTGAAGCGCAAGAACACATCGGCCGGCACCACACACCTAACGGCGTTGCGCAAGACGCCCACCGGTATAAAAGGGCTGGACGCCCTGACACTTGGAGGTCTTCCCGCCGGTCGGCCCACCTTGCTATGTGGTGCTGCTGGCTGCGGCAAAACGCTGTTTGCGATGACCTTTCTGATCAATGGTGTCAACGAGTTCGGCGAGCCTGGCGTATTGATGAGCTTCGAGGAACGGGCTCGCGACTTGGAAACCAACGTAGCCTCGCTTGGTTACGATGTCGCCGATCTGGTCGAGCGCAAACAGCTGGTTATTGACCACGTTTACATCGAACGCGCCGAGATCGAGGAAAGTGGTGAATATGACCTCGAGGGTTTGTTCGTACGGCTGGGTCATGCGATCGATTCGATCGGGGCAAAACGCGTGGTACTCGATACCATCGAGGCCTTGTTTTCAGGATTGGACGACTCGGCCATCCTGCGTGCTGAACTTCGTCGTCTGTTTGCATGGCTGAAGGACAAGGGCGTTACCGCCATCATCACCGGCGAGCGGGGCGATGGTCAGCTTACGCGCTACGGTATCGAGGAATACGTATCTGACTGCGTGATCTTGCTGGACAACCGCGTTGAAGAACAGGTCACGACACGCCGACTGCGTGTCGTGAAATATCGCGGCTCCTCGCACGGTACCAATGAATACCCTTTCCTTATCGACGAACATGGCATCAGCGTGCTGCCGATCACGTCGGCGGAACTGGGGCATAGCGTTTCGCAGGAAGCAGTGCCAACCGGCGTTCCCGGGCTGGACGCGATGCTCGGCATTGGAGGTTTCTTCCGCGGTTCGAGCGTGCTGGTTTCGGGCCTCGCCGGCACCGGGAAATCGACCTTCGCTGGCGAATTTGTCAACGCGGCTTGCGCACGTGGCGAGCGCTGCCTGTTCTTTGCCTTCGAAGAGTCGCCGGATCAGATCGTGCGCAACATGCAGTCGGTAGGCATGAATCTGCGGCAATACATCGACAACGGATTGCTGGACTTCCAGTCGGCGCGTCCCAGCCTCTATGGCTTCGAGATGCACCTGGCGCGTATGAACCGCGATATCGAGCAGTTCAATCCACAGATCATCGTGGTTGACCCCATCTCTGCATTTCGCGGTCCTTCCTTCGAGATACATTCGACCCTGGTTCGACTGGCTGACATCTGCAAGAGCAAGGGCATCACCGCCTTGTTCACCAGCCTGTCTTCTGCGGGCGAGCAGATGACGGAGAGCGAACGTAGCGTGTCGTCCCTGATGGATACCTGGATCTCGCTGAAGGATATGGAGGCGAACGGGGAGCGCAATCGCGTGCTCTACCTGCTGAAGTCGCGCGGCATGAACCACTCGAAACAACTGCGGGAATATCAGCTGACCGACAACGGCATTCACATGGTCGATGCGTACATCGGGCCAGATGGTGTAATGACCGGCACCGCGCGAATCGCGCAGGAAGCACGCGAACGTGAGGCGGCACTGTCACGCAAGCAAGCCACCGAGCGGCGCCGCCGCGAACTGGCGAGGAAGCGTTCAGCGGTCGAACGACAGATTGCTGAACTGCGGGCCTCGTTGGAAACGGAAGAATCAGAAGTCGAAACATTGATTCAACAGGAGGAAGCGCGTGAGCTGACGATTGGATCGGAGCGTTCTGAAATGGCAACGATCCGCGGAGTGCGCCCATGAGTGATATGAAAAACAACGGACAAATGCCAGGCAACCCGACAGACGAGTCGGTAGAGGTCAATGCCGGGGAGTTCAGTCTTCGGCTCTACGTTGCAGGACAGACGCCCAAGTCGCTGGCTGCTATCGCCAATTTGAAGAAGCTTTGCGAAACCCATCTCGCTGACCGCTATACGATAGAAGTCATCGACCTTCTGGTCACTCCTCAGCTCGCCGCAGGAGACCAGATCGTGGCGCTGCCGACGCTGGTGCGCCAACTTCCCGAGCCTCTCAAACGCGTGATCGGCGATCTTTCGAATACCGAACGCGTATTGGTCGGCCTCGACATCCGCTCCAAGACAGCGAGCACACCATGATCGATCACGACGACACGAAGCCGTCGCAGGGCCAGTACAAGCTGCGCTTGTTCATCACTGGATCGACGCCACGTTCCGCCCGCGCGATAGAAAACATGCGGCGAATCTGTGCGGAGAATCTCGAAGGACGCTACGACCTTGAAGTAGTGGACGTCTATCAGGATCCGGAGGCGACCAAGGATCTTCAGATTATCGCGACGCCGACCCTGGTAAAGATACTCCCCGAGCCTCTGCGGCGGATCATCGGTGATTTGTCTGATCGAGAGCGCGTACTCGCCGGACTCGATATCGCGCCACTCGATAAAGGCGACCTTGAGCAACCATGAGCCAAATACCCGAATTTTCGAGCCTCGATTACAGCCAGCTCATTGAGTTGCAGGATCGTTTGCGCGAAGCGGAAGAGACGCTTGAGGCCATACGCAACGGTGAAGTCGACGCCGTTGTCGTGGGCGGTCCCAGTGGCCAGCAGGTCTACACGCTGGAAAACGCAGATCGCCCCTATCGCGTTCTGATCGAGCAGATGCAAGAGGGTGCGGTGACGTTGAGCGAGGACGGCGTCGTGCTCTATTGCAACCAGCGATTTGCCACGCTGGTGGGTGCCGATCGCAGTACGTTGATTGGCGAATCAATCGAACGCTTTATAGGTGACAAGGAGCTTTATGCGTTTCGTCGCCTGTTGACGCTTAATCGGGGCTTTGGCCGTTCTGCCGAGTTGACGCTGCAAGCGTCGAACGGGTTGGTTGTTCCGGTCAATATATCGATCGCCGACCTTGAGGGCGAGGATCAGATGCCGAAGGTGTTGTGCGGCGTGGTCACCGACCTTACACGTAGCCGTGAGCGCAGCCATGAGTTGGCTGCGGCCAACTTGAAACTGGCCAGCGAGATCGACGAACGTCGCCGGGTTGAGGATAGCCTGCAGCTTGCGCTTGACGCTGCGGAAATGGGGCATTGGGATCTAGACCTGCTTAACGACAAGCTGTCGCGCTCGGCGCGCTACGATCAGATCTTCGGCGATGCAGCTGGTGGTGTTTCCGGGCAACTGGAGACGATATTCTCAAGTTTTGTGCCCGAAGACCGCGCTGCCGTGAAAGATGATTTTTTGCGGGCCAAAAGCGCGGGCTCGGTCGAATTTGAGAGACGCATACGCCGCCTGAACGACGGGGCGATTCGTTGGGTGCAGGTCAAGGGCAGAACTTTTTATGTGGATGGCATACCGGGTCGCATCAGTGGCGTCATTTCCGACGTAACCGAACGCAGACAGGTCGAAGAACAGTTACGCCAATCGCAGAAGATGGAGGCCATCGGCCAGCTTACTGGTGGTATCGCACATGACTTCAACAACCTGCTGATGGTCATTGGCGGCAGCCTCGACATGCTGGACCAGCGCGTGACAAAAGAAGAGAAAGTCACGCGTTATCTTGCAGCGGCACGCCATGCCGTGGAGCGTGGTGCAACGCTCAATCAGCAACTTCTCGCCTTCTCGCGGCGTCAGGACCTTCGTGCAGAAACACTTTGCATCGATGACCTCATTCGCACCTTCGCGAACCTGCTCGATCGCGCTGTCGGCGAGGCGGTGACCGTGAAGATCCAGGACGCGCCTGAGCTATGGTGCTGCCGAACCGATGCACATCAGCTGGAAACCGCGATCCTCAACCTGGCCATCAATGCGCGTGATGCGATGCCTCAGGGTGGCACGCTCACCCTGAAAACCTCTGTTCGCAAACTGAGTGCGCAGGCCGCCGTGGTGAATGGCGCCAATGCCGGTGATTATGTTGTTGTATCAGTTGCCGACACCGGCGTGGGTATGACGCCGGATGTCGTGGACCGTGTATTCGAGCCCTTCTTCACAACCAAAGAAGTCGGCAAGGGCACCGGGCTGGGACTCAGTCAGGTGTATGGCTTCGCCCGTCAGTCAGGTGGCTTTGTCACCATCGAAAGCAACCCTGGAACCGGCACTACGGTCCACATTCATTTGCCGCAAACAGCCCCCGTCGAAACGACCGAAGCCGTTGGGGACACACCCGTTGAAGTCAGGGGCAAAGGAACGGTGCTGGTTGTCGAAGACGATAACGACGTACGCGCAATAGCAAGCAGCTTGCTGGAAAACCTCGGTTACTCCGTGGTGGAAGCAGAGACCGGCAGCGATGCGATGAAATTGATAGATCGCGGTGAACGTATCGACCTTGTCTTCACCGACGTCATCATGCCTGGCGAAATGAACGGTATCGATCTGGTGCGTGCCATGAAGGTCAAGCACGCAGAGATTCCCGTCTTGCTTACTTCCGGCTATACCGCTCAGCGAATTGCCATGGCCGAAATGGCGGAAGGTTTGCAACTCTTGCGCAAGCCCTACACGCAAGTGGATCTTTCTCTCGCTGTCAGAAGGGTAATGAACGAGCAGGTCTGAGCTTCGCGTGCACTTGATCACGGATCAGGTGCGCCCATTTCCAGCAGATCCTCATGCCCCCGTTACTCCTGCGAAGGCAGGAACCCAGCGCCGTTGCCCGCAGGCTCCGCTGAGCCACTAGTGACGCTCCACGCGCTACATCGCAAAATTCAGCGTTGCCTGCAGTCAACCAGTAATGACACGAGTTCGACGTCCGGCCCAAGGCCCGGGCAATTCAACAACTCGATTCCCGCTCCGTCTATCGGGGTAACGCAGAAGGCTGGCGCAAAATCTTGCCGTTCTCTCTGAGGCACGCTGCATATGGATCTGCGGGCCAGGGGAACAAGCGTGACGCTTACACCGCGCGTGAATTTACGACCGAATTCCAGCCATCATCACAAGCCTGGAACCCTCTGCTGTGGGCAGCCGCTGCGGCGTTCACCATCGCTGGCAAGTGTTTTGCTTAGCCGTTACTTGCAAAGAGTTGCTGGCGCGAATCGTTGATCGACGTGAAACGCGCGAGGCTGAAAACGATAGATAGAGTGAGGGAAAGTCCGTGGCTAAAACGCAAGTGGAGCTCCAGCAAATGCTTGACGCGTTGGACGCGGCCATGCCCGGCTTTCTGCAGCAACATACCAATGAAAAACATTTCTGGGCAAGCTTCTCCGTACTTGTCGACGAAATCGATAGCGTCACGGCGCCGGACGATGTGGGCTGGGTGCTATTGCAGATAGACGTCATTCTGAAGAAGCACGGTATTTTGAAAAGGCCGGAGCAGTCGACGTAATCCGGGAAAGTTAGGACCGTCGAACGAGACGTAAAACGCTTGAATGCCGACATTGGGACGGCCAAACGGTTTTTTGGCCTGGCGTTCTGACTGCGCCCCCTTTATTTTGCTCCCCGCACTCAGCCATAGTTGACTACGGCTTCCAAACGTCTTCCGCGCATAACGACCGGCGCAGTGATAGTTTCCTATCCGCATCAACAGGCAACCGAATCATGGATGTTTTCAGTTATCTATCCGTCTTGCCGTCGATCATCCTGGGTCTGGCGATTACTCAGGTACTGAAAGGCTTCCGGCTTTTGATGCTGACACCGTCGCGATTACGCGTGTATTGGCCAAGCGTGCTGTGGGCAATCATTCTGCTGTTGATCGACGTGCAGTCATGGTGGGCGATGTATACGCTGCGCTATTTCAAACACTGGAGTTTTTTCGACTTCGCGGTCGTGCTGGCAGAAATGGTGCCGCTGTATCTGCTGGCCGCACTGGTGTTTCCGAACGTCGAACTTGAGGGCGCGATTGACCTGCGCACACATTATTTCCAGAACCATCGCTGGTTTTTCATACTGGCGATTCTTCTGATACTACTCAGCATTAGCAAGCCACTGGTGCTATTCGGCCAGTGGCCCGCACCGATGGATTTGAGCGTGCAGATCGTATTCGCCACCGCCGCTGCCGTTGGTGCGTAGACGAAGCGAGAGGCGTTCCACAAGTTTCTAGGACCATTTGTGGCGCTGCTGCTCTGCACGTACATCGCACTGTTGTTTGGGCGGCTTGTTTGAGCTGAGCGGGTGAGGCCCCTGCGCAATGCGACAGGGGCAGTTGAGCGGAATCTCGCTACTTGTCGGCTTCTTGCCTGATGGTGTGCAGCGGCCGGCACTGGCCGGCTTCGCATCCGATGTACACGCCGTAAGAGCCACAGGAAGCAACGTAACCTGCTTCACCATCGGCCCTGACCGTACCGCACTTCATCTGGTCAGCTACGCTCTGTGCCGACGCCGTTGTCGCACCTGCCGCGGCATTGCTGACGGTAGGCAGCGCTGCTGCAGCTTGCGTGACGAACGCGGCGGATGTGGATGGCGAAGGCGTGGCGGCTATTTCGGAGGGAGCCACAATAATGGGATGCGTTGCGACCGCAATGTTCGGCTGGCCTGCATGTCCCACCTCGGCCACGGCAATCTTGTTCGTCGTCAGGACCCTTATTTTTTCGCTGGTCGGGCCGTCCAGCGCCGGTCCCGGCAAGATTTCGCCAACCTTGCTGTTTTCGATCGCCGCAATGATCAGGCCGCCGATCAAGCCGCCTGCCAGTCCGACACCGGCGGCTTGCCCGTAGCTGGTATGCATATGCGGGTGCATAGAAAGACCGACAGCCATGCCTGTGGCGGCGCCGATACCGGTCGCTAGCCCCATGGCCACCACGTTGACCTTATGTGTATTGGGATCGACGCTGTAGGCCAGCGTCGAGCAATCCGTGTGGCCAGACGGCGACTGAGTCTGTACAGAGTCAGTCGCATAGTATTTGTAAAGTGTCGGCGCGATGGCAGTGTTGTTGGGGGCATAGATGCCGCCATCGAAAGTCATGGTGCGCCCGGCCACCGAACCTGTTTTTACGTCGGTGCGCCGCTCGGTAATGGCCCCCTGGGGCGCGCGGTAGTAAACGCCATTTGCGTCCTCGTGCTCCGAAATGTAAGCGCCCCGCCCGAGCTCGATGTCGAATGGGATATGGAACAAACCCCGTGTCACCGGATCGGAGATGGCTTGCGTCATCTGCAGACAAGTCATGCTTTTCGGCTGCGGCAGTTTGTCTGCCCGCACGCTAGTGGCGTGCGCCATCGGAACGACGGCGGCCAATAGGCACGCCATCGGCAATACGTTCTTCATGTTCGAATCCCCCCGGATCTTCGTGGCGAAATTTTTTGCTGCCAGCGCTACGCGTGGGCGGTCGGCTTGCAAACAAGCAACGGCCTAACCCTACTTGTTTCAGGCAAAGTCATGGATGAATCGTCCCCCGGCGACATCCGTAACCGCTGGTGACCACCATGAGCGGTTGCTAGCTGCGGCCAATCTTGCGTGGGTGGGATGCCCCGGTCAAGACACCCCATGGGGCCGCTAAAATTTGCGAACAGAGCGACCAAGACTCAGGTAGCCTTGGCGGCATGGAGATCTTTGGTGCTGTGGATATGCACACGCGTTGCATGCGAAACCATCGTCGGCTCTTCATGCAGGCGATGGTCTCCAGGCAACGTCCAGTTGAAGCAAGCCTATTCGCCAATGCCGACTGAAGTTCCGACATTGGCAAATAGAGAAGGACTACTTGGGGTTCGCTTCAGAACCCGTCGAGATGTCGTCGGCATTGCTGCGCTTGAAGATGTCCTTGGCGACATCGCGTTGCTTGCCATCTTCGGTATGGACAGAAATCAGGATATTGCCGTCACGCACCTTTGCGTCGTAACGCTTGGCTTCGAATTCGGGAATGCCCATGCCGACCAGCGCACCGATCACGCCGCCCGTCGCGGTTCCCACGGCTGCGCCGCCGAGTGCCGCCATGATCGGGCCGGCAGCAATGAACGGTCCTACGCCCGGAATGGCCAGTGCACCGATACCGGCAAGCCAACCCAATGCAGCACCAACGCCCAAGCCGGCAACGCCGCCTGTGGTGGCGCCTTCGGGTGCCTTGGTGTTGTGCTCGTGGGCAAAATCCTTGGTGCCGCGCTTGTCCGGCAGCAGGGCCGAAATGTCGTTATTCATGAAGCCGGCAGCTTTGAGATCGGCAATGATGTGATTGGCCTGGTCGACAGTTCGGGTAGTGCAGTAAACAGAAGCTTTCATGCGGTGATCCTCGGATTAGTGTTTGGTATCAAGTTGATTGTCGACGTGTGTAACACCAGCGACGGCGGCAGCGATGGTTTCCACTTTCGCTTTCTCGTCGGCATTGGCGACAGGTCCGCGCAGCGTTACCACGCCGCCGGACGCAACGAGTTTCACGTTGTGCGCAGATGTCGAAAGGGACTTGTCTTTCATGATGGCGCGCCGCACGGCCGCGGCCACCTTGATGTCTGCGTGGTCGTTGGGTTGGTCGGTCGGCGTCGTGGCGCTGTCCGAGCGGTCGCGTTGATTGATGCCGGTGTTGTTGGGCGCCACCGAGGATGAGGCGGGAGGGGACTGCTGAGCACAGGCGTACGAAGAGGCAAGCGCCATCAACGATGCGCAGGCAATCACCTTGAAGGGCGTGACGGAGCTGGTCATGAGCGTGTTTTCTCAAGTGGGTTGCGTGGGCGATGTCCATTCGAGCGTCGAGCAGGTCTCGAGTGGATGTGTGTTATCTCGCGTCAACCGTGAACACGTCGTGCATCGGTACCGTGGGTTGCGACCACGAGACGAGACGCTGAACAAGCAACAACGACGCCGTCGCGATTGACGGAAGATAGACACGTGGCTTGCAACGCTAGTCAGCACATTCCGGCTACTTCTGTCGGAGGGAGTTTTCATGCAAGTCGTCAACTTCACCATCACGCTTCCCGATGAAACACACCCAGCCGCGCAAGTACATGTATTCGGTCCAGGGGTCAGGGAGCTGACAGTCGAAATCCCCATGCAGGAGCGCGCCGAAGCGACGAATCAGTCCCACGGGATTGCCTCGGAAAAAAACATGGCCGCGGCTGCCGCCGCAAGCCATGCCCAGGACGAATACGTACTCGGCGGTTACGCCGGTATCTAACTCATCACGTGCCCGCGGTTTGCACCCGCTGCGGCGGCTGGTTTCCCATCCAGCGCCGCGGCGGGGGTGACAGCGGCACATCACTGTGTGGCCAAAGTGCCGCGCGCTGGGTTTCGGTTGACAATTGATAGTTGTTAAACAACAATAGTTGTATGAACACAACTATCAATAAAAGCGGACGGGCTGAGTCCCATCCGAACCTGATCCTCGGCATTTGCTGCCTTAGCCTGCTGATGGTTGCGATGGACATCACCATCGTCAACGTCGCGCTACCCTCGATCCGGCACGATCTCGCCGCGTCGATATCAGGGCTGCAGTGGGTGATCGATGCCTACACCATGGTGGTGGCCAGCCTGTTGATGCTGGCCGGGTCGATGGCCGACCGTTTCGGGCGTCGTCGCGTGTTCCAGTCAGGCATGGCGCTGTTCACGCTAGGCTCGCTGTTGTGTAGCGTTGCGCCGGATATTCATAGCTTGATCGCGTTTCGTGTTCTGCAGGCGCTAGGGGCGACGATGCTGAATCCCGTTGCCATGTCGATCATTGCCAATACCTTCCACGAACCCAAGGCACGCGCACGCGCCATCGGTGTGTGGGGTGCGGTTGCCGGCGTTGCGATGGCGCTAGGCCCTGTGATCGGCGGCGCGCTTACCCAGAGCATCGGCTGGCGCTCCATTTTCTGGGTGAATTTACCCATCGGTTTGGCAGCCATGTTGTTGGCGGCACGCTACATTCCGGAGTCCAAGGCGGCGCATCCGCGACGCGTCGATCCGGTCGGACAACTGTTGGTATTTGTTATCCTGGCCACGGTGACTTATGCGGTGATCGAGGGTCCGTATGCAGGGTGGAGCTCGACGACGATCATCGGCCTGTTCGCCGCTGCTGTCCTTGCGCTGATCGCGTTGCTTGTCTACGAACCTCGACGTGACGAACCGCTGATCGATGTGCGGTTCTTCCGCAGCGCACCCTTCAGCAGCGCGACCTTGATCGCCGTGTGCAGCTTCTCCGCGTTCTCCGGTTTCCTGTTTCTCAATGCACTGTACTTGCAGGAAGTGCGCGGCTTGTCCGCCTTCCATACCGGTTTGTGCACTTTGCCGCTCGCAGTGGCGACGATTCTTTGCTCTCCGTATTCCGGCCGACTGGTCGGTATCTACGGAACACTCCCTTCGTTGTTGGCCTCTGGCACAGCCACCGTAGTTAGCGCGCTGATGATGACGCAGCTGACGGCCACGACTCCTTTGCCAATATTGCTGTTGACGTATGTCGTCTTTGGTATCGGCTTCGGCATGGTGAATGCGCCCATTACCAACACCGCAGTATCCGGTATGCCCAAAGCGCAGGCAGGTCTCGCTGCGGCGGTCGCCTCCACCAGCAGGCAGATCGGTGCGTCACTCGGCGTTGCACTCGCAGGCACGATCCTTGGCACGCACGTACATGACGGTTTCGCCGAGGCCACGCATCCCTTCTGGTGGCTGATTACGGGCGGCGGCGTCACCGTATTGTTGCTGGCCTGGTTGTCCAATACACGCTGGGCGCGTGAGACAACTCGTCACGCGGCGCATCTGCTGGAAGAAACTCCTGCGGTAGCGACAGCATGACGGGGCATGCAAACAGCGGCAGCGAAGCCGATCGCATCTGGCAGATGATGGTCGGCCTGGTGTGGGAAACCCGCGGCGAATGGCGCCGAAAAGTCAGCGAAGCCACCGGTGTGCCTTTTAGTCGCGCACGCATACTGTGGCGCCTGCTGGATGCGCCGATGACCTTGAAGCAGGTCGCCGATGAGACCGGCAGCGATGCACCCGCCACCACGGTGGCCATAAACGATCTCGAAGATCGTGGCTTGGTCGAGCGCAATCCTCACCCGGAAAACCGGCGTGCGAAACTCGTGTCGCTCACGCCAGCGGGTCAGCGGCTGGTCACCTTGATACGCCGCACCGTGCACGACGATGCACCGCCTTCCATGCAGCAACTTTCCAAGACCGACCTTGCACACCTTCGCCGAATTCTCGAGCGGATAGATGGCGGCGGGCGCTAGGAACCTGAACTCAGCGCTGCGTCAATTCACACCCGGAAAGAAAACAGTTCGCGAAGGTGTCTATTCCAGGTTTCGCCGTTCGTCTATCTATTAGTAACTGACCTGAGTCAGACGACGAACTCTGTGCGCCGCTGCAAAGATTGTATGCATTTCCCGCGGCCCCAGTGCTGGTTGCCAAGGTACCGCCAATATTCAACGGGAAAATTGACATGAAAATCTTCTGGATCAAGGCACAGGCACCGCGGCGTGTGCTGGCGCTGGCCAAGTACCTCGGTATACAGGCAGAGCTTGTTGAGGTCGCAGGTGCGCTCAGGAAACCCGACTACGCGGCGCTCAATCCCAACATGAAAGCACCTACGCTGATCGATGGAGATCTTGTGCTGTGGGAGTCAGTGGCCATCATGGCCCATCTCTGCATCAAAACGGGTTCGGACATGTGGCCCGTGCAAAATCTGGAAGAGCAGGTCGAGGTGTTGCGCTGGCTGTCCTGGAACGACTGCCATTGGTCACCCGCCGTCGGGCCGTTTTATTTCGAACATGTTGTCAAGGCGACATTCGGGATTGGGCCGCCAGACAGCGCATCGCTGCCGCCGCACGTGCCGGAATTGGTGAAATACGCAAAAGTCCTGGACGGCCATCTGGCGGGCCGCAACTTCATCGCGTGCGAAAGACTCACGATCGCCGACTTCGCTCTCGCCTCGATGGCGGCTTACTGGCGGGAATCGGAAATGCCCTTAAAGGCGTTTCCTCACATCGTTCGCTGGCTCGACGCGTTGACGCGTATTCCAGCGTGGGCTGATCCGTGGCCAACTTCTGAAACAGCTATATGAGCTCATGCTGGCATTGTCCAGCGCAACATTGCCAGTGACGGTCATGCGTTATCCAAGAATCGTCAATGATTGTCCATACCTGTTCAAGAAGCTCAAGCCTGTATTGAAAGGCATTACGTACGAGTCCTTTCGTGCGGCATTCAACGAGACGGTTCAGCCAGAGCTGACCCACAAATTCAACAAAAATGATCGTTGATCAGATGCTTTACCATCTGAAACATCTTAACGTTCAGTGGAACCGCCAAAGGTCGAGGCGATAGTTGGGATGTGTGATTTCGTCCAGGACTGACACGGGCATCGAGGCTCGCAATCGATCGGTCGCTTGATCTGCCGTCAACGGGTAATTCGTTTTACCGGTCCAGTGAGCGAGCACCACATGGGCGCCGCGATCCGCATGGCGCGTCAGGCGCGTAGCCAGAAGCGCCATCGCATCCGGCTGCAGAAAATACAGAATCTCCGAGAGTACGAGCAGATCGAACGGCGCTCCCCACTGTCCTTCAGGCAGGTTCGCGTGAACGAACGACACGTGCGGGGCCGGACATCGTTGTCGAGCGACCGCGAGTGCGCGTGGACTTATATCGACAGCGGTGAGCAAATTGCAGATAGTGGCGAGCTTGGCCGTCAGAACCCCAATCGAGCACCCGAGCTCCAGCCCACGTTGATAAGTTGCTCTCGGCAACACACCAAGAGTGGCTGCATATTTGCGCGCCTCGTAAGTGCTGCTGGCGTAGTTCCAGGGATCAGGATCCGAGGTGTAAAGGTTCTCGAAATACCGCTGATTGAAGTCAGGTTTCAAGATAGACCTCGTAGCCTCTGGCGAGCCTTTCAAGCAGCAGCTTGGGTAACACGAAGGCGGCTGGCGAGTCCCGCACCACGCGACCATGCTGACTCGAATGTGCGGCAATGGCATTCGCTTTCTTTTCCCGCGCTGCGCTGATGTCAACGCGATAGCCGCAGGGTGCGGGCAAGCTGAGTCCCTTCGGCAAAACCCAACTCCACACCGGATACGCGAAAAGCCGGCAGCTCGCCAAGCCACGGACCGCTTCCGCGGCGAGCTCATAGGCTCTCTGATGGTCACCGTGCGGATCAGTAGATGCCGTGACACACACAACGCAGGGCGCGAGCTGCTCGACCATGTGACGCAGCTGTTCGGCGACGGTTGTGACAGACAATTCGCTCATCATGGGCAATGACCCATCCGGAAGATGCATGAACTCAAGACTGCTGGACGCAACTCCCAGCTGCGCGGCTGCAAGTTCTGCTTCGCGCATCCTGATTTTGGCGAGCAGCAGGGCAGGAGTAATGGTGGATCCGGGATGTGAAGCTTCACCGTCCGTAAGAAAGACAATCTTCACTCGCCGCCCGTTGCTTGCGGCCCACGCAAGCAAGCCACCGCAACCGAGGCTTTCGTCGTCCGGATGCGGCGCGATCACGAAAATATCCCGATCGCCAACCATCGTTTCGAACGTCGCCAGCGGCAGGTTTTCGAGCGCCCGGTGGTAGTCAGTGCTTAAGATCATCGACCAAGCCAGGCGTCGGATGAATGGGTGTATCGAATGCGCGCTTGCCGATGGCGTCGCGCAGGCTATCGGGCGCGGGTTGCCGCAAGTAAGTGGCCAGGTCTCGCGCGATACGCTCGAGTTCACTGGACCTGGAGAATGCGCTTAGTCCCACCGATCGCTGGACGATTTCGAGCACGTCGAGCAACTGACGTTCAACCACCATGCGCGCCATGTTGACCCTTGCGACGACGGCGTCGGCATCCATGTCTTCATCAAACGCCGCGTTCGATGCCTGCTCGATCCACAACCGCGCAGTTTCGACGGCCGTGGCTCCTTCGGCCATGCGCGCGCGTTGGTGCGGATCGTCCGCACGGCCGCGTTGAATCAGCGTGGAGCGCATGCCGTCAAGCAGTGCGCGCCCGGCGCCCAATTGCGCAGCAAGAAAGCGCCAGGCTCCGCCGGAGAACATCGGTTGGCGGTGATAATCATCGGCCGCGCCAAAGATTTGATTTGAGGTAATCGAACAATCGAAGGTTACTGACCGCGTTGTCGATGCACGCATCCCATGCATGCTCCATTCGCTGGCCGGTCCGCTGCTATATGAGTCGCTCGGCCACACCATGACCGCGCCCAGCTGCTCGTGTTTTGCCGTTACCAAGGGCCGCTCGATGTGTCCCGCGCCCGAAGCGTACGACTTGGAGCCTTCAAGTTTGAATCCTGTCGGTGGCTGCCCCGTCAAGACCAATTCACCCCTTGGCGAAGGCGCATTCCATACGCCTAGCAGTCCACCGCTGTGGACATAGCTGCATAGCGCATCGCGCTGCGACGAACTGCCGTAAGTCCACAGCAATTGAAAGCCGTTGACGTGCCCCTCAAACAGCCGTGCGGCGGATAAATGCACTCCACCCAACGCCTGAAGCACGTCGAGAAGGGTTAACCGAGAAGTTGCTCGCCAGCCCAGACATCGTCCTCCCCAAACTTTGGGAAGGACGGCGGTGAGGCAGCCTGATGCTCGCAGCAACGCGACAGCTTCTTCGGGAAACGCCTCGGACTGATCGTCGGCACGCGCTGCCTTCGCCAGGTCGGTTGTGACCTTGGCAAGCGCGTCGAGCAGCGGCTCCTTGATGGACTTCCGTGCGACCACAGGCATGACATTCATGCGCTCAGCTCCAGGTTAGGCGCGCTCCACGTTGGCGTAACGCCTCGGCGTACGGCATGAACCAAGTCGGTCGCGCGGCGAATCTCCAGGTTCAGACGGGAGGGTGCGATGGGCTGCCGAACGAGATACGGGGACGCCGCCTCCAAAGCGTGCCACGACGCCCCGAATGTTTCGAGTCCCGCTGCCGATGCAACAACCGCAAGCGATAGGCCGACGTCACTGGCAAAACGTTCAATGACTTCGCGTTCGGGCTTGCGGCGCAAGTGAAGCTGACGCCAGGTTGCGCGAAGTGACGCGCGAAGAAGAGCCTGGTCGGCGGGCTCAAGCCGCTCGTCACATTGCGAATCAGGGACGTGCGTGCGATAGCGCAAGGTATCCGCCATCCCACCCTCGGCTCTCCCGAAGAGACGGCCCGACGTATGTACTGTGGTCAATGTGTCGTGGCGTACCCACATGTCCAGCGCCTCCATAGCGTGCACGAATGCGCGGTCCTCGCCGCACGCCATGGATGGGAAGTCCTCCAGTTGCCGAATAGCAGTTAGCTTTGCCGCCAGGTTGGCGCCGGATGCATTGAAGTGGCGCGGCCAGGGGTCATGCTCAACCGGGTCAACCAGTGATTCGAGCTCATCGATGAGCGTGGTATAGGAACATTCCAAATGATTGCGTTGCTCGAGCGAAGGAACGATTTGGTCGCAATCTTCTCGATTGATGTCGACCGAGCCTGCAACGGCGTCCCAACCCTGTTGCAACAGGCAGCCATAACGCTGAATCCAATCCATCGGAACGCAGCTGTCTGCGTCGGTCATGAAAAGCATTCCGCCAAGCGGTTCGAGCCTATCGATCGCAGCGTGGTTGGCCAGCCAGCGGGCGCGTCCGGCGCTGCGTTGCGCGCGAGGCAGGGTCACTTGGATGACTTCCGCCGCAACAGGTAGCTTTTCGAGGCGGCTGAATAGCCAATGCGCCGTTCCGTCTGTGCAGTCGTTGACAAGAAAAAGCAATTTCGTATGGAACGTTGCTAGCATCTGACCCGACAGTGCGAGAACACAGCGCTCAATGCGTTCCAATTCGTTATGAACCGGCACAGCTACAACCACGTCCGCCAGCTGCATATCTGCAGCCAACGTGTTTTCGATCCGGGCGATCGTTCTAGATCTTAGAACCGCGGTCGCCGCGTCATGCGCCCATATAAATCGCGCGCCCTCGACATGTCCTGGACGCACAGCTGCTCTCGACGGTCGACAGTTGTCCCGTGCAAAATCATTCTCAAGGCTGGTGCGCAACGTGGGAACCCTCTGGCTCCCACTAAGCTGCGGGTCATCGCATCAATTCAAGGTGACCGATTAGTGTGGATACAAATCACGGCCAAGTGGAAGATGATTTGAGCGAACGTCGTCATTGGACATTGACAATTGGCCCGGCTTACCAAACGTGATTCGGTGCAGACAAAGCGTCTAACGACCCAACGCACTCCACCTATTGAGGCCGCCCAACGCCGAGCGTCGGGCCCAGATGCATCGCGGGAACGATGGAGGGTCTACTGGGCGAGCGCCAGGTCACTTTCAACTTGAACGCCTCAGCTTCCCCGGTTCTTTGCGAAGAGTACGCCAAGCAAGAAGCCCACCGAGCCGGCAGCAAACATTGCTCCTAACGGGCTGGCTGCTGCCTTAAGGCGCGCCTTGTCCAAGGCTGCGCCGGCATGAGCCTCGACGTTGCCTGCAACCTCGCGCGCCTTTCCTGCGGCCTCCATGGCGGAGTCGCCAGTGATCGCCCCCGCCGCACCTTGAATCTTTCCTGCGACGTTCTGCACTGTGCCTTCGATTTCGTGGTTGATCATGAGAATTCTCTTGGTTGCGGGTGAAGGGAGGCTTGTTGTCTTGCTGACTTCAGTGCGGCTTCTACATGCCCGTCGCTAGGCACGCAAAGCAAAAGCGGCTAGTCGCTGTCTGCTTCCAATCATCCGCTGTGCCTTGAACTACCAGGCCACTTCCTTCCAGCTTGGAGAACCGTTCAACAGTAATCGCAACATCAGCCGCATCGTTTATCTCGAATGCTGCGTGAACACGTCGTGCAGAAAAACGCTAAGTTCCTGCGGCATTCGTGTTCACCTCTCTCGCTTTCGACTTCGCGGCTTTCATTGCGTGAAGTAGGTCGAACCGGCGAAATGGCTTTTGCAGGTAGATGGACCGTAGTGGCCTTAGCTCCATCTCGTGCGCAGGCTCCGTGGATATCAAAACGATTGCGATATCGGCGTTCAGGAACAACGCAATCTCACAAAGTTCCAGCCCTGACCTAGCTCGCCAAAGCCTGTAATCGCTGATCAGGATATCCACCGAATCCTGCTCAGCCAGATGGCGTACCGCAGCATCCAATGAGTTGGCACCAATGACGTTGTATCCCCTTATGTTCTCTAGAAGCGCGACGACGGTCTGCAAGGCCATATCTTCGTCGTCCACAACCAAAATCACTTTCTTTCTGTACAAGTACACCTCGCCGCGACGCAACAGCGCGCCACACACGCGCCAATGGATACCCATGCTGGTGAACACGGCGTCTTCCGACGACATAGGGTGGTGGTTGCTTTTGCCGTTGCCTCTGCCGACGCTCGATCGTGTGTGAAAACGCCGTGTGCTGTCGGTATCGACATCCTTTTTGCGCTGTAAAAGAAGATGGCGCATTTAGGAACAATCGCGAACTCCGGGAATGCCATCGCCCGTCGCATCCAAAGAGGGTAGTAATCATGTCGAATCATCGCGCTACGAAAGGTCGGCTCAAAAGCGCCGCCACACTTGCCACGAGCGACGCGAGGCAACCTTTGAAAAGGAAACTTCAAGTCTCAGCTCTGATCGCTCTTGTCGCGATTCTAAGCGGCTTTTCTCACCCGGCCGTAGCCGCTACAACGCTTAAATATGTGCCTATTGGCAACGGCTGGTATCAGGTCTTTCTTTGTGATGATGTAACCGGCTGCCGATACATGGGAACCGAAAGATCCGACGCCGGCAATTGATAGAGCCTCATCCGGCAAGGCGTTACATCGACGCCTTGCCGTCGCGTCGGCAGGCGAGCAGCGTGTGCGAGGTTACGATTGTCATATGTTCGTTTCGAAGGTTGTTCAGTTCACAACGGCGTAGTGGGCTATGGAAAGGAATCACGCTACCGAGCTGTGTTATCGCCTGCCAGAAGCCGCCCAAGCCGACAGACAAATGGGACGGAGGTAGTTAAACCGCCGGCTTAAGCAGCGAAGGCCGATGCGAGACGACCGCAAAAATATGAGGGCTTAACCCCAGCGATCGACTTAACTACCTCCGTCCCCTTTGTCTGTCCCCTTTGTCTCATTGCCGCCTTTGTCGGACGTGCGAAAAAGCATGGAGTCTCCCGGGCCAGCGTGCCGCTGGCTGTCTGCGGCCACCGCCTTCGGGTCGGCGCTGAGTGAGTTGTGTACTATCGCCCAGTACGCCACGCGCTTGTCGAATGTCACGTCGCAACGGAGATCTCGCATGTACAGCCAATCCAAGCTATCCGAGTTGATCCAGTTCGCCCGCGTCGATGTCGGCTCCACCGTCATCGACGTTTATCCAGGCGACGGCGACTGGACGCGCCTCTTCTCCGACGTCGTGGGGCCCAAAGGACGCGTCTATAGCTTCGTGCCGACCGAAATCGCCAGCCTTAGGGAAGATCAAGTCAGTCGCATGCAGACGCTCGCGAAAGAGCCGGGCCGAGCGAACGTCAAAATCGTCTCAGCGGACCTCGTCGAAATGCGGGAGCTCATGCAACCAGCGGATGTCTTGTGGTTGCACCTTTTCTACCACGATCTCCACACCGCGCTGATGCAGGGTAAGGGCGCGACGGCGGCCGACTTCAATCGAGCCGTCTACGAATGGATCAAGCCCGGCGGGTTCTACGTCATTGTCGACCACGCCGCGGCCGCAGGGTCGGGCACGAGCGACACGCAGTCGCTGCATCGGATCGATCATGCAATCGTCCGCGAGGAGGTGGAGGCGGCCGGGTTCGTGCTGGACGCGGAAAGCGCCATGCTCGCAAACAAAGCCGATCCGCACTCGATCAAGGTATTCGACCCCTCGATCAAGAACGAGACCGATCGCTTCGCTTATCGGTTCTTAAGGCCCTGATAGGTGGCGTTGGCGACAGATGCGATCTGGCCAACGGGAAGGCAAGCCTTATCGACAAAGGGATCGGGAAACCGCCAGCTTAAGCAGCGAAGGCAGATGCGAGAAGCCCGCGAAAAAAAGACGAGGACTTAGCCCCAGCGATCGACTTAACTACCTCCATCCTTTTGTCGTTTTGTTTATTTGTCAGGAAGCTCCATCAGGGACGCCGCTGATAGCCCGAAGGTATCGGCCAGCCTGCAGATATTGAGCAACGCAATATTGCGCTGCCCCCGCTCAACCCCGCCGAGGTAGCTGCGCGCGATCCCGCTCTCAAGGGCAAGGCGCTCTTGCGACCAGTTTTTGGCCTTTCGAGCCTGAGCTAGGCGCTGCCCAAATGAGACGCGTGGATCAGTCTGCATCGCGATCTCCGATTTCGCGAAACGATGCCCGGTTGGACCTCTATCAGGCCACGCCTATGAGGGCACCCTCTATACCAATTGACTACGTTGCCTTGGGCTGCCGAACAGCGAACCCAAGTCACCGGTTGCGCTCTTAAAGCTTGGCTTTCCCGAACAAATCCGACGCATTGACCCCCAAGCCTTCTGCGACCCGCAGGAGGGTATCGAGCGTGAGGTTCTTCTCGCCGCGCTCGATGGCCGAGTAATAAGCCCGGTGCATCTCGATCTGATCAGCGAAATGATCCTGGCTCAGCTTGGTAGCTTCTCTGTGCGCGCGTATGACAGCACCAAGGCGCTCGGCGGGTGATGTTTTTTTCATGCGGATAAGCATGGCACTTGCTACTTTAAGCTCTACTACCTTATAAAGAGTCTACTTATAAGTAGCTATCGGATGCCCAAAAGGCTGGCCGGCCGCAGGGCCGTCCGAAGTATTGGCGATATGTTCGATTCGACAGTCGTTCAGTTCACAAGGAGTGATGAGCCATGGAAAAGGATCAAGTTGCCGAGCTGTGCTACCACCTCCCCGAAGCAGCCCACGAACGGCTCTGCCATACACGTGAAGAGATCCGACTGCTGGCCGACCTTACTGCGCGCATCAGTGACAACGCCGACCATCTCCAGCTCTCGCCCAGCGCTCTGGCCCGTTGCTTCGATCGTCTGGCCGATCAGCTGGACTGGGCCTTGCACGAGAGTTTCTGGCCGTCGACGCGTGACGATAGGTAAACCTGACCCCGTTTCTAAAGCGTCGAGGGTTTCGATTAGGAACCGAAGGCGGTTACCTGCGGCCCCCTTTGGTGACCGAATGGCTCAAGGTATGGCTCACTTGAGTCGGTCGAATAGGACGCAATACACGACATAACGTGCCAATGAAGCTGCGTCCCGGAGTCGTTCGCTACCTATTTTTCCATTTTTGACATCATGCACCCGACCATCGTGCGTCAACTGACTGCGAACGTTGTAGATTTCCTTTACTGCTCTAGGCAGATCGCCGATCACTTTGAACCCGACGTTGATCTGCGGATCTAGAACCGCGAGCGCGGGGACGCCATCAAGTACCCTACGGATTCCGTTCCGAATGGAGTCGTTGATGTGGCCGAGGCCCCCTCCAATCTCTCGCAGTTCATCGGCTCGGCTCTTCTCTTTCATCTCTTCGGCAGTGATTGCGGCGCTTTCAACTTCTCCCTTCCAGCGACCGACGAAATCCTGCTGAACCCGCGTAAGAGTCTTGTCTTCAATCAGAACTTCGAGCGCGTTAACGAGACCGAGAAACTCCAGCTTGACGCTATGCTGCGAGTTGGCCTCTGCAATGATTTCGAAGGCTAGCTGTTCCTTGTCTGAGAGAGACCCCTTCTGCGGTTTTCCCTTGGATTTAAACCAATCCGTTAGCATCGCGGGGTTTATGGTGCGCACGACCTCGTATGACGCGCTCGGCATAAGAAGAATTCGCTCGTGCTCGGGGAGGACATAGGAAAAAACCCTCCACACGTAACCGTCTGTCTCGGGAGTCCGCGGTGGCCAAGGCTTATACACGGCCCGTTCCAAGCCATCCACAAGAGGACCATGCATGCGCTCTATTTCGCCGAGTGGCGCCACTTCGGCAGACACTCGACGTCCCGCAACAGCTCTCAGAACAGCTACGCGAATCTCTTCGTAACAAGACTCAGCGTCCGTGTTGGTATCAAATTCGTGCACCCGAACAATGATCCGGTCATCATCCGTTCGGACCGACACCGATTTGCCGGGAATATCCACCACATCGCTTTCGAAACCCCTCAGTGGGTGAATATCCCCGAACCAGATCGGGACAAATAGCGAAAAGCGGCAATGTCCAGACCCCGGAGTAACGGACAATGGGTACATATGTGGTTCACCTCATTCCCAAATGCGCAAGTCTCGGAGTGAGTTAAGCAGGGCACTTAGCTCAGCTTTCGTCCGAATCACCCAGGTCTTCTCGCACTGGTCTCCGCTACTGATTCCGTTCCCTTTGTCCGCCTTTGGACAATGGCTAGGTGCCGTGAGCGCCAAGATGGTTGTACAAGCCAATGAGAACGATGGCAACGATAAGGACGACAGCGCCGATCACCTCTATCTCGTAGCCCGAGCGCAAGAAACGTTTCCGGTTAGTCTTGGTGAGCAGCAGCGGGAGGGTGGCGAGCAGGCCGACGGCAAGGGCGACAAAGCCGAACCAGAAATTGAACTCTATCCATTTCCAAATTTCATGGATCATGTCGATAGCGCTCAACGGGAGGCAGGCCTCGGAGCCGAGGCGTTGCGCCTATCGTTCATCACCTCTTGAGTGGCGTCAATCGAGAGTCCTGTACTGCTTCGATTGCTTCCGAGGTTTGCACGTTAGCCTCAGAGGAGGAGCCGGCGACGGAGGCCAAGAGGGAATGTTTCCCGAACGCGCAGCCGGTCAACTCGGGCCACAAACGAAAACGGCCTGCATCGCTGCAAGCCGTTGATGTACATGGTGGCCGGGGACGGAATCGAACCGCCGACACGGGGATTTTCAATCCCCTGCTCTACCAACTGAGCTACCCGGCCAAATTTGGGCAACCGCGAGGGTTGCTGGTGTCACGTGGAGCCGCGTAT
>Ga0302231_10000439_pt1 | contig 32565 bp, 29 predicted proteins | sample II_Palsa_N2_2_FD_193522 | JGI IMG/M metagenome (GOLD analysis project Ga0302231, IMG submission 193522) | Peat permafrost microbial communities from Stordalen Mire near Abisko, Sweden - II_Palsa_N2_2 | ecosystem: Environmental > Terrestrial > Soil > Palsa > Peat permafrost | place: Sweden...
GACGTGGTCATCCATTCCTATCGTCATCGTCTGGGCTTGTCAGAAGGATTCCCGCGATACGCGGACATTGAACGGCGACTGGCGGCGCTGCCTGTGATCAACGTGCCGACCATTACGCTGGACGGCGACGCCGACGGCGTCATCGCGGCGACCGACGGCAAGGCCAGTGCTCACTTGTTTACCGACCGCCAACATCGGGTAGTGCGCGGAGCCGGCCATAACCTGCCGCAGGAGTCGCCAGCGGCCTTTGCCGATGCAGTTTGGGATTTGGCTTCGGTCGCTCGCCCTTAAGCCTGCGGAACCGGCACACGTGCTGGCATTTCAACTCACTTGCGCTCCTGCTGAGAAAGCCATGTATCCGAGAAGACTGCTTTCCCCAATCACACTTGGGAATCTGGAACTGAAAAATCGTGTGTTGATGGCCCCGCTGACCCGTCTTCGCGCGTCGCAACCTGGCGACGTCCCCAATGAGTTGAACGCGTGCTATTTCGCGCAGCGCGCAGGGGCGGGCCTTATCGCTTCAGAAGGCACGCAGATTTCGAAACAAGGGCAGGGCCACGTGGAGACACCAGGAATCTACACCGACGAGCAGCAAGCTGGATGGGCGAAAGTCGTGCGGGAGGTCCACTCAGCCGGCGGACGAATAGCGTTACAGCTGTGGCATGTGGGCAGGGTCTCGCACCATCTGGTGCAGGGAGGCAACCGACTGCCGGTGGCGCCATCGGCCATACGTGCCGAAGAAACCAAAGTATTTGTGAGGAGCGCCAGCGGAGAGCTCGAGAGAGTGCAAGCGGACATGCCGCGGGCGCTCGAAGCCGCAGAATTGCCCGGCATCGTCCAGCAATACGCTGATGCCGCGACGCGGGCGAAGCTCGCTGGTTTCGACATGGTTGAAATTCACGCCGCCAATGGCTACCTGTTACACCAGTTCATGTCCACGAACACAAATCATCGTTCTGATGCCTATGGCGGTGATGTGGAGAACCGCTTGCGCCTTGTCGTAGAGGTTATTCAAGCGGTGGTCGGCGTCTATGGCGAGGATCGGGTCGGTATTCGGATCTCGCCTCACTTCTCTAAATTCGATATGAAAGATACGGACGCAGAAACGTGGTCGCTTCATTTGGCACGGCACCTGACACGGATCGGTTTGGCATATCTTCATGTAGCTGAGCCGGACTGGGGAGGCGGCGAATCGCTGACCGACGCATTCCGCAACGCCCTACGCGCGGCTTACAGCGGCAAAATTATTGCTTCCGGTCAATACGCGGCGGAAAGCGCTGAAGCCCGTATCGCCAGTGGTCTGGCTGATGCCGTCGCCTTCGGACGTTCGTTTTGGCAAATCCTGACCTAGTTGAACGTTTCCGTCTGGGGGCACCTCTGAACGAGCCGAATTCAGCTACGTTCTATGGCGGGGGGCAGGTGGGATACACCGACTATGCGTACCTCTCGATCCCGCGTCCCGCCTCTCAACTGGCAGAACTTTTCTGAGAACGTCGCAAAATTGCTCGAAAGACAAGCAGGGCGTCCTTCGCGCAATGTGCAGGGGCATTCTCACAAGCTGAGAACGGCGGAGTATTACGCTTTACGCACCATAGCGCAGCGGACTCAATCATGTGTTACTTAGCTCAGATCTGGGCGGATTTTAAGAAGTACGAGCGCTTCGGCGGAAAGCTCAACATCAAGGAATTCATCAAACTGGCCGGCTGGAAAGAAGAAGGGCAACTGGGTCAAGGTCGTCCCAAAGGCGATGCGACAAGCCATGTTGCAAATTCACGATTTTGGCCTGTCCGAATTTGCGTTCTTGGCGGAGGCCGAAAGCACAGTTGCGATCAAGGATGAGATAGCGGCGCAGACCCTTCGCCATGCCGACGCGGTAGCGAAGCTGTCATCACCGAAACCCACAAAGAAGGCCGAGAACGATCTTCGGGTGCCCACAAACAAAATTCCCGCAGAGCTGAAGAAGCTAGAGGACATGGCATCACCCGCGGGATCGCGATGAAAGTGCCAGCCATCGGCCAGCTGCCCAGATAGCCGGCCAGGATCACACCGTTGTCCGGCGAGCCCAGGTTACGACGGTATCGCGATCATTCTGATAGCCGAGCATTCTAGAGCTCCACTCTACTGCGCTTGCGCACTACTGGGGGCTACGAATCCGTGCCCTAAGGTCGTCGTTGGACGAAGGAGATCGTCTAGGGTCAGCTTGAAGACGTCGGCCTTTTGATTCGCTGGAAAGCAGCGACCGTACGCTGGAATTGTGCAGCGCTAGGGCCTTGGATCTCGACTACGCGCCCTTGAGCTGAGGTCCGCTATCGGCCCAGGCTGTGTGAAAACTCGGAGCTTCCACCAAGCATGCACCTCTTGCGCGAATTCTGGACGACCTACCGAACGTCAAAGTTTCAGAATGAAATCTACGCGCTCTGCTTTGAGCAAATCTTGATCAGCGTCAAACGCACATTTGTGTTTTCACACAGCGTCGGCCAGAAACGGACCTGAATGGAAGCTCTAACCGCGGGCCGCCTACCCTTGCAAACTCGACCGCAAGAACAGGGATGATTCGAAGGGCTTGTATCTTGCTGCCGGAGGTTTAGGTATGCATTTGATACTTAAAGGTGAGAACGCCTCGAAAGCGCGTATCATGGAGTCTATCCGGCGCTTGTAGCGTACGGACACCTATGGATCGCCCATGCAAGCCGAAAAGCCTGCGGTCTTCGCGACGCTAGCGCGGCTGGCTGAGGAAGGTATGGATGCGGACATCGTTGCGTCGAATGCCGCGTCGATCTGGCGCAATGTCGAGTTGGCGCTTGCGCCTATAATTGGCCAGAGCGCAGTTGCAGCGCTTTACAAGCGCAGCCTACATATATCACGCGCGACATCCCCCTTCTTGACCGCCGTATTCGATGTTCCTCATGCGCCGGGCGACTACGCGCCTCTGCAAACTGCGTTGTCGCAGCAGAGCGGTGCTGATGCGAGCGCAGCGTTAAGCGTGCTGTTGCAAACTTTCCATGAGCTGTTGGTCCGCCTGATCGGTGAATCACTTACCGAGCGGCTGCTTCGTACTGTCTGGGACAACCCTTCATATGGCCTCGCCCTCCGGGATACTTCGTCATGAATATGGCCAAAGCCACCATCAACCGTTTGCCCACTGGCGTGCCTGGTCTTGACGAAGTATTGGGCGGCGGCCTCCCGGAATACTCGTTCAATGTGTTAGCCGGTGCTCCCGGTTGTGGAAAGACGACTTTAGCGCACCAACTGATGTTCGCGTTGGCCACCCCAGAACGTCCCGCGTTGTACTTCACAGTGCTCGGCGAGCCCCCTTTGAAAATGTTGCGCTATCAGCAACAGTTTGCATTCTTTGACGAAGCGAAGATCAATCAATCCATTCACTTCGTCAACCTTGCCGACGAGACATCTACCGGTGACTTGAGCAAAGTGCTTGATCGGATCATCGCGGAAGTTGAAATGCGCAGCCCCGGCCTGGTGTTTGTCGATTCGTTCCGTTCGGTGATTCTCGCTAGTCAAACACTGGGTCGGGACTTCATCAGCTTGCAACAGTTTGTGCAGCAACTGGGCATGTTGATGACTAGCTGGCAAGCCACTACGTTCCTCCTTGGTGAATACTTCAGCGAAAATGATCCGAGCCCGGTGTTTACCGTCGCTGACGGGTTGATCTGGTTACGCCAGAGCGTGCAGGCCAATTCCGTTGTCCGGAAAATGGACATCATGAAGATGCGCGGCCAGCCTACTTTGCCTGGCCTGCATACGTTTCGCATCAGTGAGCTCGGCGTGCGAGTATTTGCGCCGCCATTCCCGGCAGTTCCAAATGAATCCGGCGCCGGTTCGCCGATTGTTGCGCGGGCGAGTATGGGCGTAGTTGGTCTTGACGCTATGATGGGCGGCGGTTTGCCGCGCGGTTATTCGCTGCTTGTGGCCGGACCATCTGGCTCTGGCAAAAGCATTCTTGCAGCGGCGTTTCTTGCGGAAGGTGCACGGCTCGGTGAGACTGGCGTGATCGCTGCTTTTGAGCAGCGTCCGAATCAATCACGCGGCCGGCACATCGCTGATCTGATCGATCGACATCAAATTGGCGTCATCGACACACGCGCCCACGCGCTGTCGGTCGACGAAATTGCAATGCTCCTGATCGAAGAGATCCGCCGGCTAAAGGCGAGCCGCGTGGTCATCGATTCGCTGTCAGGATTCGAATTGGCATTGGCACCGACATTTCGGGATGATTTCCGCGAGTCGCTCTCACGTATGGTCGCCGCCTTGACAAGCACAGGAGCGACGGTGTTGATGACCTCAGAGCTAGAGGATCGCTACAACGAGCTGCGCTTCAGTCCCTATGGCACAGCCTTTCTTACCGATGCGATCATCGTGCAACGGTATATCGAAGTGGATAGTCGTTTGCAGCGCATGATGGCGGTAGTTAAAGTGCGAGCCAGCGCGCACTCAAACGAGCTGCGTCTTTTCCACATCGACGACAATGGCATCCAAATCGATGGAATGCTTGCCGGCTACGAAGGTCTACTTGGGGGGCGTCCCAATCGTCGTCCGACATTAGCCGGCCCGAGCCAGGGCGCCGACGATGGATGAGCGCTTCATCATTCGGCGATCGCTATGAACGAATACGTTCGACCGCCCGCAGAAATGGACGCGGAGCAGACGGTAGCTCTGCTCAATGGGCAGGTGCGAGAATTGCGGGGCGACCTCGCGAAGCTTCGACAGGATTGGGCAGAGGTACAAAGCGACATAACGAACGATCGTAGGGCTCAGCTCTTGGAAGCCAACCAGAGCCTGGTGCTTGCGATACTCGCGGCGGAAACCATTGCCGAAACGGCGACCAATAACCTGACTGCTCTAACACGTTCCAGTCGGCAAGATACGTTGACGCAGACGGCCAATCGCGAACTAATGTTAGAGCGAATGAACGCCGTTATGGATGCTGCGCGAACGGACGAAAAACACTTCGCCGTATTGTTTTTCGATCTCGATCACTTTCGGCGTGTTAACAACTCTTTTGGTCACCCAGGCGGCGACGAGGCACTGAAACTCGTGGCGCGTCGACTGGAGCTGGTACTGCCCAACTCCGCAATTGTAAGTCGACACGGTGGCGACGAGTTCCTCATACTCCTGACCGATGTGACGTTCCCGTCAGAGGTCGCGATTGTTGCTAAGCAAATCCTATCCGCGATCGCGGCGCCAATCTCGATCGGTAACCAAGTGTTGCAGCTGTCTGCCAGCATTGGCATTGCGATCTATCCTGAGGACGGCGGAAATGTGACCACGCTCGTCGACAATGCCGACGTGGCAATGTTTCGGGCCAAACAAAATAGTCCAGGCGAATTTCGCTTTCACGAGCCCGAGCTAGCAGTAGACGGTAGTTCTCGTCTACCGAAACAGGACGACTTAACGGTCAAATCCTTCGCATCCAACGACCAGTTCGCAAGTGAAATACGGATCAGCGACCTGCGCGAAGCAAACGAAAGGCTGGTGCTGGCGGCGCTCTCGTCCCAAGAACTGCAAGAGCTTGCACAAGGCGCGCATCGTCAGCAGATCCAGTTCATGGCGATGGTGGCGCACGAACTACGTAGTCCCCTCACACCGATTCGCCTTGCCACCAGCTTGTTGCTTGATCGGCATAGCCAGGATGAATCGACAACCCGGTTGAAACTGATTATCGATAGTCAGGTCTCGCACATGTCGCGGTTGATCGGTGACTTACTGGACGGATCACGTATCAGCACCGGGAAGCTGCGACTTGAGCGCGTAGCTGTGGAAATCGTGAGTATCTTGCATACGGCATTGGAAACATGTCGACCTGCGATGGAAGCCCGCAACCAACGCTTCAGAAGTCTTATTCCAGAAGGACCTGTCCCTTTCAATGGCGACGCGGTTCGTCTGGCGCAGATCTTCACCAATCTCCTAGATAACGCCTCCAAATACACGCCTCAAGGTGGCAACATCACAATGACAATGACAGTTAGCGAGTACGACATCGCAATCGCGATCATCGACGATGGGGTAGGAATTTCGCCCGAAGCATTGCCTCATATATTCGACTTGTTTGTCCAAGATACGCCCGCGTTAGGCCACTCAAAGGGAGGTCTTGGTATTGGGTTGGCGGTCGTTCGTGATCTCGTGCAGGCGCATGGCGGAACTGTCACTGGGCGCAGTGAAGGTAAAAACTTGGGAAGTGAGTTTATTGTGACTTTACCTATCAGTGCTGGGAATTAATCATCTTTTAGTGAAGCCAATATCCGTCTGATTCGTGAGCGAGCCCGTGCGGTCAGAATTTAACTACCACTTTCTGATGTGAGGGTTAAAATATGGTCCAGAGCTGTATAGCACTCCCATCTCATGTTCGATTTCCGACCGCTTGATGGACGCGTTAGATATCATTGTTGCGTTCCTTCTGAATTACCCAAATGATAATATCCCAGGCATTTCGGATTCCGACTACCAGCAGCAGTATGAAAGCGACGCCTGCCCCGTGCATCGACAAGGTGAACTGGAACAACACGCCTACGCCCGAAACAAAGAGCAGCGTATAGGCCGCTAGAGGTAATCCGACATACCAAAACCAGTCGAGTAGCGAGTACTGGTTTTGGCGCCACTGTTGATGGATTTTCGCGTGTGCCAAATAGCCCAGCACGGCGATTGATCCAAAACAAAAAAACACACCTATGCCCTTGGCGGGCAGGCCCGGAAACAACGCGACAGCCGACGCCACGAGCGCCGTCGTAAAGTAAACCGCGTTTGGTGAAGCGAATGCTCTAACGCCCGAAGCGTGTTGCTCTGCAACCACCCGCGGTGCCAGGGACACGACAACGAACAGCAGGCCTGTCAAGGTTAGTCCGGCACTGCCGATCAGCAGATAAAATTCGTGCCAGGATTCCAACTGAAGTGACCAAGTGTCGCCCATGTGCTGCCTCGCGACTAACGAGCCTAACTAAATGGCGGACGTTTAAATCCGGTTATACATCAGCGCGTGCTTGCTGAACACTGTCTTTACTTTAGTCGTCAAAAGAGGGGAGGGCCAGCCCAGCGGGCAAAGGGACCGTCCTGCCCATATATCTTATTGTCTATCTGAGATTAAGCCAGTGTAGATGTGCCCATCACAGAGATCTGCGAAAAAAGCATGGAGCCAGTCCACTTCCTTCTGACGGCCGGGTACCACCTCGGCATTTGCGATTGGCAATTGAAATGCTCGGCGAGAATTCACAGCTGGTTGATAGCAAGCTTTCCCTATGCACGAGTCCGCGATCGCGCACTGACGGCGTGATCTAACGCTGGGACTAATAGGGTTGAACTTGAAAGGCTCACACAAATGCTCCCACAATGCTCCCACATCGCAGATTTCGAGCTCTGTAAGTCTTTGAATCTTGGAGGTTGGCTTCGAGCATATCGAATCCTAGTATCCCAGCCAAAATAAAAGACCCGCCCTTGTGGCGGGTCTTTTATTTTTGGTTGGGGTACAGGAGGCAAACCACGATACCCGACACTTCCTGTGGCTAACCCTTCGGGCCATCGGCTTCGCTTTGGCATCCTGCCTGCGCAGTCGACAAAATCGTCTGGAACGACAAGGACAGTCGCAGGCTGGTCCCGCGAAGCGGGGTTTGGCCCATGGATGGGCCAAACAATCCTAGGTGAGGCTTTAGCCACGTTTGCCGGGGCTACTCTTCCTCGCATTCACTTCGTCGCGAATCGTCTCGATATCACGCATCGGTTCGCGACGCTGAATCATTTGTGCGTAGCGCCAGAATCGTCCGCCCAGTGCGAAGATGGTGTACCAGCCCAAAGGGGTTGGCCGTAAGGCCGCATGCAGGGTACGTGCGTAGTCCAGCATCAGGCCAGGCGTCCAGGCCATAGCTTCGGCGCGGCGCTGCAGTTGCGCCGCCACCCACAGCTCCGGATTGAACATTGCGCTAAGCAGCGGGCCAAGCCCCCACCCCGATGTCGCGAGCGACCCTTCCAGCGCTGCCTCCAACGCGTGGGCCACAGCGCTTGAACAATTACGGTTAGTCAGGTTGTAGGTGTCGTCATCGCGATATTTTTGCCAAAACACAGCGAGCGCGACCCGGTTGTAATGCACAAACTGTACCTGCGCCGTCGAATCGCACCATCCGGCTGATTCGATCGCGTAGTTGGGTTGGAAGCGACCAGCTACGTCGTTGTCTTTTGTGGCGCGAAGCATATGCGCGAAATCGGAACTGGATCGATCGATCTCCACTTTGGGGTAATGGCTGATATAAATATCCGGCGGCGCTTCCAGGGCTGCATGCCCGGTCGAAATCACACCTTTGCTATCCACCGCCGCGATGTAGCGGTCGACCACTGGACGTGGCACGACGACGTCTTCGGCCGAGCCCGTGGGTGTCCACACATGGACGACCAAGGCGCCCGACTGCGGCGCAATGTCCTGTTGTTCGGTTACCTCTGTGGCATGTTCCACGCCTGGATCGCCCAGCAACCTCGTCGAGGGTGCCGTCACCCCTGGTAGGCGCTTGAGTCGGAATGCTTGCCGCAGAAGGCCGCAGCCAGATAGAAAAATCCCCATGCCGATGCAGTAAGGCACGGTGCCGGCATAGAACGTGGGGTAGGGCTCGAACATGAAGGCTGCAAACCCCACTTCGAGCAGCCCCGTGAAAAACGATGGACGCCAACCATTGAAACGCACCACCATCGCAGCGGCCATACGAAACATGCCATCAACCAGAAAAGCTAACCCAAAAAGCATGGCGAGGATCACGCTGGCTGCGCGGTGCTCATCGACCAGCAAAAGCCCCAGCATCAGAAAGCCCACGCCCCGCGCCTTTCGCAAAACGACGCGCGTATCGCCGCCGGATGGCGTCACTACGAGGCTGACTACGGCCTCGACCAGCAATAGATAGCCGAATAGATGAATTGGGAAATACAAAACGCCATCGAGCGCATCGATGAAAATGGCGGTGCCTAGTATCGCCCATAGAAAACCTAGGGTAGCCAGCATCAGCCAGCGACGCCGGATGAAGTCGTTGCCGAGCAGGATCACGATCAAGCGAATCACGTCGGCACCCCCGTCTTTATTCGCACGAGTCGATGATTGCGTCTGCGCTCGCGGTTCATCATGTTCGGCTACTCGAGCGCATCATGAACAAGCCAAACACCGCGCAAACAAGCGCTATGATCCCTGGCAAGCCGAATCGGGCGCTCCCCTGCATCGCAATACCCGCCATGCCTGGTCCTAACATGGCTCCTGCTCCCCACGCCAATCCCATTACAGAGTAGACGCCCACCAGATCATTACCCTGGAAGCGGTTTCCAACCATGGCAAGCATCACGGTATAGATGCCCACGAACAAGCCGCCCCACACAAAGACCATGACAAAAGCCAGCCGCGTTTCCTGCAGTGCAAATGGCCACAGCAGCGCGGTCAACGCGGAGATCCACGCGAGAGTGAGCGCTAGCCGGCGTTTGTCCACCTTGTCCGCCAGCCAGCCAATCGGAAGCTGCAGAACAATTGCGCCCAGCATGAGCGTGGAGATCAATTGCATGGCGCGATGCTCGCTCCAACCCAGCCCCGTCGCGTAGAGAGCGATAAATGAAAGACCGGCAGTCTCCACGCCCGCATTGAGTACGGTGGTGGCAATAGCTACAGGTGCCAGCCGAAGGTATTTCAGCGGTTGAGCTCGTTCGGGCGTGGTACGTGCCGGCGCTTTAACCCATGGTGAGATGACGAATAGGACTGCGCCGGCGCTGATGGCGGCGCCCACCGTAAAAGCCCGATCGCTTACACCCAGTTCGGATAGCAGGGCAGGCCCCAGCACCATGCCCAACGACAACGCAGCCGTATAGATGGCCATGGTACGACCGCGACTACGTTCATCGCTCAACACATTCGTCCAGGTTTCCGACATGACGAATAGCGCTTCGGCTGCCGCCCCAAGTGCAACGCGTAAAGGAAACCAAAGCCAGACGAGCGGCCACATCCGAAAAATTAGCAGTAGTGCAGCCGAAGCAATCAATGCGATGACGGTCAGCCAGCGAGCTCCTAGTCGCGCTGCCAGCCCCGGTAGTAAAGGTGCAGCCAGCAGCACGCCGACGGCATGCATGATGGCGTTCAAGCCAATGAACAGGCTTGAATAACCGCGGGCCATCAGACTCATGGCGATCAGCGGTGCCGTCAGGCTATAAGTAAGTCCAAAAGTAGTCGCCGCAGCGATGACAGCTGCCATGGATAGCTGGCGTTGCCAGCGCGGCGGTACGGCAATTGGTGAATTTATGGATGCCTGCATCGAAAGCTATCCCGTCACTCATAACCCGGAACCCGGAACCCCTGTCGCCTCGGGTCTTTATAACCTAAACCATACAGGGGATATCGGCCGGCGAGGCCGAGAAAAGCCCATTCCAAAGAAGCACATTGGCTATTTGCAGTCGTTGATGTGGCGATGATCAGCAAAACGGCCGTAGTGGAGAGGTCACTGCAGGCTTTGGTGGGCGCAAACGCGCGGAACGTGCTTTTCTGCTCTATCAGAATTTATCACTTGCGCGTGTAATGCACCTCAGGTTCATCCCAATGCGGCGAACGTCGCGCGACTTTCACGCTTTGCTCGGACAGCGTACCCACGCAACGAGGAATCGCTTCGAGTCGCGCCTAGGGTAGCGACAAGTGGTGCTTCGGATAAGCATCTGCATGCAGGCCGAAGCACGACTGCATGAAATGGGATTGCAGGGTATCTTTTCGCGAATACGCAAACACAGGTGCCTTGCGCGCGGTGTCTCGAGTGAGCCCTTGGCAAACCATCGCCCCCGAAAGGTGGGCGATGCCACCAAGTGATAACTAACCAAGTCCAGTGGCTTGGCAAAGCACCCACGCATGAGAAACGAGCGCGTGCTGATGCAACCGATGACCTGGCTGCTTTCGAGCAGTGTGTACTTGTGATTCTGATCATCAATGACGACGTCGAGCTGGATGCCTTCGTGCACGAAGATGGCCGCGACCAATGATCGGAATTCCCACAACGCAGACACCACCGTCACACGCGCTAGCGGACTCTGAGTGGCGGTCTGCGCTGACAAGATGTCTCCCTCGTCAGGGAGCGACGCAGCCGATCGGCGGATGTATCCCCTTTGCCCGGGTCGAGTGATTCGGGTCGTCTTATTCAACCAACGCGGGGCAGGTAACTCCTGGCCTGGGCGGTCGTGCGGAGAAATCATGAAAAAATTTCACTATCTTGCTCTGGCAGCAGTTGCTGGGGCGTGCTTCATAGCGGCCGCTCCCAAAGTAGAGGCGCAAGTTGTCATCAGTGTCGGCGCCGCTCCCGAGTGCCCCTATGGTTACTACGACTACAACCCCTATCCCTGCGCTCCGTATGGCTACTACGGGCCGGAATGGTTTACCGGTGGTGTCTTCATAGGTGCCGGCCCCTGGTTTCGCGGGCATAGCGAATTTCGCGGGCATGTAGACAACCACTACGATGCGCAGCGCGGCTATCACGGCCCGATGCCGGCGCGGGGCGAGCGAGCCGATCCGTCTCGGCATCCGGAACGGGTTGCCAACTTCAAAGGAAATGAAATGCGGGACGGTCGTGGCCACGTCAGCAAAGGCGATGAAGTCAGGCACGACGACAGGCACTGAGCATAGCCGGTGAGGATGATGGACCCAGGTCTCAACCCATCGAATCCTGAGGTGCCGCCGAAGTCAAAGGGTCCCGCGAAAGCGGGACCCTCTGTTTTTGCGACGCCAACGAGGGGTTCTACGTAGCCGTCCAGCCGTCCAGAAGTCCGAACTGAAAGTTCTTGCGGCGACATCCGTATTTGTGATTTGCGTATCAGTTCTCACGCGGGCATATTGCTACGAGGCAGCAGTTGCCGCAGATTCGTGAACTGAAAACATCGACCGATGTTTAGCTTGATTTCGGGGGGAATCATGGCTGAGTTGGAGATTCGCGTTGTATCCGCGCGTCGTGAAGGCCTGCTTGTGGAGATGGGCCGCGTCGTCGATGAGTATGGGTATGCCGTTGTGCGACAACGCCTGACCCAGGAAGCGCATGGGACGAGTCTGACCATGGTGCTGCGCGGTCCCGGTGAGCGTCAGTTGGCGCTGGAGGATGCGCTGGCTACGCATCCGGGCGTACTGACTTTCGAATCGATGCCTCACGCATCCGCATCCGTTGACAATGCACTCGTCGTTGGCGAGGCAATACGTCACTCTGCCGCGTCGGTACGATCTGCAGGGGCGGCATCCAGCCCGATCGCCAGCGGTGCCGACATAGCATCGGTCGAGCGAGTCCTGCCGACCTTGACCAGGGATTACCCGAGAATATTTCCCCTGCTGATCCAGCTAGGCCATACAACGCATCCCCAAGCTCGCGATGCTTCGTTGTATCTTGCGGGCCGCCGCATCGGTCGTTGGGTTTACCGGCGCGACTTCGAACTAGGGGCCAGACTTGGTCTGGCCGATGCGATCAAACGGGTCGTGTTGCCAGCACTTCGGGGACTGGTACCCACCGAGATGAATAAGGAGCGATTGCATATCCGCAACTGCCCGTTATGTCAGGCGGATACCGAATCAGGCGGCCGTTTTTTTTGCGGCTTCATCGAAGGCCTGTTGGCCGAGCCGGTGGCATCGCCTTCGCTGTCTGTGTGCGAGACGAGTTGTCACGGCAACGGCGCGCCCACCTGTGTCTTCGAGATTTCCTGCTGAGTTGAAGCATGCAGCCTGACCGGCATGCATGCGACATGCGTCGATCAGATCAGCGGTGTGCGTGAACCGTTGTGCGAAGCACTGACGGCATGCTGATCGGCGGTCAGGATATCTGCGAATTCATGCGCGATGATTGCTGTGCTGAAATGCCGTGCGACAAACTCACGCGCAGCGGCTCCCATGGTCTGACGACGATCGCTGTCGGCCATCTTCAAAATAGCCTCGCGCCACGCATTAACGTCGATGGGTGGTAGCAGAAAGCCGGTGACGCCGGCCTGCAAAGTTTCAGGCACACCGCCGATGTTGCTGCCCAGCACGGGCACTGCGCATGCTTGAGCCTCGACCGCGACGCGGCCAAAGGTCTCGGGCAATTTCGAAGGGAAGGCCAGCACGGAAATCGCTTTGTAGTAGGGATGCACGTCATGCACCCACCCAGTGAAGTGATGCCGGTGCGCCGTTGCCGGTTGGGCGGCAACGCGTTCGTGCAGCAGCGCTGCGTCGGGACCATCACCTACCCACAGGCAGTGCAGCTTCGGCTCGGTGAGCATGGCGGCATTAGCCGCTTCGAGCAGGGTGAAGATACCCTTGCCGTCACTCATGCGTCCGAAGTAGCCGATCACTACCGAGTCGTCGTCCAGGCCCAGCTGGTTGCGAATCTCTGTGCGTTGCGCGGGGCTGGGGTGATACATGGCCATGTCCACTGGGTTGTACAGAATCTGCACGAGTGCCGGTGGCACGCCCCAGTCGATATAGGCCTGGCGCGCGTACTTCGACACGGCGAAGAAACGCCGCGCAAGACGTGGCAGGAAATACCCGGAGAAGCGACTCATCGCGGGAGTGCGATGTCGGAACAATGCCACTTTCACGTTCATTATCCAGCCGCAAATAATCAGCGGCCAGTACTCTTTGCCGAAATTGCCGACCAGCCAATCCGGTCGCTGCTGCTTGATGGCGGCGATCACCGCGCGATAGCCACGCAGGTCGAACGCGTTGCGAAACTTGGCGTGGTAAAGCCGTACGGTTGATGGCGCCAGCCCCTGCGAGATCAAGCCATCCGGGTAAACCACCGCGCTGACTTCGTGTCCGGCCTCAGCCATGGCTTGGGCCAACGCCACGAAATGGGTGGCCGCACCCGTGTGTTCCGGGTTGGTACCGACGAATAGGAATTTCATGCTCGCCGACCTCCTTGACGGCGATCTTCGTAACCAGACAGAGTTTTCATTGCGAACTGCGGCAGAAGGTGATGCCTGGCCACCTGGATCCGCGGCAGTCGCCATGGATCGGTGGCGGGAATGGCGCGACCGCGATCAGTGGTAGTGGCGGCTATGAAACCCGCCTCACGCGTCGCCTCGACGACGCGATCGTCGTGGTCGCCGTAGGGATAGCAGAACTGGGTTACCGGCTGTGCCAGCAGATCTTCGAGCTCAGCCTTGCCGCCGTGAACCTCGTCGCGCAGCTGTGTCTCATCGCATTGCGTCAGCCGTGGATGACTGCGCGTATGCGCACCGATCTCCATTCCGCCGGCATGCCACTCGCGCAGTTGCGTAGCAGTCATCAGCGGCTTGCGCACACCCAGTCGTTGCGCATCCCAGCCGTTGTATTGCCCGATTTGACCGCTCACGACGTAGCAGGTGGCGCTGAAACCGTAGCGTTGCAGCACCGGCATCGCGGCCTCAAGATTGTCCGCGTAGCCGTCGTCGAGAGTGATCACCGCAACGCGGCCTTGCTGCTCTCCGCGCAGATAGGGCGCGGCCGCCGTCATCGACATGCCGGTGTAGCCAAGCCGTTGCAGCAACCACATCTGCCGTGCGAACACGCGCGGGCTTACGTACAGACTGCGGTATACCTGAAGATCGCGCGGTGCGTCGGCGATGTTGTGGTACATCAAGATGGGGATCGGCGTCGAGGATGCTCGCGCAGCGTGATTTACGCTGTGGTCATTATTCTCCGACAGTGCCGTATGAGTCGTTGTCATTGCCGCGACAGATGATGATCAGGCGGCAATTTTCCGGTGATCTCCTGTCGCCAATCTGTCGTTCACGATTTCCCTGGCGCGAACGACGAGCGGATAGCAATCAGACTTTTAATACACCGGTGGCAGGCCGTCCAGTCGGCTCTTGAAACGCTTGTGTACCCAGAGATATTGTTCTGGCGCCTCACGCACCATCTGCTCGATGCGGGCATTGATGCGAGCGGTGTCGTCCAATACATCGGTGCTGGGAAAATTTTCCATGGGTTCGCCAAGCCGCAGGGCATAACCCTTACCGTCAGGTAGGCGACGATGAAAGAACGGAATCACTACCGCGCCGGACATCCGCGCCAGATGATGGGTCGCACTGATGGTGGCCGCCGGAATGCCGAAGAACGGCACGAACACGCTGTCCTTGCTGCGCATGTCCTGATCCGGCGCGTACCACAGCGTGCCACCGCTGCGCAGGTGCTTCACCGTGCCACGGATATCGTCCTTGTCGAACATCGCCGTGGCATAGCGCAATCGTGCGCGCAGTACGGCCCATTCAAACACCGTTGAATCCATCTGCCGGTACATGCCGGAGATACGGATGCGCTGCGATACCAGCCGCGCACATAGCTCGAGGTGCGAGAAATGACCGCCCACCAGCAACACGCCCTTGCCTTGCGCATGCGCCGCTTCGAGATGTTGCAGCCCCTCGATGCTGGTGGGTATGCGCGCCATGCCGCGATCGCTGGCCATCCAGCCCAGTGCAAATTCCACCATCATCAGCCCGATGTCGCGCAGGTTGGCGTCGACCAGTGCCTTGCGTGCGGCGACGTCGAGCTGGGGAAAGCACAGCGCAATATTGGTCTCGGCGATGTGCCGGCGCGCCGACGGCGTCAACAACACCAGGCCGCCGAGCCGCCGGCCGAGCCATAGCAGCACGCGATAAGGCAGTCGCGAAATCAACCAGATCACGCCGACGCCCAGCCAGGCCGGCCAATGGCGCGGCGAGAGCAGCGAACGGGTAAACGGGGGGTAAGGCATACCGGGCATCGTCGGCATTGTAGCGGGCCGGCCGTGGATCGGTTGCTCTGGCTATACTGCCGCGTTGATGGCAAGGATCGACCGTTGCGTTATCTCTATACCCTGGCGATGTACCTGGTGACGCCGTTGATGGTGCTGCGACTGCTCGCGCGCGGCGTCCGTTCGCGTCCTTACCATCGGCGCTGGCCCGAGCGTTTCGGTTTTTTCGATACCCCGGGATTCAGCGGCAGCCTGTGGGTGCATGCGGTGTCGGTCGGTGAGGTCAATGCGGCCGAACCCTTGATCAAGGCGCTGCGCCGGGACTATCCCAATGCACCGCTGGTGATCACCACGGTCACGCCTACCGGAACCGCGCGCGTGCACCAGCTGTTTGGCGACAGCGTGTTTCATGTCTATCTGCCGTACGACTTGCCGTTCGCGGTCAGCCGGTTTCTGCGCAAAGTGCGCCCGCGACTGGCGTTGATCGTGGAGACGGAGATCTGGCCGAATCTCTATTTCGCCTGTCGCAATCGCGGGATCCCGCTGATGATCGTCAACGCACGCCTGTCTGAACGCTCGCTGCGCGGCTACAAGCCCATGCGCAGCGTGGTGAGGTCGGCACTGCGCTGCGTACGCAAGATTGCCGCACAGTCGCGTACGGACGCTGCACGCTATCGGTTGCTGGGTGCCGACCCACAGCAGATCGTGGTTATCGGCAATATGAAGTTCGATATGCCCATACCGCAGGCAACGGTGACCGACGGCGCCGCGATGCGCGAGCAATGGGGGGCGCGACGCCCGGTATGGATGGCCGCCAGCACGCATGAAGGCGAGGAGCTGGCTGTGCTGGAGGCGCATCTGCAGGTACTCAAGCGACTGCCCGATGCGTTGCTGCTGCTCGCGCCACGCCATCCGGAACGTTTCCGGATGGTCGAGCAATCAGTGCGCAGCCTTGGTTTCACTGTAGCCACGCGCAGCGCCAACGGCGTGCCGCTGCCCACGCATCAGGTCTTCGTGATCGACGCGATGGGTCAGCTGATGCCATTTTTTTCGGCGGCCGAGGTCGCCTTTGTCGGCGGCAGCCTGGTGCCGATCGGTGGGCACAATGTGCTGGAGCCAGCGGCGCTTTCCACGCCCGTACTGGTTGGGCCGCATACCTTCAATTTCGAGGGAATCACCCGCAGTCTGCTGTTGCAAGGTGGCGCCGAGCGGGTGGCTAGCAACGAGCAACTGGGTCACGACGTCCTCGAGCTGCTGCGCGATCCGGCCAAGCGCGAACGCATGGGCCGGGCTGCCCAGCAGGTTTTTGATCGGGAGCGCGGCGCGGTGCAGCGAATCATGCAGATGATCGACGCACTGCTGCAGGAGTAGCCTGGCAGGGCGATGCCGATAGATCGCAGGTCGAAAAAAAACCGGGCAATTCTGCCCGGTTTTTTTTGGAACCATGTCGCGGCGTTACTGCAGCAGCGCGTTGGCCGCTTCGAGATCCTTGTACTCGACCGTGCCCACGGAAAACTTCAGATTCAACTTGTCCAGCACCAGCTGATGACGTGCCTGCGAATAGGTATTCTCCGCCGACGTCAGGGTCTGGATCGCGTTCAGTACGTCGATGATCGTTTCGGTACCGACGTTGAAGCCGGCGCGGGTCGCGTCTAGTGCCTTCTGGCCCGAGTCCACCGCTGCCTTGCCGGACTGCACTTCTTCGATGTCAGCCAGCACGGAGCGATAGAAGTTGAGCGTGGTGCGCGTCACCAGGCGGCGCTGGGATTCCAGCGCGTCTTGCGCGGCGTCGCGTTGGTCGATCGACTGGCGCACGCGTGATTGCGTCACGCCGCCTGAAAAGATCGGCACCGAGAGGGTCACGCCGATGGTATTGCCCCACCGACCGTTACCGGGATAGCCGCTGGAGCCCACATTCTCGAACCAGCTGGTGGTTTCGCCACGCGATGCCGTCGCGTTGATGGTGGGCAAATGACCTGCACGCGCGACCATGATGTCGTGCTGGGCAGCCTCAAGGGTGTATTGCTGCGAGAGTACGGTCGGGCTGTATTTCAGCGCATCCTGTACCCAGGCATTGGGATCGTTCGGCGATGGCGGATCCAGCGGCAGATCGTCGCGCAGTTTCTTCAGGTCGCCGGCGGGCTTGCTGGTGATCTGGGTCAATGCTTCGCGGGCGTCGCTAAGGGTGTTCTGCGCGGTGATCGTCTGCGCCTTGGCTGCTTCATAGGCGGCCTTTGCCTGGAACGATCCGGTGATTGCCGCGATGCCTGCCTTGTATTGCGCATCGGCCTGGTCGTACTGCTTCTTGAAAGCGTCTTCGCTGGCCTTGGCGAACAGCAGTGCGTCTTCGTCGGTCAGGATGGTGAAGTAGGCATCCGCGACACGGACGTAGAGATCCTGTTCTGCTGACTGATACGTCTGATCTCCAGCCTGTGCGGTGGAGCGCGCAGCCTGCAGGTTGGCGATCTTGCTCCAGTCGAACACGACCTGGCTGACCTGGCCGTTCAGCGTGCGCTGGCGTTGATGGCCAACGTTCAGGTTGCCGGTATCGGTGGCCGCCGCCGCGGCGCCCCCGCTGATCTGGTTGAAACCATAGTTGGCGGCGATCTGGGGCAGAAGTAGGCCCAGGGCCTGCGGAACGCCTTCACGCGTCGCAAGGTTTTGCGCATCGGCTTGTGCCAGCACGGGATCGTTGGCGCGCGCCTGCCGGTAGGCGTCGAGCAGATCCTCGCCATGGCTGGGCAACGAAATAGTGGCCAGGGCCACGGCCAGGGTGAGCAACTTCAAACGCATGGAGTGCCTCGTGGGGATCAAGTCAAAAGACGAAACGCTGTGGCGGTTCGGCGTGGGTCAGATAAGGCAGATCGGTTTCAAACAGAATCTCTTCGCGATAACGGCCGTTACCCTCATGGGTAAGCAAGGTCGCCTGCTGCGCGGGCGATTGGCCGCACACGATCAGCGCACGTGCGTCTGGCTTGAGCCAGGTTAGCCAGCGCGGGGGTATGGCGGATACCGCGCCGGTCACCACCAGCGCGTCGAACAAGCCGCTCGGCTGCCACGCCTGCACCGCTTCGCCGGTGATCAGGTCCACGTTGGTCACTGCCGCTGCGCGCAGGCGCGGCGCCGCGGCGGCGGTGAAATCGGCATGGATGTCCACGCTGGTAACGTGCGCCGACAATCCGGCAAGGCAAGCAGTGAGAAAACCCGAACCGGTACCGATTTCCAGCACTCGATCGGTCGGCAGCAGTGCCAGCGCCTGCAACACGCGGCCCTCGACTACCGGCTTCATCATTACTTCGCCGTGGCCCAGTGGCAGGCACAGGTCGGCGAAGGCGAGCTGGCGATGTGCGCTGGCGACGAAGTCTTCGCGGTGGATGCGGCTGATGATCTCCAGCACGCGCCCGTCCAGCACCTCCCACGGGCGGACCTGGTTTTCCACCATGTTCAGTCGCGCCTGGTCGAAGTTCATTGCCATCTTGCTCATGTCCCGTACGGATCGAAAAGGTCAAAAAGGATAAGCGTTCAACCCTGCTCCCACAACGACCACCTTCGACAATGACAAGCCTGCCGGTTGTAGGACAGGCCACGAAGTGCCGGAAGTCATCGCAAGAAGTTGACGAAAGTCATCCCCCGCACCAGGCGAGCACCAGACGCTGGCGTCATCCGTTCAGTATCGGCTTGGAAAATAATTGAACCGTCGCGTATAATAAACCTCAGATTTTGATTTGTGAAGGTGCCGGCATGAACTCCATCGCGCAGTGCAGACCTCAGGGACCAGGTCGCCCGAAAGACATGGAAAAGCGTGCGGCCATTCTGGCCGCGGCGAAAGCGCTGTTTATCCGCAATGCGTTCGCTGGAACCAGCATGGACGCCATCGCGGCTGACGCCGGCGTGTCCAAGCTCACCGTGTACAGTCATTTTGGTGACAAAGACAATCTTTTCCGTGAAGTCATTCGTTCGCGCATCCAGGATCTCTTGCCGGAAGGTATCTACAACTACGACCCGCACGTCGACATCGGCGTCACCTTGCAGAATATTGCGCAGGCGCACATGCGCATCGACTGTGAGGCGGAAAGCGTCGGTACGATTCGCGCCATCCTCAGCGACTGCAGGCAGGGCAATCCCCGCTACGGCAAGCTGTTGTGGGAAGAGGGCCCGGCGCGCACCCACGGCTTGATGGAACGGCTGTTGCAGCAGGCGGTTGACCATGGCGTGCTGGATGTTCCCGTCGTGAGTACCGCCAGCGTCCAGTTTTTCTCGCTCATCAAGGGCGATTTGCTGTTGCGGCGATTGTTTGCCTGCGACGAGTGCCCGGTGACCGCAGCAGCGGAAATCGAGGTTATGGCGCGAGCCGGCGTGGCAACGTTCCTGCGCGCCTACCGGCCACGCTGAGCGCCTGTATCTGGCATCCGTGTTCACCCCTCAGTACTCGCCAGCACAGCCACTTCGTGTTTGAATAGCGACTGTGTTGAAGCGGGGGTGCCGGCAACCGTCGGCTGAGAGAGTCCCTTCGAACCTGATCCGGTTAGCACCGGTGTAGGGAGCTTCGCCGCACGGGCCTTGAGTGACGTGCGTCCGGCGCCGCCGCTTCGTCTGTGTTGCGAATCCCTCGCATGAATCCGGGTGTCTCCCTGTGGAGGGGCTGGAGCGAGGATGGTTCGCAAGAGCCCGCACATTCCCTGTGTGGACTTTCCCATCCAACAGGACGAATGCCGATGAATGCCCAACCCTCCGATCTCGTGCGCAGCGCGCAGGAACTCTCCGACGCGGTAACCCGACCGATTCCCGGTTCGCGCAAGATCCACGTGCAGGGCAGTCGTGCGGATCTGCGCGTTCCTCTTCGCGAGATCGTCCAGGCGCAGACGCCGGGTTTGTTTGGCGGTGAAGAAAACCCGCCGATCGCCGTGTACGACACGTCCGGCCCTTACACCGACCCGGACTACCAGGTCGACCTGGTTGCCGGTCTGCCGGCGATGCGCGCGCCATGGATCACCGATCGCGGTGATACCGAAACATTGTCCGGGCTGAGCTCCGAGTTCAGCCGTCGCCATGCCGAGGCGCCGGAACTGGCGGCATTGCGCTTTCCGTCGCGTCGTACGCCCCGTCGAGCCAAGGCGGGGGCCAACGTGACCCAGATGCATTACGCGCGCCGCGGCATCATCACGCCGGAGATGGAATACATCGCGATCCGCGAGAACCAGAAGATCGAGGCGCTGGCGGGCAGTGCGCTGCTGAACCAGCATCCGGGCGAATCGTTTGGCGCGTCCGTGCCGAAAAAGATCACCGCCGAATTCGTGCGCGATGAAGTGGCGCGCGGCCGCGCGATCATCCCCAACAACATCAACCATCCCGAATCGGAGCCGATGATCATCGGCCGAAATTTCCTTACCAAGATCAACGCGAATATCGGTAACTCGGCGGTGTCGTCGGGCATCGCCGAGGAAGTGGAGAAACTGGTCTGGTCGATTCGCTGGGGCGGCGACACGGTGATGGATCTGTCCACCGGCAAACATATCCACGAGACGCGTGAGTGGATCATCCGCAACTCGCCGGTTCCCATCGGTACGGTGCCGATCTATCAAGCGTTGGAGAAGGTCGGTGGCGTCGCCGAAGACCTCACCTGGGAGATCTTTCGCGACACGCTGATCGAGCAGGCTGAGCAGGGCGTGGATTATTTCACCATCCACGCCGGCGTCTTGCTGCGCTTCGTGCCGCTGACGGCCAAGCGCGTCACCGGCATCGTGTCGCGTGGCGGTTCGATCATGGCGAAGTGGTGCCTGGCCCACCATCGGGAAAATTTCCTCTATACGCACTTCGAGGACATCTGCGAAATCATGAAGGCGTATGACGTCGCCTTCAGTCTTGGCGACGGTCTGCGTCCGGGTTGCATTGCCGATGCGAACGACGCGGCGCAGTTCGGCGAGCTGGACACGTTGGGCGAGCTGACCCAGATCGCGTGGAAGCACGACGTGCAAGTGATGATCGAAGGTCCGGGCCATGTGCCGATGCACCTGATCAAGGAAAACATGGATCGCCAGCTGGAGAAATGTGGCGAAGCGCCGTTCTACACCCTGGGACCATTGACTACCGATATCGCCCCCGGCTACGACCACATCACCAGCGCGATCGGCGCGGCGATGATTGGCTGGTTCGGTACGGCAATGTTGTGCTACGTGACGCCGAAGGAGCATCTCGGCCTGCCGAACAAGCAGGACGTGCGCGATGGCATCATTGCCTACAAGATCGCTGCTCACGCGGCGGATCTGGCCAAGGGACATCCGGGCGCGCAGGTGCGTGACAACGCGCTGTCCAAGGCACGCTTCGAATTCCGTTGGGACGACCAGTTCAACCTGGGCCTCGATCCGGAAAAGGCCAAGGAATTCCACGACGAAACCATGCCGAAGGATGCGCACAAGAGCGCACATTTCTGTTCGATGTGCGGGCCCAAGTTCTGCTCGATGAAGATTACCCAGGACGTGCGAGACTACGCTGCCGAACACGGCATGGAAGCGTTCGAGGCCATCGACGAGGGGATGGCTGAAAAAGCCGCCGAATTCCGCGCCACTGGCGCCCAACTCTATCGACCCGAGTGAAGTCCGATCCGTGAAACTACCCGTTCCGTTCATACAGCTGCCGCTGCAGTTCGACGCCGAGTTGCTCGCCAAGGAAATCGCGGTGTTCGGACCGTCGCACTGGCGCGAACATCCGCAGAAATATCCGGGGAATCTTTGGTTGCCGTTGATTGCGGTTGACGGTGACCCGGACAACGATTCGTTCGCGGGTCCCATGCGGCCGACGGAGTACCTCAAGCAGTGCCCGTACCTGATGCAGGTGTTGTCGCGTCTGGGCGCTGTGTGGGGACGCACGCGCCTGATGAAGCTCACCGAGCAGGCCGAGGTGGGGCTTCACTTCGACATCAACTACTACTGGCGCGCGCGTATGCGCGTGCACGTGCCCATCGTGACCCAGCCTTCGGTGCGCTTTATCTGCGGCGAGGGCGAAGTGAACATGGCTCCGGGCGAATGCTGGATATTCGACACCTGGCGTCGGCATCGGGTGATCAATGCGTCGGATGTGGAACGCATTCACCTGGTCGCCGACACGGTCGGCAGCGACGAATTCGGAGAACTGGTCAGGGACGGCCAGATGCCTGGCAATCACGTGCCTGAGGGCTGGCGTGCCGAGGCTTATCCGCCGACTGGCGAAGAGCAACCGAAGCTGCGCTACGAGTCGGTCAACTTGCCCACCGTGATGACGCCGTGGGAGTTGCGCGAGCACATCAGCTTCCTCTTTCACGAGACGCAACCGCATCCGCAGCTGGAGCCGGCGCAGCAGGTTACGTCGCGCTTTTTGGGTGCATGGCAGGCGCTGTGGTCCGAGTTCGGCACGGATCCGGCTGGCTGGCCCGCTTATCGCCGCGCGTTGAACGCGTATGAACAATGGCTGGAGCGCTCGGCGACATCGCTCGCGTTGATCAATCAATCGCCGCTGTTGAGCTCGTTGCGGCTCATGGTCTTTGCGGTGGCACTTCGTGACAGCAGCAGCGCTTCCGATGGTGGCGAGCAACGCCAGGCAATGGCGGCAGCTTCGATCCCCGGTCCGCGCGCCACCGAAAGCGAACGCGATCCGCTGTTCGATCGTCCGGTCTTCATTATTTCGCCGCCGCGTTCGGGCTCGACGCTGCTGTTCGAAATCCTGGCAACGGCGCCGGGCGTGTTCACCATCGGCGACGAAAGTCATGCGCTGATCGAAGGACTGCAGGGGCTGCATCCGCGTGATCACAACTATCATTCCAACCGTCTCGACGCGACATCGGCCACACCCGTGCTGACGGAAGAATTGCGGCAGCGCTTCTTTGCCGAACTGCGCGACCGCGCCGGCCACCCGGCGACTCAAAAGCCGGTTCGGATGCTGGAAAAAACGCCGAAGAACGCATTGCGCGTTCCGTTGCTGACGAAGATCTTCCCGGAAGCGCAGTTCGTTTATCTGTACCGCGATCCACGCCAGACCTTGAGCAGCATGATCGAAGCGTGGGAATCGGGGCGGTTCCGCACCTATCGCAAGTTGCCCGACTGGAAATCGCTGCCTTGGTCGTTGTTGCTGGTACCGGGTTGGCGTGAGCTGGATGGACGTGCGCTGCATGAGATCGTGGCGGCGCAGTGGGAAGCGACGACGCGCATCCTGCTCGGTGACCTCGAGTCGCTGCCAGCGGACCGGTGCCATGTCGTGCGCTACGACACGCTGCTGGCGAATCCGGCCGGCGAAGTGACGCGGCTATGCCAGGCACTCGGGCTGGGTTGGGATCGCTCACTCGATGGCGCGCTGCCGCTGTCGCGTTACACGGTGTCACAACCCGCGTCGGACAAATGGCGTCGCCACGAAGGCCTGATCGAGCAAGTACTGCCGGGCCTGCAAACCACGCTTGCCCGTGCCGAGCGATTCGCCGCCCGCTGAGCGGCGTTTTACCAAACCCATAAACCGCCAGGTGAAGTTGTCTTCACCTGGCTTTTTCATGCGCCTTCCTACGCTGTGGAATGTTTCGGTAGTACCGGTAGTTGTCGACACCGATACCCACTCACTTCCACAGGAGCAAGCCATGGCCAAGACCAAGCCGTTCGTCAGCGACATCGAGAACATCCGCAAGCGTGCGCGCCAGGATATCGACAAGGGTGCGATGACGGCGGGTTACGCCGCTGACCGAAGCACCGTGGTCAAGCTGCTCAATCAGGCGCTGGCCACCGAGCTGGTTTGTGTGCTGCGCTACAAGTTCCACTACTACATGGCGTCGGGTATCAACTCGCAAGCCGTCAAGGCTGAATTTCTGGAGCATGCGAATCAGGAACAGGGCCATGCGGATCTGATCGCCGAGCGCATCACCCAGCTGGATGGCAAGCCGAACCTGTCGCCGGAAGGCATGCTCAGCCGCAGCCATGCCGACTATGTCGAAGGCGTCGACCTGGTCGACATGATCAAGGAAGACCTGGTGGCCGAACGCATCGCGATCGACAGCTACCGCGAAATCATCGACTACATCGGTGCCGACGATTCCACTACTCGTCGCATGCTCGAAGGCATCCTGGCGATGGAAGAAGAACACGCCGAAGACATGAACACGCTGCTCGAACAGCTGGGCAAGAAAGGCGAGCCGGCGAAAGCGGCGCCGGGGAAAAAGTCCCCTTCAGGCCATTGACCGTTGTTGGTAGAGACGGGACACGCTGCCCCGTCTCTACCAACCCTTGCAGGTTTTCCTATGACCAGCCGACCACGACCAGCTTGCCAATGCTGGAGCCCGACTCCAGCCGACGATGTGCCTCGCGCAAGTTTGCCGCCGAGATGGGTGACAGCGTTTCGTTGTGAGTGCTGCGCAATTCACCCGCATCGATAAGCGCGGCAACGCGCTCGAGGATGCGACCCTGCTCGGCTTTGTCAGCGGTATCGAAGCGTGGTCGCGCAAACATCATTTCCCAATGAATACCGATGCATTTGGCCTTGTAGGGGTCGCCGATATTCAGTGCGCCGGAGGGTTCGACGATCAAGCCGACGTGGCCCTGCGGCGCCAGCAGTTCGCCAATCGTTTCCCAATAGCGTTCGGTGTCCGCCAGGTTGAGTACAGCATCGATCTGCTTGAAACCCAGCGTCGCGAGTTGCGCCGCCAACGGCTGGCGATGATCGATCACATGGTGTGCGCCCATCTTGCGGCACCACGCGATTGTTTCCGGGCGCGAAGCGGTAGCGATGACGGTGAAACCTGCGCGACGCGCCAACTGCGTCGCGATGGAGCCGACCCCGCCGGCACCGCCGATGATCAGCAGCGATTTGCCTTCGCCACCGTGTTCGCTATCGAATGGCATGCGCTGGAACAACAGTTCCCACGCCGTGATCGTGGTCAGCGGTAATGCTGCGGCCGCGGTCAAATCCAGCGATTGCGGCGCATGACCCACCAGGCGCGCATCGACCAGCTGATACTCGGCATTGCTGCCGGACCGGGTGACGTCGCCGGCGTAGTACACGCGGTCGCCAGGCTTGAAACCGGCCACCGCGGCGCCTACCGCCTCGACCGTTCCCGCCGCATCGTAACCCAGTACTTTGGGCGTTGCTTCGACCTGCGGTTTCGGCGAACGCAGTTTGGTATCTACGGGATTTACCGATACGGCTTCGATGCGCACCAGCAAGTCATGCTCGCCCGCAACCGGCTTTGCCAGCTCCACATCCATCAAGGAATTTGTATCGTCGATCGACAGGTAATGGGTAAGGCCAACAGCTTTCATGGAGAAACTCCGAACAAGGTTCGCAAAGGATTCAGACGGCCGGCGGATTACGTTCGGTGAACTGACCATTCCAATACGGGTAGTAGGGGTAAGGTGGCGTGACGGCACTGGCAACATCCAGTTTGGCGACCTGTTCGCTGCTGAGATTCCAGCCGACCGCATCGAGATTCTGCCGCAGCTGCTCTTCGTTGCGTGCGCCGATCAGCACCGTCGACACCGTGGGACGTTGCAGTAGCCAGTTCAGTGCGACCTGCGGAACGCTCTTGCCTGTCTCTGCAGCAATGGCGTCCAGTGCATCGACGACGCGATATAGCCGCTCCTCGTCCACCGGCGGCGCGAAGTTGGCGGTGTCATGCAGACGGCTACTCGCGGGCAGCGGCTGGCCGCGGCGGATCTTGCCAGTGAGGCGCCCCCAGCCGAGCGGGCTCCACACCACCGCGCCGACACCCTGGTCCAGGCCCAACGGCATCAACTCCCACTCGTAGTCGCGACCGATCAGCGAGTAATAGGTCTGGTTCGCCACAAAACGCGAATAGCCGTAGCGATCCGCCGCGGCCTGCGATTTCATCAGCTGCCAGCCGGAGAAATTCGATGCACCGAGGTAGCGCACCTTGCCGGCGCGAACGAGGTCGTCGAGCGTCGACATCACGCTTTCCACCGGCGTCATCGCGTCGAAGTGGTGCAGTTGCAAGAGATCGATATAGTCGGTGTCGAGGCGCTTGAGTGCGCGCTCCACGCCACTGATGAGATGATGACGCGACGCACCGACGTCGTTTGGGCCATCGCCTGCGCGCAGTGTGATCTTGGTGGAAATAATCGCCTGATCGCGCCGGCCTTTCAGCGCCGCGCCGAGAATCGATTCGGACGCACCATCCGAATAGACGTCCGCCGTGTCATACAGGTTGACGCCGGCGTCGAGGCAGATGTCGATGAGGCGTTTCGCCTCCGCGATATCGGTGTTGCCCCAGGCGCTGAATAAGGGCCCCTTGCCACCGAAGGTGCCGGCGCCGAAGCCGAGCACGGGGACCTTGAAGCCAGAATGGCCGAGATAGCGATAGTCCATGGGGTGGCTCCATTGTGGTGAGTGAATGATGGTTTGACGCGTGTCCTAGGTCTGCGCGCAGGCGACAGCCAATGCGGGGCGACGTGCGCGTTCCAGACGCAGGCTCCACAGCGCAACAGCGAGACCGCCCACCGTCACCAGTGCTGCGACCCAGGTCACCGAGCCCAGGCCTGGGCCGCGCTCGATCACTACGCCGCCAAGCCAGGCGCCCAGTGCATTGCCGAGGTTGAAGGCGCCGATGTTGAGGCTCGATGCCAGGCTTTGTGCGCCATGGGCTTTTTGCAGAACCCAAAGCTGAAGAGGCGGCACGGTGGCGAACGCCGCCACACCGAGTAGCCCGACAAAAATCACGGTGAGTGTCCGGTCGTGCAGAACGAACGTCATCGCAGCCAGCACAACGGCAAGGGTCGTCAGCGTCGCCAACAGCGCCGGCAGCAGGCGACGATCGGCGAGGCGACCGCCGAACAGGTTGCCAGCGATCAGGCCCACGCCGAACACCAGCAGGATCGGCGAAACGGCGCTGTCGGCGAAGCCAGTGACCCGCGTCAGGATCGGCTGGATGTAGGTGAACACGGTAAACACTCCGGCAAAACCAAGCACGGTCATCAGCAGGCCGAGCAGCACGGGTGGCTGCGCGATCATCTTCAATTCCGCACGCACATCGATCGGCGACGCGTCGCCCTTCGCCGTCGGTACCAGCGTGGCGATCACCAGGGTCGCCATCACACCGATGGCTGCCACCGCCCAGAACGTGGCACGCCAGCCGAAATGCAGGCCCAGCCACGCGCCAGCCGGCACGCCCAACAAGGTGGCTACGGTGAGCCCGGTGAACATGACCGAGATGGCTGAGGCCTTGCGATCCTCCGCGACCAATCCGGTGGCGACCACCGCACCCACTCCGAAGAACGTGCCATGCGCCAGCGAGGTGATCACTCGCGCCAGCATCAGTACGCCGTAATTCGGTGCCAGCGCGCAGGCCACGTTGCCGATGGTGAAGATCACCATCAGCGCCACCAGAACCGCCTTTCGCGGCATCCGGCTGGTCAGCACGGTGAGCAGTGGCGCACCCACGAACACACCCAGCGCATAGCCGGAAATCAGCAGTCCCGCCGCGGCAATGCTGACGTGGAGATCGGTGGCCACTTGCAGCAATAGCCCCATGATCACGAATTCGGTCGTGCCGATTCCGAATGCGCCAGCTGTCAGCGCGTACAGCGCCAGCGGCGTGCGGGATCGGGCAGTGGGGGCGATGGCCATGACTACAAACCGAGTGGGGGATAGAGCCGCCAGCTTAGGCGCTTGTCTTTTTGTCAAAAACCACCAAGATGGCTAATCATCTTCAACAAATGGTTGATAGTCATGGATCGCGTCGGCGACCTCAGCCTATTCCTGCGGGTGCTCGATCTGGGTTCGATCAGCGCTGCGGCGCGTAGTCTCGATCTCTCCGTGGCGGTCGCCAGCCAGCGCTTGAAGCGGCTTGAGCGCGACCTAGGCGTGCGTCTGCTGCATCGGACCACGCGTCAGTTGCATGCAACGCCGGAAGGGGCTGCGCTGGCCGCACAGGGGCGCTCCCTGGTGGAGGATCTGGAAGCGTTGACCAGCGGCTTGCGCCAGGCTGGCACCGAGGTCAGCGGCACACTGCGCGTCACCATGTCGGCGTCGTTCGGCCGTCAATACATCTCGCCTTTGCTGCCGGAGTTCCTCGCGCGGCATCCGCGAGTGAAGCTAAGCGTCAACCTCAACGACCAGATGCAGGATCTGGTCGCCTCCGGCTTCGACCTGGCGATACGGATCGGTGCGCTCGACGATTCTGGCCTGGTGGCGCGCCGGCTCGCCAGCAATCGCCGCGTGCTGTGCGCCTCACCGGCCTATCTGGAGCAGCACGGGCGTCCGCGCACCCCGGCGGAGCTGGCGACGCATGATTGCCTGTTACTGGTTGGTAGCCAGGGCAGGCAGGATGTGTGGCGCTTCACCGATCCGGCGGGTCTAGAACTGACGCAACGGGTGCATGGCCGCTTCGAGAGCAACCTTGGTGAACTGCTGCGTGATGCGGTTCTGGCCGGGCTGGGCATCGCACTGCATTCGGTCTGGCATGTGCATGACGATCTGCGTAGCGGACGATTGCAGGTCGTGCTGCCGGACTATTCGATTGCCGAGACCGGCATTCACGCTGTCATGCCGCAGCGGCGGCTTGTGCCACCCCGGGTGCGTGCATTCGTCGATTTTCTTGCCGAACGATTCGGCGATCATCCACCGTGGGAGATGTGACGCGCGAACGACGAGTTAGCGGCCGCAAAAAAACGGCGCCGCGTTTTCGATAAAACGCCGCGCCGCAGATTCAAGCCAGCATCAACGCTTGTCGTGCTGGTAGCGCTCGACGCCGGCCAGGATTTCGGCCTTCGCCTCTGTGGCGCCAACCCAACCCTCGATCTTCACCCATTTGCCTTTCTCCAGATCCTTGTAGTGCTGGAAGAAGTGGCCGATGCGCTCCAGCCAATGCGGCGATACGCCCTTGATGTCGTCGATGTGCGCGTAGCCCGGAAAGATCTTCGGTGCCGGCACCACAATCAGTTTCTCGTCGCTGCCGGCTTCGTCGGTCATCTTCAGCATGCCCACCGGCAGGCAGCGGATCACGGAACCCGGGATCAGCGGCAGCGGCAGGATCACCAGCGCGTCCAGCGGGTCACCATCGCCGCCCAGGGTGCCCGGCACGTAGCCGTAGTTGCAGGGATAGCGCATCGGGGTGGACAGGATGCGGTCGACGAAGATCGCGCCGCTTTCCTTTTCCACTTCGTACTTGACCGGCTCGGCATCCTTGGGGATTTCGATGACGACGTTGATTTCGTGCGGCACGTCGCGGCCGGCGGAGACAAGATGCAGACCCATGGGATGTCCTTGCAAAGAGGGAGTAGTGGGCCGGCAAGGATACGCCAAACGCTGCTGCGTCGCAGCAATGGCTGGTCGAGGATGAGGCCGCTTATAGACGCTTCTGGGGGCGGAAAGGGCGTTCGCGCAGCCATTTGGTGGCAATCCACTTTTCGCCGCGGACCACCGGCAGGCCGGCATGCAGCGAAGTCCGGTCGCCACCTTCGTAAGCGAAATAGACGGCCGAACCGCGCCGCGCGGTAATCGTCAGGCCGATCCCCGGGAACGCGGTGCCGCCCCCGAGCTCGGGCGTATTGAGATACATCACCACGCTGGCAATGCGTTGTCCGCCCAGCTTGGTCATCGGGCCATAGCTGGGCAGGTCGGGATCGAACCAGTCGAAGTGCGGTTCGTATTCCTGACCCGGCAGGTAATGCAGGATCTGCAAACCCTCGCCATGGTTGACGGGAATGTCCAGCAGTTGCGAGAGACGCTGTTCGATCAGGCCGACCAACGGCCATTCGTTGATCGCAAAGAACGTGCCCTCGCTCGTGCGTCGCTGGTCCACCTGATAGCGGCCATCGGTGTCGACGGTAAGCGTGCGTTGCAGTCGCGGCCGCGCCAGCTCAATCAGATCGGCGCACTCCTGATCCGACAGGATGCCGTCCAGCACGCGCAGCATCGGCTCTTCCACACTCAGCGAAACGCCGATGGTGTGTCCGTCCACGATGACGTCGGGCGCTTCCGGATGCTTGGTACGCAGGCCTTGCGGAGTTTTGGGGCCAGTGGAATGAGTAGTTGCCGTCAACGCTGCCAACGGTAACTTCATCACCTCGGCGACGATGCTGCGGCTCTGCCGCGGGTTGTAGCCGTTCTCCTCCATCAGGCGTAGCACATCGGGTACGCCGTGCCCTGCGCGGGTCGTGGCAAGAATCCATTCGCGCAATTCGGGACGGATCGGACTGCTTGTACTCATGATGCAGGGACTTGGTCGGTGTGGCGGAAAAGTTTACTGCATGTGGCGTCAGCGTCGGTGCTGCCTCAGCTCGTCATCCCTGCGAAGGCAGGGACCCAGTGCTCTTGCTCATCAAGAACTTGAAGCTACTGGATCCCTGCCTTCGCAGGGATGACGAGCTAACGGGTTGTACGAGTCCCTCGGGTTGTACGAGATACCTAGGGTAGAAACGTCAAGTTATTTCAGCTGATCCCACAAGAAATCATAGGCAAGCGCATGCATCAGCGCAGCCTGTTTGTTGTCCGCACCCGCGCCATGGCCGCCCTCGAGATTCTCGTAGAACCACACGTTCGGATAGCCCATCGCCTGCATTTTCGCCGCCATCTTGCGAGCCTGCACCGGACCGACACGGTCGTCGCTGGTGGTGGTGTAGAACAGCACCGGCGGATAGTGCGTGTCTTTCTTCACGTTCTGATAGGGCGAGAACGTCTTGATGAAGTTCCAGTCCGACGTATCCGGATTGCCATACTCCGCCATCCACGACGCACCCGCCGACAGATGGATATACCGCTTCATGTCGAGCAGCGGTACCTCGCACGCGATCGCACCGAACAACTGCGGATAGACCGTCAGCATGTTGCCCATCAACAAGCCACCGTTGCTGCCGCCTTCGGCCCCAAGGTGCTTCGCAGACGTCACCCCGCGCTTCACCAGATCTTCGGCGACCGCGGCGAAATCCTCGTAAGCGCGCGGGCGATTCGCCTTCAGCGCGGCCTGATGCCATGCCGGACCATATTCACCGCCGCCGCGGATATTGGCGACCACGTAAACGCCGCCGCGATTCAGCCACGCGCGACCGATACTGCCGCTGTAGTGCGGCTGCAGCGAGACTTCGAAACCGCCGTAGCCATAGAGCAGCGTGCGGTTGGAACCGTCCAGCTTGATTCCCTTCGGCGCGATCTCGAAGTAAGGCACGCGAGTGCCGTCTTTCGAGCTGACAAAGTGCTGGCTGACGTCGAACTTCGAGGCATCGAAAAACGTCGGGTCATGCTTGATCGTCTCGGCCGGCACGCTGCCCAGTACACCGCGTTGCAGCGATGAGGGCGCGAGATAACCGGTGACGCCGAGCCAGTATTCGTCACTGTTGTCAGGATCGGTATCAGCGATGCTGATCGTGCTCATCGCCGGTGCGTTCGGCATCGCTTCGCGCTTCCAGTCGCCAGTAGCGGTTGCCGTTGCCGGCGGCGTCAATACTTCCAGCCGGCTTTTGACATCGTCCAGCACATCGAGAATCAGGTGACGCTGGGTCCACGCGTAAGTGTCCAGCGAGGTATGCGCATCCGGCTTGAACAGCACGGTGAACTCGCGCTTGCCGGCCATGAACGCGTCGAACTTTGTCGCCAGCAAAGCGCCACTGGGGTAGGTGGTGCCGTCGATCGTCCACGGCGAACGCGTCTGCACGAGCAGCCATTCGCGATGGGCGTCAGCAGTCGCGTCGGTGGGCACGTCGACGCGGGTGAGCTTGTCGCCGACGCGCTGGTATAGCTCGCTGTGGAAGAAGTCTTTCGCGACCGTGACAAAGTCACGCTCGAAGCCCGGCGTGCGATCGTGCGATGCGCTCACTGCCAGATCGCTCGGCTTGCCGGCGTACACCGTGGCTGCCGCCGTCAGTGGTGTTCCGCGTTTCCACTCTTTGGCAATGCGCGGATAGCTCGACTCGGTCATCGTGCCGGGACCGAAATCGGTACC
>Ga0302231_10000450_pt1 | contig 31711 bp, 26 predicted proteins | sample II_Palsa_N2_2_FD_193522 | JGI IMG/M metagenome (GOLD analysis project Ga0302231, IMG submission 193522) | Peat permafrost microbial communities from Stordalen Mire near Abisko, Sweden - II_Palsa_N2_2 | ecosystem: Environmental > Terrestrial > Soil > Palsa > Peat permafrost | place: Sweden...
TAATTGCAACGCCACACGATTGAGTTTTTCCCGCCACTCAACAGCCACCCTGTCGTGCTGGCTTTGCAGCCACGCGGCAGCATTCGTGGACGGAATAAACCGCATACCCTCGCTCGGAACGACCAGAGCCAGCGTCACGTCCGCATGAGCCGGTACGGTCAGCCGATACAGCAGCGCACCCTGCGCATGGCCTTCAGCATCGTGCAGATTGCTTACCTGCGGCGCCTTGCCGCTGGTCAGTTGTTCGACAAACGCGCTACTCACCTGGCTACTGGCGATGAACGCGTTGGGTGCTTGCAGCGGCGTCACTTGCAATGCGTGATTGACCTGCACTGCGTGACCGTCCCACGCAAGATCATGGATCGGGCTAATACCGCCAGGCGTGTTGAGAAACTGAGTGGGTGGATTCACCTGGAACGGGCGTAGCAGCAGCGCCAGCGTGAGCGAACGCGACTGCGCACCGTCATTGTGCACGGTGTATTGCAGCAGCAACCTTGAGTGATCCGATGAGCCGTCGGCAATCAGCGTGGTGGCCAATCCGAGTTGGCCAGCCTGCCAGCGCACGGTAGGTATCGGCAGGTACCCATCCTGCAGGCTCTGTGTGGTTTTTACGTTCGCCCAGTCGATCAGCTTGCGGCCGTCGATCAGCATCGGCTCGATCGACCAGCCGCCCTTACCTACTTCGGCCGTGCCGTCTTCGGAGATCAGCGCCGAATGCGCCGCGCCGCCGTCCGCACCGACCAGCGTCCAGTAACTCTGCTCGCCGGAAAATCCGCGTGGATACGTGCCGCGCGTTGCATGCTGCGCCTGCTGCAGGAACAAGCTGTTCGCTGAGTCGCTTGCGGACACGGCCGGTTCGTTCGTGGATGACGCCGGTAGTGACATGAGCCGCAAATTACTGACGCACCAATCTCCCTTGCCACCGTGTCCGGCGTAGATCGTGAATTCCAGCGTGCGGGTCTGACGCAGCGTGCGATCCTTGGCGGGACCCCAGGCAGATTCGATGTGTCGCTTGTCCGCCGTGATCGTCTGCCATGTGGAGTCTGGCTGAAAGCCTTCGCGCCGAAACCACCATACGTTGTCGCCACTGGCGTCGATCAGTTTCACTTGAAGGTCGTTCGCCGGCATCGCTCCACGCAGATCGAACGACAGCGCATAGTTGTCCGGAAACGAGATGGGCAGCGTGCGCCGCAGCGTGGCACCACCGGACACACCATTGAAATTGAAATCCAGACACAACCCACGACCGTGGTCATCGGCGACAGGACGCAACGCGGCGCTGATATCGTCAGTGCCTTCGGCATGCCACAACTCTGGGTGGCTGAAATCATCCAGTGTCTTTGATGGCAAAGCATCAGCGGCTAGCGCGCGCAGGCCAGTGACAAGTAACAGACCGGATAGCACGACGTGCAAGAGGTATTTGGTGCGATGGTTGCAGATAGGCCAAGGCATCGCGTCAACCCTTCACACTGCCCAGCAGCAGCCCTTCCAGGTAATAGCGTTGCATTGCCAGGAACAACAGCAACACCGGCAGCACGGTGATCACCGAGCCGGCCATCATCAATTCACTGTCCTGCGCGTGCTCGCGCGCCAGCGAGGCCAGCCCGATCGGCAAGGTGTAATGCTCCTGCCCAGTCAAAACGATCAATGGCCACATGAAGTCGTTCCACGCGGCAAGGAAACTGAAGATTGCCAGCGTCACCATGATCGGCTTCAGCAGCGGCAACACGATCTGCCCGAAGATGCGCCACTCGCTGGCACCATCGATGCGCGCCGCTTCGATCAGCTCATCCGGAATGCCGCGCGCGTACTGGCGCACCAGGAAGATGCCGAACACACTGGCCATCGCTGGCACGACCACGCCCGCGTAACTGTTCACCATGCCGATGTACTTCAGCAGTAGAAACAGCGGCAACATCGCCACTTGTGCAGGAATCACCAGCGCACCGATCAACACCTGAAAAAGCCTCTCGCGACCCGCGAAACGCAGTTTCGCGAAGGCGTAACCAGCCATCAGATTGAAAGCCAGCGACAGCGCGGTGATCACACTCGATATAGCGAAACTGTTGATCAGGTAACGGCCCATGCCCGCGTGAACGAAAAGTTCGCGATAGTTGGCCAGCGTCGCGTGCACTGGCAGCAACGGTGGCGGCAGCGCGCTGGCCTCGCCCGGCTGCATGAAGGACACTGAAAGCATCCACAACAACGGGAACAACGCCACCACGGCGCCACCGATCAGCAGACCATTAATGAGGGCTTTTGCCAGGCGCGAATTCATGCTTCGCCTCCGCGACGTGCCAGCTTCAGCATGAGTGCCGTCACCGCGAACATGATCAGGAACAGAAGGAACGCCACCGCCGAGGCGGAGCCAAGGTTCCACCACTTGAAGCCCTCGTCATACATCAGATACAGCACGCTGGTCGTACTCTGCAACGGGCCGCCCTCGGTCATCACGTAAGGTTCGGCAAACAGCTGGAAATAGCCCGACACGGTAAGAATGCTGACCATCAGCATGGTCGGTCCCAGCATCGGCAACGTGATATGACGACATTGTCGCCATACCGACGCGCCGTCGATGCGCGCGGCTTCGTACAGGTCTGCAGGAATCGCCTGCAGGCCGGCGAGGAAGATGATCATGTTGTAGCCGAAGTTCTTCCATACCGCGAACAGGATGATCGTCGGCATGGCCCAGCGCGGATCACCCAGCCAGTCAATCGCTTGGATGCCGGCGTGACCCAGCGCGAAGTTGGCCATACCGTATTTCGTGTTGAACAGATAACGCCAGATCACCGCCACCGCCACCACCGTGGTCACCACCGGCGCGAACAGTGCGGTGCGAAAGAACGGCTTGCATCGGGCCAGCGGCGAGTTCAGCAACAGCGCTGCGCCCAGCGACGTACTCATCGATAACGGCACGCCGACCGCCACGAAATACACCGTATGTCCAAGCGCCGACCAGAACAGCGGTCGCTGCAACAGTGCCCAGTAGTTCTGCAGTGCTACAAAGCGCAGATTATGGATATTCGCCAATGCGTAGAGATCGTAGTCGGTGAGGCTGAGCGCCAACGCAGCGATCACGGGCAGTAGAAAAAACACGCCCAGTACGACCAGCGCAGGCGTGAGGAACAACCATGCGGCGCGTTGGGAACTCATGGGTGGGTTCCTGTCGGGGAACGCGCATGATCGAGTATCCAGCGGCGCTTCTCCAGGATGCGATCGGTGCGGCGATCCATCTCGGCAATAGCCTGATCGACCGTCAGTTCACCGGCAATCGCTTGCGCGGTCACCAGCTGCATCTCGTTGGCGATGCGTTCCCATTCGGGCACCGCAGGCGTAGGCCTTGCCCGTTCCAGCTGCTCGCGAAATGCCAACGCCTTCGGATCGCCACGCAAGGCACCGCCCTCCCACGACGAGCGCCGCGGCGGCATGTCGCCCAGCAGGTCGTAGAAGCGCTGCTGCACCTGCAGCTGTGACAGGTATTCGATCAGCTGCCATGCGGCATCCTTTTGTTTCGACGTGCGAAAAATTACCAGGCTGGAACCCCCTGCTACCCCGATACCAGCATTGCTCGGGCCAGGCAACGGCGCAGTCGCCCAGTCGCCCTGCTGCTCGGCAGGCAGGCGCTTGCGAAATTCGCCGATATTCCACGGACCGGACAGATAAAATGCGTACACCCCGCGGCCGAATTCAGACCACGGATTTCCGGCTTCCACGTTGGTGATTGCTGGCGCCTGATGCAGGCGGAAGGTATCCACATAAAAGGTCAGCGCGCGCTTGAAGCCAGCGCTCTCGAAATTGCCATAGCGACCGCCGTCACGCAGCAACGGATCAGACTCCTGCAATGCCAGCGACATCAGTTGCTCGTATTCGTTGGTCGGCATCAGGATGCCGTAGGTGTGACGCCGCGGATCACTCAGCGTGGCGAGCATGCCTCGCCATTGCGTCCAGTCTGTCGGCGGTGCATCGAAACCCGCGGCTTTGAGTAGATCCCTGCGATAGAACAGCAACCGCGTGTCGACGTACCACGGCACGCCATACAACGTACCGTCAATCATGTTGGTTGCCCAGATGCTGGCAAAGTAATCATCCGGCTTGACCACAGTGGAACGATCGACGCGTGCCTGCAGCGGTTCCAGCGCATCCAGGGCCACCATTTCAGGTAGCCATGTGTTGCCAAGCTGTGCGATGTCCGGCGTCGAGCCGCCAGCAAACGCGGTAAGCAGTTTTTGATGTGCCGCGGTCAATGGCAACTGCTGCACGTTCACGTGGATGCCCGGGTGCGTGCGCTCAAAATCCGGCAACAGTTTGACCACCGCCTCGCCCTCGCGACCGATAGTCCAGAAGGTCAGCTCGTGGTCGGCGGCTGGGGCACGGCCGCAGCTGGTGATCAATGCGATGCACAGCATGCTGCACGCCTGCCACAGAACGCGTTGCATCGAACACAGGTCGCGCGACCGATGCAGACGGGCAACGACCCTCATTTCGCCGGGGGTGCCGTGCTCAGCCAACCGCCGGTGAAGCCGGCCCGCTCAAGCCCTTTGCGGACGTACGGATTCTTCTTCATCACGTTCCACACGAAATCGCTGCGCCAGTTCTCGATCATCGTCACGATCGGACCTTGGTCGATACCCAGCTGCTTGGTATCGGCCCAACCCTGGCCAGGCATGAGCTGACCGCTACGCGGTCGGGATTTCGCGTGGAAGCTCGGGTTGAACGCATCCACAAATCCGTATTGATCATAAATGGATGCGCCGTAGCGGCGCTTCATTTCCTGGAGATCGGGTATCACGATCTCTGGCGCGAATGCGATCGAACCACCCGCCGCCGTTGGTGCGATGGTGCCGTCATCGGTGATGACTTCGAGACCCGCGCCACGTGCGGTATAGCCGTAGTACTGACGATCCCCCGTTTCGTCGCTCACCTCGATCTCGCCCGGACCGTTGCTGGCCGTCAGACCCCACACATTGGCACCGTAGCCAGTCCAGCCGCTGGGGTTGGCGATCGCATAGGCGCGTTGTGCGTACGTAGCGCGACGACTGTTTTCGAAGTAGTCCAGGCCATGCTCGCGGCTCCACGAATCGCGGATGCCACGGAAATCGACCCAGACCTCGGTGTACTGGTGACCGAACAACGGAGCAAAGTTGAGAAAGGTCTGGCCCTGAAAAGCGCCCCAGGTACGATCATTGGTGGACAGCCATGCATTCCAGGCATCAGGGTCGACCGGATGAGTCGGCGAGCCCAGCGCAAGGATATAGACCAGCATGCCCTCGTCATAACCCTGCCAGTCTGACGGTATGAATTTGCCGCCCGGCGTCCAGCCCATGCTGATGAGTGGCTTGCGCGGCTGCATCCAGGGCCAGTCAACGCCTCGATAGATCGCATCCGCGAGTTGCCGTATCTCGTTTTCCTGCGAGCTGTTGCGGTCGTAGTACGACTCGGCGAACAGCACACCACCAAGCAGCAAACTGGTGTCGACACTGGATAGTTCGACGAAGCGCTGCACCCGCTTGCCGGTCTTCATGTCGAGAAAGTGGTAGTAGAAACCGTGATAGCCGGCGGCATCGTCCTCGCTGTCGTTCTGAGGCGCGTTCTTGAAGAAGCGCAACGTCGCCAGAGTCCGCTCCACGGCTTGGTCGCGCGTGATGTAGCCACGCTCGACACCAATGCCATAAGCCGTCAGGCCGAATCCGACTGCCGCAACGCTGGAAAACGTTTTACCGGGATACGCGTCAGGTATCAGGCCCGTCTTCGGGTCTGCACTTTGCCAGAACCATTCGAAGGTGCGCTGCTCCAGGTCATCGACCAGCAGCTGTTGCTGCTTGGGCAATGAAGCGTAGCCATGGTCAGCTGTTCTGGCCGAAGCCGGCGATTGCCAGCACGCGCCAAGCGCCAACAAGACCACGAACGCGGTGCTATGCAACATCCGGAAAAACTTGCTATGCATGTGAAGCACTCTATCTCACGATGAGGTGCGCCCCGGCCATCTGGCGATCAAGCCGCCATGCTGGGTGCCGCACAGTAGCGATCGATGAATGCCTGATGCGGCGGCATCGAATCGACGCAGGAGTTGATAACGTTGCTGACGCTGGTCATGAACCAAGCCAGCTCCTTGTCCGACATCTTGTCGACCATCGGGTGGTAGCTCTTCGGCATGATGTGCTGGCCGAGCATCACTTGCACCCAGCTGAGAGTCGCAAACATTTCCTCTGCATTGCGATAGAAGCGTCCACTGTCCTCGAACAAGCGGATATTTTCCTCCAGCTGCGCCGGGATCGACATCGTGCGGCACTGGTTCCAGAACGGCGTGTCGTCGCGTTCGGTGGCGCGATAGTGCAGGATCAGAAAATCGCGAATGCGCTCGTACTCGAACGTCGCCTGTGCGTTGTAGCGATCGATCACGACTTCACTGAAATCGCGTTGCGGAAACAGACTGAGCAGGCGCGCGATGCCCGACTGGATCATGAAGATACTGGTCGACTCCAACGGTTCCAGAAAGCCACTCGCCAGACCCAGCGCGACGACATTCTTGTTCCAGCACTTTTTGCGCATTCCGGTGGTGAAGCGCAAAGGGCGCGGATCGCTTAGCGGCCGGCCGTCCAGATTTTTCAGCAGAGTCGCCGCGGCCTCGTCGTCACTGATGTGCGCGCTTGAGTAGACGTAGCCATTGCCCGTACGGTGCTGCAATGGAATGCGCCATTGCCAACCGGCATGGCGCGCCGTGGATCGGGTATACGGCGTCGGAGGTCCGACCTTTTCGCAAGGTACGGCCAGTGCGCGGTTGCATGGCAGCCAGTGGGTGAAATCGAGATAGCCGGTATGCAGCGCCTGCTCAATCAGCAGGCCACGAAAACCGGAGCAGTCGATGAACAGTTCACCTTCCACGCGCTCCCCGCTCTGCAGAACCACTGCCTCGACGAAACCGTCGTGAGCTCGCAGTACGGTCTGCGCAATCTTGCCCTCGGTGCGAAGCACACCGCGCTGCTCGGCGTAGCCGCGCAAAAACTTCGCATACAGACCAGCGTCGAAGTGATAGGCGTAGGCAATGTCAGACAGCGGCGACGTAGCAGGCGCATCAGTAGCTGAAGCCATGAACTTGCCGAGCGGTGCCGCTACCGTATTCAAGGAGTAGGCGCCGATATCGAGCGCCAGACCTTTCTGCCTCGCCTTGATCCAGAACTGGTGGAACGGCAGCAGGCTTACATCATGGCCGAGCGTGCCAAAGCCATGTACATACGAATCGCCGATCCGCCCCCAGTCATTGAACTGGATGCCAAGCTTGAAGGTGCTCTGGGTCTGCTTGATGAATTCGATCTCGTCGATTTCGAGCAGATTGTTGAACAATTTCAGATGGGGCACCGTCGCTTCGCCAACACCGACGGTCCCGATTTCTTCTGATTCCACCAGTCGAATCGAGTATCCGGTACCGAGGACTTTGGCGAATGCAGCTGCCGCCATCCAGCCAGCGGTGCCGCCGCCGACGATGACAATATTTTTTATGCGAGCGTCGGTCATAAGAAGTCGTCAACCAACAAGGATTCGCCACCATGAAGCCCCACCAGACAAAGCTCCGCACCATGCAGGCTTTGTCTGGTGAGATCCGCATACCATTGTCGATATTAGCCCTCCAGCGGGCCTAAAAACTTATGCCCATGGAGAGTTTCAAAGTACGCGGGTATCCGGTGATATCGCCGGTCGGGTTGTAGATGACAGGCGTCTTGCTGAATTGCCCGTTCGTGCCAAAGTTCTCTATGTAGTCAACGTAATTGTTCCAATTGAAAACATTGAGCAAGTCGAACCGGACATAGGCATTCAGGCCGCCGTATACCTTGAAGTTCTTGGTGGCCTGAAAATCAAGATCGCGATTTCCGTAGATCTTGCCGCCCAGCAGGAAACGCCCATTGCCTGGCGGCACGATCGACACCGAGCGGCAACCGGCGCCGGAAATACCGTTGCTGTCCTGATTGGTAGGCGTTGCGCCATAACATGCAAGGTTGAGATCGGGAATAGGAGTGGCCAACGTCAACTTGGCGCCCAGCACGAAACCCCACGGCCCATTTAAACTGCCCGTAGCCACCAGTCGGCTCTTGGGGACGCCGGCATTGGTGAACGGGTAGTTCCCGATCGACTCGTAGTCGAACGCATACTGGTCGTTGGGATCCACATTGTCGTTATTCTGTTTCGCATGGGTATAGGTGTAAGCGATCGTCGTGCCCCAACCGGACTCCTGCGTGAATGGCTTGTCCACCTCCAGCAATACCTGGGTGGACCTCGTCTCAAGGCCGTTGTTGCCGATGATCAGGCTGCCGAAGCCTGGAATACCGTTGTTCCATGGCTGACTGCCGCCCTGCCAGAACGCACCATCGGGATAACGGTTGCCCAGGGTGTAGACCAGTCCGTCGTAGCTGAGAATGCGTGCAATGGTGGCGCTGGTATTCCATTCACCGAAACTGTTGCGCATGCCGATGCTGAACTGATCGGAGTACGGCGATTTCAGGTTGTTGTTGATGACGTCGACTTCCTTGCCCGCCGTGGTGCCGGCCACCAGCGACTGCAAGGTACTGATGTCCAGAAAACTCGGATTCCACGCATAGCAAGAATTCTGACCGACCGTGCATGGCTCCAGTGGCGTGTTGAAAAGAAGCGTGGGCTGAGACAGCACCGACTTGGTCTGCTCGACCTGTAGTGACTCGTACAGGTCACGATCGTAGGAACGGCCAAGGCCACCGAAGAACACATGTTTCTCATCGCCGTTGATGTCGTAAGAGAAACCCAGGCGCGGTTGAAATTCGTTGGTCTGCGCATGGCGGTTATTGCCGGTGCTGATGTAGTCGTTGATGTTGACGCCGCCCTTGGCCAGGGTCTGCGCGTAAGTTTGCCCAGTAGGAGCATTCGGGTCCTGACTGTTGAAGGCCGCAACCACGTTGGCTGGAGTCACGAAGTTGAGATAGGACGGAGTTTTCTCGTAATCCCAACGCACGCCGAGATTCAAGGTCAGATGATCGTTAACGGCCCAATCGTCCTGGACGTAGGTACCAAACTGTTTATCCGTACTTGTGGCAACCGGACTTTCACCCGGTGCAGGCGAGCCGAACTGCACTTGGTAGGGAATGGCTTCGGTTCCGTTGAACTGGGACACGGCATAGTTGTACAACGCATTGGTGTCGCCTGAATCCAGCGCCGTCAGCTTCACCGATTTGTACTTGACGCCCATCTTGATGACGTGGTCACCGTGCCACTCGAAATCATTGAAGGTCAGGTCGTCCTGTAGCGACGGGCCTTTCTGACCCTTGTCCTGCTGGGCAAGCGGTGAATTGCCTGTCGTCAGAATCGTCGCATTCAGATCGGTCGCCTGCACATAACTGGCGCCGTCGCCGGTAAGCACCGGAGTTGGTGTGTAAAACGCATCTTCGTAGGTGGCTTGCAGGCGGTTGAACCAGGTATCCGTGCTGTGATCCCACCGAATGTCGAAGCGCTTGTCGGTATTGATGGTGTTTAGCGCGGCGGTCTCGGTGGAGACGCCGCCCACACCACTGATCGAGGTTTCGTTACGGTATTTTCCGCTGATCTCGAAACGATCCTTGTCGGTCGGCTCGAAGTCGATTTTTCCGAACCAGTCGTCTTCCTTGAACGGCAGTCCGGCAGGTCCGAGCTGCGCCTGTACGCTTGCCGGCAACTGACTCCAGTAAGACTGGTCGCCGCCAGGAACCACCGTCGTTGGTGTGTCGAATTCCTTGCCTTCATAGGCGATATAGAAGTGCGCCTTGTCCTGCACGATCGGGCCACCGAAATCGAAGCCGTAATCTTTCTCGTGCGACGGGGTCTTGCGCCCAGCAGCGTCCTCAGCGGGTGTCTCTGCGCGCATGGCGGTGTTGGTGAAGCTGCCGAACACGTCACCGTGGTACTGGTTGGTGCCGGACTTGGTTTCGGCGGTTACCGCTGCACTCGAAAGTTGGTCGTACTCTGCCTTGTAATTGGAAGTGATGACCTTGTATTCGGCGATCGCCAGCTGTGGAAACGGGTTGCCCTGACTGGCATTTTGACCCGTTATGCCACCAGACAGGACATAGTTCTTCTGGCCGACACCATCGATATACACATTGATGGCGCTGTTTGCCTGGGCGCCGGACTGCAGATTCGTCGTGCCGTTTGCACTCCTCGTGAACACCATGCCGGGCACCGTATCGGCAAACTCGAGGAAGTTGCGCGACGCCTCGGGAATGGTGTTGATGTCGTGCAGGGATACCTGTGTTCCAACTTCGGACGTCTTTACTTCCCTCAATGTCTGCCCGGAAACCGTAATCGTGTTGAGGGTGGTGGTATTGCCTTTCGTCGAAGGCGCTGGCGCGCTTAACAGATCAAGCGTGGCAGTGGAGGCTACGGTGAGCGTAACGGTTCGCGAGATACCTGCACCCGCGTCCACCTGGTAGGTGCCAGGCCGCAGTCCGACCAGGGCGTAGCTGCCATCCTTGTCGGCTGTGGTACGTCGTACGGCACCCGTTGAAATTTCCTTGGCTGTTACTACCACACCTGCCGCGGCGTGGCCACGCAGGTTCGCGTCAGCACTGGCTGCAATCGACATGACCGGAATACCGACGGCGACTGTCGCGATCGATGCCTTGATTAGACTTGTGAGTAGTTTCTTCTTGAAATATGTATGCGTGTTCATGGCTCCCCTCCCGCTAAAACAGCTGATTTATCCAACTTGGAATGCTTCCTGATACCGCCGCGATGCGCAGTCATGCATGCGCCCGCGACATTCAAATCGTTGCTTTTTCTCATGACCTAACGCCCCTCCCTCAACAAGCTTCGAGTAGAGCCAGCCTTGGCCGCAGTCCTGTGCGATGAATGCTGGGGCGCCCCTTTCGCCACCTGCAGAAAAACAAACCAGACGTTGGATCGATTAAGGCGGATGTCGCTCCCCGCCCATCGTGATTGCCGACGTCTTTGTCACTGACGGTTCACCAGATGCTGTCGATGCGCGTACCACAAGGGTGGCCGTGATGCGCTGATGTATCGGTACGAGGCTGCCGGAATCAGCGATCTGCATGCACAGCTGCTCCAGCGCCAATTTGCCCAGTTCGGCGATGCGCACGCTTACCGTCGTTAGCGGCGGAGTGACGTAACGTGCCATCGGCACATCGTCAAAGCCGGCTACGGCTATATCGTCCGGAATACGCAAGCCGGCTTCGCGAAGTGCTGCCATGCAGCCGATCGCCATCATGTCGTTGGCTGCAAATACCGCATCCGGCCGCGGACACATGGCAAGCAACTGTTGCCCGGCGGCATAGCCGGACTGTTCGCTGAAGTCACCCGGCAGGAGCACCGCGTTCTTGTCCGCAGCGTGTATGGCGAGCACTTCATGAAAAGCCTGCTCGCGTTCACGCACGTCCTGATTCTTCGCTGGCCCCTGGATGAAGGCAATCCGCTGGCAACCGCACGCCAGCAAGTGTTCCAGCATCAACCGCACGCCACTGCGGTTATCTACTGAAAGCGTCGCGTAGTCATGGTTCGTTTCCAGCGTGTTCATCAGCACGCTGGGCAAGGTCACTTGTAGATTCCTGCGCAGGAACTCCTCATCGGCATGTGGCGACATCACCAGCAAACCATCGACGCGCCCATGCATTGAACGCAACGCGATCGCTGCTTCATCGGCATCGTCATGGGAGCTGGATACCAGGATATTCAAGCCGCGTGCGCGCGCGGCCAGATCGATACCGCGGATCAACTCGGAAAAGAATTCGCCATACAGATCCGGCAGCAGGACCCCGATGGTGTTGGTACGCCGGGTAATCATGCTGCGCGCCGCGTTGTCCGGCACATAGCGCAAGCGGGTGGCAACTTCGCGCACGATCTTGACGGTTTCCGGCGTTACTCCTGCATTGCCGTTGAGCGCACGCGACACGGAAGCCACGGAAAGCTTGGCTTCGCGCGCCACATCTTTGATGGTCACGGTTCTGGACACCACAACCCCGTCCCGCTTGCAAACGCAGCCCACCGCTGCGCGCTCAAGCTCAACGTAAACGTTTTCATGAGGCCTTGTAAAGCGACCAAAACCGAATATTTTCGCTGCGTTGCGGCAAGAATCTAGGCGGCGGGACGGCGTGAGCTCGGGTAAACCATGAAACGCGAACCAGATCGGGCCTTCACTGGCGAGCCGTTCGAATATGGCAGCGCAACAATCAGCTTCAATTTTTTTTTAACGCCATCGATCCCAGGCAGCGGACCAAAGCGAGGCGCGGATCAGATAACGACCCGTAGGCTGCTTTCGAGGTAGGCGCTAGCGGGGATGATCCACCCTATGCCCGAACATCCACGGCCATAGCTCCGGCGTGGCATACGCAAGATTCCAGGAGCCATGGTTGACTCCTGGGAACTCGGTGTAGCGCGCATCGTCATTTACTGCTCGCAGTGCGGCAAAGATCTTGCGCGAACCCTCCGGCGGCACTACGTCGTCCGCCGAGCCATGAAATATCCACACCGGCAGCGGCGCGATGCGACCGGCCAGCCACGTGTAAGGGTTGGCTCCTTCCGGCACTCCCTGCAGACGCAAGGCAGGACTATCCGATGGCGGTAACAGGCCGCCACATACCACAGCCGCGGCGGCGAACATGCCCGGGTGATCGGCAGCGATTTGCCAGACACCATAGCCGCCCATGGAGAGGCCGGTCAGATAAAGCCGGTGGCGATCCCCATGGAATGCCTCGATGCTGTCCTGGAGCGCGGCAAGTGCCATTTTCTCCGGAGTTCCGTACCAGTAGGTATCCAAAGGTGCCTGCGGGATGACCACTACCGCCGGGAAATCGGCGTGCCCCGTGAGCCATGGCGGCAACCCCTGGCTCAGCGCGGCACGATTGTCGCTACCGCGTTCACCACTGCCGTGCAGGAACAGGACAACCGGCCAATTCCGCTTGCTGTCCCAACCGGACGGCAGGAATACCCGATAGGCATAACGGTGACCGTCGACGCTCACCTGCCTGGCTATGAAGTGTTGCACGTCGATATCCGCAGCGCGGCAGGAAGCACCGAAAACCATCAAGCAGACGAACCACTGCACCAGCAATCGTTTCATGGATGGCTACTCACGCATGGTTCGTCGGATTGTGGCACAGGGAAATCGTCCGATCATGAAATGATGCCGCTGCCATGGCGAACGGCCGCACGCTTGGTGCGATATGTGCATGTGCTTGAAGCCGGAGCAGTGATGACCGTGAGTTGGGCGGCTATTACCGTATGGATCGAGTGCTTTTGTTGCGCAGCGTCGCTAAAATCATCTCGCGCCGCCCTGCGTAAAACGTGATGGGGGTCAGCTGTTTCGGCCGTATCTTCACGTATTTCCGAAAAGATCTGGCTAAGATGGCGTGGATATATGTGGTGCGAGCCATTGTGGCGCATCGGTAAACATAATCGTAGGGAAGAGACCCCATGAGGCTGGATGGGGCGCAGTATTTCAAGCTATGGGGTAGCTCGGATATGCGGCGTATACAAGGAAATGTTTGGTTCACCCACGCAGCGGTGGTGGTCGCCTATGCGGTTGCCTATGTTTTGCTGCGTCCGCTGTCGGATGCGCACCTTCCGCTCATCGCAGGGCTTCGCCTGAGCTGTCTTCTGCTGGTGCCTTATCGATTTTGGCCGGCCCTGATTATTGGCGAACTGCTTCCCCTGGCTTATTTCAATATTCTCTGGACGGCGCAGTTCGGCGTTCCGTTTGTCCTGGTCGAAACCATTCCGCCCGTCGCTCTTGCCATGCCGGTGGTCTGGTGGTGTAGAAGTCGCCTGGCTTTGTTCCCCAGCAAACGGCTTATCAACGTCAAGACGTTGCTTATTTGCGGACTGCTGGTGTCGTTGATTTGGGCGCTCGCCAATTTTGCGACGATGGCGGCACTTCGACCGTCCGCAGGCCATCCACCTCTACACCTCAATCTGCTGATGCTCATTGGTCTGTTCATCGGTAAGTACATTTCGATACTTGCCGTCGTGCCATGGGTGTTGATAGCGAAAACGGAATACAGCGCCGGCCTCCTTCGCTCACGGCTTCAGCGCTTTGCCAAGAGTCGTTTGTTGATAGAGACGGTTGGACTCATTCTTCCCGTCCTTCTTGTTTTGTCCTGGCTGAGCCTGCATGGCAACGAGGACGCCAAGCAACTCACCAGAATGGTGATGTTTTTACCGGTCCTATGGCTAACCATCAAGCATGGTTGGCGCGCAGCTGTGCTCAGTGGAACGTTGGCAATCATTTGCATTTGCGCCGTGATCGCATCGCGGCCTGAGCCTGATCTGCTGCAAGCACAGGCCTTCATTGCTTTTGCGGTGACTTGTCTGTTTGCCATCGGAGCACGAATTACTGCCCAGAACCTGCAAGAACTGCGTGGGCGCCTCGATGCAAAAAGTGCCATGGAACTGGCCCAGCGGAGCCTGTACCAGGGTGAGCTTCGTCTGCGTAGAACGGCAACGGCATTGGAAGAGCTAAGGAATGCATCGCAGATATCGCAAGCACGTTTGCTACATCGCTTTCAGCACCTGTTGCAGGCTTCCGAGAGTCAGAATTTTCATAGGCAAGCCGCATCGGCGGACAATCAGGTGCACCGCCTTGCAGATAGCATGCATCCTGTCGCCTGGCGTGACAGGGGCTTGTCAGCAGCCCTCCATGAGACGATTGCGCGTACCCTTGATGAAGCGGGAATGGCTTACGATTGTACGATCAAGGGCCGCGGCCTGAACCAACTGGCTCCCAGTCTTCAGGCGGCCCTGTATCGTTTGGCCTGCGAAACGGTTGTTTATATTTGCGGAGAAGAGACCTGCCTCAGCATCGCCCTATCATTGCGCGTCGGCGAGACTCATGGCGAACGTTGGGCGGTTCTTCGCCTGGAAGGTGCCCTTCAAGGGCTGCAAATGTCCGATAACTCCTATAGAGAGTTGGAGTGCCAGTACCTGGCCACCCGATTTGGAGCTATTGGGCTGGATTTGTCATCCATGCGCGATCATGTTCGCCTCTACGACGGCGAGCTTCACGTCAAAACTCCCCCGGATAAACTCCGAATCACCTTCCTGCTGCAGGACATAAGAAAAAAAGAGCGGGAGCATTCGGTTGCACCCGCTCAAACCCGGCTATGGGTAAATTAGGCGGTTGGTCTCACTGGGTGAGCACACTACCGCCGACGCAGTTGTAGGGGTCTGTACAACCGGCCATCGACGCATTAATGAGCAAGGTTCCGTTGGATTGTGGCGTCGCAGTCACTTGCACCACGTTGTCGGAGTAGACCTTTTCCGTTGAAGCATTGGCCGTTACCGCCGGCGTGGCGGATGGCTGAGATGTTGCGGCTGCTTGTGCATCTGCGCCAATGGGCACCACAAACACGACCTGGTTCGCTGTTGCAAAGACAGCTCTCACCTTGCCGCTGGAGTCATTGACCTGGACGTAACGAATCCCATCCCGGGCGAAGAGATACACGTGATAGTGCGGACTGGCGCTGACGTCGGTGGTATTCGGCCAAGACTGGCCCAGCCCAGTGGAGGGCAGCTTGGCGGCTAGCGCGGGTGTCGAAAGAACCAGGCCGAGCAGCGCAGCCAAAACGGTCTTGCGTGATACGTTCGATTTGAAAAACATAATGTCCATCCATTCATAGCGGCACACATATGCCGATAGAACGGTAGCACTAAGGCTATGGACATCCTGCGCCCCCTCCTTTCAGCCTGGAAAGCTAGCTCCGCAAGACATTTAACTATGTTTGGAAAAAGTGATGCGCATGTATAGAAAGCTCGATGTGCAGCCCCACGGCGGCAGAATGACTGAGGGCACATCCGGGTAGTTTGATCGATTTAAAAACAATGTTTTTGCCATCCGCCATTCTTCCCGGATATTCGCCGAACAGGCATAAAGAAGTAGCGCTTGGGCATAACGATACCGATTGTTATGCCGAATTGAGCTGACTGATCACGGCAAGACTTCCGCCAAGCCTTTCAGTGCTTTCTCGCGTTCCGATGCTTCCCAATGCATTCCCTTTGTCGCCATTGCTTATGCTGCTTGCCAAAGCCTCCGGCGGCGTCCGTATCGATATAGGGAACATCGCATGGCCTGAATTATCAGTAGACGGCCGAAACCCCGCAACATACGCAATGGCACATAAGATAGTTCGCGGATTCGCGGACCGCACAACTCGCCGCTTCTGTCATATCCGTGGACTACACTGACGGCCTCCAGATCGCAGGGTTGGTCAATGTGGACTCGATAGGTTTAGCGGTGAGGTCCGGAGAAGTTGCTGCACTGCGCCTCTTCGATATCGCCTATACCATTGACCTTATGCAGGCCGAGTCCCTTTGGGCGATGCGTGAAGGTGGCAAGGTCAGCCGGGCCCAACTGACCAGCACGCCACGCAAGGCGCTCAACTTCGGCGTAGCACCTTTGCAGTTGTCGCTGGGATCGACCCTTCTAACGTTGGGCCATCGCGAAGTGGTCGCCGAACTATCGGTGCGCCTGTACGACTTCGGCGTGGCTGCACTGGCCGCACGGGTGACTGTTGCTGACCTGACGTGGGATACATTCGTCGCCGATTTCGATGCGCTGGATCGCGCGGTGGGACCGAGGTCCCTGACGTTCTGGACGGACCTGCTTGCTCGTGTTCGCGAAGTCATCCTGCCTGCGCTCGATCGGCCCGCGCTGGATACCTCTCTGGATGAGGACTATCTCATCGGAACCGTGCACGCCTTCAGCGAGCCGCTGGATGCCGCGGAGCTGCGCAATCGCGTTGACCTCGCGGCGCTTCTTTCCGGCGAGAAGCGCGCGCTGTCCCCCGCAGCGAACCGGGAGCTCCTCGCGCGCAGTTTCTCCTACTACGCGGATGATATGGTCATCCTCACCTGGGATAGGGCCTTTATTTATGAGCCGCGGCGCGACACCGACGTGGCCGATGTCATCGAAGTGGCCAACGCGCAGCTGGTCGAGTTTCGGTACTACGACACTCTGCTCGACGATGAACTACCGCGCATGTACGACCGCGTGGAAAACGCGCACGGTGCCTTGTCACTCTTTGCGTCACGTCGATTCGCGAACCTGGCGCGACGCTTGTACACGGTGGTGGCCGAAGTCACCGAGCTTACCGAACGAGTGGACAACGCCCTGCAGGTGACCGAAGACGTTTATCTGGCGCGGGTATACAGCACGGCACTCGGACTGTTCCGTGTTCCGGCATTGGGTGAATCGGTCGATCGGAAACTGGCAATCATCCGCGATACCTATGCCGCTCTGTATGAAGAGGCATCGAGCCGTCGCGCCGAACTGCTCGAGGTTTCGGTGGTCCTGCTGATCATGCTGGAGATCGTACTGATGGTGTTTAGAAGGTAGGCCGCGTCACTGTCCACCTACGAGCGCATTTCACGACGAATTTCAGCGCGAAGTTTCCTTGCCGTCGCGGGATCGACTATTTCCTTCAGGCTCGCCGATAAAACCTGCAAGTCCTGTTGACGGCCAAGGCTGTCAGCCAGCTTGCCCAACGAATGCGTCGCTGATTTCTGATGCTTTGTGTGAGCAAAGCTTCCTTCGCTCTCAAGTTCCTTGATGGTCTCGTACTGGAGACGAAGACGGCGCACGCGACGACGCCACCGATGAAGGTTTGCCGATGTGGAAGTGGATTCGAACGACGCTTTAGCGCGACCTGCTTGCCGTGTGCTTCGATCGATCGCGTCCTGCACATCGCGTTTCGTCACGTCTTGCCAGGGAAGTTCCGCAATCTTTGCAGCCACCTTTTCCAGGCGGTCCTGCCGCTTTTGAAAGCCAGCATCCTTCTTGAGCGCTGCAGCCAGCAGGCGATCACGACGGACCTCCAGCAGGCGGGAGATGTCTGCCCACATCTGCGTTTGGTCCATTTTACCCAACTGCTTTGCAGCCGCCACGATGACGTGGGCATCGCGCAGGCGCGACAAACCTTTGGCTAGACGTTTCAGCTCGTTGTCGATAGGAGTCAGATGGGCCCCCAGCGTCTGCCCCACCAGGGCGAGGCCACTTCGGATTCGTCGAATAGCTTTACGTGCCTCATGCACCGCACGATGGCGATCCTGCGCTTGATTCAGCGCGTCCATCGCGACGTGCGTCTGCGCCGCCATGCGCGCCGCCAGTGCCAGTCCCAAAGCAGAGGCTGTCCTGTTCGTCATCCGTTTCGCTTGGCAAAAGGGGTACTCAGTCTAGCCTGATACGTTCCTTACAGGCCAATGCCACCGAGGCTCCGCTATTCCAGGCTCGCAAGATCATTTTGCAGCAGTTTGCGATCCTCTTTTTCAGAAACCAACGCCGCTTGTTCCTTCGCTAGCGCCAGCTGTTTCGCCACCTCGCCGGGATCGCCAGCGACTTTTGCAGCTCTGGCCATAGCCTCATGCGCATAGCCGAGCAGGAACGGATGTTGCCCAAGGCTGTACTCGCGACAGACTTCTGCGTAATTCCTTGCGTCTTCCGCGTTGCCGAGCATCGCCTGAATTCGAGATGCCTGCCAATAACCGACAGACAGCCGCTTAGGCTCGCAGTCGGGGCGATTTAGCCAATGATAAATTGACGCCTGGTTGAGGGCGACCATCAAGCGGTCCTCCTCTGGGGAGCGCTCGGATTTCTCGATGAAGTCCCAGGCCGCGTTGAAACAATGCGCTGCAAAATATCTATGCGCAGCCGCCATATCGAAAGCTGGGTTTGGGGTCATGCCTTCCTCCGACTACAGAAGTGATCTTTTCTGCACCTACCGCTCACATCTCCATGCTCAGAGCAGTCTTTGCCAGGCAGGAACGTGCTGTTCGCGAAGAGGTACACCGGTTTCTCATTAGCGCACCACCGCGTGAGTAAACCCTTTCCCTACGTTTGGGCCTACGGCGACACGGTATTGCCTATACTGGCAACTCAATAGTTGTCACCGAAGTCGCTCATGCGTTCACTGCCGCCGCTCAACCCTCTCCTGGCCTTCGAAGCTGCCTCGCGCCATCTGAACTTTACCAAGGCAGCGCGCGAACTGAATGTCACGCAAGGTGCCATCAGTCATCAGATCGCAGTGCTTGAAGACTATTTCAGCGCACGACTGTTCGAGCGCAAAAGCAATCAGCTGGAACTCACACCGAGCGCGGCCATGTACGCCGATGCGCTGCATACAGCGTTCGAGGACATGCGTCGTGCAACGTCCAGTTTCTGTGCCGCCACATCCCTGCGCACGATGCTGACGATCAAGGGTTATCCCCTGCTTTTGAGCCGTTGGCTAACCCCGCGCCTGCCAGCGTTCAGCCGACAGTTTCCAGACGTCGATGTGCGACTGGTGTCGGTATCCGGTGCCAGTCTCGTTGATTTCGAAAACCAGGATATCGATGTCGGCATTCTTTACGGTCGCGGACGCTGGAAAGGACTGACAAGTCACCTCCTCTTCGAAGATGAACTTGTCCCGGTCTGCACAAGGGCGCTTGCGGACAAGCTCAGCTTGCGCACGCCGCAGGATCTGGCCGGCCAGATGCTGCTGCAAACCCATGCACGCGCCAACGATTGGCCGGATTGGTTCAGTTGCGCAGGCGTGACCGATCCCAACGCGCTGCAGCAAGTTACCTCATTCGAGGACCTTGGCCTGGTCCTTCGCTTTGCGCTCGAGGGTAGCGGCATTGCCATCCTGCAAAAAGCCTATCTGCAGGACGATATCAGCGAAGGTCGCCTGGTGATTCCCTGTGGCCCCGTGCTACGCCGCGATCTGGGCTATTACCTCGTCAGTCCCGTCAGCAGCAGGAAGGAACCGAAAGTCAAAGCGTTCACCGATTGGGTGTCCAGTACCTGATCAGCCTCGCGGCCGGTTGATCGTCAATCCTTGGCGGCCCTGCTGATCAGCCGTTGCGCCTGCTTGAGATGCGGCGCATCGATCATCTCGCCGTTGAAGGAAAGTACGCCTGCCCCTGGGTTTTCAGCGAAGATCGCCACAATGGCCCGGGCGCGCGCCAATTCGTTTTCGGGCGGTACGAACGCAGCATTGATCGTCTCGATTTGCGATGGATGGATCGCCAACATGCCGGAGAAACCATCGCGCGCGGCACGCACAGCGAAATTCGCCAGGCCTTGCAGATCCTTGAAGTCCGGATACACCGTTTCGATGGCCAAGACACCCGCAGCGTGAGCACCGAACAAAGTGAGCGAACGCGCCAACGCGTAGGGCGCCGTCAGTTGCCCGTCCGGTTCGCGTGCAGTGGCAGCGCCGATGCTCGCTGACAAATCTTCCGCGCCCCAGCTAAGTGCAAACAATCGCTGTGCGACGTCGCGATACGACCCGATCTCGAAGATCGCTGCCGGAGTTTCCGTGGCAATCGGCATGATCGGCAAGTGCTGCATGCCGAGTTCGCTTAGCAGCAAGCTCAGTTCTTCGATTGAATGTCGACCACAAGCCTTCGGGAGCACCAAGCCATCGGGCGGATGATCGACGAGCGCTTCGAGATCCGCCTTCGTCATGCTGCCGCTGGTTAACGGATTGATGCGCACGAACGTCGGCTTGACGCGTTCGTCGCCGGAGAGAAACGAATGCAGCGCCGTACGCGCATCCGCTTTGCGATCGACCGCGACCGAATCTTCCAGATCGAGAATGACTCCATCGGCCCGGGACAGTTGGGCCTTACGCATGCGTTCGGGCCGATCGCATGGAACGAACAGTAGCGAGCGCAGCTTCATGTGGGACTCTTCAGCAGCAACGCGGTACGAAGACATTCGCACACCGACTCATCGCGTTGATTGAACAGCCGATGCGCGAATACCACGATCCCCGCATTGGGCCGCGACCGACTCTCGCGTACCTCGACGATGTCGGTCTCCGCTCGCAAGGTATCGCCGAGAAACACGGGACGCGGCGTCTTGATCCGGTCGTAACCTAGATTGGCGAGCATCGTGCGCAGGGTGGTATCGCCAACAGTAAGTCCGACCATCAGGCTGAAAGTAAACGTGCTATTGACAACGATGCGGCCAAATTCGCTCGCTCGCGCGAATTCGGCATCCAGGTGCAGCGGCTGTGGGTTATGCGTGAGCGCCGAAAAAAGCAGGTTGTCGGTCTCCGTCACCGTACGCCGAATATCGTGAACGATATGGTCGCCGACCTTGAACTGTTCGAAATAACGTCCACTCATACTGCTCTCTATGGCGAAGCCGCTGCTGGTTTTTGTTAGCCGAGATGCTTTTGAAAGAAGTCGAGTGTCCGCGATTGCGCCAATTCGTACGATGCCGGGTCAAATGTCGGGCGCTCCTCGCAACCAAAACCATGATGCGCACCATCGTAGACAAAAATCTCAACGCCGGGTTGCGCGATCCGAATGGCCTCGACATCGGCCATCGAGATCGAATGGTCGATCTCACCGAAATGCATCTGCACCGGAATGCGCGGCTGCTCGTCCTTGTCCGCAGCGATGCCGCCACCGTACCACGCTACACAGGCGTCAAACTTATCACTACGTGTTGCGCCCCACCAGGCCACCCGACCGCCCCAGCAGTAACCAATGATGCCCACCTTGCGTGTACCGAATAGTTCACGGGTTGCCTCGATGTCGGCCACGGGCCCACCTTCGGGCAAGCGCGCGCGCAAGGCGAAACCGTGCTGCATATCCTCGTTGCTGTAGCCAAGCTCAAGGTTGCGTTCGACGCGATCCAGCAGCGCCGGTGCGATGACACTGTAGCCGGCCGCGGCGAATTGGGCGCAGGCGTAACGAATATGTCCGTTGACTCCAAAAATTTCCTGCGCGAGCACGAGGCAATGCGCCGAGTCTTCCGGGCCGTCGCGCCACGCGGAAAATTCATGGCCGTCTGCTGCTTGGATGGTGATCCAGTGTGCCAAATCAATCTCCTGTGCTGGCTGCTCAATGACAAAGGAAACATCGTTCCTTGGATCGGTATGCGAAAGGGGCAATCGTACGACGAGACGTCGTGTATAAACGCGCCGGTCTTTCAGTAAGAGCACGATCGTAAGCAATCGACCACCTACGAACCACGGACAAATATCCATCGTTTCATGAGCAAAAGTCATGCATCGCCGGAAGTAGCCGTATTCGAAAAACTCACCTCACGCTGTGTTCCATCAGCAAACGGTCCATCGCTTCTCGAGCGACGGACCGCTTCATTCCGCCTTTAAAATCTAATGGCAAGCTCCCCGCCAATGGCGGTCGCATTGGGATAGTGCGCTTTGCTGAACACGCCGGGGTCCATCAGATACTGGATATCCGGTGTGATGAACAGCCACGGTGTGAGCTGGAAGCGGTAGGACAGATCGATGTACTTCTCTGCGATGTAGTATCTGAAGTCGGGTTCCCTCAGACGCTCGGCCTCCACCACGCGAGTGTTCAAGTTGGAACGAGCCCAGCCCAGGCTGAGGATATCGTCCGGTCGGCTGGCAAAGGGGCCGAGGAACACGAAGCCTGCCGAATCGTAGCTCTCGATCTGCTCGTTGGCTTTGCCGGCCTCGGTCAGATTGGCGAACAGCACGAGACCGCGACTGGCATCTGGGCCGACGTTGAAAACCATTTGATCGACCGATAGCCAGCCATTGGTGCGGCCCTTGCGCTGAATGGCGGGATCCACCACATCAGGCGCCTCGCTGGTGTCGTAGTAGCCGCCAATCTTGTAATGGCCGACCAGTCCCTGCGAGCCGAGCTTGGCGTTCCAACCCAGCTCCGTCAGATAGATTTTGCCGGTCGATCCATTAGTGCCGAGATCGAAACCCGGCGCATTGTTGGCATAGTCCGAGGGAATGACCTCGAAGGCGCCGACCTTGAGGTAGACGTCCGGCAGGATGAAGCCGGTAACCCGTGCACCCATCTGCGCGCCTGGGGGGTTCTGGATGCCACTGGAGTCTGCGGCCAACGAGTTTGGATGGCCGCAGAAGCCCTGGTTGAGCAGGCTGCACAGGATCGGGCTGTAATCGAATTCAGCTGCAGCCGGAAAATACCCGATCTGGTAGCTGAGCCGACCCTGTAGCAGACTTTGTCGAAAGCTCAGGTTGGCGAGGCGGAAGTTTTCACCTTCGCCGTAGTTGCTGTCGATAATGACCTTCGTGCCGGCCAGGTTGGACGCGTTGGAGCCGAAGCGGTCTGACACAGCCAGGGTGAAGTCGGCCCCGGGAATGTTCATCAGCTTTTCCAGATTGAGCGTGGTGCCCACGACCACCTGGTAGGTCGTTGCGGTGCCTCGCTTCTTGCCACCATGAGTGATCGACGATGTCTGCGATTGAAAATTGCCGAAAAAGTCGAAGCCATCATTCGACAACTTGGTGCGCTCGCCTCCCCAATCACCGAAGAAACCGGACTGACTCATCCAGTCGGAGGGATTCTCCACGGGGGACGTCGCCGCGTTTGGTGTCTGCGTCGGTGGTTCTGCCCAGGCGCGGCTTGCTTGCCCCAAGCTCACTATTGCCATCATGCATGCCGCCGTTGCGCTGCATCGCATGCTTGCCCTACTTTTTCCAGCCTTGTTGGTTTCCATGGTCTGGTCTCCTCCCCCCACGTTATGAATCGGCTACGGATTTTTCCTTTGATCGCCGTTCTTCCGAGCCATCCAAAAATCGCGGGCAAAACCTTCCCGCCAGCGACGCCGGTCTTCGCCGGCACACTGTTCGCATCCCATCTGGATAGCCTTGACGGCTTGTTAGCTCCTCTTCCCGATCTGTGTGACGCCAGGCCGACGAAACACCGATCGCACTTCAACCTCTCAGCATCGAATCAGCCTGGTACCCGCCTCACCAGCCTCCAGGGCTCGGCATCGGCGTGTTGTTGGCGAGCGCCTGACGCGCCTTGCGTTCGTAGTAATCCCAGAGCAGCCGCAGTAGCCGTGGATTGAACGTGCCACGTGCGCAGTCCGCGGCCTCCTCGGGCCGCAGCGGCAGTGCACCACCGAGGATTTCGGCCTCCACTTGCTTGCGCGCGTTCTCCTCGAGAAAGGTGCTGCGGAAGAACGCGATCTCGGCCGACTCGCCCACCACCACGCTGCCATGTCCGCGCTGCTGCACGGCGACGTGGTTGCCGAGCGCCGCCGACAGTGCGGCCGCCTGCTTGTCGTTGACGACGAGCCGGGGATCGTCCCAGGTCGGCACGCCGGTGTGCAGGAAAGCACCGTGCAGAAACACCGGCACGATGTCTCGCCCAGCGATGCCGAGCAGCGTCGAATGCTGTGCGTGCAGATGGGTGACGCTCATGATTTCGGGGCGGTCGCGATGGATCTGCGTGTGGATGCGCCATTCCAACGGAACCTCGCCGCCGGGATGCTCCAGGATCTCGCCATTGAGATGGAATACGAAGACGTCCTCGGGCTTGACTGCGCCTTTCTCCGACCCGGCACCGGGGCTCAGCAGCACGCGGTCGGTGCCGGGAACGCGGATGGAAACGTGACCGAACATGCCGATCGAACCCTGCAGGCTCAGCATCATGCACATGACCGCAACCTTGCTGCGCAGATCGCTTTCGGTCTCGAGGTGATCGGTGGCGGCGTTCACTTCTTGCATGGATCAATTCCTCGATGTGATAGAGGTGGTGCGATTCTTGGCAAATGGGTCATTCGTTGCAGCGGCCGTCTCCCCCAGACGAAACCCGCGGAAACGACGGAAGCACAGATACAACAACAGCAATGCCCCGACCGATCCGACAACAAGCGGCACCAGTGGCGCCAAAAACAAACGCGGCAATGAAGTGTGTCGCGCAATGAGCCAGCCGCCTGCCAGCGGTCCGGCGGTGGACACCGCCCGACCAATCGCGCTCGCCCAGCCCGCTCCCTTGGAACGAATGCTGGTGGGGTAGATCATGCCGGTCACCGCATTCATGCCGAGCTGGCTGCCCAGAACACACGCGCCGGTGAGGAACACCACGCCCATCAAGGCAACGTGCGACAGACCCGGCGTGCCGATCGATGCGATCACTGGGCAACTCATGATGAAGAACGCGGCGATGGCGACGATGCCCCAGCGATCAATCATCTGGCTGATCACGAGGCCACCGACGATGCCGCCAACGTAGTAACACGCCTGTGTCACGGCAGTCTGGTCGCTCGACAGCCCACTGGCGCGAAACAGCGTCGGCATCCAGCTGTTGACGAAGAAGTTCACGACCAGGGCAGCAGAAAACAATAGCCACACCAACAACGTGATCCACGCCAACCCATTGGAAAACAACAGTGCTGGCGAGAACGTGTCGGTGCCTTTTCCAGCGGTACTGATCAGCAGGCGAGTCTTGTCGGTAATCCAGAGATCCGGGCGCAACTGCGTCGCCAACCGATTGGCTTCGACGCTATGGCCTTTCTTGTTGACCAGAAACTTGATGGACTCCGGCAACATCACGTACAGCACTACGGCCAGCACCAGGGGCGCGATACCGCCGACGATGAAGAATGCGTGCCAACCAAACCGCGCTTGCAATGTAGTAGCCACCACCGATGGCAGGATGCCCCCCACCGCAAGGCCCATGAACATCATGATGATCAAGGTGGCACGTAGCCGTTTTGGCGCAAATTCCGCATTCAACGCCACCGTGTTCGGCAACAGCCCACCCAGACCGACGCCCGAGATGAAACGCAGAATCAGCATGGTGTGCAGATCGGGAGCCGCCACGATCAACAGGCTGAACAAGCCGTAGATGATGGTCGACAGCAGGATCGCTGTGCGCCGTCCAAACCGGTCGCCAACATAGCCGAGTAGCGGACCACCCAACGCCATGCCGACAATGCCGGCGCTGAATACCGGGCCCAGTGATGCCGGTGCGAAGTGCCACGAGTGGATCAACTCGGGCGCCGCATAAGACATCGCGGCCAGGTCGAATCCATCCGCACATTGCACCAGCAAAGAAAGCGCCACGACGCGCCGAACCAGCCGACCGATTTTCTGGCCGTCGACGAGCTGGTCGATCTCGATGGATTCCAGTGGCGCGGCAGGCGCCTGGAAATCGTCCGATCGGTCAATGATGTGTTTGGCTGTATTCATCACTTGACTACTTTCCACTCCGCATGAACTTCCAGACGTTCTCTTCGAGAATCGCGTGCGTTACATCGTCGGAAAGCTCTGCGGCTTCCACGCCAGCGACAGGATCTTCGTCGCCAAGCAGGAACGGATAATCGCTGCCCATCAACACGCGCTCGGGACCGTGCTTGTCCACTACCAGGCGCAGGCTGGCAGCATCGAATGTCATCGCATCCACATAAATCATGCGGGCGTAATCACTGGGCGGACGGTTGATCTTCTCGCGCATCTCACCACGCACGGCAAAGCCCTTGTCGACGCGACCGAGCACATGGGAAAACGCGCCGCCGCCATGCGCGAAGCAGATCTTCAGGTCGGGCAACCGATCCATCACACCACCCACGATGAAGCGGGTCATCGCCAGCCCGGTTTCCAGTGGATTGCCCACGATGTTTGGCAGGTAGTACTGGTTCAGGCGATCGCCGCCGATCAGCGGCTGCATCGGATGCACGAAGACCGACATGCCGATGTCTCGGCAGGCCTCGAAGAACGGAAAAAGCAGCGGGTCATCAAGGTCACGGTTCGCAGGACACGTGCCAATCTGCACCGCGTCCATCTTCAGCGTGTTCTTTATATACGGCAGCTCGGCGATAGCCAGGGTGGGATCCTGCAACGGCACGGTGCCCATGCCGCAGAAGCGCGTCGGATGGGCAGCCACTACGTCGGCGATATAGCGATTCAGACATCGTGCGACGGCCTGCCCGCCCTCAGGCGGTGCCCAGTAGCAGCTGAACATAGGTATCGGCGAAAGCACCTGCATGTCGATGCCCAGACGATCCATGTCAAGCAAGCGTCGTTCGGGCGACCAGAAACGATCGTCCAGTTTCATGACGGCATTTTCGCCCATCATCAACGTCGCCGAGATGGCGTCTTGGGGGATCAGACGCGGCCAACGATTCGGTCCGAACTCGGACGCCCAATCGGGTATCTGGGATGGCGGAGGAATGATATGGGTATGAAAGTCAACGCGCATAACGACAACCTTTTCTGCGAAATGGACGATCAGCGTTGTGCATGCTGATTCAGGTAAATGAGTGACCGTCGTCGTGCCAGGGCGGCGGATTTCGGTTCATAGAATTTCCGATCGTTGCAACTGAAGCCATGTTCGGTGCCGGGATAGACGTAGATTTCGATCTCGGGATGGGCGGCGCGAATGATCTCGACGTCAGCCAACGGGATGTATTCGTCGTGCTCAGCAAAATGCAGAAGTACCGGAGTGTGTGGCGTCTCGTTGACGTGTCCTGCAATCTGCGCACCGTAATAGCCCACTGCGCACACCACTCCACTCAACCGTGCTGCGGCCAGGTAAGCCAACGAACCACCCCAGCAATAACCGAGCGCCGCGACCGGGCCAAAGGGCGTCACCGCGTCGATCGCCGCCTGCACGTCCAGCATGATTTCATTGAGGTTGAGCTGCGCTCGCAACTCGCGGCCCTTCTGCATGCCGTCCGGGTCATAGCCCAGTTCGACGCCACGCTCCACACGATCAAAGATGGCCGGGGCGATGGTGTAGAAGCCGTCGCCCGCATACTGCTCAGCCATCGCACGGATATGTGCGTTCACGCCGAAGAATTCCTGCAGCATGACCAGCGCACCGATCGTCGCGGCCTTCGGCTCGGCAACGTACGCCGACAGGCGATGCCCATCTCTTGCCGTGATGTCGATAGTCTTGCTCACGCCTACATCTCCTCGCCGTTCCGTTCAATGCGCTTCATGAAAATGACAAGCCGGAGATGCCGGCTTTTTCGTCGAAACTTCCCGTCACGCGTTTTCCGATAAGGTCGCGCAGTGTCTCGGAAGTTCCGCCGCCCAAGGTGCCATAGCGCGCGCCGCGATAGAGCCGCGAAACCAGGCTATCGTCAGTGAAGCCGTAGCCGCCATGGATCTGCAACGCTTCGCTGGTGACTTCGAGCGACATCTCGTTGCAACGGATCTTTGCCGTAGCCGCCATCAACGGATCGGGAAAGGGATCACCGGAAAGACATGCCCGATAGAGCAGTCCGCGCGCGGCCTCGATCGCGATATACATGTCGGCCAGTTTCCAGCGCATACCCTGGAAGTCGCCGATGTATTGACCGAACGCCCGGCGCTTGCCCGCATACGACACTGCCTCGTCGAACGCACCTTCGGCCAGGCCAAGCGAGATGCTTGGATTCAGGCAACGCTGCGTGTTGAACGCGGAAAGCAGCGATTTCAAACCGGACTGGCGCACGATCAGATGATCGAGCGGGACGACGCAATCGGTCAGCGTGACCTCATGCAGGTTCTCGCCACCCAAGGTGTGCACCTTGGAAGTCATGGCCAGACCGGGTGTGTCTTTCTCGATCAGCGCGCAGCCAATACCATCCAGACCAGGACGTCCGTCGATACGGGTGAAGACAACGAACAACCCAGCTTCTTCAGCGCGGCTGATCAGCGATTTTGTTCCGTTCAATACCACTTCGTTGCCGCGAATTTCCGCGTTGGTGGTGTAGCTGGCCATGTCAGTGCCAGCGTGCGGCTCAGTCAGACAGATGGAAAGCACGCAATCACACGTGCAGACCTCCGGCAGGTACTTCTGCTTGATGTGCTCCGGTGCAAATGCCGAGATTACGCGAGTCTGCGTGCCTACTTCACCGAGCACAGCCATCGCGGTGATGTAGCAGCCCTTGGCAATTTCCTCCAAAACCAGTGCAGTGTCGAACACGCTCAGTTCGGAGCCTCCGTATTGTTTGGCCACGGCCATGCCGAGCACGCCGATGTCGGCCAGCTTTCGCATGTTCTCCCACGGAAAGGAGCCGTCGAGAAGGTCTTTGCCGCGGCCTTTGAATTCGCCCTGTACAAGCTCGCGTACCAGACCAATCCGGTCGCGCTGCTCCTTGCTGAGCGTGATGCCATGCGGCGGCGCCATCCGACGCTGAATCGTGATATTAGACATCGCTGCTTACCACTCCATGCACGAGGCTTTCGATACTGGTGAAGACGCGGGCACCTGCAGCCTGCAATGCTGTCGTCTTCGAAAAGATGGTTCCGCGGCCGCCCTGCACCAAGGCTCCGGCATGCCCCATGGTGACGCCCTCCGGTGCCGAGGCGCCCGCCAGCAGCACGAATACGGGCTTGGAAAAAGACAGTCGCACCGTCTCCGCAGCCAGCTCTTCTTCTTCGCTGCCGCCGATTTCGCCGAGCACCAACACAGCACGGGTGTTCTGGTCATTCTGGAAGTACGGCAACAGCTCGGCGAAGCGCAGACCCTTCACCGGATCGCCACCCACGCCGATCCATATCGACTGACCGATACCACGGCGACTGAGGCGGAAGCAGACTTCGTACGAAAGCGTGCCGCTCTTGGACATCACGCCCAGCGGTCCCGGCGACAGCGACACATCGGGAATGAAGCCGAGCTTCATCCGGTTCGGGATAGCCAGCCCTGGCGTGGATGGGCCAACCCACGTCGCGCCATGCTCCCTGACCCGACCATAGGCAAGGATGGCATCGCGAACTGGCATGCCCTCGGACGGCGAGACGATGAACTTGATGCCGGCATCGAGCGCTTCGGTGACCGCGGCGAGCACGTCCATCGGAGGCACCAGCGTGATGGCGACCTGCGCATCGGTGGCAGCCACCGCATCCTGGCAGTTGTCGAACAACGGGATGCCTGAGTCATCGCGGCGGACGCTGACGCCGGCGATGCCGCCGACAATGTTGGTGCCGTAGTGCTTCATCAGTTCGGCATGACGGCGGCCCATCCTTCCCGTGGCACCCTGCACGATTACCTTGGCCTGGGCATCGAGTTGAAACGTGCTCATGCCGACACTCCCGCTTGCTCGATCGCCAACTTCAAGGCTTGATCCAGATCCACTTCAACCGTGATTGGTCGACCCGATTGTTCGATCAGCGTTTTCGCTGCCGCGAAGTTGTTGCCGATCAGACGCGCCACAATCGGTACCCGAATCTCTGGAACCGCATCGAGCGCCTGCAGGAGCAGTTGTGCAAATTCACCCAGGTCGGTGATGCCGGCGAAGATGTTGACCAGCACGACCGAAATATTCGGGCCACGCGTAAATTGTTTGAGTACTTCGATCAGCCGTGTGGGACTTCCCCGCAGCAAGCCTGTTCGCACATCGCAAAAATTGAATGGACGACGGCCTGCCTGCAACATTTCGTCGATGAGCATCATGCTCAGGCCGGCGCCTGTCGTGAGCAGCCCAATCTGGCCATTTCGGTCGATCTCTACGTAGTCGAAATCGTGGTCGAGTTTGAAATTGGCTTCGCGATAAACTTTCGGGCGGCTACGTACGATGCGCTCCAGTTCCGGTTGACGTGAGAACGCGTTTTCGTCGAGTGACAGCTTCATGTCGCCGGCGATCCACGTTCCGTCGGCAAGCACGAAGAGTGGATTGACTTCGAGCAAGGTTGCATCAAACGCGATGAATGCGGCTGCCAGCGCAACGATCGCCGCAGCAATCGGCTGATGCAGTTCGGCGGGAAGCTTGGGCAGCAATGCCGATGCGGCAGCGACAAGCGATGCCTCATCCGGAGCCGCGACCGCCGTCAGCATGGCGCCTTGCTGTTGTGCGTGCTCTTCGACATCCACTCCGCCCTGCGCCGAAAAAAGCACGCGGACGCCACGCTGCGCCGGGTCGATCACGAAACTGAGATACACCTCATGGGTGAACGCTATTTTCTGTTCAATCCGGAAACCGGCGACAGCCTGACCCTTGATGCTTGCGTTGGCGTGGGTGCGGATGAAATCGGCCACTTCATGGACGGACTCAGCGAACCCTACGCCGCCAGCCTTGCCACGACCGCCTGCGCGCACTTGCGCCTTCACCACCCATGCACCGGTGCCTTCCAACTGCATGTCATCAACGGATTGCGAATCGACGAAAATGCCAGCGGGTACTGGAATGCCTCTGTGGCGTACAAGTTCTTTTGCATCGTGTTCGAGTAAAAGCAATTTCTGATCTTCCTGTCGATCGCATCAAGAGATATGCGTGCATCTCGCGCTGCCAAAGGTGCGCCGGCGCTTGTCATGGAGGTGCAACTTAGGGACATCTCAGCACGGTGCATACGGACCATTTGGCATTGAGCTATGAGCAAACCTAATTCGCTATGACGCTCATCACATGACACCGTCAGACACAAGAGCAAACGCAGCATGCAGAGTTACCTGACAGACTTTTCGTTTGCACTTGAGTGGATGGGTCGAACAATCAGTGCGGCAAACCTTGTATCTCGCACATGACGCTAAAGGCAGCATTGTTCGTAGACGTCGTAATGGCTAGAACAGGCGCCGATTCTGCTCTCGATGAGACCAGGACAATGCTGCACCGCATTAGAGGCAGTCACGAATAGACCCCAGGCATCAGTACCAATGAAAGACGCGAACGCAGCAACTCCAAAGGCCAAGCGCTGACGCAGAGGGATTCGAAGTAAAGAAAGGAAACCGCGGCAGGAGGGGCTCGACCACCCGGCGGTATGGCCCCGAGCCCGCAGGTTGGCCGCAGGGCAACAGTCAATGATTGCGCACCCGCTGAAGGAAGCTGGCGCGCGATGAATGCGCCGGCCATGAGGGCAAGAACGACGCAATGCAATGGGAAGAGAGCGGCCAGACGGCCTTCTCGCAGCCCAATGCATCCAACCGGTGAGTAAAAGGTCGGGTCAGGCCTCGGATTCCGAGGTCCGAACCCAGGCCTCGCTCATCCTTCGGGTATCGGCAAGCACTCCATGACTTCCACGGCTTCACCAGGGAAGATCGAGAA
>Ga0302231_10000455_pt1 | contig 31637 bp, 27 predicted proteins | sample II_Palsa_N2_2_FD_193522 | JGI IMG/M metagenome (GOLD analysis project Ga0302231, IMG submission 193522) | Peat permafrost microbial communities from Stordalen Mire near Abisko, Sweden - II_Palsa_N2_2 | ecosystem: Environmental > Terrestrial > Soil > Palsa > Peat permafrost | place: Sweden...
CCACCTACCAGCAGAGGCGTCTCCGCATCATCATCAGAGTGCCAATGCCCATCGCCAGCAGCATCCACGTTCCAGGCTCCGGAGTCGGCGTGGGCACATCCGTCACAGAGAAGTTCAGCGAACTCATGCTGGTTAGATCCAGCGTGTCGCCGTTTGAGAGGGAGTAGCCGGTCCCGGAATAATTTGCAATCGTCTGTCCGGTCACACTTCCCGTCGGCGCCAGCGTCGTCAGCAGCTCATAGCCCAGCAGCGCCGGGTCATAGATGATTTGCATGTCTGTCGCGAACGTGCTGTTGAATAAGTTAATGCTCTCGTAGACGCCCGAGCCTGTGTTCGGATTTCCATTCACCTCCATAAATGCATCCGTGATGGTCTCCGACTTGCTGTCCTCGATAAACGTACCGTTGATCCCGCTCAATAGGTAGTAACCAGCGGATCCGGTTACCGCGGTTGTATCTTCGGTAAAACTGATGCTGAAGCTCTGGTTACTAAAGCTGGAGCTGGTCAACGCTGTTGGACCCACGATGGATCCGGATGCAACTCCGGAAAACGTGTAGACCAGCGGTTCCGCGAACGACGCTGGGACAGGCAACAATAAGATGCCTGCGATAAGAGCACTCTTTAACATCTGACGCCTGGGATATTTCAAGTGAAACATTTTCATGTCCTCCATCTTGCCCGGGCGCTGAGAACCGCCGGAATTCGCTGGTGGTGCAGTGAAGATCAGTTGGGATTCGGAGAGTGAAAGCTCTTCTGTGATTGTGGGCTCCTAAAGCTTGATGTTTACTCGCCACATCAAGGCATTTCGTATGGGTACTATCGTTCCAGCATCTTGCGACTAACAGTCCACATCGAAAAGCGATCATCAGGGCAGAATTTCGCGTGGACTTTTTCTATGACCGCAGCCTAGCCTTCGACGCGCCGAAAATCCTTACCAACTTCCGACCAAATTGCGAAATAAAGTGGGAAACCGTCTTCTATACCCGATATACTTCGGCGCAGACAGCCCTGGTCTCCCACAATGTTTGTCTTAGGTTCTGTTCGGCTTGATCCAGAGAAGCAACTGCTGATCACCGGCTCGCGCACGGTTGCCCTTCAGCGCAAGCCGTTCCTCGTTCTTCGCTATCTCATTGAGAACCGGCACCGCATGATTCTCCGCAAGGAGTTGATCGATGAGTTCTGGGACGGCAAGGATGTCTACGACCAGAGCCTTAGCAAAGCTGTGGGCACTATTCGCAAAGCCTTTGGCGAAACCCGCGAAAGCTCCGTCTTCATCGAGACCCGCTGGGGCATTGGCTACCGCTACGTCGGCCCATTCGGCGAATCGGTGCAATCCGTTCCTTCGCCGGCACCTCACTCACTGATCTCTCCCAACGCTGATCCCCCGCTCCCCGACAATCTTCCCCCGCATGCGAGAAATCCCTCGCACACCTGGGCCGTTGCGTTGTTCCTGATCGCACTCCTGGCCGCCACCACTGTCGCCATCCTCCAGCAGCGATTTCACCACTCGTCCGCGTCGAATGCTGTGCACGCCTCCGTGCTTGAGCCTATTCGCTCCGTCGCTGTCCTTCCGTTCTCCGCCGACACAGGCCAGCAGCAGGATCAGTACCTCGGCATGGGTATCGCCGATGCCGTCGCCGCCAAGCTCAGCACCGCCGACCAGCTCACTGTTCGATCCTCCTCCACCGTGCTGACCACCCTCGGTCCGCATCCCGACCCCGCCGGCGCCGGCAGCCGCCTCAAAGTCCAGGCCGTCGTCGTTGGTGATCTCCATCGCACCGCGCGCAACCTGGTCATTAGCGTTCGCCTCATCAACAGCACCACTCACTCCATCCTCTGGTCAAGCAATTTGAACGCCGACGATTCCAATATTTTTGCCACCGAAGCGTCGATCGCCCAGCTTGTCTCCAACGCCCTCCTTCCCCAGCTCGGCACTAATCCAATCCAGACCGTTACCACACCCGATACTGTTCATCCTGAGGCCTACAGCGACTACATGAAGGCCGAGTTCTTTGCCAGCAGCCGCACCCAGAAGTCTTTCGTCAAGGCCATCGGCCTGCTCAACCACGCCATCCTCATCGACCCCAGTTATGGCCGCGCCTACGCCGCACTCGCAGGCTGCTATCAGCTCCAGGGCTTCTACCACTTTGCCCCCCCGGCTGTGGCCTACCCTCGAGCCAAGACCGCCGCGATCAAAGCCCTCTCGCTCGATAACTCTCTCGCCGAAGCTCACGTTGCCCTGCTCTCCATCCACACCGACTACGACTGGGATTGGGCGGGCGCCGAGCGCGAGTTCAAGGCCACGATCGCCATTGATCCCAACTACGCTGTGGCCTACCAATACTATGGCTACGCTCTTCTCGGCATGGGCCGCGGCGAAGAAGGCCTTGCCGCCATGAAGCACGCGGCCGACCTCGATCCCGTCTCGCCCAGCGTCCAGACGTCGCTCGGCTGGGCCCTCTACCTTATGCGCCACTTCGATCAGGCCGCTGATCAGTGCCACGGCGTCCTCGAGGTTCATCCCGACTTCGTCCCCGCCCACCAGCTCCTGGGTCTCGTCCTCGGTGCGATGAACCAGGATCAGAAATCCCTCGCCGAGCTAACCCTTGTCCGCAAGCTCGAGCCCGACAGCAGCATCACCCCCGTGCTCATCGACTACGAACTGGCCCGCACCGGCAGACGAGCCGAAGCCGCCGCCCACCTCAATACCCTCTTCGCCAACGCCCACGGCGCCTCCCTACCCGACTACTACTTCGCCGCCGCCTGGGTGGCCATCGACGACAAGCGACAAGCCCAGTTGTTCCTCAATCGCGCCTACCGGGCCCGCTCCAACTGGATCATCTACCTCCAATATGATCCCCGCTTCGACGACCTCCGCCCCAACCCCCAGTTCCAATCACTCGTCTCTCAAGTCACCAACTCTCAATCCGGCATCAGCTAACCACGTCCTAGGTTAGCCGATCGACGAGCCGCTGGGCGTGGGAGACGTCTGCGGTGATGTCGTTTACTGGGGGAGAGTGAGGCGCGAATTTACCAAGCATTACACTTCGAGATCATTCGAGGACCGTTGCAAAGTTCTCTTGACTTTGTCGTGGGGGGATTTCTGTGGAGATACCCTGGGCCCTTGGAGCTCGCGCATCGGCGAACACAATGTTGAAGCGCGTTCCATTTCCTGCGTCGCTGGTTACAGACAATTCTGCCTGATGTGTCTCTGCGATCCATTTCGCAATGGCTAATCCTAGTCCGTTGCCTTCGACAATGCCGCGGGAAGGATCGGCTCTGTAGAAGCGGTCAAAGATAAATGGCAGGTCGGCCGGTGAAATTCCAATGCCATTGTCATGCACTACGACCGTCGTTTGTCCAGCCAGCGTTTTAGCAGATACGGAAATTGTTCCGTTCGGGTTGGAGTATTTGACGGCGTTGTCCAGCAATATCCAGATGAGCCGCTTCAATGCAGCCTCATCGCCCAGAATCATGAGGCCTGAAAGATGCTTTGGAGCTATTAGGTGAAGGCCATGTTGCTCTACAATCGGCTGGGCCATGGCGCACACGTCCTTGAGCAGCCATGCAAGGTCGACATGCGTCCGAGGCAAAGCGACTGGAAGCGAATCAGCACGCGCCAGCGTTAGCATCTCCTCAAGCAGGATCGCAGCTTTTGCCATTTCGTCGACAATATCGTGCAAAGCCACCCGGCTCTCTTCATCGGCGTGCGGGTTCTTTAGCGCAATCTCGGCTACCGTGCGTGTAAATGAGAGAGGACCTCGAAGTTCGTGCGAAGCATCTGCTGTGAATCGCTTGATCTGATTTACCGACGATTCGAGGCGATCAAGCATGGCATTGCATGTCTCGGAGAGCCGTTGCAACTCGTCCCCTGTTTGCGATACGGGAATCCGTTCTGAGATGTTGCGGATGCTGATCGAGCGTGCCGTGGCTGTAATACGGTCGACAGGCTCCAGCGCGCGTCGGCTTACCCAATAGCCGCCGGCCGACGAGATCAGCAGCAACAGCGGAGCAGAGGCCAGCAAACCCCACAGGAAGTTCTCTACCACCAGCAGATTGCCAGCCTCTGGAGCAGCGGCAATCAGCACTAGAGAATGGCCCGCAAGAGAGAATGAGCGCGCCAGCACCCAGTAAGGCTGTCCATCGGAGTTCACGGTCACAAACAAACCGGGATTGTCAGCTTGTATCTTCGGCCACGGGAAGGACGACGCGGCTGTCGTAGGGGAACCGTAGGCCAGTGTGCCATCCGGGTGCAAAACCTCCACCAGCCCGTTGCCCGTAGCGTGCGCAAACTCAGCAAGATCCTGATACCGCTTTGACGCAGTACCCTCATCCTTTACCAGCAATTGCTCAAGTCGATCCAAGCGGCGATCGAGTGTCTGGTGGCGTTCGCCCTTCAGCGTGTGGCTCAGGTTAGCCCACATGCTCATTCCAAACAACACCCACCCTGCAAAGAAAGCACATCCAAACCAGAGGGTGAGTCGGAGCGAGATCGAGATCCGCTCCTTCAGCATACGGCCCCGCGGCGCAACGAGTACCCCACTCCCCGAATGGTGTGCAGCAACTCTTGTTCCCCTGGCTTTGTGAGCTTGGCGCGCAGCCCACGGATGAATACGTAGAGGTTATCGAAGCTCACATCAGTATCCAGGCCCCATCCCTCCTCGATCAATACTCTGTGCGGCACGATGGCTCCAGCCCTTCGGATCAGCGTCTCGAGCAAAGCGCATTCGGTACGTGTCAACGACACAACTCGCGTCCCACGCTGCGCCTCGCAGAGGTACGGCCGAAGGATCAGATCTTCGAATTGTGCGTCCTGCGGCGTAGCCAGCGGAATCCGGCGCTCGGTCGCGCGCACCTTCGCTAACAGAACGTCCAAAGCAAACGGCTTGGTGAGATAGTCGTCCGCGCCCGAATCCAGGCCTCGAATCACGTCTTCCATCGAATCACGCGCCGACACCATGATGGTCTGCGTAATTAGCCTGTCCCCTCGCAACGTCTTGATGACGTCGAAGCCATCGATCCCCGGAAGCATCGCGTCCAGCAGCATCAGATCGTAGGCTGCAGTTCTTCCCAGGCGAAGCGCCTGGTGGCCATCGTATGCTAGCGAAACAGTATGTCCCTCGCGTTCCAGAGCCCGCCCCATATGTGTAGCGAAGCTTCGCTTGTCTTCGACGATCAAGATGTGCATGAGCCCTCAGGCTAACCTTGCTTTGTAAATATCCGATGAAACGCCAGGTTTTGCATCCCTTTCCTTAGGTTGCGCTTAGACTCTGCTGCCACACTCCATCGTGTTCCCGGCGTGTTGATTCGATTCCATGACTGGTTTCGATCGGCCGCGCCTGCACATAAGGAGAAATTTCATGACGCCCACGCTAAAGAGTTGGAGCCGCCGCCTACGGAACACCGTCCTGATGGCCGGATGCTTGTTTGCACTTGCTTCCACGGTTCGCGCTGCCACATTGTCCAGCACGCAAACCGCCATCATCCAGGGAACAATTCTGGATGCAGGCGGTGCAGCGGTTCCGGGGGCCGAAATCTCTCTGACGCCAGTAAAAATTACCGTCGTCTCCGATGCTCAGGGCGCGTATCGCGTTACGGACGTCCCCGCCGGAAAGTACACGCTCACTGTTTCCTACATCGGCTTCGCTCCTCTGGCGACTGACGTTGAGGTAACGGCAGGGCAGACGCTCCATCTTGATCTCACCATCAAGGTTGCCAATGCCAGCCAGGGGATCCTCGTGACTGCTGCGCGCCCGCATGGCGAGGCCGAGGCGATCAACCAGACGCGCAGCGCCGACAATCTGATGCAGGTCATGCCATCCGAGGTCATCACCAGCCTTCCGAACGCCAACGTCGCCGACGCTATCGGTCGCTTCCCCTCCGTGACCCTCTACCGCATCGAAGGCGAAGGCGTGTACATCCAGGTGCGCGGCACCGAGCCTCGTCTCACCAACGTTACCGTGAACGGCATTACCATTCCCGCTCCTGAACCCACCGTCCGCCAGGTGCGCCTCGATGTTATTCCGTCCGGCATGGTCGACTCCATCCAGATGAACAAAACGCTGCTCGCCAACATGGATGGCAATGGCATCGGCGCATCCGTGAACCTCGTCACCAAGGAGGCTGGCGAGAAGCCGACCCTCGACCTCTATGGCGATGGCGGATATACTCCGATCCTGAACGGCCGTGGTTCGTATGACTTCGGCGGCACTGCCGGCAAGCGCTTTGGCCCATCCAAACGGTTCGGCATCCTCGGCGACGCAGTATTCGATTACAACGGCCGCGGCATCGACAACATCCAGCCCGGGCTTGATCCACTGTCCACCTTCGCCACGCCGTTCTACGACAACAACACAATTCGCGAATACCGCTACTACCGCACGCGTTACGGCTTCGACGGCAGCGCGGATTACCACCTCACGCCCAGCACCTCTCTGTACGGTATCGGCTTCTACTCGGACCTCAAAGACTGGGGCGACAAGTGGTATTACGAGCCGGTCTCGGCAGCCATCGGCGGCACGGCGGATGACCCGGTGTATCCGAGCGCAACCAAGAAATCTTCCGCGCCGAAGTTCTATACCTCAAGCAAACGTCCGAACGCCTCCGTTGGCACGCTGATCCTCGGCGGCCGGACGGTGCATGAAGATTCACTGTTCACGTACCAGATCTCGGCATCGCGATCCTATGAGATCGACTCTGCCGGCAATCCTAAGGCAGACTTTTCGTGGGTAGGCCCCACGGTGTTCTGCAACTATATTCCTTCGCAGCAGACCGACCTCTATCACCCACACTTTGGCAACTGCGACGATACCAACGCGTCTCCACTGCTCAGCGCCGCCAATTGGCAGTTCAAGGACATCACGATCTCGACGGGCAAGAACACCAACCTCGGCCTCACCGCGCAGACTTCGTATGCCAAGAACTATCGCTGGTGGGGCCACTTCGGCACCTTCGAAACAGGCTTCAAGTTCACCAACACCCACCAGACCCAGGACTCCACCGAGACGGTCTATGACGGTTTCCCCAGCAATGCGCCGCTGATGACCTCACTGCTCGACAGCTTCAATAACACTGACTACTTCAACGGCACCTATTTCGGCGGTCAGTATGGCCAGGTATCCAACTTCATCGACGCGCAAAACTACACGCTGGCCAACTACCAAGGCTACGTTGACGGACAGAAGACGGCAGCCGACACGTACCCCAACCTCTTCCACACCACCGAGCAGATCACCGCAGGCTATGTGATGAATTCTGTTGACTTTGGCAAGCTGCATATCAACACCGGACTCCGCATTGAAGCCACGCGCGACCTCACTTTCGGCTATGACCTCACCTTCTACGGCACCTACAATCCCGAGACCGGCACCTACGCTGGCGGCTCATCAGAAGTAACCTGCCCGAACAATGTGGGCCCTGTTCCTCCCGCGCCCGGCAACTGCTACGCATACATCGGCGTCAACAATAACCCGGCATATATTGATTTCCTTCCCAGCGTCGAACTGCGTTACGGTCTCACGACCAACTCCGCCCTGCGCGCCGTGTACTCTCGCGGTGTAGCACGGCCCGATCCCTACCAGCTCGTACCCTATGTTCAGGAAGATTCAACCGCCAGCCCCGTCTCCGTTACCATCGGCAACCCAAGCCTGCGCCCGGAGCACGCAAATAATTACGATCTTCTCTACGAGAACTACCTCCAGCCTCTTGGTCTCGTTCAAGCCGGGTTCTTCTTCAAACAGCTCACCGCGCCGCAAGTGGAAATCACGCTACCCGGCGGCCTCAGCCTCTCGGACTTTCCGCCGAACTACTTCCCAGCCTCTGTACAGACCGTGCTTGCTCAGTATCCCGGCGACGCCATCACCCAGTTCAGCAACGGTGAGAACGCCTGGATCTACGGGTTCGAACTAAGCTTCCAGCAGCACTTCAGCTATCTGCCTGGAGTCCTCAAAGGACTTGGTCTCAGCGCGAACTACAGCTACACCGCCTCGCGCGAGAAGGGCCTTCCTCTGCGCAACGACCACCCCACCACCATCGATCAGGCACCCAATACCTGGAAGATCAGCCCGACTTACGATACCAAGCGATTCTCCGCGCGCGTCGGTCTGGCATACGATCAGGCCAGCCTCTTCACCTACAACTATGTCTCGCCTCAGTACGTCACTGGCGCCGATCCCAGCGGGCTTGGGCCCAAGGGACCATCCGGCGACATCTTCACTTTGACTCACTTCCAGGTCGACGCTCAAGTGAGCTATCGCTTCTGGAAGGGCCTGCGTGCCGTCGTCTCCGGCCTCAACCTCAACAACGAAGTCTTCGGTTACTACCAGGGAAGCACGCCGTTCGTGAACCAGCGCGAGTACTACAAACCCACCTACACCGGCGGACTTCGCTACACGCTCGGTTCGCGCTAACTTCGGGTATCATCCTCGAGACGCCGACCCGTGAGTCACTCTTCGCTCAATCAAAACGGGAACCTGCGCTGCATTTGCAGGTTCCCGTTCCGTACAACATCATTGAAACCGACCCATGTTGCCGACCCGCCACCATGCAATGAGATACCAAGGGAAAACAATGAGATTCAACCTTCTGCCGGTGGCCTGTCTTTTCATCCTGCTGCCCCATCCCGTGAGCGCGCAGGGCACCGCTGCAAACACAAACATCCAGAGCACAGAACCCAACGGGTCCGAGCTGCGTTACGTCGTTTACGTCAGCCGGCACGGGGTGCGTTCGCCGACCGGCAAAGCAGACCTATACAACCGTTATTCGATTTCCCCCTGGCCTACTTGGCCAGTGCAACCTGGCTATCTCACACCCCATGGGTTTCACCTCATGGAGCTCTTCGGAGCTTTTGACCGTGTGCAGCTAGCCAGCAAAGGTCTCCTGTCCGCCAACGGCTGCTCCGATGCGTCCCAAGTGACCATCTATGCCGACTCCGACCAGCGCACCCAGCAGACCGGCAAGGCCATCGCGCTGGGACTCATGCCTAGCTGCGACATACCGGTGCAATCTCTCCCCGAGGGCACCAACGATCCTCTCTTTCACCCCGTCGCCCATCCCGGCTCGAACGCTTCTGCCGCTCACGACGCCGCGCTCGCAAAGGCCGCCATCGCCGGTCGCATCGGCGACGACCCAACCAATCTTACTCGCGCCTACGATAGGCAGATCGCCGCTCTCGATCACATCCTCGCAACCTGCGGCAGCGCTCCCGCTTCAGCCAGCGAACCCTCGCAACGAATATCGCTGATGGATATTCCAGCAACCCTCTCCGAAGGCACGGGAGACCACCTGGCCGAACTCAGAGGCCCTCTTTCGACCTCCGCGACGCTCTCTGAAAATCTACTGCTCGAATACGCCGAGGGAATGGACGAGGCGAATGTCGGCTGGAGTTGCGTTCATCATGCTGAACTCCAGGAACTCCTGACGCTGCACACTGCCTCAGTCGACCTGAGCCAGCGAACGCCGCAGATCGCGCGTGCCCAAGCCTCCAACCTGCTAGACGGTATCCGCCTCTCCATCCAGCAGGCTGCCAATCAGAAGGCCTTACACGGAGCGATAGGGAAGCCTTCCGATCGAGCCCTGTTTCTGATCGGTCACGACACAAACCAGGAGAACATCGCTGGACTCCTCAACCTTACCTGGATGATCGATGGACGGCGAGATGACACCCCACCCGGCGGTGCCTTGGTCTTTGAGCTCTGGCGCAGCCATTCGAATGGAGAGTATTCGGTCCGGACCTACTTCACAGCCCAAACCCTGGACCAGATGCGGTCTGCCGCGCCGCTTACTGTCTCAAATCCGCCACTACGCGTACCCGTCTTCATTCCAGGTTGCAGCCGCGCTGACATGTCCTGCCCTCTGGTCTCCTTCTTGCGCATCCTCGAGCAGGCTTCTGAGCCTACAGCTGTCACGGAACGCCAATTTCCCTAAAAACAGTGTTTTCGAAAAAGCTCAAATCTAGCAGTACCGTGGTCCACGACTTTGGATCATCCGAGACTTAAACACTTGAGTCTACTTACCGACGGTAAATCACACATCTAGGAAATTTATTGTGGTGCCGGGAGGGGCGAATCTCGCGAGGTTGCCCTCGGCAGATGTTGATGGTGTGTATGCCACAGTGTGGAGTAGATGACCATCCAGGGTGACTGTCAACTTGAGTATTGCGCGACGATATGAAGCACATGTCTAAGCGAGGTTTCTCCCAAAGCAACGGCCTGCGCGCGCGGAGCAGTTTCTCTCGCAAGCTGAGTCAAAACATGGCCAGGGGGCATTTCGATGAGGAGCTGGCAGCCCAACTCTACCAAGATCGTTACCGAGTCATACCAGCGAACGCCGCGCGCAACATTGTTCGCTAAGTCCTCCGCGATCGCATCTGAAGTTCTTAGAGCCCTTGCGTTCACGTTGCCCACATACACATACCTGGGCGATTGCAATTGCATCTTTCCTAAGCTGACTCGCAAGGCAGCCGCCACGGGCTCCAGGAGTGGACAATGGGATGGCACTGAAACGTGCAGTGCTTCTGCTTTTCGTGCACCGTTCTTTCGTGCGGCCTCGAGCACCTTTCGAATGCCTTCATCGGAGCCGGCGATGACAATCTGGCGCGGGGCGTTGATATTGCCGACATATACCGGTGCCCGCTCCGTATAAGCTTCTTCAACCAGTTTCGATACCTGTATCTCGTTTAATCCAACGATAGCCGCGAGACCATACCCCGTGGGATAAAGTTGCACCATCATCTCCGCACGTTGCCTCACAAGACGAACCGAATCGGCGAGACTGATCACGCCGCAATGGACTGCGGCGGCAAACGCTCCTACCGACAGGCCTGCGACTGCTTCCGACTCGACACCTTCTTCGACGAGCACGCGGGCCATCGAGACGCCTGAGGCCAGCAGCGCCAACTGGACTGAAACCGACGACCGCAGAGCTTCCTCGGAGTCAAGTGCTCGAATATCCGCGTTGAGATACTCGCTCACTTCATCGAGCGTTAGAGTGACCGCAGGATGGTCCGGCATGGAGTGCAACATCCCCGGCATTTGAGAACCCTGTCCCGGAAAGAGAAACGCAATGCTCATTTCTGCCTCGATCGTAATCCATTCGCGCTGATCATCCCGACTCTCCGCCTTCATTCCAGGAGACGCTTCCGAGTTTAACGCCGCCTGGTGTGCGTAAAAGGATCGGCGTGAGATCCTGACTGGCGTACTCCTTCAGAGAGAAACCGCATGTCCGCGTCTCCACACGAATGTCTACGGCCGCAGGTAGACCGCTCGCCAAAGCACAGAGTGACTTTGCCTCGTGTGTGGTGATGGGCTTGTCGGCATAGATAACAATGTCGAGGTCGCTTTCCGGCTTTGCCACATGACTGCCTGTCGCAAGCTCGAAGCCGACGCTCCCTCCCGGTCCCCAAGGATAACCAAGAACTGTCCAACGGCCTTTGAGAAGCAATAAGGAACAGAAGGCAGGTACGGAATCGGCACGGAACACGGGCACGCTTCGCTTCAGGAGCTGAGGGGGAGTCGTGATGCTTTTCACCAGCGCTGGGCTGCATTCTGCAGCCCAGCGCTGATTTCGTTCCGTTCCACGAACACCTATAGGAATGTTCTGTCCCGAAACGAGGCCACGGCGAACGACTATGAAAGGAACTCGCTGTAGCACCTCCGCGGCCCATTCAGGCGCAGACGCATGAAGCGAGAGAAATCTCTCTGGATCTATCTCCAACAAGTCATGTGTTCGAACGTAAGCGGCTTCGCGTTGGAACATGGAATGTCCTATCCGGCATGTGCGCCTAACAGTATTGTCGACCCGCGCCTCTTTTGTGATCTGTGCGGGGCCGCTCGCTGCGGATCTTACGCAACCGAAACGGTCGTCCTCACGTCGACGTTTCCCCTGATTGCGTTCGAGTAGGGACAGATGTGGTGCGCACCCTTGACCAGAGTTTCGGCAGTCTCCTGGTTGACGCCAGCAATCGTTACGAAAAGCGCAGCGGATAGCATGAAGGCTCCCGCCGGGTTCTTGCTGAGACCGATTTCGGCTGTGACCTGAATGTCCTGATCGGCAAACCTGTGCCCAGCCTGTCGGCTCACGTGCAGCAGCGCGTTCTCGAAGCAGGCAGCATAGCCCCCTGCGAAGAGTTGCTCTGGATTCGTGGACCCGCCATTTCCTCCGAGCACCTTGGGCAATGCAAGGTTCAGGTCGAGAAGCCCATCATCGCTGTGGATCGATCCGTGACGGCCTCCGGTTGCCGTGACTTTTGTGGAATATAGAATGTCCATAAGATTTGTCTCCATTTCGGCTTAGATTGCGCACGATTGTCATTGTGTTCCGAGCGTCTCGGCTCTCCTACTTATCTTGTGCGTGCTGTGCCGCTTCCTCGATAAGCGCTGCAACTTCTTTGGGACGCGACTTGTAGACTGAGTGGCTAGCGCCCTTGACCTCAATCACGTGGCTCTTGGCTCGCGCGGCATACCACCGTTCCAGATCGGGATTGATCGTTCTGTCCTTTGTCGCCACGGCCATCCAGCTTGGCTTACTCCTCCAGGCCGCTGCGGTGATGGTTGCATGGAAATTTGCATCCGCGATCAATACCTGAGAATGCGCTCCGAATGCAGCCAGATCGGCAGGCAGGTCGGCTGCGAAATACTCGCGATATTGCGCTGGATCGAGATAATCGAAACCATCCGCCGTTTTTTTGATCGCAGTCGATTTGCTGAGGTCGCTGGGGAATCGCTTTCCGTCAGCGGCCTCATTTTCTCCAGCGTCCGGCATATGGGCGGCGACGTAGACTAATCCGACTACAGATGGGTCTGTTCCCGCTTCGGTGATGACGGCTCCCCCATAACTGTGGGCAACGAGAATGCAGGGACCATCCTGGAGAGCGAGGACGCGTTTGGTGGCTGCAACGTCGTCCTGAAAGGAGGTCTCCGGCTCCTGAACGATGCTCACGGTGAAGCCATCCTTGACAAGGATGTCGTAGACGCCCTGCCAGCCGGATCCGTCAGCCCAGGCGCCATGGACCAGGACTATATTCCGAATGCGATGCATGCCCGTCTGTGCCGAGAGGGTATGGCAGGTAAACAGTAGCAGCGCAGCACAGAGAGATTGAGACAATACTCGTAAGACTCGCGTAACCTTCATCGACATACTCATTTTGTTGTTCCTTCTTGAAAATGAAACATTGTGTCATGGTTGATCGAATAAAGACGGCGCCTTCCATGAACGTTTATTCTTGCCGCGCCCGGGTCAGGAAAGATGGTTGAGGAAAATGATCCATCCGGCCAGCGTGAAGACCCCGATGACATAGCTTGCGATGAGACTTGAACTTGCAATCACTGGAGTCGCGTCGAAGTCTTTCCCGAACACAATCCCGAAGAATCCGCAGGGAATCGCGCTGATCAGGACGACAGAGCGAGTCGCTTGGAGCGGCAGGCTGAGAGATCTTGCGATTAGGAGGCCGAGAGCAGGCTGAAGGAGGTTTTTGGCAAAGACAGACCAGCCCACACTCCACGTGAATTTGAAGCGTTGGGCAGAGACGGCCAATCCCGTGAGAAACAATGCCGTCCCCGTGGTCGCGCTGCCAAGAACGGTGAGACTCTCCTCTACATAAGTTGGCATATGGAAATCAATTGCGACCGCAAGAACGCCCAGCACTGGCGCCCAGACCACCGGTTTCTTGATTGCCTTCCACGCTGAAGTACCGATGCGCGTCATGGGCGGCAAGGTGTGGCCCTCAACCGTGCTGCTTTCAAGGATCGCGAGAGTGATCGGCGAGATTGTGATAGAGCCCACCGCAATGGCAACGGCGACGCTTACAACGGCATCATTGCCATACGCGGCCAAAAGAAGCGGGAGGCCCACTGCGGCAGCATTGGGAAATCCGAGCGTCAGAGCGAGAACGGCGCTGTCCGCGGCGCTGCTCCTGCCGAGACGCTGCGCTCCAAAGTGGGTTAGGCCAAAGACCACGAAGTAGACGATTGCAAGCGCAACTGCGACCTTGCTCTGGCCCCACAGGAGGTTGCGAGGTGCTCGAGCGATGGTCACGAACAAGGAGCAAGGTAGCGCAAAACTCATCACAAAGGTAATGAGACTCTTCACATTCCTATTGTCGACAACGTTCCGCAGACCTGCGATGTATCCAAGCAGCAAGCCTGCAAAGATTGGTATGAGCGCGTTGGCCAGGATAGTGACCATTCCAATCGGCCTACTCTTCCGCCCACTGAGCTTCAAGCATGGAGCGGGTCAGAATCGAAGACTTTCGTGTTTCACGCGCTTCTTTCGACTGCAATCGATTGCGGAGATCTACAGGGCTGTTGCGGGCATCTTGGATGGCCGCGATTAGTTCCTCTCGTACATTCTGAATTTCCTGTTGCGATGGATTCTCGGGACTGTCAACATGCAAGAGTTTATGGAGAAGACCAAGCTTCGCATAGTCCAGAATATCGTAAGACAGTGGAGCGATGGTCTTGCCGAGCTGCTCGAGGCTCTCGACGGACCGGCGTGTAATCCGTGCCGCAGCTTCCTTGTGCATGGCGTGAATCATGACGCCATCGTCATCGAATGCCAGAATTCGATTGGCCTGGTAGCCGTGCGTGAGGAAACCGCCGGAGAGTGCATGGCCAACCACCAATGTAATGACCGGGTGACCCGCGAGTCGTGCCGAGCCATAAGCGTCTGCTGCTGCCGCTGCTGCCAGAAAGATGGCTGCCGTCTCTTCTCTGCGTCCATAGGCCTGGCTCTTGACATCGACGATTGCGATGATCGGCCGCTTGATGGTGTTCCTATCCTGCTCGATAACTTCGCGAACCCGGGTAGCGAGCGTGTAAGCCTCTTCGAGCCCCACCTGCCCATCCCGCGCGCAGGGAAAACGGGCATGCGGATCTCGAACGACGCAGAGAAATCGCGCGTTGTCTTCTCCCAGCAAAGCGTCTGCCGTCAGTACCGAATCTGGATCGCCGGGCATCGGGGATGCCTGGCCTGTCAGGGCGCGGAACCATACGGCTCCTCGAATGCCAGTATGTTCGCTCATCGCTTTTCTCCAACAGAACCACTCGTTCCCCAGGTGGCGCGCAGGTCCCTGGGCTCCCACTGACGCGATGTATCGAGCGCGGCGATTCGGCTGCGATAGAGCGCCACTTGCTCACTCCGATGTACCGGCGGGACGCCCTTCGCGATGAATCGCCTGATTGCATCGGCAACTTCCTGGGTATCGTCACCGACCAGGGCGTCGGCCAAACCGGTCGCGTATCTTTGTTCTCCACCGTGGATCGCCCAGATCAGGGCGCGGTCACTCGAATCGAATTCGTCGACTCCGGATTCCTGCTCGATTACCTCAGGGCCGTTCAAACCCAGCCGTGCTTCGCGGGTAAGTACGACGTAGCTTGAGAGTCCTGCCGCGAGCGACATGCCACCAAAACACCCGACGGGGCCGGCGGTAACAGAAATCACAGGGGCATGTTTCCTGAGAGCCAGGATCGAGGCCATGATCTCGGCAATTGCGGCTAGTCCCAGGTTGGCCTCCTGAAGACGCACGCCACCGGTTTCGAGCAACATGACCGCGCTGGTCGGGATACCCTTCTCGTTGTCGGCACACGCCAGATCAAGAGCGGCTGTCAGCTTCGCACCGGAAACTTCTCCCATGCTTCCACCCTGAAAAGCGCCTTCGAGAGCGACGACTACTGCCGCCTGTCCCGAGATTTTCCCTTTCATCACGACGCATCCGTCGTCTGCCTGGGGCGTGACCCCCTGCATCGAAAGCCATGGCGACTCCACGCGGTCGAAGGGGCCAAGCAACTCACGCGATGCTCCCACATCGAAGAGCGATTTCGCCCGTTCCCGAGCATCCAGTTCAATGAAGCTCTGTCGATTAATGAAGCTTGCGTTGTCTCTGTCATGGCTCATTGCTCGCTCACCTCCACTGCCTGCTCCAGACGCAATAAGACGCTCCCAGGCGTTGCCCCTGCGTCGTTGATCTCGATCCGGACAACCCCATCGTACTTTGCAAAAAAGCGGTCCAGCACTGCCTTCCATGTGTCTCGAAAGCCGTCCACACTTGTTCGGATGAAGACGTGGGAACTTTCGCCTTCAGCGGGTTCAAGAAGAACTTCAAGATCGCCAGAACCCACGACACCGACATGGGCTTTCCTGGACACTTTTCGCCTGGATGGATAGTCGTACTCAATTTGTTCCATAAGAATCCTCCCGCCAACTCTCGTCAGCTTCAACGTCGGTTTGTTTCCGTTCGACGGCATCGAGAAATATGGTTGCTGCGAGCAAATCCGCGCTACCCCCTGGCGACACGTTCAAGCCCAGCAACCGGCGCTCGAGGAGCCTCAATTGCTGTCTTCCGATTTGCGTTCCTACGCCTCCAACCTTCTCCACCGCCAATGCGTTTTTCTTCGCGGTAATAAGGGCATCTGTTCCTCCCCTGTACAGCAGGCATGTGTCGTCCAGACGAGCAACGATGCTCAGTAACGCATCGAGTCGGGCCACCTGCTCCGTCGCACCACTTGTGCGTTTCAAGCGAAGAGTCGGCAAACCAACATCGACCACATGAGGAAACCCCTGAAGAGCTTCGCCGCGCGCTCCCGAAGCGCCATAGCGCTTCGAGACCACGTCTCCATGGGAAACCAGCCGAGGTGCTGCCCGATCCTCAAAGGAAGCAGTAGCTCTCGCGGTTGCGGCGATCTCAGAAGCCGTTCGATTCTCATCGTCCTGCATGGCCGCAGCGGATAGGAGAAGACCCAGAACCCATATGGCACCTTTGTGGGAGTTGCTGCCGCCCGTTGCTCTGAACATGGCGCGCTCCGCGTTGCGTCCGATCGCTGCAAGCTGCTCGCGGATTCCCTGGGTCGGACGCACACCGGCAGATATCGATGCCATTTCACGGAAGTAGGGCTCGATCGCTTTGGCGGAGAGCTGTATTATCCTGAGCGATAAGTCGCTGTGAGCGCCAGCGCCGCGACGGTCGACCAGGCCAGGCTTCGGCGTCAATTCCGCCTCGGCAATCAGCGCCTGCCGGGCAAGACTCGCCAGCCACGCTGCGAACTCTGAATCATTCGACGGAATCCTAAGAGCTGAATTGGGCGGGAAGTGTGCCATCATTACCAGCTCCGAAAGCGTGCAGGTGGGTCATAGAGTCCCCCTGACCAGGCGACCAGGTCTTCCATGCTTCGTGCTGCCAGCAGAGAACGCTTCGCCTGTAGCCGCTGTATTCCGAGATCTTCTGGGTACGCGACGACTCCTTTGGTGCGCAGTTCCGCTGTTTCAGATGCCTTCGCCTTCAGGCCGACCGGGCTCACTCCAGCCACTGCTGCCAGGGCGCGGCGACGCTCCTCTACCCCTTCAGCCTTGTAGAGATACGCGATACCTTCCTCTGTGACCACATGGCTGACGTCATCTCCGTAGATCATGATGGGCGCAATCGGCATCCCCGCCTGCTTGCCGACCTCCACCGCGTCGAGGGTTTCCACGAACGCGGGGACGCCGCCGCTCTGAAAAGTTTCAACGGTCTGAACCACGAGCTTGCGACCGCGAACAATCGGCTTGCTCTCCGTAATCAGATCAAGCCAGGCGGGCGAACTGTGCCGTCGTCCGTGAGGATCGTGGCCCATGTTTGGCGCACCGCCGAATCCTGCCAGCCGTCCGATGGTGACCGTCGAAGAGTTGGCATCGGCATCTATCTGCAGCGTCGAGCCGATAAATCCATCGACCGCGTACTGTCCGGCAAGCTGGCACAAAACCCGGTTCGAGCGGAGGCTTCCATCCCTTCCGGTAAAAAAGATATCCGGGCGCGCCGCTATATATCGATCCATCCCGACTTCGCTGCCGAAGGAATGAATGCTCTTGACCCATCCACGTTCGATTGCCGGGATCAGGGTCGGATGTGGATTCAATGCCCAGTGCTCGCAGATCTTGTCTCGGAGCCCAAGCGACTCTCCGTAGGTTGGCAGCAGAAGTTCTATCGCTGCGGTATCGAAGCCGATTCCGTGATTGAGCGAGTGGACCTCGTGCCGCTCGTATACCCCTCGGATCACCATCATGCCGACAAGAATCTGCAATTCACTGATGTGCCGCGGATCGCGTGTAAAGAGCGGCTCGACTGCGAATGGTCGGTCTGCTTCAACCACCACATCGACCCACGAAGCGGGGATATCGACGCGCGGCAGCTTCTCGACGATCTCGTTCACCTGCACGATAACGATTCCATCGTGGAAGGCAGCCGCTTCAACAATCACCGGCGTATCTTCCGTATTGGGCCCGGTGTAGAGGTTACCCTCTGCATCCGCCTGTTCGGCGCAGACAAGAACGACATTGGGAACCAGATCGACGAGCAATCGCGCATAGAGTTCGACGTAGGTATGGATCGCACCGATGTCGAGCTTACCGTCTTCCAAAAGTTGCGACACGCGCAGGCTCTGCGGACCGGCAAAGGCGAAATCCACCTTCTTTGCAATCCCGAGTTCAAACAGGGTGAGATGTTCAGGACGGCTGATGCTAGAAATAATCAGATGTAGATCATGCAGCTTCTTCACATCGACTTTTACCAAGGAGCGCGAAAGGAAATCAGCTTGTTTCTGGTTGTCGCCTTCAAGCACAACCCTATCGCCACTTACGATGAGAGTTTCGAGAGCTTCTATCATCTTCGCCCTGGGCAGGATCGGACCTTTCATCCAAGGCTGCACTTGTTGCATGCGCCGTCGTTTCTCATCGCGACGTGTCGTCCAGGAACGCGGTACCTGTTCCAACGTTTGCTGTGCCATTGGCTCTCTCTCCTCTTGCCCATATGCTGATTCCACACCTTGATGGAGTGGCACCAGGCACACGAGACTCCTTGTCCTCGGGACGTTAGATGTTAGGCAGCTTGTTGACGATCCAATCTCCTCCGAGGGCCTTGACGAGCAGGACACGCGCATCAAGTTAGCGAGCCCGGGGCGCATGCTTTTCACCGCCTATGCGCCTAACAGCTTCGATGGCGTTATGGGGAGATCGCGAACTCGGAGTCCAATGGCGTCGAAAACAGCATTCGCTACAGCCGCAGCCACCCCAGTCGCTCCCAACTCACCGATCCCCTTCGCGCCGGTGGGACCGGCATTGGAATCAAATTCATCCACGAAGGCGACATCGATCTCCGGCGGGATATCCGCATTTACAGGAAGAGACACGCCAGCAAGATCCTTCGAGTACCAGCGCCCCAGTGTTGGTTCGAACGAGCTGGCTTCCATCGCAGCCATTCCCCAACCCCAGACGATGCCTCCGATCATTTGCGACCGTGCCGTTCTCGGGTTGATGATTCTCCCGGCGCTATAGACCCCGGTCGCTCGACGGAGCCGCAACAAACCGAGTTCCTCATCGACACCGACTTCTACGAAGATCGCACCAAAGCTTCGCGCGGGGTACTGCGGACTCCCCATATCCACAAACGCGCCGTTCGGGAGATCTAAGGCACCGTCTGAAGCGATCTCTGAAAGACCAGCGCCTTTTAGCAATTCTTCGATCGAATGCGATTCTTTGCCGAGCGACACTCGTCCGTCGCGCAATTCAATGTCCGATGAGGGCCACCCCGCGAGCCGAGCCAGCTGTTCGCGGATCCGTTTCGCTGCAAGTTGAACGGCTGCGCCTGTGCTGATCGTTGTGCCCGAACCATAGGTAGGGCCGGAATAGGGAAAATTCGTATCGCCAGAGAGTGCCTTTACGCTCTGGGGATTCAAGCCAAGCACCTCCGCAGCAATCTGCGGAAAGATAGTCGCGGGCCCTGTTCCAATGTCGCAGAAGCTCGATTCGATTTGGGCTGTTGCGTCAGACCGCAAGCGGACACGGGCCGTAGAGTGAAAGCGGGCCTGCCCCTGGCTGCAGTCAGCCATTCCGCATCCGATCCTCCAATGCCCATCGCGAGTTCCACCCCTGGGGCGCGTCCTCCACTCGAAGCGTTCCGCCCCTAGGCTGTAGGCTTCCCTCAGCTTCTTCGAGGACCAAGGCTTCCCACTTTCAGGTTCTACCTCAGCATAATTTTTGAGCCGGAGATCTAGCGGGTCGATCTTCAAAGTCCTCGCGAGCTCGTCCATAGCAGCTCCAAGTCCCCACGAGCCGGGTCCATCCCACGGCGATCTCATGAATGTAGGAAGGACCATGTTGCCGCGCCGGACTTGTTGACTGATCTTGATATTGTCACAGGCATAGAACGCGCGCGAAGAGGCTGTCGCGAACTCGACATAATCGTCCGTTTTACCAGTGACGTTCGACACCTTGTGTTCCATGCTTTGCAGCCTTCCATCTCCATTCGCGCCGAGGGAAACCTCTTGCGTGAGTTGGGGCTGGGGACCGACTACGCTATACATGTTCTGACGATTCAGTACTAGCTTTACGGGCCTTTCAACGACTTTGGCCGCCATACATGCGAGGATTTCGTGAGACCATACGAAAGCCTTGGCACCGAAACCCCCTCCGGTATGCGGCGAGACCACGCGGACGTTCGTTGGAGGTAAGCCAAACACCGCCGCAAGTACATTCTGAACGGCGGGCAGATGCTGGACAGAGTCATAGACCGTGAGCTTATCCGCGTTCCAGACGGCTAGAATCGCAGATGGCTCCATCGGGTTGGCATGGCGCGAAGGTTGGGTATAGGTTGCGGTCAATTTAATCGATGCCGCGGCGTATGCCATGCCCGTGTCACCCTTCGCAAAGGCTAGAGGTCCCGCCTTTGAATAGTTACCTTTCTCCGGAATCGCGTCCTCAGGAATGGACGCATCCGCGCTGGAGAATTCGGACCTCGTGTAGCGAACCTGAACCAGCTTGGCGGCCTCCTCCGCCGCTTCCAGCGTCTCCGCCAGCACGATGGCTACGGGCTGCCCCTCGTGCACGATTTCGTTCTCCTGCATCGGTACAAAACGGCTTGCCAAAGGTGGGACTGTGATTTGCCGCAGCGCGGAATGGACGCGTGGCATGTCAGCCGCGGTGAGCACGCGCACCACACCCGGTATTGCCAAAGCCGAAACACTCGAAATCGCCTCCTCGCGTCCGCAAGGAATAGGAGCAGTAACCAGGGCCGCATAGAGTTGCGAAGGCTGAAACTGATCGCCGGCGTAAAGGGCTTTGCCGGAGACCTTCGCCGGGCCATCGAACCGAGCGATCGCATTGTCGAGTTCTCGATTCATGCTTGCACCGCCATTTCGATCGCGCGAACCGCAGTGTTCTGAGCGAGCTGAATTTTGTACCGATTCATGGAGAGTGGCTTTGCGTCAGCGAATCCGGCTTTCATCGCAAGCATGATCTCCGGCGAATCGCTGCGCAGTCCGGCAAGACGCCCCTCTGTCTCCACCAGGCGCCAAGGCCGCATGGCGACCGAGCCCAGCGCAATCCGAGCCCGCTGAATCACGGGTCCTTCCATCTCAAGCGCAACCGCGGCTGAGACTGTCGCAAATTCGTAACTCTCGCGTTCCCGAATCTTCAGGTAAGCGGACTTCGGCGCTGCTTCCCCTAACTCAATCCAGGCGATGACTTCGCCCTGCTGTAGAACGTTGTGTGCCGTCGGACTTTCGCTGGGGAGGGTATGGAAAGTTGTCGCCGGGATTCTGCGTCCGCCCTGTTTGCTCTGCGTGACAAAGAGGGCGTCGAGCGCCGCTAAGGCGGCAGCGGGATCTGAGGGCTGCACAGCCACGCAGTCCTCTGTCCAACCGAAGATTGCATGCTTCTCATTCAGCCCATGCAGTGCGGCACAACCGCTACGCGGAGTTCGCTTGTTGCATTGTGTGGGTTCGTCAGCGCGGAAATAGGGGCAACGTACCCGCTGCAGAGGGTTTCCTCCGATGGTTGCGAGATTCCGTATCTGCGCAGAGGCGGCTTTCAGTATGGATGTAGACAACACAGGGTACGATTTCCGGATGAGGGGGTGTAAAGCGACATCGTTCAACTTGGTGAGCGCGCCTATCCTGACGACGCCGTTCGGCAGTTCTTCGATCCCTTCGAGACCTGCAACCCCAGTGATGTCCACGAGCTTGGAAGGTTCTGCGATTCCAATGCGAGCCCAGTTGAGGAGTTCAGTTCCCCCGGCGAGAATCATGACATCGGAGGTCGCGGCCAGCTCGATCGCTTGATGAATGGAAGTCGGCCTTGCATAGCTGAAGTTCTTCATCAAGCATTCCTCTTAGCCACCGCGTTAACGGCGGCGACAATCTGGGGATATGCAGAGCATCTGCAGATGTTTCCGCTCATCCATTCTCGGATTTCGGAGTTCGATCCGGTGTGTCCCTCTGCCACGCACGCTACCGCAGACATGATCTGTCCGGATGTGCAGTACCCGCACTGAAAAGCATCCTGATCGATAAAAGCCTGCTGCATGGGGTGAAGCTGATCGCCGTTGGCCAGTCCTTCGATTGTCTCGATTTTCTTTCCATCTGCTGCGATCGCGAGCACCAGGCACCCATTAACTCGACGTCCGTCAAGATGAACCGTACAAGCGCCGCATTCTCCGCGATTGCAACCCTTCTTGGTGCCGGTGAGGTAGAGTCGTTCGCGCAGAACATCCAACAGGGTCGAGCGGGGTTCAACCTCAACGCGACGGCTGACACCATTGATTACCAAGGTGATGTTCGCATGAGAAACAAATGGTGAGTCGGGCGCCGCCGCCGGAGCGATCGCTTCGGACATTCCGCTAAGGCCCGTAACAGCAGCGATCGCTCCGCCCTTGAGCAGCGTCCTGCGGGAAAACTCTTTTCGCGTTTTCTGGGGATCGTCCATGCAAAAGCACCTCAGATGAGAGCGACTCTACTGACGCCGGTTCCTTGACCGCTGTTCCTCCGGAAGCCCGGTCTCAATTGCAGATGACTTCGGGGGTGATGATCTGTTGTTCGTGATTCTCCGATCTGTCCTCCGTCCTCGATCCTGCTGAAGTGACTATGAAGAAAAACTCGGACGCTTGCATCCCGCTAAGGGAGGTATTTTAAACGCCAGTGACGGATGGGTATCGGATACCACTATTTAGGGGGAGTTGATGCCCAGGCATGGGACAACTGTGTGTGTTCAATTCTCAGTGAAGTGCGGATTTTCCTGAGAATCATCGACGAGTTAAACGCGGCCATCAGGAATAATGATTTCGCGATGAGCGAAGAGACGCGCATCAAGTGAAAAAGCGCCCGGGAAATTACCTCACCGGGGCGGCGATTCGTCCGCCTTCGCGTCCAGCGCAAAATATCCAGCGTCCAGCACATGAACCTCGGCCTTCAGCACATCGTTGCGGTAGCGCTCCGGCTCGCCGAGATCGAACGAGAAATCATGCTTACCCCATGGGACTAGATGCTACGATCCCGCAGCCGCTCGTCCGCACCGCCCTGCACCTTTTGACCGCTTACCATCTTCCTGTGTGCGCACCGCCGTCCACGTGCAGTACCTCCCCTCTGACATGACGGGCTTCCGTGAGATAGAGGACGGCCTCCGCGATATCGGCAGCATCGGAGATGATGCCCATGGGCGAAAGCGTCTTCATGAAGTCCTTTGGGGTTTTGGTATGAAGAGGCGTGTCGACAACGCCAGGCGCAACCGCGTTGAACCGGATATTCTCCCTGGCGTACTCACTCGCTAGGCTACGTGTAACGGCCTCGAGGCCGCCCTTGGTGATCATTGGAATCGAAGCCGTGAGGCCGGCAATCGGATTGTCAACCAGCGACGTTGTGATGGTGGTGACGCTGCCGGCTGTACCATGCGCGAGGATCTGCTTTACCGCCAGCTGTGTAATGAAAATGAAGCCTTCCAGGTTCGTGGAGACGAAGCTGCGAAATTCCTCGGGCGTATAGTCAGTGAACGGTTTTACCGAGAAGATGCCCGCATTGTTGACGACATGATCAATCGACCCAAACTTGGTCAACGCCGTGTTGGCGACCTTCTCCGCAGTCGCTTCCTTACCGATGTCTCCGTCCACAAGGGCAAGATCAGCCGACGCGCCAAGCCGCGCCTTAGTGACGTTACGTGAGGTCGCGACTACCTGATAATCGTGGTCCAGGAACAATCGTACGACCGCTGCTCCAATTCCTTGCGAGGCCCCTGTCACGATCACCGTTTCTTTGTTGGCCATCTTGCACTCCTTCTGATGCCCGCCTCAACCGTAGCCAGCGGTATAGACCGATCACAACAGAACCCTTGGAGACCCACAATTGGACCAAGGTATTGAACGATACGTTCGTATGGGTGGATTCGTTATGGCTGCTAAGGGAGATTCAATCGCCAGACTCGTGAAGTGCGGAGCATCGTGGCGTCCGCGGCGGCATACGGATTCCTGCAGACCAGATCGCAGGTGATGGCGTAGATCTTTCGCAGGCACCCCATACGTCTACCTTCCCTCGTTTCAAGACGCCGTCGACGCGATAACGAATCCACCAAATGTCACTTCCAGGCTCGCCCTCCCAGAGACCCCTGATTGGTTCCCGCTTCTTCGCCATAACGAACCCTCCGGAAACAAATAGCAAAGTATCACCAGAAGTATCACCGCCACTTTCGGACGCGAAAAAGCCTCTCGGGTCGAGAGGCTTTGGTCTTTATAACCTATTCATTTTGTGAAGCTTATCTTGGTGCCGGGAGGGGGGGTCGAACCCCCACGAGGTTGCCCTCGGCGGATTTTGAGTCCGCTGCGTCTGCCAGTTCCGCCATCCCGGCTTCTCGTACCAAGTCGCTGTTTACAAGCCACTTGGTTTGATTTCGCCGCCCTGCATCAAGTTACTGAATCGCATTACTGAATCGCACAGGTGTCAATTTCTGTGCCCCTTGGTTCTACCCGCGGCAAGTCCTAGTATCGCATAGACCCTCGGCCTGCCGATACTCAGGTTTGGTACGAATCGCTTTGCGGCAGCTTCTAGTTCGAAGGCCCTCCTCGGCCAACTCAGGCGCGGCCTTTTTCCGGAACGCATCATCGTAAATCAGCGATCGTGAGAGGGTCCATGTCGTCATATCGCTGGTTCTCACCACCCATACCCCAACAGAACCCATAGCTCTTAGTGCCGACGCCAGCGTGGATGCTCCATCCCGGCGACACTACCACCTCTCGATCACCCACGACCAGGTGGCGTGTCTCGCTCGCGGGCCCCATCAAATGAAGCACGCGCTGCGACGGATCTACATCGAAGTAGAAGTACACCTCACTGCGGCGCATGTGTGTGTGGGGCGGCATCGTGTTCCAGTTCGATCCGGGTGCGAGCAGCGTAAAACCCATCACCAACTGACAACTGCGAACTCCATCGAGGAAGATTGCTTTGTAAATCGACCGCTTATTGCAAGTTTCCTCAGAGCCAAGAAGAACCGGCTTCAATTCGTTGAACTTAGCCAGAGTGGTTGGATAGGTCGTGTGGGCGGGATAGCTCAAGAGATAAAACGCCGCGGGCTTGCTGGCGTCGTCGCTGGCAAAGGTCACGGATTGACAGCCACGACCGACGTAAAGGCAATCAAGTTTCTCCATCGCGAACGAAGCGCCGTCCACCGAGACGCCCCCTGGGCCGCCGACGTTCAACACGCCTAACTCACGACGCTCCAGGAAGTAATCGGCGCGAAGTTCTGGTTGCGTCTCGAGCGCTAAAGTCGAGTTCGTCGGGACAACTCCGCCAACGACTGCTCGATCCAGGTCGACATAGCGCGTCTCAATCTCTCCTTCACGAAAGAGACCTTCGAGCAGGAAAGTCTCGCGCAGCTCGGCGGTCGTCATGGTTGGGTAGCGAACGGCGTCCGCCATCTGCACTATCTTCATACTCAGCTCCTTGCGGCTCATTACGGTTGCATTTCGGGCTCACGCACTTTGATGACGTAGATTGTGATCGTCTGGCCCGGTGCTTCGATGGCCTGGTGTGGCGTTCCCGCTGGAATGTGGATCACATCACCCTTGTGCAGTACGTGAGGGGTTGCTCCGTCAACGCCTGTACCGCGCACTTCGCCATCGGGTTGATCTTTCGGGTTCAGCAATGTGCCGCCCGTCAGCTCAGTTCCCTCACCTGCTATCACGAAGAGAAAATCAGCGTAGTGCTGATGCACTTCGCCGCCGCCACTTTTGGTGCGCGCTGTGAGCATCGTGTAGTGGCCCTTATAATTCGCAACCGTGATTCCAGCGCTGCCGTTTCCCGCACGCGCCTTCGCAAGAAGTTCTTCGCCCTGTGTGGCCAGTGCGTCCAGATTCAATGTCTCTGGAAGGGTTTGAATGACGGGAGCAGCTGGCGCGGGTGACACCGAATCCTTCTGCGGAGGTGGTACTAGCAATGCCGCGCTGATCAGCGCTGCGCCCACGCTCTTTGCCAACCCTAATAGCTGCATGTTCAAGGCCTCCTCAATATCCATTCCAAAGCATACGAGAGACGGCAAGCGTTCGTCAGCCAATAACGGCTACTGAACACCGCTCGCTGGTCTCAATTGCAGAAGTTCCAGGGCACAGGCAGCTGCATTGCGCGCGGAAAGACGGAGGTTGTCAGCTGCCATCCACAACCAGAACGCGCTTCCCTTCCTGCTTTCCACGGGGGTGACACGCAGAAGAACCTCGCCCTTCCCGGCAGCGATTTCATTGCTCGGAGACTCGTCCTCTAGTAGCTGAGGCTGCCCTTCGGTGAGCATCGCACGCAAGGTCTGCTCGTCCAGGTGCTGCGACGTCTCCACAAACACCGAGGCCGTGTAGCCGTGAAATACCGGAGCCTGAAGCAGCTGCAACGCCACAGAATCAGCCGCGTCATCGCCAGCCAGAATTCCGATGTGCCGCCGAATGGTGTCGCGGGTATTCTCAAGATTCGCCTTTGCCACTGACCCGAGAGACGCCAGCAGATTGAAGGCCACCTGTGCATCGTAGATATCCTTCTGCAATGGCTTGAAGGAAAGCAGACTCACGGTCTGTTGATGCACCTCTTCCACTCCGGCGTTCCCGAGTTCGGATGCTGGCTGCAACACGGTGGCGGCCATGCGCTCAAGGTCGGTCGCACGCAATGTTCTACATGCGAGCGCAAGCATGATCGCCGCGGGATGCGCCGAGACCTCCGCGATCGTTGCCAGGTCGGGCTCAGTGCCTCCTGGGACGAGCGGTGAACGCACCTGAACATGGAGCTGCCCTTCAAGTGCGCCCGTGAGGTCGACGATGCCTGCGCCGGCCGCATGTGCGGCCTTCCAAAACTGCAGCGCTGTAGCGCCTTCGCCTGCAAAGAAGGCCACATCGATGCCGACGAACGAATCGGCTGCGATGGGTTGGATCACCAGGGCCTCATCGCCTGCCGCCGTGATTGTTCCACCGGCATCTTCGGCGTCCAGCAGGGTGATGTCCCAGAGGACGTCTGTGGCACCGCTTAGCTCTTCGGCAAGTTCTTTACCCAGCAGCGTCGACGCACCAACAACTGCTCCGCGCCATGTTTTCCCAGCCATCTTTGCCCTCTTTTGTTCTTGGCAGCAGCTTCCTGCCAATCAAACCGCGTGTGTCCGGCGATTCCAGGAGTATGCAAGTCGCGCCATCACTCCCGAAACCAGGTAGCCGAGAGCGAGGACCAACAAGGCAGTTTGATGCCACTCAACAACGATACCGATCACCACGACCAATAAAACCAGCAGCCGGCCTGGCTTGCGTGTATTTGTGTCGATCTCCTTGCCACTCCAGAAGCGCCAGCTGCTCACCATGAGAAATCCGACGAACGCGACCAGCGCCAACCATACAAGCGAGAGCCACAAGTTGTGGACTGGCGACCCTCCCTCGAAATGAATGACGGCAGCAAGGACGCCTGCGCCTGCAGGAATCGGCATACCGACAAAGTATTTTCGGCCTGGTCGACCTGGATTGCGTGGCTGCGGATTAACGCTAATATTGAATCGCGCCAGGCGGCACGCTCCGCAAATCAGGAAGAGAAAGCATACGACTACACCGAAGTGCATCACGCGGGCTTCGATCTCGGGATGACTCGACGGCGGAAGCTGTCGCACTCCCCAAAGGTAAGCAAGCAGGCTGGGAGCCACGCCGAAGGTGATCACGTCGGCAAGCGAGTCCAACTCTTTGCCGAAGGCGCTGGAGGTGTTGGTCATACGCGCAATGCGGCCATCCAGCCCATCGAAGACGATCGCAAACGCTATCGCCAGTGCCGCGTGATCGAAGGCAGCGGAGGACAACGCGGGGTCGGACATCACCGAGCCGCGGATGCTTTGCATAATGATGTAATACCCCAGCGCGATGCTGCCAGAGGTGAACAGCGACGGCAGCACGTACATACCGCGCCGCGCTGGATGCATTCGTGGCGCCTCAACCTCGTCCATTAGCTCCGTCCATTGGAGGATTTGTCCGCCTTGTTCTCGCCATAACCCGGCAACACTCCCAGGATGGACTTACCGCCCTGTACGCGATCGCCCGGCTTTACCCGGAGTTCGACGTCAGCAGGCATCAGCACATCCACGCGGGACCCGAATTTGATCATGCCCATCCGCTGCCCGCGCTGTACGACATCGCCGGTCTTGAGATCACAGATAATGCGTCGAGCGAGAAGCCCGGCAATCTGCTTGAAGCTCACGCTGTTCGTCCCGTCCTCAATCACGATGAGTGTCTGCTCATTCAAGATTGCCGATTCCGGGCTCATTGCATTCAGAAACTGACCCTCGCGATATTCCATCAGAGTCACTTTGCCGCTGATTGGCACGCGATTGACATGTACATCGAAGACGCTCAGGAAGATGCTGACGCGGAACCGGGCGCCGGCTGTGGTCTCAATCCATTCCGCTTCTTCCACTTTGCCGTCGCCGGGGGAGACGATCAGGCCAGGTCCGGCAGGAATTTCGCGCTCTGGATCTCGGAAAAATATCAAGAAAAACACTGCCAGGAGGAATGGAATCGCCGTGAGACTGATCCAATGCGTCCCCAAATAAACGATTACTGCAACGACCAGCAGCGAAACTCCGTAATAAAGTCCATCCCGAACCATAGGCAACGATTATACCTTTGCGCCACTGAACCTTCTGCGAACTGTGGCGGCGCCGATTGTGTGCAGCGTTTGGGCGTTATAGCCGGGCCGCCATCAGCACGGCGTCCTCGGTCGGGTTGCGATAATATTCGCGCCGCCGGGCCTGCTCCACAAATCCAAGCGAACGGTAGAGCGCCAATGCGCCGTCGCTGGACACCCGGACTTCGAGTTCGAGTTCGCTGGCTCCGCTCCGCGACCAATCCATCACCTGCTGGCAAAGCTTTTTACCGATACCCCTGCGGCGCGCGGACGGGGCGACCGCCACACTCTCCAGTTCCGCCGTCTGACCCGCACGACTGGCAACGGCGAATCCAAATATCTCTTCATTGCCTTCCGCCACGAAACTCGCGCGCACGAGCTCCCTCCCCCGCTCGCCGCTGAGTGCTGCAAGCCATACGGCTCGGCTCCAATGGGGAGCATCCGCGCATGCTTGTTCGATCGCAAGAATGGCGTCCAGATCAGCGGGCGATGCGTGCCGTATGATCCAGTTGGCCGCCATCAACCGATCGCCCCGGCAGGCTTCCGGTAGATGTCACTCTCGTGCCGGACGTAGTTTGCATCCGTAAATGCCACATCACTTCCGCCACTGCGCAGCTTTCGTAGGACCGGGCCCCGGGAATCCGATGCGTGTAGGGGACGAAGGATTGTTTCGCAGCCTTCAAGCTGATCAACCAAACGGCTCTCCGCTAACGCGATCCGTTCGCCATGGCACTGTAGTTGGAGATCACCGATGGCGCAAAGCCACTCGCGACCCGTGCTGATTTCGCGAACGTAGGATTCAGCGCGTCCGGCGTCGAGTGCGGCGTAGCCATCAGCCAGGCCGGATGCGTTCGCCAAAACCTCCAGGCGGGAGACCGCTGCCATCGGAAGTCCCGCTGCCTCGCATAGGCCCTTGGCCGTCGCCAGGCCAGTGCGTGTGCCTGTGAATGATCCCGGCCCATGAACGACGCCGATGGCATCCAGATTCTGGAGTCGGCCTCCGGGCTGGGTCAGCAAAAGGCGGCGGATGGCGTCAATCATCTCTGCCGAGGCGCTTCCGGGAGCGAGATCCTCAGTGGCCAGTACCTCTTCGCCGTAAGTTAAGGCAATACCCGCGATCTCTCCGCAGGTATCGATGAGCAGCAATCGTTCGCCTTGAGTCAACGTCCTATCCACACTCCGAGCATACCGCGCAACCGGGCGCCGGCGGGTAAACCCACTTACTCTACTGCGGCGAGGACCTCTTCGCGAACTTCTTCGTCCTGGGCTGCCTCGCCGATGGTTTTCGGCAAGGCAACATCCAGTACGTCTTCAATGCGTGAGGCATAGTGGATCGTCACGCCGTCAATTTGATCGGCGGACAGATCCTCTTCCACGTTGGTCTTCACGTCGATTGGCAGAATCACGTCGCGCACGCCAGCCCGCTTGGCCGCAAGGAACTTTTCCTTGATGCCACCAACCGGCAGCACATTGCCGCTCAGGGTAATCTCGCCGGTCATCGCCAGCAGCGGATGAATCGGCCGATCCAGCAGAAGGCTTACCAGAGCCGTTGCCATGGTGACGCCCGCACTTGGACCATCCTTGGGAATGGCGCCCGCGGGCACATGGATGTGCAGATCGATGTCCTTGAGCACATCGTCATCCAACCCTAGCGAGAGCGCGTTCGACCGCACCCAGGTGAGAGCCGCCTGCATGGACTCTTTCATCACATCGCCGATCTGGCCGGTCATGGTGAAGCCGCCCTTGCCCTTCATCTTGTTGGCTTCGATAAAGAGCACATCGCCGCCAGCCGGTGTCCAGGCGAGGCCGACCGCTACGCCCGCACGCTTAGTCCGTTCTGCGATCTCGGTATCGACGCGCACCTTGATGCCACCCAGGAATTCATGGATGACCTCAGGCGTGACGATCAACTTTTCGGTGCGACCTTCGGCAACCTGGCGCGCCGTCTTGCGGCATACCGTGCCGATGAGCTGCTCCAGGCGGCGTACGCCTGCCTCTCGCGTGTAGTGACGCGCAATCAGACCTACGCTCGCGGTCGGGAACTCGATGATCGCGCCCTGGCCTTCCTTCGGCTCGATGCCGTTCTCTTTGATCTGCCTCGGGATCAGGTAACGCTCCGCGATGTTGACCTTCTCCTCCTCGGTATACCCGGTGAGCTCGATGATCTCCATGCGATCGAGCAATGGCGCCGGAATTGTGTCCAGCTGGTTGGCTGTGCAGATGAACAGCACCTTGCTCAGGTCAAACGGCTGATCGAGGTAATTATCGCGGAAGGTGTTGTTCTGTTCCGGATCGAGCGTCTCCAGCAGCGCGCTCGCGGGATCACCCCGGAAGTCGCGGCCCAGCTTGTCGATCTCGTCCAGCATGAACACGGGATCGTTCACCTCTACGCGCTTCAAGTGCTGGATGATCTGGCCTGGGAGCGCCCCGATGTAGGTGCGGCGGTGGCCACGGATCTCGGCCTCGTCGTGCATACCGCCGAGCGAGATGCGGGAGAACTTACGTCCCAGCGCCCTGGCAATGCTGCGGCCGAGAGAGGTTTTGCCGACGCCCGGAGGCCCGACAAAGCACAGGATCGGACCCTTCATATCCGGCTTGAGGCGACGGACGCTCAGGTAGTCGAGGATGCGGTCCTTTACCTTCTTGAGGCCGTAGTGATCCTCGTCGAGGAACTCTTTGGCCTTCTTGATGTCTACCTCGCTGGACGAGCTCTTCGACCAAGGTAGAACT
>Ga0302231_10000471_pt1 | contig 30951 bp, 23 predicted proteins | sample II_Palsa_N2_2_FD_193522 | JGI IMG/M metagenome (GOLD analysis project Ga0302231, IMG submission 193522) | Peat permafrost microbial communities from Stordalen Mire near Abisko, Sweden - II_Palsa_N2_2 | ecosystem: Environmental > Terrestrial > Soil > Palsa > Peat permafrost | place: Sweden...
TGCGCGAACAGGCCTTCTGCATCGAGCCGCGCCTTGAGCTGTTCGAACTCGCGTTGCAGAGCACCTTCGCCAGCGGGCTCCATGGATTCGGCGACCAGCTGAAATTCGCCGCGAGGTTCGTACAGGCCGACCTTGGCACGCACCAGCACCTGCATGCCGTCGACTGGACGAAATCGAAGTGTGCTGGCTTTCGCCTTGAACATCGCGCAACGCACCTGCGCGCTGCTGTCTTTCAAGGTGAAATACAGATGCCCTGAAGCGGGCTTGGCCACGTTCGACAGCTCACCCTCGATCCACATCAGCGGAAACACATCGCCCAGCAGATCGCGCACCAGTCGGTTAAGCGAACTGGGCGTCAGTATGTGGCGCGAGCTGGTGTCGTCGGACTCGGACATGGGAGGGCGAGCCTATCATGGGTAGCAGCATCGAGTCGTGCAGAAACATCAGCTTGCCGCGCATTGCGCAGGGACTTCGTTACCATCCATGGCAGGCACCGATTGACACGGCAGGGCCGGGCTTCTGGCATGATTCGATGCATGCCGATCGAGCATCGTCACACCGACACGGAAGCTTGCGCACAGCATATCGCCGGCTGGCTGGGGCCGGATCTGCGTATTGCCGCGCCGCTTGGCCTGGGCAAGCCGCATGGGCTACTCAATGCGCTGTACGGCCTAACGGCGAACGACACCACTCGTTCGCTGCGCTTGTACACCGCGCTGTCGCTGACTCGACCGCAGCCAAAGCAGGGGCTTGAGGCGCGTTTCCTCGAGCCGTTCCTGCAGCGGCACTTCGGCGCGGGTCAGGTTGATCCGCAGTACGCACTGGATCAGGCGCGCGACGCGCTGCCATCCAATGTCGAAGTGCACGAGTTCTACCTGGAATCGGGTTCGATGCTGCATTCGGGCAGTGCGCAGCGCAACTACATCAGCCAGAACTACACTCACGTTGCCCGCGATCTGGTGACGCAGGACATCAATCTGCTGGTGCAGCTGGTGGCACGGCGCGAAGGGCCAGACGGTGTGCGCTACAGCTTGTCGTGCAACCCGGATCTGACGCTCGATTTTCTCAGGCAGATGCAGACCAACGGCAAGCAACGCCCGGTGTGCGTGGCGGTGGTGCATCCGGATCTGCCCTATCTGGGTGGTGCGGCCGAGGTGACGGAAGATTATTTCGACATCGAGTTGCGCCCGGCCACGTCTCCTCTGTTGTTCGCGCTGCCGCGGCTGCCAATCGACCAGGTTGAATATGCGCTGGGCCTGCACGCCAGTGCGCTGGTGAAGGACGGCGGATGCCTGGAGATCGGTATTGGCGCGCTGTCCGATGCACTGGTCCGGGCGCTGTTGTTGCGTCAACAGGAAAACACCCAGTGGCGAAGCGCCCTGGTGGCGCTGGACCCTGCCGGAAGCACTCATGCACTGGCCGCGTGGCTGGGCGGTATGGCGCCATTCAAGCAGGGCCTGTACGGCGCCAGCGAAATGGTGATGGACGGCTTCATGCATCTGCAGCGGGCCGGTATCCTGAAGCGCCGAAGTTGGGACAACCTCGGGCTGGAGCGTGCTTCCGCAGCAGGACGACTGGCTGACGACGTGCCGGGCGGCCACTATCTGCGCGGCGCGTTTTTCCTGGGTTCGCGCGAACTGTACGAGTGGTTGCAGGCCACCGAAGCGGCTGATCCGGGCGCCATCAATATGGGGCCGGTTTCCAACGTCAATCAGTTGTACGGCGATCATCAGGCGCTGGCGATGCTGCAGCGTCGCGACGCGCGCTTCTTCAACACCTGCATGATGGCGACCCTGCTCGGTTCGGCGATCTCCGATGGGTTGCAGGACGGTCAGGTGGTCAGCGGCGTCGGCGGCCAATACAACTTCGTGGCGATGGCACATGAACTGCCCGGCGGGCGCTCGGCGCTGCTGCTGCGATCGACCCGGACAGTTCACGGTGGCATTGAAAGCAACATTCGCTGGAACTACGGCCACACCACGATTCCGCGTCATCTGCGCGACGTGTACGTCACTGAATACGGCGTCGCCGACCTGCGCGGTAAAAGTGACAACGAATGCATCGAGGCGATGCTGTCGATCTGCGACGCGCGCTTTCTTGACGCACTGTGCGCGGAAGCAAAATCGCATCGAAAGCTGGCCGCAGATTTCGTCATACCCGACGCATGGCGACGCCATCGTCCAGAAAATCTGCATGAGGCGCTGGCGCCGCTGCGACAGAAAGGCCTGTTGCCCTCGTTTCCGTTCGGCAGCGATTTCACCGAGGTCGAGCAACGTCTGCTACCGGCGCTGAACTGGCTGCAGGCATCGAGCGGTCACTGGCGCGGAAAACTCGCTCTGCTGCGCGCGGTGTGTCGGCCTGGCCCAGTGGTTGCAGGCGAAGCCGAAGCGCTGGCGCGGATGGGGCTGACGGTTACGGTCACATTCGGTGATCGCCTGCAGCGCCGACTGCTCCTGGCGGCGCTGCGACGCTGAAGTTGTAACGGTGCTTCGGGTATTCTTGCGGCTTCGCCGCCCTGTCATCGCGGCTGTTCGATCGGTCAAAGATTTTCATGAACGAAACGTCTTCTTCCTCCCAGCGCGTGGGTAAAGCGGTTCTCGCTGAAACGGGCTTGCGCCGCCCGAGCGTGGCTGTACAGATTGGCAAAATCATGGTGGGTGGCGGCGCGCCGATCGTGGTGCAGTCGATGACCAACACCGACACCGAAGATCCCGCCAGCACCGCGAAACAGATTGCCGAGCTGGCCCGCGCCGGCTCCGAACTGGTACGCATCACGGTGAACACGCCAGCGGCCGCCGCTGCAGTGCCGCGCATCGCCGAGCGGCTGGCGATGATGGGTGTGGACGTGCCGATCATCGGCGACTTTCACTACAACGGCCATCAGTTGCTTGAGCGCGAACCGGCCTGCGCCGAGGCGCTCGCGAAGTACCGCATCAATCCGGGCAACGTCGGTTTCGGCAAGAAGAAAGACAGCCAGTTCGGCGCGATCATCGAGATGGCGCTGCGTTACGGCAAACCCGTGCGCATCGGCGCGAACTGGGGTTCGCTCGACCAGAGCATGGTCACCGCCCTGATGGACGAAAACCACACCCGCGCCGAGCCCTGGGATGCTTCGCATGTAGCGCGTGAGGCGTTGATCCGCTCGGCGCTGGATTCCGCTGCGCGTGCCGAGGAAATCGGTCTGGCCCGCGACCGCATCATCCTGTCGTGCAAGGTTTCCGGCGTGCAGGAATTGATCGCGGTATATCGCGACCTCGCCGCACGTTGCGACTACGCGTTGCATCTGGGGCTGACCGAAGCCGGCATGGGCTCCAAGGGCATCACCGCGTCCAGCGCTGCACTGGCGGTGCTGCTGCAGGAAGGCATCGGCGACACCATCCGCATCTCGCTCACGCCCGAGCCGGGCGCGTCGCGCACCGGTGAGGTGATCGTGGCGCAGGAACTGCTGCAAACCATGGGGTTGCGTTCGTTCACGCCACTAGTCACCGCCTGTCCGGGCTGTGGGCGCACCACCAGCGAGTTCTTCCAGGTGCTGGCCAAGACCGTGCAGGAACACGTGCGCGAGCAGATGCCGCTATGGCGCATCAAGTACGACGGCGTGGAGAACCTCACGCTCGCGGTGATGGGCTGCATCGTCAACGGCCCGGGCGAATCCAAGCACGCGAATATCGGCATCTCGCTGCCCGGCAATGGCGAGGCGCCGGCGGCACCGGTGTTCATCGATGGCGAGAAGGCGATGACCTTGCGCGGCGACAACATCGCGAACGAATTCGTCGGCATCCTGGACGACTACGTCGCCCGCAAATACGCGGTGCGTGCTGCGTCCTGATCCGAATGGTTTAAGACCAGGCTCAAACTCCCCGTCGCGGGCCAGGAACTGTTTCCTGGAGCGAGCCGCTCCACTTCACCCGAGGACTTGCAAGGTTTTTGCTCCTCCCCCTGCTGGCAGGGGGCGGTTGGGATGGGGTGAAGCTCTTGATCTTCTGGATGAAGAGCAACCCCACCCCGACCCTCCCCTGCCAGCAGGGGAGGGAGCAATGCAGAGCTTGCGGGACGCCTGCTTTGCTCCTCCCCCTGCTGGCAGGGGGAGGTTGGGAGGGGGTGAAGCTCTTGATCTTCTGGGTGAAGAGCAACCCCACCCCAACCCTCCCCTGCGTGCAGGGGAGGGAGCAAAAAAATCATGAGTTGGCCGAGGCTGGCCATCAGGTTATGCGGTCTGGGTGCGTGTCTGGTAAGCACATGCGACGATGGGCTGCGCCCATGCTGGAGTCGCGGCCATCGCCGCCGGGGTTGCTGGAAACGCCACGTTGCCTCGGGCGAGTTCAAGCACAAGGCGAGGAGAGGGTGTGAGGCCGTTCGCGGGATCTGCCTCCACGCTGTTGTCATAGACACGCAGGGTTGTGACCTGTGGGATCAGCCGCACCAGGTTTTGCCGGCTCGCGTGGTAACGCTCGCGAATTTTCTGCTCGGGAATGTTGTGGCCACCCTTGCTCACGCGGGCCTGCACGCGGGCCAGATGCCGCTCGGGACTATCGAGCCCGCAGTACCACACGAACAGCTCCAGCCCGGTCGCGGCCGCCTCCAGCAGCAGCGCGGTGACGGTCTGTCCACCGAGCGTGGTCTCGAACGCATAGTCGGTCTTGCTGGCGATAGCCACACGCAGCCGGCGGACGCTTTCCTGCCACGCCAGGCCATTGGCATCGCCCAATGCCATCCCGGGGTTCGCGCTGAGGACGCGCCGCGTTTCTTCATCGGGGTTGAAGTAGGCGCCTCCCGCCTCGCGCAAACGTGCCCCCGCGATGCTGCTTTTGCCCGCGCCGTTAGTGCCTGCCAGTACGGTGATGCGCGGCATCAATGCTTGTCTTGATCCGCTGCCTGCACGGCTGCCGCACCCAACTGCTCAGGGGTGGAGCTGAACAGTGCATCGACGCCGGCCTGGGCCTGCGGGGTCTGCATCGATGCCACCAGACGATCAAAACCAGCCTGCAGGGAGGCCAGCGGATCGGGGGCGGCCTGCACGAGGCGCTCGTACTCGGCGATCGACAACATGACGGCCGCCGGCCGCGCATTGCGCGTGATCACCACCGGCTTGCCCGCGCGCGCCACCCGCTCGATCAGCTGGGCAAAGCGGTTCTTGGCATCAGTGCTGGGCAGCGTCTCAACCCGGGTGGTCTGGCCGTGTAGGGTCGGCAGCAGCATGGTAGCGGTCATGATCAAGTCCTCACCGGACGACACGCACGAAGGTGCGCCAGTGAGGTCACCATACACCTGACTGGCTAAATGGTACAAATTGGCTAATTTAGCCTTAATAGACATTGTGGCAATCGACGAGAACAGCCTGCCGCTCATCGGAGCGGGAGTCATCAATCAGGGGAGGGTTATTTTGTGGCCGGTCCAAGCGCCGGCACGATCAACTGCTTGGGGGTGCTGATCAGGACAAACAGGGCTGCAGCAGTCGTGGCGTGTAATCAGCCCAGCTGCCGACGTGTCCGGGTAGCTGGGTGAGCAGCGCGACATCCTGCAGGTATTCCAGGCGGGGCACTTCGATCGCCCCCAGCAGTAGCGTGTGTGGGTTGCTGACCTGGGTGTCGATCAGTGGGAAATCCAGACTACGCAGCAGGCCGGCCAGCGCGATCAGCGCAAGCTTCGAGCCGCCGCTCTCGGCGCTGAACATCGATTCGCCACAGAACAACCGACCGACCGCGACGCCGTAAATTCCGCCGACCAGTCGGGAACCCTCCCACACCTCCACGCTGTGGGCATGCCCCAGCGCGTGCAGCCGCGTATAGCCCTCGATCATCGCTGGCATGATCCAGGTTCCCGATTCGACGGCACGCGGTGCGGCGCAGGCGCGGATCACTTCGTCGAACGCGAAGTCGACAGTCAGTCGCCATTGCTTGCCGACAAGCTGCCGGCGCAGGTTGCGATGGAGATTCAGCGTATCGGTGCGGAATATGCAGCGCGGGTCGGGCGACCACCACAGGGTCGGCTCGCCCTCGCTGAACCATGGAAAGATACCGTGGGAATAGGCGCTCAGCAGCCGTTGCGGCGACAGGTCGCCACCCATCGCAAGCAGTCCGTTCGGCTCGATCAACGCCTCGCACGGATTCGGAAAACGATCCGGCAGATCAGGGTCCAGTAGCGGCAGATAGATCATCGTTCGGCATGGCCGTGATCAGCGTAGGGGCTGTGGCTTTGCAGCTCGGCTGCGTAAGCGTCGACCCCTTCTGCCTCGCGCGCAAGCGCCGCGGCCACGGCGGTGCGAAAACCCGGGTTCGCCAGGTAATGCCGCGAATGCGTGCGCACCGGCAAAAAGCCCCGAGCCAGCTTGTGCTCGCCTTGTGCGCCAGGCTCGAAGCGCGCAAGTTTATGCGCAATCGCGTGCTCGATGCCGCGGTAGTAACACAGCTCGAAATGCAGCCCTGGCACGTCCACCGATGCACCCCAGTAACGCCCATACAGCGTGCTGTCACTCTGCACGAACAATGCCATCGCGACGATGGTTTCCGACAGCCGCGCCAGCGCCACCTGCACGCTCTGGCCCAACTCGCCGAGCCGGCTGAAAAACGCTGGCGTCAGTGCCGCATGATTGCCCTTGGCGTCGAAGGTGCCCTCGTACAGCGCATGCACCTGTCGCCACTCGGCCACGCTCAGCGTATCGCCGCTGCGCATCTCGATGGCGACGCCGCTGGCGGCAACGTGTGCGCGTTCGTGACGAATGTTTTTGCGCTTCTTGTGAGTGAGCGCAGCGAGAAAGTCCGGAAAGTGGCGATAGTCGCGGTTGTGCCAGTGGAACTGCACGTCCGAACGCGCCAGCCAGTGTTGACTCGGCCGCCCGTGATCGAACGCATCGAGTTCGGCCTCTTCCAGAAAATTCGAGTGCACGGAGGACAGGCCCAGCCGCTCGGTTTCCTTGCGCATGGCATCGACCAGCGCCCGCTGTAACAGCGGCGTTTGTTCGTCGCTGCCGGCGAGCAGGCGCGGCCCCGGTATCGGCGAATAAGGCACGCCGTTGAGCAGTTTCGGATAGTAGTCGCCGCCAGCGCGCTCCCACGCGCTGGCCCAGCTGAAGTCGAACACGAACTCGCCGTGCGAATTGCCTTTCAGGTACAGCGGTGCGGCGGCGATCAGCTGGTCTTGTTCGTACAGGCCCAGATGGTGTGCCTGCCAGCCCCAATCCGGACGAATGCAGCCGCCGCGTTCCAGTGCCGCGAGAAACGCGTGCGACACAAATGGGTTCGCGTTGGCCCGCAACCTGTCCCATGCCGCCGCGGGCAGCTGGTCGATCGCGTCGTGAAAGCGTGCCTCGATCAATGCAGCGCCGGCAACGTTGCGGTCAGCGCCTCAACGAATGCCTGCGGCTGACCGTAATAACGCGAATGATCGAACACGCGCTGCTCTCCGTGCTGTTCCAGCAGCAGGGTAGGAAAGCCGTTGCCGCCGACGCTCTCCAGCAAACGCCGACTCGCCTGCACATGTTCCATCAGCTCTTGGTCATTGGCTTGCCCGAAGGCCAGCGCGAAGCGCGCGCCATCCAGCCCGGCTTCCTCGGCCAGTTCGCCCAGTACGGGCGGTTCGATCACCCGCAGTCCACGCTGGTAGTGTGCGTTCTGGATCGTCACCAGCAACGGATAAGCCAGCCCCGGTTCGATCGCTGCCGCTGCCAGCACAGCAGCGATCGGCGGCATCGAGTACAACACGGTGCCGCGTTCAGCCAGCAAGCCCTCCAGGTAGGGCTTGCCGAATGGCTGTCCGCTGTATTGGGCAATGCGCTGGTTGGACTGCATGATGTGCTGGGCGAGATCTTCGTCCAGCAAACGTGGTTCGGCGAACAGGCCGCCACCATGCAGTTGCAGCGCCAGCCGACCCTCAAGCCGTTCCGCCGCCGCACTGATCAGCGGCTGCGTGGCATAGCACCAGCCACACAAAGGGTCATGGATGTAGTGCAGCGTAGCCTGCGTCATGCTGGGAGAGTCATGCTGACTTGCGACATGCTCAGTTCTGTTGATCCAGCCAGCGCTCCGCATCCAGCGCAGCCATGCAGCCGAAGCCGGCCGAGGTAACGGCCTGGCGGTAGACATGGTCGGCAACATCGCCGGCGGCAAACACGCCCGGCACCGAGGTCATCGTCGCCATGCCGCCCAGGCCGGTGCGGATCTTGATGTAGCCGTCATGCATGTCGAGCTGATCTTCGAAGATGCCGGTGTTCGGCGTGTGGCCGATCGCCACGAAGAAACCCGTCGCCTGGATGTCGCGGGTAACGCCGGAGTTGACGTCCTTCACGCGCACGCCGGTGACGCCCGAGTCGTCGCCGAGCACTTCGTCGATGCTGTGGTTCCAGACCAGCTCGATCTTGCCGTGGGCGGCCTTCTCGAACAGCTTGTCCTGCATGATTTTCTCGGCGCGCAGCTTGTCGCGACGATGCACCAGGTAGACCTTGCGGCCGATGTTGGACAAGTACAGCGCTTCTTCGACGGCGGTGTTGCCGCCGCCGATCACCACCACGTCCTGGTCGCGGAAGAAGAAGCCGTCGCAGGTGGCGCAAGCAGATACACCGCGGCCCTTGAACTTTTCTTCCGAAGCGATGCCCAGATACTTCGCCGTCGCGCCAGTGGCGATGATCAGCGCGTCAGCGGTGTATTCGCCGGAATCGCCCTTGAGGCGGAACGGGCGCTGCTGAAGGTCAACCTTGTGGATATGGTCGAAGATCATCTCGGTATTGAAGCGTTCGGCATGCTCGGCCATGCGCTGCATCAGCGCAGGGCCCTGCAACCCCTCGACATCGCCCGGCCAGTTGTCCACATCGGTCGTGGTCATCAGCTGACCGCCCTGCTGAATGCCGGTGATCATGGTCGGCTTCAGGTTGGCGCGCGCGGCATACACCGCTGCGGTGTAGCCGGCAGGGCCGGAGCCGAGGATCAGCAGGCGGCTGTGCTTGGGGGTGCTCATGGTTATAATCCTTCGGTTAGCTGGCAGCTTCAGTCGTAATTCGCTTCAACCCCTGCCGCGGTTTCATACAACCGTTTCGCGGTGCCGAGGCGGGGCTTTGAACCCGCAAGGATGGGGAAGGGAGCGCCACGATTCAAGCTTTCCGGCCATAAACGCTCCCCCAACCTGCTCGGTGCACGCAAGTCGCCCCCCGCAACGAACTCCACAGGACTTCCCCCATGCGTATCGGTATCCCCTCCGAAACCAAGACCCTCGAAGGTCGTGTTGCCCTCGTTCCCGCCGCCGCCGCCGATCTGGTGCGCCGTGGCCATGAAGTTTTCCTCCAGGCCGGTGCCGGCCTGAAGAGCGGCTTTGCCGACGAGGTCTACATCAAGCAGGGCATCAAGATCGTCCCCGATGCTGCGGCGCTGTACGAAGTCGGCGAGCTGATCGTCAAGGTGAAAGAGCCTGTCGCCGGTGATCTGGCGCTGCTGAAGAAGCATCATCTGCTGTTCTGCTACCTGCACCTGGCCGCCGAGCCGGCGCTGACCAAGAGCCTGCTCGATATCGGCCTGACCGGCATCGCGTTCGAGTCGGTGGAAGAAGACGGCGTGCTGCCGCTGCTGCTGCCGATGTCGGTGATCGCCGGCCGTATCGCGACCCAGATCGGCACCACGCTGCTGCATCGTCCGCAGGGCGGCAAGGGCAAGCTGCTGGGCGGCATGGCCTCCACCCCGCGTGGCAAGGTGGTTGTGCTGGGCGCCGGCGCTGCCGGTGGCAATGCTGCTGCGCTGGCCGCCGCCGCCGGTGCCAACGTCGTGGTGTTCGACAAGCGTCAGGATCGTCTCGCCGAGATGATGGCGATGGGCCCGAACGTGACCGCGCTGTATGCGTATGAGTCCTCGGTTGCCGAGGAAGTGCGCGACGCCGACATCGTGGTCGGTGCCGTACTGATCCCCAGCGCCAAGGCGCCGCGCGTAGTGACCGAGGCGATGGTCAAGACGATGGAGAAGGGCAGCGTGCTGGTCGACATCTCGATCGATCAGGGCGGCTGCTTCGAAACCTCCAAGCCGACCACCTGGAAGGACCCGACCTATGACGTGCATGGTGTGACGCATTTCTGCGTGACCAACATGCCGGGTGCGGTGCCGCAGACGTCGTCGGTGGCGATCTCCGCAGCTATCCTGCCGTACGTACAGCGTCTGGCGACCGGCAACGAGTGGCGCGACTTCGCTCCGCTGCGCGACGGCATCAATGTTGATGGCGGCAAGCTGGTGCATCCGGCATTGCAAGGTATGCTCTGACCCTGTCCGGACAAGTCAGTCCATAAATAGGGAAGCCCTCCAAGGTGGCGCGAAGCGCGAACGTCAAACAACAACCGAAGGAAGGCCTCAGCGATGAGCTGAAGCGCCGGCTACGTGAAGCCGGCGCTTTGCTGTTGCTGCCACTGGCGCTGTATCTGCTGGTGTGCCTGTTCAGTTACAACGCACTGGATCCCAGCTGGTCGCACGTCGGCCAGGCTGAGCATGCCCGCAATTTCGGCGGCATGCTCGGTGCGTATGTGGCTGATTTGCTGCGTTATCTGTTCGGCATGGTGGCCTATGCGTTCCCGCTGCTGTTGCTGGGGCTGGGCGTGCACGTGCTGCGTCATCGCGATGAAAAAACCACCAGCCACTGGGAGCCTTCCCTGCGGCTGATCGGTTCGGTGTTTTTCTTCATCACCGCACCGGGCCTGTGCTGGCTTAACTTTCCCGACAGCGACATGGCGCCGGAAGGTGCCGGTGGCGTGATCGGTGAAGCGGTGGGCAAAGGCCTGCAATACGTTTTCGGTTTCAAGGGTGCGCCGCTGCTGTTGTTGGCGCTGTTCCTGGTGGCGGTGACGCTGGCCACCGGGCTGTCGTGGTTCAAGCTGATGGACTGGACCGGGCAGGGCGTTTTGAAGCTACTCAGCTGGTGCCGAGGCAAGCTACGCGAGGCACCGCAGGTGCTGGCCGCGCGGCAAGCCCGTACCGAGCGCGAGGTGGTCAAGAAGGCCGATGCGGTGAAGCAGGCCAAGCGCGAACCCGTGCGCATCGAGGCCCCCCCGGCCCCGGTGGTGAAAAGCGAGCGAGCCAGACTCGAAACCCAGATTCCGCTGTTCACCGGCGCCGCCACGCCGGGCGAATTGCCGCCGCTGTCGCTGCTGGACGAGGCGCCGCCGCAGGGGCCGGGCTATTCCGAGGAAACCCTCGAAGTGCTCTCGCGCCAGGTCGAGTTCAAGCTGAAGGACTTCAAGATCGACGCCAAGGTGGTCGGCGCCTATCCGGGTCCGGTGATCACCCGTTTCGAGATGGAGCCGGCCGCCGGCGTGCGTGGCAGCCAGGTGTCGAGTCTGGACAAGGACATCGCCCGCGGCCTGTCAGTGGTCAGCGTGCGCGTGGTCGACGTGATCCCCGGCAAAAACGTGATCGGTCTGGAAATCCCCAACACCAAGAAGCAGATCGTCTACCTCTCGGAGATCCTCCGTTCGGACAAGTACGACCAGCTGAAGTCACCCTTGGCGCTGGCGCTGGGCAAGGACATCGGCGGCAAACCGGTGGTGGTCGATCTGGCGAAGATGCCGCATCTGCTGGTCGCCGGCACCACCGGTTCCGGCAAGTCAGTGGCCGTCAATGCCATGGTGCTGAGCCTGTTGTACAAGGCCAGTGCGAAAGACGTGCGGATGATCATGATCGATCCGAAGATGCTGGAGCTCTCGGTGTACGAGGGCATCCCGCATCTGCTCGCGCCGGTGGTCACCGACATGAAGGAGGCGGCCAACGCGCTGCGTTGGTGCGTCGCTGAAATGGAGCGCCGCTACAAGCTGATGGCTGCCGTCGGCGTGCGTAACCTCGGTGGCTTCAACAAGAAGGTCAAGGATGCCGAGAACGCGGGTCAGCCGCTGCTCGATCCGTTGTTCCGCCCGAATCCCGACATGCCGAATCTGGCCGCCGAGCCGTTGGAACCGCTGCCGTATATCGTGGTGATCATCGACGAATTTGCCGACATGATGATGATCGTCGGCAAAAAGGTGGAGGAACTCATCGCCCGCCTAGCGCAGAAGGCGCGTGCGGCTGGCGTGCATCTGATCCTTGCTACGCAGCGGCCGTCGGTGGATGTGATCACCGGCCTGATCAAGGCGAACATCCCGACCCGCATCGCGTTCCAGGTGTCGTCCAAGATCGACTCGCGCACGATTCTCGATCAGTCCGGCGCGGAAACCCTGCTCGGCCACGGCGACATGCTGTATCTGCCACCGGGCACCGCCACGCCGGAGCGCGTGCATGGCGCTTTCGTCGACGACCACGAGGTGCATCACGTGGTTGCCTGGCTGAAGTCGCAGGGTGCGCCGCAATACATCACCGGCGTGCTGGAAGAAGTGCAGGCCACCAGCGACGGCAAGTTCATCAACGACTCGGGCCTGCCGCAGGACGGCGAAGAGGGCGGCGGCGACGCCGATACCCAGCTGTACGACAAGGCCGTGGCGATCGTCACGCAGACGCGTCGCGCTTCGATTTCCGGCGTGCAACGGCATCTGCGCATCGGCTACAACCGCGCTGCGCGGCTGGTCGAACAGATGGAACAGGACGGCGTGGTAAGTGCCCCGCAGCACAACGGCAACCGCGAAGTGCTGGCGCCCCCGCCACCGCGAGACTAATGCTGGCCGCTCCCTCGTTCTCGTGGGAGCGGCTCCTGTGAGAGCTTTTATCTTTGCACGCAAGATCACCGCCACGGCACGCGTTACTACAAAGACGACAACCTCAACCAGCGCCAATGACCCCAACCTACGCTCTCCATGCGTAACAGAAGGCTCTTGTGGGAGCGGCTTCGGCCGCGATGCCCTGCTTGCCTCCCATTAAGTCAGCAGTACCCAAACTTCACAGCTATCGCCATGTTGCAGGGAAGACCGATGAAACGCTTCATGCTCGCCGTAGTCACCGTTGCGCTGTCGCTGTCGTTTGGCGCCGTGGCACAGGCCGCCACCGGACCGGCGCGTACGCGGCTGGATGCATTTGCACAGGATCTGCATTCGCTCACGGGTCGCTTTACCCAGTCATTGACCAACATGAACGGCCAGCCCGAAAAGTCCAGCGCTGGCACGCTGGCGCTCGAGGCACCACGCGAGTTTCGCTGGGATACGCTGACGCCGTACAAGCAGACCATCGTTGCCGACGGCAGCCGGGTGTGGACGTACGACCCTGAGCTGGAACAGGTCACGGTTCGCGTACAGAGCAGCGAAGAGGCACACAGCCCGCTCACCGTGCTGACCGACCTCAAGCAGATGGACAGGGATTTCAAAACGACCGAACAGGGTGAACGCGACGGGCTGGTCTGGTTGCGCCTCACCTCTACCGGCAAGGATCCGCAGTTCGATTACGCCGACCTCGGCTTCGACGCGAACGGCCTGGCTCGCATGACATTCCGCGACCAGCTCGGCTCCATCAACGACATCCGCTTTTCCGACTGGCAGCGCAACGTGGCGATTCCGCCGTCGCAGTTCAACTTCGTGCCGCCCAAAGGCGCGGACGTGATTGGCGACGTTCCGGTGATCTCCACTCAGCCGCTGAAGGACTGACACTCTCATGCCCGTTCTGCGGCAATTGCCGCGTTGGGCATGGATTGGCGGCGGCATGCTGGCGTTCAATGCCGGCATCGTCAACGCCGCGGGATACATGGGTTTCCGGCACCAGTCGATCACCAACCTGACCGGTTCCACCAGCCTGCTTGGCGTGGCGCTCGGTACCGGTGATGGCGGCGAAGCATGGCACTGGGCGTTGTCGATTGCCGCCTTCGTGGTGGGCGCCGTCTTGAGCGGTATGATCGTGCAGCAGCGCACGCTGAAACTTGGTCGCCGCTACGGCGTAGCGCTGATGCTGGAATCATTGCTGCTGTTTGCCGCGGTGCCACTGCTTGGTGCAGACAATCCGGTGGGTCTTTATCTGGCCGCGATGGCGGCTGGGCTGCAGAACGGCATGGCCAGCACCTATAGCGGCATGGTGTTCCGCACCACCCATGTCTCGGGCATGTTCACCGATCTTGGTATCTATATCGGCCAGCGGCTGCGTGGGCTTGAAGTGGATACGCTGCGCATTCGCGTCTGTGCCCTGGTAACGAGCACGTTTCTGCTGGGCAGCATCGCCGGTGCGCTGCTGTTTCATGTACTGCAGGAGCGCACCTTGCTGATCCCGGCTGTGCTTACCGGCCTGTGCGGCCTCAGTTACAGCGTCTACCGGCAGTACACGATGGGGTCGGCTACCCGTTAGTGGACCGCCGCCGTGGCAGCGGTTTCCTGCAACGGCAGCGCTAGCGCCTTGCGCAGTTCATCGCGTGCGGCGTTGAAGTCCGCGCGCCAGGCTGGATCATCCATCAGCTGCGCAGCGATCAGCGTGCCGGCCACCCGCCCGGCTTCCACGTCGCTGGGGTAGTGCACACCCATCACTACGCGATGCTGGGCGTAAATTTCCGCACGCCCGAACAGTGCCACGCGTTTTTCAGGAAGCATGTGGACGAGCAATGCCGCGGCGGTATACCCAAACGTGGCATGTCCGCTTGGGTAACTCCAGTCATCGGCTTTCTCCACGCTGAGCGGATGCACGTCGCTGGAGACGACGCTCGGTCGCGGGCGCCGCCAGTAGGATTTGGCCGTCTTGATGGTGGTCTTGTCGAGCTGCGCGACGCGCGTGAAAAACGCTGCCGTGCGTGGCAGCGTCGCTGGCGTCAGGTTCGCGCCAAGCACATCAGTCAAACGAAATACCGATCGATCCGCATCGGCTTTGGCCGCTTCAGATTCAGCAGGGGTCCTCGCCGCTTGCACAGCGAGAACAGTCTGCAGGTCGACAAGCGCGACTGGAGACCCTATGGCTGGCGGTGGTGCCAGCCACAGGGTCAGGTCGATCGCGTCAGCTTTCGAGTTGCCGTCGGCGGCCAGCGCCTGGGCGCTGGGCAGCAGCAGTGCAAGCAACAGAAGTATGGTGCTACGACGCATATTCATCAGAAGAACTTGGCCGAAAGGGTGAGTTCATAGCTGCGCTCGGGGATCGTGAAATAGAGCGGTGTGTTGTCTTCCGCCGTATAGCCGGCGAGAAAGTCGATGCTCTTGTTGTCAAAGATGTTGTTGACCTGCATTCCGATCTTGATATTTTTCATCTCGCCCATGTCATGCACAAAGGTGTAGCTCGTAGCGAAGTTGGTAATGGCGTAGCCGCCGATGGGCTGGCTGTTGCCGGTATCGCCAAACGTGTGGCCGACGAATTTGTCGATGAGCGAGGCATAGAACGGGCCCTCACGATAGATCAGACCCAGTGCGGCGGTCTTGTGCGGTGCGTCCGGTACCCAGTCGTTGGTGGTCTTGTCGGTCGAGCGATTCAGCGAGCCGTTCCCGTAGACGCTGAAGCCACTGCCCAGAACATAGGTGCCCTCAGTCTCGAAACCTCTGTAGATCGCGCCGCCTTCGTTGAAGAAATTCGTGACGCCGCCGATATTGCGGCTACTGATCAGGTTGTTGAAGTCGATGCTGTAGACATCCGCCGATAGCGTCAGGCGATCATCGTTCCAGGTCGTGCCGATCTGGCGGTTGACGGTCTGCTCAGGCTTGAGGTCGCTGCTGGACAGCGGATTGACGGTGTAGAACGTATTGAGGTTGGGCGCGAGAAAGCCCTTCGCCCACTGCGCGTAGGCGGTCCAGTCGGAAGTGAACTGCCAGTGTGCGGCGAGTGACGGCAACAGCTTGTTCCAGTCCTTGCTGTAGTCCAGCGGTTCACCAGTTTTCTGGTTCACGATGGCATTGATGTCGCGCTCGAAATCGGCGTACTTCACGCCGCCGGTCAGCCAGGCCGTATCGGTGATGTTCCAGTTGTATTCGACGAATGGCTGGAAGGTCTTCAGCGTGTCCGTCATGTAGCGATCGACGGCAGCGGACGCCGGCACGCCGTTCGGCGCGAAATTCAGGGTGTCGTCGACCTCGTTCTGCCAACGCAGATTGGTCTGGTAGTCGTACCAGAAACCGGTGCGGATTTCGCCGGGGCCGACTTCCTTGCTGATGCGGAAAATGTCACCCCAGGAAGTGTACGAGTTGCGCATATCCTGGCCGGGTACGTCGGTGGGGCTATAAACGGTACCGTTCGGCGTTTCGCCGTTCGGGTCCTCGCCGTTCCAGCCGAAATGGTTGTAGGACAGGGTGTAGAGCTTGTTGTCGATGGTCCAGCCGTCAAATGCCGAATGGAGCGCGACATAGCCGAAATAAGTATTGATTTCGTCGCGGTTGTAGCGGTAGTAATTCTGGCTGTCGGGATTATTGCTCAGGCCGTAATTCGGACCATATTGATTGATCTGCGCACGTGTCTCACCGAGCGGCACGTATTGATTGATATTGTTGTACATGCCTACGAAGGTGAGTGTCGTGTTATCGCCGATCGGTTGCACGACCTTGGCGAATACATTTTGCCGACGCTGCCCCGCATAGGTCAGGTAACCGTCCGAACTGGAGTTCTGCACGTTGACGAACGCGGTGGTGCCACCGGTCTGAGGTATCGCGCCGGTATTCAGCTCTATACCTTGCACCTGGGTATCCCAGCTGCCGAAGCTCAGGTAAGGCGAGACGCTGAAGGTATCTGAAGGCGTCCTTGAATCCACCGCGACGGTGCCGCCGAAGGTCGCATTGCCCAGCGTGCTGGCAGTGCCGGGACCACGATCGACGATGATGCCACCGGTGTCCTGGTTGGTGAAATACGAGGTCGAGTGATGCGTGAAGTCATTCGAGTCGCCCCACGGGATTCCGTCGAACGTGACGTTGTACTGGCCGTCCTGGAAGCCGCGTATGGCCACTTCCGAGGCCTCCATCAGGCCAGGGCCGTTGGGTGCCACCGAGTAGACGCTGGGTGAGATCGAGATGGCGTCGGTGTAATCGCCGGTAGCTGCCACATTCTCACGCAGGTACAGGTCACCGATGATCGACTGTGGTTGAATCGCGATCGTCGAGCCCTGGGTCGGTGCAATCTCGCTTGCGGTGGCGGTGCCGGTGACCTGTACGGCGCCGAGATTCTGGGCGTTCTGTGTCTGCGGTGCGCTGGCTGCGGTGCTGTCACTCGATGCAGCGACGGCTGCCGCCGCGGTGCCGTCGGCAAAGGCCGGGCCGGACAAAATGGCGGCGATGCAAAAAGCGAGGCAAGTGGACTTGCGAACATCAGTCGTCGAGATCAGCCGTGTCATGGATTGTCCAAAATGTTGGAGTTGAATAGGGGCAGCGGAGTGCGACACCCTAGTCAGGCAACATGACACTTTCGTAACGAAAATATTAATTGAATACCCTTCGTTAATAATCGAAAATAAATACGCTAAGCAAAATCTAAGGAAGGGAAATAAATAAAAAAAGATCTCTCTGCTAAGCAAAATCTAAGCATTAATAATTTGCGCAATGGATCACATTATTTTCAGTTCGCTTTCGGCTATCCATCGCATCCGGAGCCGCGCACCAGGCATGCGTGCCCAGCCGGCCGGCCCTGCTGATCCTCGGCAGATGCCTTATCATCGGCACATGTCACGTCGTGATACGTCCAGCATTCCCGGTCTGTTTGCCGAGCCCGAAGAACTCAAGCCGCTAGCCGAACGCATGCGGCCGCGCAGCCTTGACGAGATCGTCGGCCAGCAGCGGCTGGTCGCACCGGACAAGCCGCTGCGCCGTGCGCTGGAAGCCGGGCGCGTGCATTCGATGGTGCTGTGGGGGCCGCCCGGTTGCGGCAAGACCACGCTGGCACTGCTGGTGGCGCGCTATGCCGATGCTGATTTCCGCGCGATTTCCGCGGTGCTGTCCGGCCTGCCGGAAGTGCGCAAGGCGCTGGCCGAGGCCGAGGTGAACTTCGCGCAGGGGCGGCGAACCGTGCTGTTCGTCGATGAGGTGCACCGCTTCAACAAGACCCAGCAGGATGCGTTTCTGCCGCATATCGAAAAAGGCGTGATCGTGTTCGTCGGTGCGACGACCGAAAACCCTTCGTTCGAGCTGAATTCCGCCTTGCTGTCGCGCTGTCGCGTGCACGTGCTGGATTCGATTTCGGTGACTGACATCGTGGCGGCACTGAAGCGCGCGCTGGACGACACCGAGCGCGGCATTGGCGAGCTGCAGTTGCAGATCAGCGATGGGTCGCTGGAGTCGATCGCCGAGGCCGCCGATGGTGACGTGCGTCGCGCCTTGACCCTGCTGGAAATCGCCGCAGAGCTTGCACAGGATGGGCGGATCGACGAGACCACGCTGACCCAGGTGCTGGCCGATCGCACGCGCCGCTTCGACAAAATGGGCGAGCAGTTCTACGACCAGATCTCGGCACTGCACAAATCCGTGCGTTCGTCCGATCCCGATGCCGCGGTGTACTGGTTGTGCCGCATGCTCGATGGCGGCGTTGATCCGCTCTATCTGGCGCGACGCATGACCCGCATGGCGGTGGAGGATATCGGCCTGGCCGAACCGCGTGCCTGGCGCATGGCGCTGGATGCGTGGGATACCTACGAGCGCCTTGGCAGTCCGGAAGGTGAGCTGGGGCTGGCGCAGCTGGCGATCTGGCTGGCCATCGCACCGAAAAGCAATGCGGCCTACGTCGCCTACAACAAGGCGCGCGCCGCCATACGCGACGGTGGCACGCTGGAAGTGCCGATGCATCTGCGCAATGCGCCGACCAAGCTGATGAAAGGTCTCGGCTACGGCAAGGGTTACCAATACGACCATGATGCCGAAGGCGGCGTGGCACTCGATCAACAATGCCTGCCTGACGCGCTGGCAGGTACCGTGTTCTATGAGCCGGTGGAGCGCGGATTGGAGCTGCAGCTGCGCGAGAAATTGTTGGCGTTACGCGCTGCCCGTCAGCAGGTACGTGGCAAGTAGTTCAGGGCGAGTTTGCGGCCTTATCCAGTCGAGACCGCTTGGATGGCCCGCACTGCTGCATTGCGCGGCGAGCCGACGCCGCGACTCCGCGATGAGGTGAGCGCACGTGCCATGCGCCTCACTGCCTCATCCAGTTCGGTTTCGTCGTGATAGCTGAAGCCGAGTCGCAGGAACGGTTGTTCGCGCTGGGAGAACGCGTAGCGGCCGGCACCGAAGAACTGCACGCCTTCGCGCTCGCCAGCGTGGGACCATGCGGCGACATCGATGGCGTCGTCGACACGTGCCCACAATCCCATGCCGCCTTCGGGGATACGGAACGCGACGGCGCCACCGAGGTGATGCGTGAGCGATGCTGCCAGCGCGTCGCGTCGCGCAGCATAGATACGCCGCATCCGGCGCGTGTGGCGCAGCAGTTCGCCGTCTTCGAAAAGTTCGGCGATGGCGCACTCCATCGCAGCGTCGCCGCGCGCATCGCTTGCCGCGCGCAGGGCCGCCAGTCGGTCAAACACCGCTGCCGGCGCGATCACAAAACCGGTGCTTATCCCCGGTGCCAGCAGGTTGGACAGTGAGCCGATATAGATGACATTGGCGGCCCCGACGCCAGAAGCGATCGGCAGGATCGGTTTGCCGTCGTAGTGAAATTCGTGGTCGTAGTCATCCTCGATGATCGCGAAGCCATGCTGCAGCGAAAGCTGCGCCAGCCGAGCGCGTCTTGCCTGCGACATGACCACCGTTGTCGGAAACTGATGGTGTGGGGTCAGGAACACGGCGCGTATTTGCTGACGTGCCAGCAACGCCTCCAGCGCGTCGACGTCGAGACCGTCCTCGTCCAGTGGCACGGGTATCAATCGCGCGCCAGCCAGTTTCAGCACGCTCCACGCCGGCGGATAGCCGGACGCTTCAACCGCTACGACATCGCCCGATTGCAGCAACATGCGCGCGACCAGATCGATGGCTTGCTCGATGCTGTGGGTGATCATGAGATTGTCTGAGGTCACCGGCAGGCCTCGCGTACGCGCCAGCATCGACGCCAGCTCACTACGCAAGCGCGGCTGGCCGCAGGAATCGGCATAGGTCAGCAAGGAGCGGCCACGCTGTCCGATCGCACGACGAAATGCACGCGTGAGCGCCGCCGTTGGGAACAGACGCGCGTCGGGAATGCCGTAAGACAGCAGCAGGGTGCCCGGTTGCAGTGTGCCAATGCGTGGCAGGCTGCACTCCGCCGGCCTCAGCGCATAGGTCGGCACTTCGTTCGACGGTTGGTGCGCAGCGAACGGATCGACCGTCGACATGGCGACGAACGTACCTCCGCCGATGCGCGTGCTGATCAATCCCTCCGATGCCAGCTCGCCATAGCTGGCGACCACCGTATTGCGATTGATGCCCAGCGAGTCGGCCAGTTCACGCGAGCCAGGCAGCGCTTCGCCGGTCTTGAGCAGCCCACGGCGGATGTCATCGGCGATGGCACCAGCAAGCTGCAGGAACAGCGGCTGCTCCCGCGAAGGGTCCAACGTGATCGTCAGCTCCCATCGGCGCATAGCCGGATTCTAGTCCCGCTGCGGCGACCGGACCAGCAACCATCGCAAAAGTGGAGCTTCCGGTGCGTGCGGCAGCCGCGCAGGCTGAACTCCCACATCAATGGGAGAGTGCCATGCGCAAGATTCCGTACGCGATCCTGATCGCGATCCTGGCCGGCGGTGGCGCCGTGACGCAAGCATCCCTGGCGGCGTCGGGCCCCGGCTATTCCGTCTACAACCTTCCCTCGGCGGGTGGGTCGGTCAGTTCCGGCAACAGCATCGACAACCTGGGCATCATCAGTGGCGATTCCAATCAGCCGGGTGACCAGACAACGCACGCCACCGTCTGGCTGTTCGGCTCGAGATTCGACCTTGGCACCCTGGGCGGTGCCAATAGCGACGTGCAGTGGCCGGTAAAGAACAACGTAGGCGTGATCTCGGGCATTGCCGAGACCGCGGTGGTCAACAAACTCGGCGAGGCCTGGAGCTGTTCGGCCTTCTTCCCTGGCAACGCCACCCTGCATAACTGTCTGGGGTTTGTCTCCGAATGGGGCAAGCTGCGCGCGCTGCCTACGTTGGGCGGCTACAACGGTTTCGCCACCGGCACAAATGATTTTGGCCAGACGGTAGGTTGGGCCGAAAACACCGTGCACGACGCCACCTGCAATCCGCCGCAGGTGCTGCAATTCCGCGCCGTCATCTGGGGGCCGGGAAAAGATCAGATCGAGCAACTGCTGCCGCTCCCCGGTAGCGACACGGTGACCGCCGCCACGGCGATCAATGATGCTGGCCAGGTCGTTGGCATTTCCGGCATTTGCTCCAACGCGGTCGGCGGATTCAGCGCCATCCATGCCGTGATCTGGCAAAACGGCAAGACTACCGACATGGGCAATATCGGCGGTGCGGCCTGGAATACCCCGATGGCCATCAACCAGAACGGCGTGGTGGTCGGCTTTGCGAATGTGCAGCCCGGCGGTGGGTTGCTGGCCCACGCATTCATCTGGACCAGGAGCGGCGGCATGCGCGATCTGGGCACGCTGTCGGGGCAGGGCGCCGATGCGCAAAGCCAGGCGTTGGGCATCAATGATCAGGGTCAGGTAGTCGGTTTGTCCTGTACCGCAGGGTTCGCCAGTTGCCAGGCTTTTCTATGGCAGAACGGCGTGATGACCAACCTCAACTCGCTGGTGGCACCGGGCTACGACGATCAACTGATCCAGGCCAGCGATATCAATGACGCGGGCGTGATTACCGGCGAGGCAGCGAATTCGTCCGGTGACGTGCTGAGTTTCGTGGCGACCCCGGGCGGTCTCGGGAGCAGCCATGCCGCGGCAGGCATCGGTAGCTCAGCCCAGAACGTTCCGCTGCCGGCGAAACTGCGCGCGAAGCTGTTGCAGCGCCTGGGCCTCAATGCACCCGAATAGCCCCTAAGCGCGGCGATGTCCACGCATAGGTCAGGGCATCGCCATTGTCGGGACATCGCCATTCCTATGAGAACCACGGGCTTTTGGCTCCCTCCCCTGCGCGCAGGGGAGGGTTGGGGTGGGGTAAAGCTCTTGATCTAAAACCCCCGGCAGAACCCCCTCCCAAGCTCCAACTGCGACCGAAGGAAGTCCCTTCCTCAAGGCAAGCAGAGCGAGAACCCATGCCCGCCAGCTCTGCAGCGATCGCCGAAATTCGACGCCAGTCAGCACCCAACATCCGCATTCAATGACGCCAGGCACCGAGCTGCTGCGAGCGCACTTGCCCGCACTGCGGCATCGGGCATAGATTCGCCACACCATATCGGGAGGGTGAGTCATGCGCGTACTCGTGGCGGGACTGATCGGCGGCATCCTGATGTTCCTCTGGGGTGCGGTGGCACATCTGGCGCTGGGGCTTGGCAATGTCGGCATCAGGACGCCGGCGAACGAGAACGTGGTACTGAGCAGTCTGCATGAGGGATTGGGCGAGCGGGCGGGTGTCTACATCCTGCCGTGGCTCGACCCGAGCCAGATGAATGATCCTGCGCAAAAGCTGGCCTACGCGACCAAGAGCGTCAGGTCGCCGTATGCGTGGGTCGTCTACATGCCACAGGGCGAGGATCTCACCCAGATGGGTCGCCAACTGCCGCGACAATGGGCGTCGGACACGCTGGCGGCGCTGATGCTCGCGTTCGTGATGGCACTCGCCGGGTTGAGTCTCGGGCGGCGTATCGGGATCGCTGCTGCGGTGGCCATCTATGCGTGGCTCAATACCATGGTGCCGTACTGGAACTGGTATCGCTTTCCGCTCGACTTCATCCAGGCGGCACTGATTGAACAGCTTATCGGTTGGCTGATTGCCGGCGCTGTGATGGCGTGGTGGCTGGGCCGCTACGAGCGCAGGCTCGCACGCTGAGGGAAGCGTCAGATCGAGCGATGGTGCCAGGGGAGGGCACCTTTGCCCGGTTTCCGTTGCGGTACTTGCCGCCGATGGCGGCTTCATTGCGGTGTTTGCCACTAGGCGGCGATAATTGAGGGTTCAAGCCTTTCTCTGGACTCGATCATGCTGGATCCCGCACTGCTGCGTTCGCGCCTGGCCGAAACCGCCGCGCGTCTCAAGGAGACCCGCGGCTACCTGCTGGACGTCTCCGTTTTCGAGGCGCTGGAAAGCACGCGCAAGCAACTGGCGATGGAGACGCAGGAACTGCAGAACCTGCGCAACACTCGCTCCAAGGCGATCGGTCAGGCCAAGGGCAAGGGCGAGGACGTCGCCTCGCTGATGGCAGAAGTGGCCGGTATCGCCGACAAGTTGAAGGCAAACGAACAGGCACTGGCCGACGTGCAGGCGAAGCTCGCCGACATCGCGCTGGTCATTCCGAACATCCCGCACGAGTCCGTGCCAGTCGGCAAGGACGAAAGCGACAACGTCGAGATCAGCCGCTGGGGCACGCCGCACGCGTTCGATTTCGAGGTGAAGGACCACGTCGTGTTGGGCGAACGTCACGGCTGGCTCGACGGCGATGCCGGCGCCAAACTCTCCGGCGCACGCTTCACCGTATTGCGCGGACAGCTGGCGCGGCTGCATCGCGCCATCGGTCAGTTCATGCTCGATCTGCACACCGGCGAACACGGCTACCTCGAATGCAACGTGCCCGTGCTTGTCAATGCCGACAGCATGGTGGCGACCACCCAGTTGCCGAAGTTCGAAGAAGATCTGTTCGCTACCAGCGTCGGCGAATCGAAGCGCTACCTGATACCCACCGCCGAAGTGTCACTGACCAACCTGGTACGCGACACCATCCAGGATGCCGACGCGCTGCCGCTGCGCTTCACCGCGCACTCGCTGTGCTTCCGCGCCGAGGCCGGCAGCTACGGCCGCGACGTGCGCGGCATGATTCGCCAGCACCAGTTCGAGAAGGTCGAGATGGTGCAGGTCGCCCGCGCCGCCGACTCCTACGACCAGCTGGAAGAAATGGTCGGCCACGCCGAAAAAGTGCTGCAGAAACTCGACCTGCCATACCGCAAGCTGCTGCTGTGCACCGGCGACATGGGCTTCCAGTCCACCAAGACCTACGACCTGGAAGTATGGCTACCCAGCCAGAACACCTACCGCGAAATCTCCAGCTGCTCCAACTGCGAAGACTTCCAGGCCCGCCGCTTGCAGGCACGCGTGCGCAACGCGGAGACCGGCAAGCCGGAGCTGGTACACACCTTGAACGGCTCGGGCCTTGCCATCGGCCGCACGTTGATTGCGGTGATGGAGAACAACCAGAACGAAGACGGTTCGATCAACGTGCCTGAAGTTTTGCGGCCCTATATGGCTGGGTTGGATCGCATCGCGTGATCGCAGCGATACAGGTGTAGTCGTCTGCGGGATCGTTCCTGATAAACTACGCCGACAAGTTTTGGAGAGATGGCCGAGTGGTTTAAGGCAGCAGGAACTTGACGCGAAGGCAGGAAGCCGAAGCGAACATCGACGAAGTCGATGGCCCCGAAGGGGCGAAGGGCAGGATGCCCGCAGTAAAACTGCCGTAGTGACGCGCAACGCGCGTCTTCGGCAGTACAACGAGTTTATGGAGAGATGGCCGAGTGGTTTAAGGCAGCAGTCTTGAAAACTGCCGTAGGTGTGAGCCTACCGTGGGTTCGAATCCCACTCTCTCCGCCACCCTTTGAAAAACCAGCTATTTTCTAGCGGTTTTCGAGGTTTTTCTGGTCAGCGGCGCTTGGGCCACTCGGTTGGGCCATTTAGCCCATGCGCCTAGCTCACCATCTGATTCGCCACCCTTCCGGGTTGTGGCATTTCCGCCTACGGTACCCGCCGATCTGCGGGAGGGCCTTCTGCCTTCGGATCATCAAACGCAGCCTGCGGACCCGCGACCCTGCCGAAGCGAGGGCATGAGCCTATTCGTTTGGCGCGCACTATGGGCGGCAGGTACCACAGCAGGGCTATTGCGGCACGCCTGAGCGCATCCGGAGTTCCAGGGAGCGTATTTGACGGAGTTGGCCATTGAGGTAGGGCATTTTGGCCGCCGCATCAGGCGACGCTCTGCTAGCATCGATGACGCCATCGAGTGACGGATCAGAGCATGTCTGGGGCATGGTTTTCCGATGAATTGCTGCGGGCCTTTGTGGACTTGGTGCCGTGAGGACCGTGCGGGCCGTGCCCGACAGCGTGGAAGCGCGTGCGCGCGCCGTGCTGCTGACTTACTTCATTGATAACCCGGAACGGGTGTTTTACAGCCGACAGTTGGAAGTGCTCTTCGAGCGTCAGTTTTTCCACTGGATTACCAATCGCGCGTTGCGCCGGTTGATCGAAGAAAAGCATGTTGTCATGGAAGAGCGCAGGCTCGACATTGGCTCGACCATCAAGCTGGTTTGGCACAAAAGCTACCGTTTTTATAAACGGTCCGCTGACGGGGTTTTTCACTTGGTAAACCGCTACACCAACTCCGCCACCGATGGCACACTCGGTATGCAAGGCGAGCATCTAGTGCTTGCTGCATTTGCGCGTAATCGGTTTGTCCTCGAAGGTGAGGAAGTCAATGATTACGCCGGAATAAAATGGACAGACAGCAACCACGATCTCGACTTCGTGTTTTCACGCGACGGAATTGGTTACGGCGTTGAGGTCAAGAACACGCTTGGCTACCTAGACGTGGATGAATTCGTGATCAAGATTCGGCTAGCCCGGCATCTTGGTATTAGGCCGGTGTTTGCCGTAAGGGCACTTCCTAGAACCTGGATTGAGGCACTTGCGCGTGCAGGCGGGTTTGCGTTGGTGATGGGTTATCAGTTCTATCCGTGGACGCATAAGTCCCTCGCCGATGATATTCGGGGCTCCCTTGACCTGCCGGTGGATACGCCCAAGAGGATTGAGGCTGGAACAATGAAGAGGTTAGAGGACTGGATTTTGGCACCGAACCAATATGTCGAGTCCGAACCCGCCAAGGTGGATCGCTTGCTTGCGAAGATCGAGCAGGCGAACAAAAGAAGGTGACGAATATTTAGCGATATACGTGATTTGTTGTTGGAAATCACATTGGCATCTATCTAGGTAACTGATTTCACTGCATATTCCGCGCACCTCCATGAATACGTATTGTCTAGTCCGCGCTAGCAAAGGCTCGCCCAAAACGCGGCCGCACGGGTGCTGGCTTTGCGGCTCGGGTCAGGCGATCGGAAGCGGTAGCGGTGACACCTGTGGTTGCCAATGCAGCGCGTAATTGGCACCGTGTGATCGTGGAGCCACCCGCGGTGCGCGGATTTGAACGGGCAACGGCACCGGGCTGTCCACGCCCACGATGATGGCCTCGCCTTGGCCCAGCGTTGGTAGAAAAGCGGCCGCCCCTGCGTCGAGATTGCCACATGCCTTCTCGACGACTGCGCGATCTCGCTCGTTGATCAGGCGGTGAACGATGAACATGCCCATCTGGCTGAGCACGTCATCGGGGATGTCCCGTGGCCGCTGAGTGGCCAAGACACAAGTCAGTGCATATTTCCGACCCTCTTTCGCGATCAAGCCAAAGGCCTCCAAGTCCGTGCGTGAAAACTCGTCACCGAGGCTCTTATCGAGAAACTGATGGGCTTCGTCGAGCAGGACGACCAACGGAAGTTGCTGGAACCGGCCAACTCGCGCCAAGTTGAGGAGGTATCGGCCAACCGCGTTGGCCACGAGCTCGCGAGCATTGTGCTCGAACGACAAGAATTCCAGGCTCACCCGAAGAATACGCTGTGTGGGGTCTGCCAGGAACTGTTCGATGACGGCCGGGAGGTTTTCAAGAGCCTGCGTATCGAAGAGGCAGGCGAGGCTGGGCGATGCTAGATCACTCTCAATGCGGGTCATCAGCGTGACGCATGCGCTGACTTCGTTGGGAGTTGGTCCGCCCCAACAATGGGCGTTGGCGTTGAAGCCCGCCGGATAGACGCACTCCTCGTTGATTTGAGCGGCGAGAAGACGAATATTGAACGGCGCACCTTGTGCCGACAGAGCGTTCGCATCGGCAATGACCACGGTCTCGAACGGTGCACGGGATTGTCCTTGCTTTCTGATCAGTCCTCCTGCCGCCAGTTCGGGATGGAGGCGCGCAATCTTCAAGCTACGAAGGGCTTCGCGAAATTTCGGGGCTTGAACACCAGGGCTGGGGCGAAAGAGCACGAAGAGGTCTGTGTCGGTCAACTCGGTGTAGGGAAACCCGACGAAACGCCGGGGATCGTTGTTGCCAGATTTTGCGCCGCCCAGGTAAACATGCGTCACGCCGTCGGCTTGATCTGCGTATTCGCCCGTCGCGTCGAACAAGATCGCTTTTCCGCCCAGCCGTGCGATCTCTTCGATCAGGTGCGCAATCGTCCAGCTCTTCCCTCCACCCGTCGCCCCGAGGACCGCGCAGTGGCGACCGAACAGATGCGCGGGGTCAATGGCCACGCTCGTGTTCTGTGCGTGCGGAAACACGGCAAGCTGAACTTTCTTGGCGTCGGCCAATGCACTGGCTTCTATCGCCTGCTTCAACATCAGAGGGTGCGCTGAATAGACGTATTGGCTCACCCTGGGCGACACGGGGATGCCCCTCAGCGAGTTGCCCGTGCGGAGGTCCACGGCGGTCAGGAGCTGGACCACCCCTATCGGGTGAGGGGCTTGGTGGGTGTCAGCTTCGAACTCGACAGATAACCTGTCGCGCTCAGGCAATCGAACTTCGAAAATTCGTCCGAGAACGGCATGCTCCTCGCCTTCAACAACGACGAACTCACCTACTTGCCCTCCCATTAGGGGAAATCCAGCGACGTGTGAGCTTGTGGGCGTGGAAGCGTGCGGCAAGTTGACCTCGATGATGCCTGGGCGAACTCGGCAGACGGTGCCGACATAGCGGCTGTGGTCAAACGGATCTATGGCGAGGCTGCTCATACGACCTGGCCCAAGTTGCGAAGTCGCGCCACATGCTTTTCGCGGTCCGACTCCGCCGCGAGGTCAGGGATATACGGTAAGAGCCCATCGAAGCTTTCGTTGACCAATGAGATCCGCGCATCGCCTGCCTTGGCGAGCCCAGCTAATTTGCCGATGTGTGTGTTGCGGATGGACTCGCCCGGCGCGGGGGCTGGACTGCCTGGGTAAAAATGCGGCGCCAGGTAAGGGCCAACCACCACAAGTTTGAGACTTAAATTTGATCGAACGGCAGAAAGTATTGGTTCGGCGAGATGATTGTCGTTGAAACCGAAGCCAGCGATCAGAACGCCGACATTGGGCTGGCGCAAACTGCTCTGGAACGCGGCAATCATTTCCAGATATGGCGGTTCGAATGCCAGCTCATACTTCGAATTTCTTGGGAAGATTAAAAGCGGTCGTGGTGCGTCGGGGACCTTGTGGACTTCGTTCGATTGCGGGTCGCGCGCCCAGTCAATCGAGCCATGGAGCTTGTAGAGGTGCAGAAGATTCGGGATGAAGTCTTGGCGCTCTCCGTCGTTCCCGCGGCTCACAATGTCATAGTCGAAGTTCGAGGCTTCGAACGTCGAAGGGATCGAGTATGAAAATCCATCGTTGACGATCAGTCGCGCCTGTCGTGCGGCCTCTTCGAAGCACCGATCGTAGTTTGTGGTGAATAGTTTCGCCCGCTGCTTGCGATTGGAGCGCCGCGCCAACCGCCGGAGAAATTGCTCATGCACCGGCAGAGGATGGTTAGGGGAAACGAAGTTCGTAGCGTTGACGATTTCTCGTTCGGCGAGGGTGACGAAGGCAGATATCCGGGCTTGGTCGTCATCCGTAAAAAAAGCCTCTGCCAGGCGGCACCGCGACAGCAACGCTTCTATGTTTTGCTCATTGGGCGAATAGCCGATGCGGGTTAGGAGCGCTGCAAAATCGAAGCCCAACTGGGCCGATTGAACATTCGTCTGGGCTTCCACGCGGTTCCACAAGGCAGCCATTGTCGGTGCAGTGGGCCCGCCCGCTGCTGCGGGTTGAACGCCAAGTGACGTTCCGAGGCCGGCAAGAACCACAAGATTGTCGCAATAGAAGAGCTCAGACAGAACCCGGTTTACTTCCGCCTTGGCAGGATCCGGTCCAGGGCCGGGCTCCTGACCGGCCGGCAAAGGGGGAGGGGGTGGAAGCTCGGCGAGCCACTCGCCCTGTGTCGTCGCGCTGAGCACTTTCATGACCTTCCTCTTCCTAGTAACTGTCCGTGGGTGGATGCTACGCGACCGCGGCCTGATACGCGCGCGGATACGAATGCTGAGGCGGCCGCCTTGGAGCCGAAGGACACGAGCCTAGGGTCAGGTTCATTTTTGCCACGTCCTGCGCCCTCTCTGAGCGTTAGAAAATGAACCTATCCCCGGCTTCTCGCCCGCGGCTTCTCTAGGACCCCGCCATTTTGGGAGCTTGGTGGAGGCGCCTACAGATTTTCGGGGCGTCCTGAGGCAAACTTGGGACGTCCGTGAGTTGGGGCCAGCATCGGACCGCCGGCATGGGCGAGACATCATCCTCAGGGGGAGGACTGGATGGCGACGCTCACCATTTATCTGTTGCGCGATAGCGTGGCGACCGCAGAGGAAGCCGTCGTCACGGGAGCCAAGCCGTACGTCATCGCCGATGGACCTTCTGAGTACGGGAAGTTGTTCGTCAAGCCCACGCATCCCAGGCCTCCCAAGTGGGCTGATCTCTTTGAGAACTACGTTGACAAGAAGCTGCTGGGCAACGTGCAATCATCCGCCGCGGCATTCATTGTTCCCGTAGATGGTCGCCTGTTTGCGCTCACGTTTGGGCAAGGCCGCTTCCTTATTCATCCTGATGCCTATGAGGAACGGTTCGGCCTCGTGGTGACGCTGAATTCCATTGGCTCCGATGCTCTGCGAAGCATCGACAAGAGAACCTTTGTCGACGACCAAAACAGCCGAGTTCAAACCAGTCAGGCCTCGTCTGCGTTGAGCTTCGGCGTGGACATCGAACGCGACCTCATCCGCGGAATTGTGGGGCGCCCGCTCAGTGCGAAACTTGGTCGCCGTCTTGCAGGCGCAGATGCGTTGACCGTCACCACCGACGCAGCAGTGCCCGACCTTCGCCGCTTGTTGCGCCGCTATCTGAAAAAATTTCAATCAAAGGATTACCAGGCGAACTTCCCCTGGGTGGATCAGGTTTGCCAGTTAAATTCAAAAGGTCAAAAGGCCACCAGGCTTGATGCACTTCTGGTCGAGAAGCTCAAAGATGCCTGGACCAAGAACGGATTGATTGATGGTTGCTGGCTCGCCGTTCCGGACATTGTTGATTGGGCCTTGGTGGACGGTTTTAAGTTCACCCAATCCGCCGGAGAAGGCGTCTCCAATGATTTGCACCTTCCCGGACTTGTGCAGGCGTTTCCAAAAGAAGAGCCAAGTTTACAGTTCCTGCGAAAGCACTATGCGATGCCTGTGGATGAAGAGGAGCACGTGCTCGACCGCTGGCCCATTTACCGTTGTATTCATTGCGAGATTGATGAGGGAGAAAAATCCTTCATTCTCTCTGCGGGACGTTGGTTCGAAATAGACAAGGACTTTGTGACTGACGTCGACGCCGCCTTCAAAAGCATCCCTCGATACACGAAGCCCTTGCCCATCTATGACCATGCTGATGAAGATGATTACAACAGGTCAGCAGTCAACGGCAGCCAGGGACGATGGTGTTTGATGGACAAAAAGATGCTTCGCGTCGGAGGTGTCTACGACAAGGTCGAGTTCTGTGACATTTACGGCAACGGTGAGCTGATTCACATCAAGCACTATGGGAGTTCGAGTGTCCTCAGTCACCTGTTCAATCAAGGGTTGGTCTCGGGGGAGCTGTTGAAATCTCAGGTCGGTTACGTGGACCTGGCCAATTCGGAGTTATCCGCGGCCCACCAGCTTCCCCCCGACATCAAAGGTGCGAAATTGCCCCGCAACGTGTCCGAATACACCATCGTCTTCGGCATCATCAGCCAATCGGAGAAGCCGGATCTCCATTTGCCATTTTTTGCGAAAGTGGTTTTGAAGAGCGTCTACACCAGGCTTTCCGAGCTTGGCTATGGAAGCATCATGCTGGCTAAGATTTCGTGCGACCCGATGGTCAAACTGAGGAAGGCCATCAAGCCCAAGAAGCCCGGGAAAAAGCAAACAAGGAAGTAAATTCCTTCCCGTCAAAGCGGGTCAGAGTGAGATGGCCCCT
>Ga0302231_10000485_pt1 | contig 30006 bp, 29 predicted proteins | sample II_Palsa_N2_2_FD_193522 | JGI IMG/M metagenome (GOLD analysis project Ga0302231, IMG submission 193522) | Peat permafrost microbial communities from Stordalen Mire near Abisko, Sweden - II_Palsa_N2_2 | ecosystem: Environmental > Terrestrial > Soil > Palsa > Peat permafrost | place: Sweden...
CGTTCCATGGTGACTTATTCGCCGAGCTACAACCTAAGACGGTACTGAGAAGAAAGGAAGTCGCCAAAATAGAGAGCCTCGACATTAGCTCGAGCCTCCATCGACGAGCATCTCTTTGGTATTGATCGTTGGGTTCTCACCGCTTCCGTTGAACTTCCAGGTGCGGATGTCGGTGAAGTGGCCGGTGATGGCAGCGGCGGCGGCCATGGCGGGGGAGAGGAGGTGGGTGCGGCCTCCGCGGCCTTGACGGCCTTCGAAGTTGCGGTTGGAGGTGCTGGCGCAACGTTCGCCGGGCTGGAGGATGTCGGGGTTCATGCCTAGGCACATGGAGCAGCCGGGCTCGCGCCACTCGAAGCCGGCGGTCTTGAAGATGCGGTCTAAGCCCTCGGATTCTGCTTGATGCTTTACGGCCTGGCTGCCGGGGACGACCATGGCGCGGACCGTGGTGGCGACGTGGTAGCCGTCGACTACCTTGGCGGCTGCGCGGAGGTCTTCGATGCGGCCGTTGGTGCAGGAGCCTAGGAAGACCGCGTCGACTTTGATTTCGTCGATAGGTTGGCCGGGCTTTAGGTCCATGTACTCGTAGGCGCGGGAGAAGGATTTCTGGTCGGCTTCGGAGCGGGCGTCGGCGAGGGAAGGAACGGTGGCGTCGATCGTGGTGACCATGCCGGGGGAGGTGCCCCAGGTTACGGAGGGGGCCAGGGCGGTCGCGTCGATATGGAGCTCGCGGTCGAAGGTGGCGTTGGTGTCGGTGACGAGGGCGGACCATTGCTCTACGGCGAGGTTCCACGCGTCACCAGAAGGGGAGAAGCGGCGGCCCTTTAGGTAGGCGAAGGTGGTGGCGTCGGGGGCGATCATGCCGGCGCGGGCTCCAGCTTCGATGCTCATGTTGCAGATGGTCATGCGGCCTTCCATGGAGAGGGCGCGGATGGCGGAGCCGGCGTACTCGATGACGTGGCCCGTCGCGCCGTCGGTGCCGATGCGGCCGATGATGTCGAGGATGATGTCCTTGGCCGTGACGCCGGGAGGGAGCTCGCCGTCTACCGTGATGCGGAAGGTTTTGGGTTTGTCCTGCGGGAGGGTTTGGGTGGCCATGACGTGTTCGACTTCGCTGGTACCGATGCCGAACGCGAGGGCTCCGAAGGCTCCGTGGGTGCTGGTATGGCTGTCGCCGCAGACGATCGTCATGCCGGGCTTGGTGAGTCCTAGCTCGGGGCCGATCATGTGGACGATGCCTTGCTCGGCGTCCTGGACGTCGAAGAGCTCGATGCCGTAGTCGGCGCAGTTTTTGCGGAGAGCTTTGATTTGCGCGTCGGCGATCTGGTCGGTGATGACGAGGCGGTCGTGGACGCTGGTGGTGGGGACGTTGTGGTCTACCGTCGCGACGTGGCGCTCGGGGTGACGGAGCGGGCGGTTGGCGAGGCGCAGGCCTTCGAAGGCTTGCGGGGAAGTGACCTCGTGGACTAGCTGGAGGTCGATGTAGAGGATGGTGGGCTCGCCGGCGGGCTCGGTGACTACGTGCTGCTGCCAGACTTTTTCGAAGAGGGTCTTGGGAGTGAATGTGGTCATGGGAAGAGTTCTCAGTTGTTAGTTCTTAGTTGTTAGTTGATGGGCTGGCATCAGTTGCGGCCGTCGTTGTGGTGGTGTCGGGCTGAGGGGAGATGGTGTTGGCCCCGGCTTGTTCGGGGTTGAGGGCTACGGGTGTGCCGTCGGGTTGGACTAAGAGGGCATGGGCAATGTGGGGGACTAGGCGGTGTGCGGTGGCGAGGCGGGCGTCCCAGTGGGCGATGGCTTGCGTGAGGGCTAAGGGGAGGGCGTCTGCGTCGAGGGGGTGGTTGGCGAAGAGCCAGAGGTTGTAGTCGGCCTGGGGCTGGTCGGTGGTGTGGGCTTCGGGGTCCCAGTTGACGGCGGCGAAGACTGCGAGGGGGTGGGGGCGGCCGAGGTCGATCCAGAGGAGGCCGGAGGCGGCGCAGAAGGAGGGGACGCAGCCGTCGATGGTGATGTAGCGGTTGTTGTCGGCCGTGACTGCGCCGTATTGCGAGAGGAAGAGGGGGATGATGGTGGCGAGGGGCTCTTGCGAGTTTGGCGGGCCCCACATGGATTGGGGTTGGGGGAAGGCGTCGCGGAGGAAGGATTGGAAGCGGGCGTCGACGCGGAGGTTGTTGGCCTGGCCTATGGGCGCGGGGTGGGTGAATTGCCAGAGGTACTGGAGGTTGTCGGCGGGTGCGGTGTGTTGAATTGCGGGGTTGCGGGGCGGTGGGGCGATGAGCTTGTCTGGGTTGCTGACTTGGGCGCGGGTGGTCGTCGCTGTGATGATGAGGAGGGCGGCGAGATGGAGGGTTGTGCGCATGATGGTCGAAAGAGCAGAAGCAGATCCCTGCGGGATGACAGCCAGAAAGGCAAGAGCAACGGCAACTACAAAAGCAAATACGGGGGTCCTTCACTTCGTTCAGGATGACGACGAAAAACAAGCAACGACAGGAGCAACGGCAAGTGCAAAGGCAGAAGCAGATCCCTACGGGATAACAGCCAGAAAAGCTAAGGCAACAACGCGAGCTAGACGGCGTGGAGGGACTGGCTGCGGTCGATGGATTCGGCGAGCGCGTTGTGGACTAGCTTGCCCATCTGGTGGGTGGTGACGGTGGCGGCTGTGTTGCCACGGGCTATGTCGGCGGTGCGGTGGCCGGCTTCTAAAACTTTTTGGACGGCGGCTTCGATGGCTGCGGCTTCCTGCTCGAGACCTGCGGAGTGGCGGAGGACCATTGCGGCGGTGAGGATGGCGCCTAGGGGGTTGGCCTTGCCCGTGCCGGCGATGTCTGGCGCGCTGCCGTGGACGGGCTCGTAGAGATTTACTTTGCCGCCGATGGTGGCCGAGGGGAGCATGCCGAGGGAGCCGGTGATGATGCCGGATTCGTCGGAGAGGATGTCGCCGAAGAGGTTCTCCGTGAGGACGACGTCGAAGTTGCGGGGGACGTTCATGAGGTGCATGGCCATGGAGTCGACTAGCTGGTGCTCTACGGTGATGTCGGGGTAGTCGGACTTGAGCTCGTCGACGGTGGCGCGCCAGAGCTGCGAGCATTCCAAGACGTTGGCCTTGTCGACGGAGGTGAGTTTTTTGCGGCGCTTGCCGGCTAGCTCGAAGGCGATGCGGGCTACGCGGACGACTTCGTCGCGGGTGTAGCGCATGGTGTTGATGGCTTCGCCGCCGCCGGACGCGGACGCGTCCTTGTTCCAGCTGCGGGGTTGGCCGAAGTAGAGGCCGCCGAGGAGTTCGCGGACGAAGAGGATGTCTACACCCTTGGTGACTTCGGGGCGGAGTGGGGAATTTTCGGAGAGGGCGGGGTAGGCGACCGAGGGGCGCAGGTTGGCGAAGCCGCCAAGGATTTGGCGGATTTGGAGGAGGCCGGACTCGGGGCGCTTGTCGGGGGGAAGGGCGTTGAACTTGTTGTCGCCTACGGCGCCTAGGAGGACGGCGTCGGAGTCTAGCGCGATGTCGATGGTTTCCTGCGGGAGGGGCGTGCCTTTGGCGGTGATGGCTACGCCGCCGAGGAGGGCTTCGGTGAAGGTGAAGTCGTGGCCGCCGGCTTCGGCTACGGCCTGGAGGATGTTGAGGGCTTCGTGGGTGACTTCGGGGCCGATGCCGTCGCCGGCCAGGATTGCGATCTTTAATTTCATGCTTGGTCCTTTTATCTGCTATGTGCGTCCGCTGTTCTGCAAGTGGCTAAGGTTTTTCCGGGAGCTTTGCCAGCCGCATCAGGAGCTTGTCAGTCTGGACGTCAAGTTCATTTCCGTTGTCTTTGAGTTCTGACTTCCATTCGTCGAACTTTGACCCATCGCCATTCCTAAGGAGGATCTTCTTGCCTTTGATCTCGTACCTGCCTTCCTGGCGTTTGCCAGCGCTTGCCTGCGAGTTGAGTGTCCATGTCCCGTCAGCGTTAAACGTGTAGACCATGAACAGAGGCGTTTTGAATGAGAACCAGAATGTCTGAGAACTTCCGGGCACCGCCGTCGCCTTGACGTCCCATGGACCTGTCAGCGAGATCGATGTAAGTGTTTGCGCGGCTAGAGAAACGGTGAATGCAAATGCGACCAGCAAACAGGCTGAAGCTCGGCGAATTAGGCGAGGGGCCGTGGTCATAGGACGTTGGTGACCAGGGGTTCGGCGGTTGGTTCGTGGAGCAGGGCTACTATGTCCTGGTCGTAGAGGAGCTTTTTGCGGTCGGCTAGTTCGGTGAAGCGGTTGTAGACTGCGTTGAGTTCTTCGGTGGAGAGGGTGTGGCCTAGTTCCTTGAGGCGGAACTCGAGGGCTTTGCGACCGCTGTGCTTGCCGAGGACGATGTTCTGGCCGCTGAAGCCTACTGAGGCTGGCGTCATGATTTCGTAGGTGAGGGGGTTGGAGAGGACGCCGTGCTGGTGGATGCCGGACTCGTGGGCGAAGGCGTTCTTTCCGACTACTGCTTTGTTGGGCGGGCAGGTGAAGCTGATGATCTCGCCGAGCATGTGGGAGGTGGGGTAGAGCTCGGTCATGACGAGGTTGGTCTTGTAGGGGTAGCGATCGTGGCGCGTGGCGATGGCCGCGGCGATCTCTTCGAGGGCGGCGTTGCCGGCGCGCTCGCCGATGCCGTTGATGGTGCATTCGATCTGGCGTGCTCCGCCTTCTACGCCGGCGAGGGAGTTGGCTACGGCCATGCCGAGGTCGTCGTGGCAGTGGGTGGAGAAGATGATTTTTTCGGAGCCGGGGACGCGGAGGCGAACGGTCTCGAAGAGCTGCTTGTATTCGGCGGGGGTGGTGTAGCCGACTGTGTCGGGGATGTTGATGGTGGTGGCACCGGCTTCCACGGCAATGCTGATCATTTGGATAAGAAAGTCTAGGTCGGAGCGGGTGCCGTCTTCGGTGGAGAACTCTACGTCGTCGGCGAAGGTGCGGGCGAGCGAGACGGCGGTGGCTACGTTGTCGAGGGCCTGTGCGCGGGAGATTTTTAGCTTGGCTTCGAGGTGGAGGTCGGAGCTGGCGAGGAAGACGTGGATGCGGCTCTTGGCGGCGGGCTCGACGGCGCGGGCGGCGGCTTCGATGTCCTCGCGTTTGCAGCGAGCGAGGGAGGCGATGCGGGGGCCGTGCACTTCGCGGGCGATGGTCTGGACGGAGTTGAAGTCGCCGTGGGAGGCGATGGCGAAGCCGGCTTCGATGATGTCGACGCCGAGGGAGGCTAGCTGGTGGGCGAAGCGCAGCTTTTCTGCGTGGTGCATGGTGCAGCCGGGGGACTGTTCGCCGTCGCGGAGGGTGGTGTCGAAGATGACGAGCTGGGTGTCGGTGGGCATAGATTGGAGACCTTTCCGTCTAGACAGGATCATAACGCGCTCTTATGCTCAGAACCAGATGTATTGTGCATTCTAATGACGCTATAGGGCGCAAAGAGCAATCGCGTTAGGGCAAAGTTACTCCTGAGCTGGAGGTGGAGGCAACGGCAAAGGCTTTGACGCAACGGACGCCACGTAAGCCAAGTTTCGCGACGGAAGCGGGGATGGATGGATTTGTTTCAGTTGGAGACGTTTGTGGCGGTCGCTGAGGAGAGAAGTTTCAGCCGAGCGGCGGCGCGTTTGCACCGGACGCAGCCGGCGGTGAGCCAGGTGATTGCGAAGCTGGAGGCGGAGGTGGGGGAGGTGCTGCTGGAGCGGGGGGCGGGGCTGCCTACGGATGCGGGCAAGGTGCTGTTGGAGTATGCGCACAAGATGCTGAATCTGCGGAAGGATGCGGGGGCGGCGCTGGTGGATCTCAGGAGTTTGCATCGGGGGCGGTTGGATTTGGCGGCGAATGAGTACACGTGTTTGTATTTGTTGCCGGTGCTGGATGCGTTTCGGCGGGAGCATCCGCGGATCAAGGTGGCGGTGCAGCGGACGCTGGCGAGCCGGATTGCGGATGAGGTGCAGTCGCACTCGGTGGAGATTGGGGTGGTGAGCTTTCGGCCGGCGGATCCGCAGGTGGTGTCGACGCTGGTGTATCGGGATGAGCTGGTGTGCGTGATGAGTCCTACGCATGTGCTGGCGAAGGCGGGGAAGGCGACGATTGCGCGGCTTGGGCGCGAGACGTTTGTGGCGCATAACGTGCCGTCGCCGCTGCGGCAGAAGGTGATTGAGGCGTTTCAGAAGCGGAAAATTCCGCTGCAGATGGAGGTGGAGCTACCGTCGCTGGAGGCGATTAAGCGATTTGTGCAGAGAGGGAATGGGGTGGCGCTGGTGCCTCGGCTGACGGTGGAGGGAGAACTGGAGAGTGGAACGCTGGTGGCGGTGGAGGTTCCAGAGCTGCAGATGGAGCGAAAGCTGCGGCTGGTGCATCGGCGGGGTGCGGCGCTGAGCCATGCGGCGCGGGAGTTTCTGAGGGTGGTGCAGGCGCATGCGGTGGAGCATGGCGATCCATTTTGTTTTGTGGTGGAGAAGGGCTGAAGCGAGTTAAGACGCGCTGGTTTGGGGAAAGTTTCAGCGAAAGAATGTCGAAGAGACAGCAGAACATTTTGTGAGAAATGGCGTCTGTACTGGGTGACAGTAGCGCAGCAAGTTCTAAGCGCGATGCTTCGAGAGAGAGCAGGGAACAGGCGATGAAGAACCTTGGAAAAAGCAGGATGTTTCGTACAGCAGCAGTCGTGCTGTGTAGTGCCGGGCTGGGTTTGGGCGCGGCGGTAGCGCAACAGGAGACGGCGCCTCCACCGCCGCCGGATCAGCAGCAGGGCCCACCGCCGAACGGGCAGATGCAGGGACCAGGGCATCGCGGCATGGATCCGGAGCGTCGCGTGGAAATGCTGCAGCAGAAGCTGAATCTGAATGACAGCCAGACGGCGCAGGTACGGCAGATCTTCACGGAGTCGCGCGGGCAGATGGAGGCGATCCGGTCGAATGCGTCGCTGGCGCCGGAGGATCGGCGAGCGCAGATGATGACGCTGCACCAGGGCGAGCAGTCGAGGATTCGGGCGGTGTTGACGCCGGACCAGCAGGCGAAGTTCGACGCGATGCAGGCAAGAAGGCAGGAGCGTCATGGCGATGAGGGAGGGCAGGGCGCGCCTGTGCCTCCTCCACCGTCAGGAAGCCCGCAGCAGTAAGTTTAGATAAGAAAGCAAGCGAAGAGGCCTCGTTCCGGATGACGGAACGGGGCCTGTTTCGTCTATAGGAAGACCACCGGAACATAAGAGTAAAGACCACCGCAAGAATGAACCGAAGGAACCAGACGCAGGAATGAAATAGCCAGGAAGCGATCCAGAATGAAGCGTGATGCGCGTGATGGCGTCGCGTACAGGTACAATAAGACATTAGCGCGCCGCGGTTACCGGCAGGACGACCACAGAGAGAGACATGTGGAGCCTCGGGCTGGCGGTGTGAATGCGAAGGGATTTCAGCAAGCATGAAGAAAATGATTTTGCTCGGTGCACTGATGACGTTGTGCACCGCCGCCTTGGGACACGCACAAGAAAGCCGACAGGATGCCAGCGTTAGCTTCTTCGGAGTTATAGCACCAGACGTTTATGGACTGAATATTCATCCAATGGTGACGACGCATACCGGAGGTTTCCTGGGGAGCTACCGTTATTTGCTGACGCCTCGCAGCGCGGTCGAGCTGAATTACGGCTTTTATCAGAACTCGATGAAGTACAACCCGATTGCGCAGCCAAACAGCCGGGTACACTCGCGCGGGCAGGAGCTTAGCGGTGCGTATGTGTACCAGCGGACGTACAAGCGCTGGAATCCATTTCTGGAAGCGGGTGTCGGGGTGGAGATCTTTACGCCCATCCTGGACAACGGGACAAACTCCAAGGACTTGAAGCAGAATCTGCAGATTGGCGGCCTGGTTGGAGGCGGAGTGGCGTATGAGCTGAGCCCGAGCTGGGATATCCGGACAGAGTATCGCGCCTTCATCATGAAGACGCCGACGTTTGACGCGCCGGGTGGCTTGTTCACCACCAACCGTTACTACATCCTGATGACGCCGTCGCTTGGTGTTGCCTACCACTTCTAGTCTGCATGTATGGACGAAAGCGGCCCAGCCTTTGGCTGGGCCGCTTTGTTTGTTGGAACGAGATCCGAGATTCGAGGAGGCGAGAGGTCAGAGGTAGGCCAGGGGCTAACGAGAGGTAGGGAGGTTGCGGTGCTGCGTGGTCGGCAGGGAGCGGCACTGGCGTGGCCTGTGCGGCCTCTGGTGGTGCGTGGAGTGGCCTGGCGGCTTGGCGTTGCGCCAGGAGTTGGAGGGAGGCATGTCTCGGGCGTGCGAGATGCGTTGCGGGCTGGCTGGTGTGGCGGGTTGGTTGGAGTATGCGCAGCTTGCTTGCATCCAGCTCTCGGATCTCGAAAACTTGCATGTCGAAGCTTGCATCTCTGCAAACAGAAATGCCTGGAGAGCGGGAGGTGGAGATTTGCGGGGGCAAGCCATGCAAATCATCCATCCCAGCTATCCAGGCAGATGGGTGGGACGGAGTTATTCGATCTTGTCGCTACCCGTGAAATGGTAGGCAATGCCGACCTGGACGAGGAAAGGAGTCAGGCCGTGAGGCAGGTAGGTGTCGTAACCAGGACCACCGACGCCCTCTGCGCCTTTGAGGCCGCCTGTAAACCAATCCTGATACTCAGCACCCGCGCGGACACTGAAGCGGTTGTTGATAGCGAAATCGGTGCCGCCGCCAAATACGATCATGTTGTAGCCCAGAGAGCGGTTGCCTTGATAGAACTGGGGGATGGAATCGAACGTACCACGACCTGCCGAGAGCTTGAGGTACGGGCTCCAGCGACCATAGTCTCTGTGGTAACGGACGCCATACTCAAAGGTCCACTCTTTGGCTGGGGAGTGCTGGAGGATGCTAATCGAATTGAACGACAGTTCGGCGCCCCAGTGGGGTGTAATGTCTGCATCACCGAAGACACCATAGCCTATGGCGTTCTGCGGGGTGTAATCGGGAACTGCGTAGGTAAAGAGGCCGCCCGCCTGAATATCAATTCTACGAGTGGCACCGGGGATAGCTTGTCCGACAGCAAGAGAGGAGGAAGCAGCCAACATAGCCAGGATGAGGACAATTCGTTTCAATGGATGGCCTCCATTGGCCGGGGTATGGGATCGGTTTCGACTTCAGTGTAGTTGAAGTTGTGCTGGAAATACCAACATTATTTGAGGATATCCTCATGGTTCCAATAGTTTGGGCGAATCTGACTGAGACAGAATCTTGCGTGAATGAAGCCACTCTTAGGAGCTAAGACGCTCCTCGTGCGAAGAGGGTTGTGGTGATCCTATCGGAAAACGGCACTCACTGGAAGAGTGAGTGCCGTTGGTTGGAGTGACTGATTAGTTACCTGGGCCCGACGGCAATATTCGGGGATCAGGGCTGGGGCTGAGTGACCGCAGCAGCGGAAGGAGCAGCGCTGCCGGCGGCAGCATCGGGATCGACGGCAGGCTTCCAGTAGGCAAGGTTCACCGAGACAGGGGTGATCTCGAACGGGAGCTTGTCGCGGGCGCTAAGGAGGGGTTCAACGGCTGCATTCAGCTTGATGACCTGGTCTGTCCAGGGATCGTTACGGAGGTAGGCATTGAGGGGCTCAGCAGCCTGCTGCTTGAGGTCGGTGTTGTTGAGCTTGGGGGCCTTGGAGACGATTGCCTGCAACCAGAAGGTTCCGTCGGTCTTGACCAGGCTGTCACCAAGCTGCGGGGTGGTGAGGGACTTGAGGCCCTTCAGGCGAGCCTGCAGCTGTTGAAGGTAGAGGCCGAAGTACTGTTGGCCGTCCGCCAGATCCTTGGCGCTGAGGAGTTCGAGGGTCTTCTTGGAGGCCTCGAGATCATCGGCATCGGTGTGCTGGAGGGGAAGGCGGGCGAAGGCTGACTCGGGTGGGAAGAGGAGGCGATCGCTGAAGGCGAACTTGGTGTCGATGTGATGGCCGAGGACGATGTGGGCGGTCTGGAAGGCCAACAGGGCATTGAGGTTACCCATCTGCTGAGCGCCGTCTGCGGTGACGACAGCGGTGGTATCGACCAAACCCTTGGAGATCAGGATGGTGTTGCCGACGGCCACCGACTCAAGAGGTGCAGTGAGCAGGGTGCGGACGCGGATAGGGCGATCGATGGGGATCTGGTTGTAGGCCAGGATGTTGTTGGCCAGGAGGGCAAGAACCTTGTCAAAGTCGCTGGGAGCGTCGATGAGGCCGGCGGAGAAGAGGCGGTCAATGACGTTGTCCTCAGCCTGCTGAATCCACTGGCGCTGGGCGCCGAGGGGGCTCAGGTTGCCGTTCTGCTGGCTTTCGTCGGTTGCACCCTCGACTTCGATGTCTGCCTGATCCTCTTCCTTGGCAGGAACCTTCAGAGAGTAGCCCCAGATCTGGTTGATGGCCTTGAACTTAAGGCTGTGGGAGGGGCTCTTGGGGTCAGTTTCTTCGATATAGGAGGCGGTGGGCAGCCAGAGGCCATCCTGCACGTTGGTGCGGATGGAGTTGAAGTGGAAGTACTCGTTGATATTGTCCTTCTCGCCGCCGGCCAGGTCGCCGTCGTAACGGACGATGTTGCCGCCGTTGCGCTCAACCCAGATACGGCCGAAGAAGCGGCCCGGAACCTTTTTGATGGGGGCAACATCGAAGACCACGGTGGGGACGGTGCCGAGGAAGTCGTTGCGCAGGAAGGCGAACTGATAGTGCTGGCGATCGAAGCCGGTGCTATCGATGACGATCATGCGGACGAAGCCGGCTTCGTTGAAGCTGAGGCGGAGCGACTTGGAGAGGCCGGTAATGTAGCCGAGGGAGTGCTTGAAGCGGCCCTGCTTGGACTCATTGCCTGTGAGGAAGCCGTTTTCGCCGATGACCTTGCCAAAGTCGACGCGCGCCAGGAAGTGGGCATCGCTATCGACGGTCTGACCCATGACGGGGTCGGGACGCATATTTTGGATGTAGGTCTCGACGATGGGGCTGCGCTCGCGGAGGGTCTTGATGATGACGGCCTCGCGGACAATCGCCTTATTGACCAGTTCGTTCTGGGCCGGCGTGAGCTTGCGCGCAAAGGGAGAGTCCGCATCTGCCTTCTTTGGTTTGAAGGCTGCAGCGGGCAGGGCCGATGCGACCAGGACGGTGAGAGCCACGGCGGCGGTCAGTTTAGTCGGGAGGTTCATAGGATTCGGGGGCTCCTTGGCTATTGCGGTCACCACCGAGGGTGACCCTTTCTAAATTCTGGAAAAGACTACGTTCGGTTACGTATGCCTGTCGGGCTTTAATGTTGATACGACTTTAGAATATCCTGAAGTTTTAAAAGCCTGGTACAAAATAGTGATTACGGCATACCGGTTAGTTATTAATCACAAAGTGAATGATGACATTGGTGGGGAAGTCGACGGGCTCCGCAGCCGCATTGAGGGCGGGGTGGAAGCGAATGCCGCGAGCGACCTGGAGGGCGGGTTCGTCGAGTCCATAGCCGAGGCCACGGACCAGTCCGAGTACCTCAATGGTGCCGTTGGCGCGGAAAACGACTTTGACGACGGCATCTCCCTCGATGTGGTGGTCCTTGGCATCCTGGGTATAGACGGGCTCAGGCTTGAAGGTGACTTTGGGCGGGGTAGCAGCCGAAATCGAAGAAGGACCGACTGGAGGCCGTTCGTTGGCTGGGGGTGGAGGCGTACCGAGGCCGACTGGCTTGACGGCAGCATAGTTCTTGGCGCCGACGGGGCCGGTGCCATAGCCGAGGGCTACGCCGCGAACGGGCTGGGCTGCGTTATCCTTGCCACCCATCTTGCCGTTGGGTGAACCGGAGCCGAGGTTGACGGCAGTCGCCGGGGGACCGTTGCCGGTGTTGCCCTTGTTCATGCCGGGCATGCCGGCATTGCCGAGATTGACGTTGGATACAGCCGGGCCGTCCAGGGACTTGAGGGGGTTGGTGGCTACACCGAGGCGGACAGCGCTGGGGTGCAGGTCGTGATTAGGAACCGAGGCAGCCGACGCGACACCGAGGTTGACCTTGACGGGGGCGGGCGGAGGCGTAACGGCCTTGGGGGGCGTGGGTGGGGCGAGGACGGGCTTGGGCTGCGGCGTGGGCAGGGGCTTCATGTCCGGTGGAGGCGGAATGGGCGGCGGCGGCGGCAGCTTGACCTTCGGCGGCGGCACCGGCATGGGGGGAACGGGCTTGATCTTGATGGGTGGCGGCTTCGGTACGGGCTTCTCGGGGGGAGGCGGAGGGGGAAGCGTCAGGACGGCGACTTCCTTGGCGACCCTGGGGCTTTCCTTAATGACGAGACCCAAGATGACCACCAGGGCCAGGAGGGTAACGTTGATCGCAATGGAGGCTGCGGTAGCACCTTTACTGCGCTGGCCGTCGTTAAGAACACCGAAGTCCCGGAACTGAACACTAGGTGGATTGGGATCGTCGCTACGAAGTGGCTTAGCCATTTTAGAATTCGGTCCTCAAACTTGCACAAATAGGGGTGCAGGGGTAGCACTCATGGAAAAGAGTATCCAGAGCATAGCAGAAGAATTTCGCTAACCATCACTGCGAAGATTGAAGTTCTAGTGTATGTGGGCACTGTGCATCTTTCTTCTCATTGGCAAGTTAGCTACTAGCATGGACGCAGCTGATCCAAAAGTAACTCATCGCATACCTGAAAAAGTCACGAAGCGATTGAGCAGGATAGGGTGCTCCGTGGGCGGAGACTTTACTGGGCTAGCGCGTACAGGAGAAGAAATACAGCAAGTCGAACGACGGACCGGAATGATACACAGGCACGATCCCCGTCGCGGTTAGGATAGCACAAAGCTACCGGCGGATTACGTCGCAATAGGTCTGAAAGCGGCCTGTAGCCATTGGAGATACTCTCGATGCACGAGCTACTGCATACGCTGTCCCACGACATGTTTTCGATGCCGCTTCCGTTGGCGGAAAAGATTCTTCGCCCAGTCGTTGTGTACCTCTTCCTTGTGGTGTTTCTGAGGATCTTCGGGAAGCGGGAACTGGCGCAGTTGAACCCGTTCGATCTGGTGGTGTTGTTGAGTTTGTCCAACACGGTACAGAATGCGATGATCGGGGACGACAACTCAGTCTCGGGGGGAGTGGTGGGGGCATTCTCGCTGCTGGCGATCAACTGGGTGGTGGCGTGGTTGTTATATCGAGCCCCGAAGGCCACGGCGTTGCTGGCGGGCAAGGCGGCGACACTGATTCGGGACGGAGTGGTGGACGATGCGGAACTTAAGAACCAGTCGTTGACGCACGAGGACCTGGTGTCGGTGCTGAACAAGAATGGGTTTAACGATCCAGCGGATGTGCACATGTGTGTGCTGGAGCCGAACGGGACGTTTTTTGTGGAGGGGAAGAAGCTGCAGGGTGATGAGGTGGAACGGCAGGAGATGCTCCGGGCGCTGGCGGAGCTGACGGCGGAGGTAAAGGCGCTGCGTGGGGAGATGGGGGCGCGGGGGTAGTCGAGGGGCGGGCTAGTCGTCGGGGTGGGGGTTCGGCGTGTATTTGGCGCGGGCGGCGAGGAGGCGTGGCGGAGGCGAGGGGAGGAGGGCATCTTTGACGGCCGCGCGGTAGCCTCCCATGAAGATGGAGTACATGACGGCGAGGGCGCAGCCGACTCCGAAGACGAAGCCGAGGAAGACGCCCATGAGTGCGCTGGAGAAGAAGTCCACGATGATGCAATGGTATGCTCTGTGCCCTGGTGGGGTGGGCTGGTTCGTGTCAGCGGCCGCAGCTTTAATTATTCCGGAGGGGTGGAAGGGACTTTTGTGGGGTAATTTTAAGTGATGCCGTAGCTGTTCCGAGGTTCGCGATCCTGCGCGCGATTCGGACTCTGGAAGGAAAGAGACGATGGCGCAGGAAGTCCTGACTCCAAATACAGACATGTTCGAAACTCACATGCATGAGTTGCGGGTGTTTCCGCCGCCGGCCGAATTTGCGGCTAAGGCGCGGGTGGGAAGCCTGGAGGAATATGAACAGATGTATGCCCGCAGCGTGGAGGACCCGGAGGGGTTCTGGGGAGATGCGGCGCGGGAGTTGGAGTGGTTTGCGCCGTGGAAACGGGTGCTGGATGAGAGTGGGGCTCATGCGCAGTGGTTTACGGGCGGGAAGCTGAACCTGTCGCATAACTGTGTGGATCGGCATGCGAAGGGTGCGCGCAGGGATAAGGTGGCGCTGGTGTGGGAGGGTGAACCTTGCGGAGCGGATGGGGTACCCGAGGTGCGGCGGCTGACCTATGGCGAGTTGCATGAGCAGGTGCAGGCATTCGCGAATGTATTGCGATCCATGGGGGTTCGGAAGGGCGATCGAGTAGCGATCTACATGGGGATGTGCCCGGAGCTTGCGATCGCGCTGTTGGCGTGCGCGCGGATTGGGGCGGTACACCTGGTTGTGTTCGGAGGGTTTGGGGCGCAGGCGCTGGCGGACCGGATCAATGATGCGCAGTGCAAGTTGGTGATCAGCCAGGATGGCTTGTTTCGTCGTGGAGCTGAGGTCAAGCTGAAGGCGATTGTGGATGAGGCGGTCGCGCAGTGCCCGACGGTGGAGAATGTTCTTGTCCATCGGCGTACGGGATCACCGGTGGCGATGCATCCGACGCGTGACCACTGGTTGGATGTGGAGATGTTGAAGTTTCAAGGAAGCGAGTGTGTGGCGGAGTGGATGGATACAGAGGATCCGCTTTACATCCTTTACACGAGCGGGACGACGGGTAAGCCGAAGGGGCTGGTGCATACAACGGGTGGGTATGCGGTGCAGACGTATCTGACGAGCAAGTATGTGTTCGACCTGAGGGACGAGGATGTGTACTGGTGCACGGCGGATATTGGGTGGGTGACGGGGCACAGCTATGTGCTGTATGGGCCGCTGCAGAATGGCGCTACGGTGATGATGTATGAGGGTGCGCCGAATTTTCCGGAGAGGGATCGGTTCTGGAAGATTATCGATCGGCATAAAGTGAGCATTTTTTATACGGCGCCCACGGCAGTGCGGTTGTTCATTAAGTGGGGCACGGACTGGGTGCACAAGCATGATTTGAGCAGCTTGCGGTTGCTGGGGACGGTGGGCGAGCCAATCAATCCTGAGGCGTGGATGTGGTATCACCGGGAGATTGGCAAGGAGCGCTGCCCGATTGTCGATACGTGGTGGCAGACGGAGACGGGAGCGATTATGCTGGCGCCGATTCCTGGAGCGGTGGCGACGAAGCCGGGGTCGGCGACGCGGCCGTTCTTTGGGGTGGTGCCGGAGATCGTATCGCAGACGGGCGACCAGGTGGAGCCGGGGCATGGTGGGCTGCTAAGGATTACGCGGCCGTGGCCGTCGATGGCACGAAGCATCTGGGGAAATGCTGAGGGATATGACGCAGCGTACTTTCCTGGAAAGAGGAATGTGTATGTGACGGGCGATGGTGCCCGGTGCGATGAGGATGGGTATTACTGGCTGATGGGCCGTGTGGATGATGTGATTAATGTAAGCGGGCATCGACTGGGGACGGCGGAGATCGAGTCGGCACTGGTGGGGCATGCGGGTGTGGCGGAGGCTGCGGTGGTGGGGCGACCGGATGAGGCGAAGGGGCAGGCGATTGCTGCATTTGTGACGCTGGAAGAAAGTCATGCGCCGAGCGAGGAGTTGAAGCAGGAGCTGCGGCAGTGGGTGAGCAAGGAGATTGGCCCGCTGGCGCGGCCGGATGATCTGCGATTTATTCAGCGACTGCCGAAGACGCGATCGGGAAAGATTATGCGGCGGTTGTTGAGAGAGCTGGCGACGACGGGCGAGGTGAAGGGCGACACGACGACGCTGGAAGACTTTGGCGTGCTGGCGAAGCTGCGGGAGAGCGACGAGTAGCTAGATGACGTCGGTGGCAGCAGCTTTGTTGCGTCAACTGGGATGATGTGTGGGCGCGACTAGCTTCCGAGCCCACTCATGACATGAAGCCGTCATGAGTGGGGCTCCCGAATCTGTGGGATGTGTCGGGGAGGACTAGTTGCGAGGTGGGGTGCGCGCGGTGGTGACGGAAGGTGAGGTGTTTTCCGTCGAAGCTGACGAAGAGGATCGCGAGGATAAAGATCACGATCAGGGCGACGCCAAAGAGGATGACGACGAGGAGAAAATTCGGCTGGTTGGGTGGACGCTGCTCGATTTCCATAAAGAGTTGGATGCCGGGGGAGGGCGTTTGGGGGCGTTCTTTGATTTTGCGCTTGGATGCGGGGCGCATCCTGACAGATGATGGAAGAACGTAGTTAGCGCGTTGAAGTTGACGCAAGGAGATGGTGATGACAGCAGGAAAGCTTCGGATGGGTTTGGTTGCGGCGGGTTTGGCGTTGGGCTTGAGCGTTGGGGTGCAGGGGCAGGTTGTGCCGGGGCATGCGCACATCTATCCGACGGTGGATGCGGCGCAGGCAGATATTCACGCAGCGCTGGAAGAGGCGCGCAAGACGCATAAGCGGGTGATCCTGGATTTTGGTGGGGACTGGTGCGGCGACTGCCAGGTGCTGAACATTTATTTTCACCAGAGTCCGAATGCGGAGTTGCTGGAGAAGAACTTCATCCTGGTGGATGTGAATATCGGGCACATGGATGCGAACCTGGAGATCGCACATAAGTACGGGGTCCCGGTGACGAAGGGCGTTCCTGCGCTGTCTGTGCTGGATGAGCATGGCAAGGTGTTGTATGCGCAGACGAATGAGTTTGCAGATATGCGGCACATGGATGCTTCGTCGGTGACGGAGTTTCTGAACAAGTGGAAGCCGTAAGAGCACGAGGCTCGGATGGCGCTACCAACAAGCGAGATGATGGAGAAGCCCTGGTGGAGGCGGTGGGTGGACGGCGCGCTGCTTTTGGGGCAGATGGTGCGGCGCGCCGCCATGGCAGCGCTGGAGCATGATGCGCTGACAGTGGCGCAGGCGACTGCGTATTCGGCAATGGTGGCATTGTTTCCGGCGCTGATTGTGACGGCGGCAGTCATCAGCTTTGTTCCGGATACGACGCCTCTGCGATTGCAGATGGCACAGTTCTTCAACCAGGTGTTACCGGCGAATGTGACTCCGTTGCTGGAGATTTATTTTTCTCCAGCGAACCGGAGTGCGCATACGGTGAGGGCGCTGTTGGGGGCGGTGGTGGTGAGTGTGACGGGGGCGTCGAGCGTGATGGCAACGCTGATGGAGGGATTTCGTCGGGCGTATGAGCTGCCGTTGACGCGGCGAAGCTTCTGGCCGCGCAGGGTACGATCGCTGGCGCTGGTGCCGGTGTCGCTGGTCCCGCTGGCGGCGGCGAGCGCGTTGGTGGTGTTTGGCCATTTCATATCGCAGTGGCTGGCGGGAGAGGTGACGCCGACGCTGCGCGTGCCGGTGCTGGTGATCTCGTTTGTGCTGCGGTGGACGGTTGCGTTTGCAGGCAGCGTGGGGATCATCGGGGTGATTTATCACCTGGGCACGGATCTGACCAAGCACATGCGTGAGCACCTGGGGCCGCTGCTGCGGGAGCCCTGGGGGATTCTGCGCAGGGACTGGAGTTGGCGCGCGAGCCTGCCAGGAGCGGCGCTGGCGACGGTGTTCTGGCTGGTGACGACGCTGCTGTTCGGGTATTACGTGACGCGCTTTGCGGATTACTCACGGGTGTACGGATCGCTGGGCGCGGCGATCGCGCTGATGGCGTGGCTGTACATCATTGCGCTGAGCGTGTTGCTGGGCGCGGAGTTCAATGCGCAGCGGGCGGCGCAGGGTCCGGGGCGGAGAGATCCGGAGCTTTCGGAACTGTTGAGGAACCTGCCGGGGCTGCTGCCGCGACTGCATCGGGGGCGTGCAGGTAGAATTGCTGACTGACAGAGAGAAAACGTTTGCGGCCTGGTTTTCGGAGTTTGGGGTCTGGAGTCTGATCTCGGGATTTGGGCTGGAAGGATGATGCAGGAATGGATGTACTGGAAAGATTGACGACGCCGAGCGGCGGACGCCGGGCAAAGATTGTGGCAACGCTGGGACCTGCGTCGAATACCGAGGCTACGTTTCGAGATTTGGTGCGGGCTGGGCTGGATGTGGCGCGTCTGAATTTTTCGCATGGGTCGCACGAGCAGAAGACTGAGCTGATCGCGATGGTGCGCAAGGTGGCGAAGGAAGAGGGCAAGCCAATCTGCATCCTCGCGGATTTGCAGGGGCCGAAGATTCGTACGGGGAAGCTGGTAGGCAACAAGCCGGTGTTGCTGGTGGCGGGCAACCGGCTGGTGATTACTCCGGAGACGATTGAGGGGACGACGGAGCGCGTGAGCACGGTGTTCACGACACTGGCGGAGAATCTGAATCCGGGCGATCAGATTTTGTTGTCGGATGGATTGATTGAGCTGCGGGTGGTGGAGATTGCTGGCGCCGATGTGGTGACGGAGATCGTCAACGGCGGGATGCTGGGGGAGAACAAGGGGATTAATCTGCCGGGCGTGGCGATCAAGGTGCCGTCGCTGACGGAGAAGGACGAGATTGACCTGGAGTTTTGTTTGAAGGCCGGCGCGGATACGGTGGCGGTGTCGTTTGTGCAGACGGCTGAGGATGTGTTGTATGTGAAGCGGCGGATCAAGGAGCTGGGATCAGACGCGTGGGTGATTGCGAAGCTGGAGAAGCCGCAGGCGGTGGATCACCTGGACAGCATCCTGGAGGCTGCCGATGGGATTATGGTGGCTCGCGGCGATTTGGGGGTGGAGGTTCCACCGGAGCGAGTGCCGGCAATTCAGAAGCACATTATTCGGCGGGCGGCGGAGTATCGGAAGCCGGTGATTACAGCGACGCAGATGCTGGAGTCGATGATTGAGAACCCGAGGCCGACGCGGGCGGAGACTTCGGATGTGGCGAATGCGATCTATGACGGAAGCGATTCGGTGATGCTGTCGGCGGAGAGTGCGGCGGGCAAATATCCGGTAGAGGCTGTGGCGATGATGAGCAAGATCATCGTGGAGACGGAGAAGCAGATGCTGGGGCAGGGGCAGAGGCTTGTGCCGCGCCATGCGACAGAGGGGAAGCGCACGTTCCTGACGGTGCCGGAGACGATTTGCGAGTGCATGGCGCACTCTGCGCAGGATCTGGACCTGGCGGCGATTGCGATCTTTACGGAGAGCGGGAATACGGCGCGGCTGCTGTCGAAGTACAGGCCGGATGCGCCGATTTTTGCGCTGAGTCCGTTTGAGGAAGTGGTGCATCGGTCGATGCTGCTGTGGGGAACGGTTGGGATCCATTGCGAGCGGTTTGTGGGGACGGACACGCTGGTGTCGATGGCGGAAGAGATGCTGGAGGAGCGCGGGTATTTGAAGCCGCAGCAGATTGTGGGGATCGTGGCGGGGACAGCGACGAAGACGGGGGCGACGAACTTTATGCGGCTGCATCGGGCGGGGGATCGGTAGGTTTCGGGCGGGATTTGCGCAGGGGTAGTGTGGGGCCGCTGACTACAATCGAGCGATGGGGAAGATACGCGTTCTTTCGGACCAGGTAGCGAACCAGATTGCTGCTGGTGAGGTGGTGGAGCGGCCGGCTTCGGTGGTGAAGGAGCTGTTGGAGAATTCGCTGGATGCGGGGGCTACGCGGATTCGGGTGGAGATTGAGGCGGGTGGGCGGAAGCTGATTCGCATCGTAGACAACGGACATGGGATGGGACGGGATGATGCGCTGCTGGCGTTTGAGCGGCATGCTACGTCGAAGCTGCGGTCGTCGGATGACTTGTTGAGCATTGCTACGCTGGGGTTTCGCGGCGAGGCGCTGCCTTCGATTGCTAGCGTGGCGCGGGTGAGTCTGGAGACGCGTGCGGCGGAGGATGAAGTTGGGACGGTGCTGGAGATTGCCGGCGGGAATCTGTTGCGCGTGGAAGATGCGGGGCTGCCTGAGGGGACGACGATTGCGGTGCGGGATCTGTTTTTTAATACGCCGGCGCGGCGGAAGTTTCTGCGGGCGGAGCAGACGGAGTTGGGGCATGTGGCGGCGCTGGTGACGCACTATGCGCTGGCGCATCCGACGAAACACTTTGAGTTGCACTCGGCTACGCAGGCGTTGTTGGTGGCGCCGGCTGTTGCGAATGCTGGGGAGAGGCTTTATCAGATCTTTGGGCGCGAGACGTTTGAGAGCTTGATTCCGGTGGCAGCGGAGATTGATTTTGCGCGTGCGGGATTGCCGGAGCCTCCGCCGTGGAAGAGGGAACAGGGGTATGAGGCGCCGGAGCCGGGGTTTGTGCGGTTGAGTGGGTTTGTGAGTAAGCCGGAGTTGCAGAAGCTGAATCGGAATTCGATTTACGTGTTTGTGAATGGGCGGCTGATTCGCGACAAGCTGATTCTCCATGCGTTCAACGAGGCTTATCGGAATATTATTCCGCCCACATCTTTTCCTGTCGTCCTGCTGTTTCTGGAGATGCCGCCGCAGGAGGTGGATGTGAATGTGCATCCGGCGAAGACGGAGGTGCGGTTTCGGCAGGGAAGTTTTGTGCATGATTTTGTGCGGGACTCGGTGCGGACGGCGCTGATGAATGCGCGGCCGGCGGCTAGTTTTTATTCGGCGCTGAGTGGGGGAGCGCGGGCTAGCGAGTCGTTGATGGTGGATGTGAGTCCGCTGCCGGGTGTGGATGGTGCGGTCTTCTCTCCAAGAGACGGGGAGCCGCGAGCGCTGATGGTGGAGGAGAGTGAGGGCGCGATTGAGCCGGGGGATGTCGCCGCGTTTGAGTTGAGGGAGCGGTTGGTGCCGGCGGCGGCTGGGAGGTTGGGGTTTAGTGGGCCGGGGATGGCGGTGGGGTATGAAGATTCTGCGATCCCACCCGTCCGCGATGAGACTGCGTACGGATGGGGCACCCAAGACGATGGTGGGGGGAACTTGAATGGGCTGGCGTCGTTGAAGCCGCTGGGGCAGTTGAGGGACTCGTTTATTTTGGCGGTGAATGAGGAGGGGCTTTGGATTATCGATCAGCATGTGGCGCATGAGCGGGTGCTGTTTGAGAAGATTCTGCGCGAGCGACAGGTGGAGGCGGTGCAGCGGCAGCGGCTGTTGATGCCGGTGCTGGTGGAGTTGCTGCCGGAACAGATGGTGACGTTTGCGGAGATTGCGGAAGAGTTGGAGCGGAATGGATTTGAGGCCGAGCCGTTTGGGCCGCGGACGCTGGCGGTGAAGGCGACTCCTGTGGGGTTGGAGGGGAAGGAGTTGGAGCGGGTGCTGGAAGAGGTGTTGGGGGTTACGGAGAAGAGCGCGCAGGTGGAGAATGAGGAGCTGCGGCGGACGCGGATTGCGGCGTCGATTGCGTGCCATGCGGCGATCAAGGTGAATATGGTGTTGGAGCCGGCGAAGATTGACTGGTTATTGCGGGAATTGGGGAAAACTGAGCATCCGATGAGCTGTCCGCACGGCAGACCGATCGCATTGCGGTATTCTCTAAGAGACATCCAACGGGCGTTTCAGCGCATTTAGTGCGCGCGCGAAGCCCGCACTTCACAGGATTTTCTCCGATGACAGCACTGCGAACTGAGGTCTATTCTCTGCGTGGTACCTCGGAAGCTGCGCGTAAAAGGCGCAGCAGAAAACGATAGAGGCAACTTTGAGTACAACACCGGAGTTCAACGACATGCAGCTTGAGGCTGCTCGCGCTGCAGCATGGAAACAGACGGGTGAGCCGTTGCTGACGCTCGAGGCGGCGCGCGACTGGATTAACGAACGCGGATTGGTGTTATTTACGCCACGTGGGTCGCAACTGCCGGTGCCGGCGCCTTCCTTAGTGGAGGCGACGCTCGGTATGGCGAAGGCTGCTCCTACGTTTGCGGAGACTGAGGTTGCGCGGGGATTGGTTGCGCGGCTGGTGGGTGAGGGATTGGCGTTGCCGTTGAATTTGCTGGGTGTGCCGGGCGATGCGCCTGATTTTGTTGTCAGTGCGCAGGTGTTCAGCTTTGTGTTCACGATGCGGGGCGATAAGGCGTGGAAGCAGCCGCCATCGACGTCGGGCGCGGTGAAGGTTTCTCCGCTGGGGTTGAAGGTTTATGAGGTGGTGGCGGAGCGCGGGCCGGTGTCGGCTGCGGAGGTTGCGCAGGAGCTGGGGCGCGAGGTGACGGAGGCGGCGATTCTGCGCTCGCTCACGGAGCTTTGGTCGCAGCTGCGAGTGATTCCCTTGCTCGCGCAAGGGGAGGGATCCACGCTGTGGGAGCTGACGTCTCGCAGATTCACGAAGGCGATTAAGGCGGGGGCGAATGCGGGGCAGCCTACGGCGCTGTCGGCGCTGGTGTCGTTGTATTTGGCGCAGGTGTTTGCGGCGACCGAGGAAGAGGTGACGACGTTCCTGTCGCCGCTGACGGCGCGGTCGCGGGTGCGCGAGGTGCTGCATGCGTTGGTAGGTGCGCGGCAGTTGGAGACGGTGGTGGTGGAGGGCAAGACACTGCTGCATATTCCGGGCGGTCTGCCGGTGGCTGTTGCGGCGAGTACGGACGAGGCTGCGGTGGAGGGTGAAGAGGCGGTTGCGGTGGTGGAGCGTCCGAAGAAGATTGGGACGGGGCGGATCAAGAGCTTTGCGAGTGAAGGCAAGGTTGCAAGCGAGTTCAGAGGGAAGCCTGTTGCGAAGAGCTTTGGGGCGAAGAGCTTTGGAGCGAAGAGGCCTGGGGCTGGGCCGGTGAAACCGTCGGCGCGATTTGGGGCGCGGTTGGATGGGAAGACGGATAAGGATCGGCGGCCGTTCAAGAAGGACGGAGTGCCGGCGCGGGCTGGGGCAAAGAAGACGTTCACGAAGCCATGGGAAGAGGATCGGAAGCCGCGCGCGGCAGCGCCCGCAAAGGCGGATGGGTTCACGAAGTTCCGGCGGCCGGCGGCGGAGGATCGTGCGCCGCTGGGTGCGCGGGAGCAGGCCGGGTTGCCGGTGGAGCGGCGGACTCCGCCACGGTCGGCTACCAAGTCTTTTGAGAAGCGGCCGTATACGCCGCGTACAGAAGAGGGTGGCGAGCGGCCGACATTCAAGCCTCGGAGCTATGAGAGCAAGGAGCGTACGGGCAAGGCTGGCGGGTTTGGAGCGAAGCGACCTTACGTGAAGCGCGATGCTGAGGGCGGTGCGAAGCCGTTTGCGAAGAGACCGTATACACCGCGCACGGCAGAGGGTGGAGCGAAGCCGTTTGCCAAGCGCCCTTACACAACTCGTGGTGCTGAGGGTGGAGAGGGATCGTTTGCGAAACGGCCTTATGTGAAGCGCGATATTGAGGGCGGGGCGAAGCCGTTTGCGAAGCGGCCGTACACGCCGAGAACGGAAGAGGGTGGTGAGCGGGCGTCGTTTAAGCCGCGGAGTTTTGCGGGGAAGGAAGGCGGGGGCAAGCCGTTCCCGAAGCGTCCGTATAAGGCGCGTGAGGGCGGGACGCGGCCGTTTGTGAAGCGGGAGTTTACGCCGTGGACAGAGGCTAGTGGTGGTGCGGAGTCTACGGTCGAGCGGTCGTTACCGAAGCGGCCGTATAAGCCGCGGGCTGCGGATGCGCACACTCGTCCGTTTACGAAAGAGCCGTGGGTTCCGAAGACGGAAGGCGATGGAGCGAAGCGGTCGTATAAGCCCAAGTCTGCGGGGAGCTATGGGCGTGCGGGTGCGGGCAAGAGCTTTGGGAGCAAGCCTGGAGGCAAGCCGAAGTTTGGTGGTAAGCCAGGTGGATTTGGAGCGAAGCGCAGTGGGCCGGCGGGAGCGAAGCCAACGTTTCGCAGAAAGCCTGGGGCTTAGGAGTTGAGGATGAGCACGCCTTCGGCGACGGCAGGAACGGAATCGGGAAACGGGGCGGGCGCTGAGAAGAAGGCGCGGCGCACGCGGCCGGTGATTGCGATTGATGGGCCGGCGGGTGCGGGTAAGAGCACGCTGGCGGCGCACCTGGCGCGGAAGTTTGGGTTTCTGAATTTGGAGACTGGGGCGATGTATCGGGCGCTGGCGCTGAAGGCGATCGACAATGATTTGAGTTTTGACGAGGAGCCGGAGCTGCTGGAGTTGGCGGAGCGGACGCGCATTGCGTTGAAGCCGCAGCTGGAGGGCAATCTTGTGCTGCTGGATGGGGTGGATGTGTCGCGGAGAGTGCGGGATGGGGATGTGACGGCGGGGGCATCGCGGGTGTCGGTGCATCCGCGGTTGCGGCAGTGGATGGTGGAGCAGCAACGGCTGCTCGGGGACGCTGGCGGCGTGGTGATGGAGGGTCGCGATATCGGGACGGTGGTGTTTCCGGATGCGGAGGTGAAGATCTTTTTGGATGCGGCGCCGGAGGTGAGGGGGAATCGGCGCTATCGGCAGGGAGTGCCGGCGAAGGCTGAGGTTACGGAAGAGGCGGTGATCCGCGAACTCAAGGAGAGGGATGCGCGGGACCGGAATCGAACAGAGTCTCCGCTGCGGGCGGCGGAGGATGCGGTGATTTTGGATTCGACGGCGATGAGCCTGGAGCAGGTGTTGCGGGTGGCGGAGGAGATTGTTGAAGCTCATTTGGGAGAGCAGAAGCGATAGACTGCGCGAATCGCGCGAATTGTTGCACTGTTTCTAGTGCAGACATCAACCTTTTCGCAATTTTTTCGGTGGAAAATTCGACCTTCGTGCTAACATTTCTCAATCGTTTGAAACAGATTGGTTTCTGCATCAGCGGTAGCCGAATACCCATTTGGATTCAGCGTCAAAGTCAATCACAAGGATTTACGAGACATGGAACAGGGAACAGTAAAGTGGTTCAACGACGCCAAGGGATTTGGCTTCATCAGCCGTCAGAACGGTGAAGACGTGTTCGTGCATTATTCGGCGATCAACTCCAATGGTTTCAAAAGTCTGCAAGAGGGCCAGGCCGTTCAGTTCAACGTAGTAAAGGGACCGAAGGGGTGGCAGGCGTCCGACGTTCAGCCTCTCTAAGCTTCGGCTAAGGGGTTTGACCGGTGGGTGAGTTTTGTTCACTGAGCAAAAGGGAAGAGCTGTGCTCTTCTCTTTTGCATTTAAGGGTGCGGGTGCGGGGGCGTGGCTGAGGGGGGAGGCTGCGGTGGAGCGGGGTCAGGTATGGGCTGGCCGTCGGGTCCGATGAGGCGGTTGCTATCGATGATGGTGGAGGTGGAGTGGAACTTCCGGTAGTCGGAGGTGAGCCGATGGACGCGTCCGTTGAAGCTAGTGAAGAGAAGGAAGCGGATTTTGCCCTGTCCGGTGGCTTCGATGGGTAGCCAGACTTCATCGTTAATCCGGCCGTAATGGACTTCGAAACTCGAACCTTCCTTGATATCGACGACGAGGCCCCCGCCGATCTTGAAGTTTTGGAGGAAGTGACCCGCGGCGCGAACGAGGACATGCTCATGTTCATCGATCCAGACGGTGCCGACGAGGTCGCGAAACACTTTCTCGAACTCGCTATGGGTTTTGGCGTTGGGATCGCCGTTATAGTCGGCGACGATGGTGGGGCGACCGTTGAGGTCGACACGGCGGGCATTGGTGAAGGAGCCAAGTTCAAGGACGCGGGAGGCGGTGACGAAGGAGTCGCCGTTGGTGTTGGTTTCTTTGCCTTGGGACTCGAGCTTCTCACGACGGGCTTTCGCTTTGGCGACTTCTTTGTCGATGCGATCGCTTTCTTTGTGGGTTTCTTCGGGGGTAAGCGGTTTGCCGTCGCGGGCGACGATGCGTTCGACACGAACGCCGTCGATCGTGATGCTTTCAGAATCAGTGGTGGTGGACTTTTTGAGGTCGCCATTATTGTCGAGCTCCAGTTGCTGGAGGCGGACGTGGTAGGTGTAATCACGAGCGGCGGCATCTGTGACCTTTTCGTTGCGTTCGACGTCGAGGAGAAGTTGGGGGATGGGTGGGAGGTCCTGCGCGGACGGCGAGGGTTTGTCGGGCGTTGACGATGTAGTCTCCTGCGCGAAGGCGCCCGCGCTGGCGAGAAGCAGGAGGAGTGCGCGGCAGCGGTGGCCCATGCTGAAGGATAAACCGAGGCGAGCGCAGCGGCGAGATGGGGGAGGTGACGGGGATGGCATCATAGAGGTGTGGGTGAGACTGGGCACGTTGATACAACCGACTTAGCGACGGCGCCGCAGCCGATTCCTGGGGGACCGAATGCGTTTGGGCCGCTAAAGATTCCGTTGTTTCGAGACCGGTGGGTGGCGTCGACGGTGTCGAGTTTGGGCACGTGGATGCAGGACACTGCGGGCACGTGGTTGATGACGGTGCTGACGACGTCGCCGCTGTTGATTGCGCTGATGCAGACGGCGGCTAGCTTGCCGGTACTGTTTTTGGGATTACTTGCAGGCGCGACTGCGGATATTTACGAGCGGCGCCGGCTGCTGATTTTCTGGCAGTGCTGGATGCTGGCGAGTGTTGCGGTGCTGGCGGTGCTGACGTTTGTGGGTGTGATTACGCCGGTGACGCTGCTGCTGTTTACTTTTTTGTTGAACATCGGGTCGGCGATGAACAATCCTGCCTGGCAGGCGATTGTTCCAGAGCTGGTGCCGCACGAGGAGATTCCAAATGCGGTGACGTTGAATGCGGCGAGCAATAATATTGCGCGCGCGCTGGGGCCGGCGCTGGGCGGGTTGATGATTGCGGCGTATGCGGTGCCCCATCGCGGAGCGGCGTGGGTGTTTGCGCTGAACTCGGCTTCGTTTGCGGGCGTGATCTGGATTTTGTGGCGGTGGAATCGGCAGCCGATTTTTCAGAGTGCGCTGCCGGCGGAGCGGATTGCGGGTTCGGTGCGATCGGGGCTGCGGTATCTGCGTCATGCGCCGGACTTGCAGGGGCCGTTGATTCGCGCGTTTACGTTTACATTTTTTGTGAGCGCGGTGTGGTCGTTGCTGGCGCTGGTGGCGAAGAGAGATATGCACCAGGGCGCGATGGGCTACGGGATTTTGAATGGCTGCCTGGGGGTGGGCGCGGTCGTGGGAGCGACGCTGCTGGGGAGAATTCGGCAGCGGGTGGATGCGGACACACTGCTGCTGGCGACGGGCGTGTATTACGTGGCGACGATGGTGGTGCTGGCGGTAGTGCCGCTGCCGTGGGTAGCGATTGTGGCGCTGCTGGGTGCGGGGTTTGCGTGGACGACGACGATGTCGACGTTGAATGTGAGTGTGCAGTTGAGCGTGCCGGCTTGGGTGTATGCGCGGGCGCTGGGGGTGTACCTGATGGCGTTCCAGGGAGGGCTGGCGCTGGGCAGCGCGCTATGGGGTACGGTGGCTGAGAGAACGTCGACGAAGACTTCGTTGATTTGTGCGGCGATTGGATTGGCGGTGAGTCTTCCGTTCTTGCAGCGCATACATATTTTGAAGGGACTGCTGCCGGACCTGACTCCTTACAAGTGGAAGCGGCCGCTGCCTGGGTTTGCGGCTACGCCTGATCCAGATGATGGGCCGGTGAGAATCTCGGTGGACTACCGTGTGGCGGCGGAGGACTATGCAGCGTTTACGCATGCGGTGCGGGGGCTCGAAGGGGTGCGGTTGCGAGGGGGCGCGGTGCGTTGGGGGATTTATCGGGATGCGGCCGATCCCGAGCATTTGAACGAGACGTTTGTGATGGAGAGTTGGCTGGATTTTCTAAGGTCGCGGGAGCGGATGACGCTGGCGGACCAGGCAATTCGGGAGGAGGTGAATGCGATGCATCGGGGGGTGGAGTCGCCGAAGATTACGTATCAAGTGTGGGCGGGGTCCTACGCGGACGGCGAGGGCGCTTCGGTCCTGCGCGGACGGCGGGAGGGGTCGCATGGTGGCGGAGAGGCCTGAGCGATTGGTAGGTGCGTCGACTTATAATTCGTGTGCTATGAAAAACTTGTGTAAGCTCTTCTCCTTCGTCCCAGTGGTTCTTTCGTGTTTGGTTGCGGCGCCTTTAGGTGCGCAGTCGATGAGCGGTATGTCGATGGGCTCTGCGGAGGCGGGGGCGTTGGCTACGCCGGCGCAGATGCAGGAGCGGTTGGGGACCGTGAATTTTCCGGTGTCGTGCGGGGCGGGGACGCAGGCGGCGTTTGATCGCGGCGTGGCGCTGCTGCATGACTTCTGGTACGAAGAGGCCACGAAGCAGTTCGAGCGGATTGCGAAGGCCGATCCCGGGTGTGCGATGGCGCATTGGGGTGTGGCGATGAGCTCGTTCCACCAGATATGGAATCGGCCCAACGCGGAGGCGAGGAAGTTGGGGTGGGAACAGATGGAGGCGGCCGAGGCGCTGCCGGTGAAGACGCAGCGGGAGAAGGATTACATTGCTGCGCTGGCGGGATTCTTCAAGCCGGGGACGGAGGAGTATCCGGCGCGGATTGCGGCGTACTCGGATGCGATGGGGAAGTTGTATGCGCAGTATCCGGACGACGTGGATGCAGGGGCGTTTTATGCGCTGTCGCTGCTGGCGGCGAAGTCCCCGGATGACTTGACGCAGACGCAGGATCGGAAGGCGATGGCGGTGTTGCAGCCGCTGTTTGTGAAGGACCCTGATAACCCGGGAGTCGTGCATTACATCATTCACGTCTGCGATAACCCGGCGATGGCGGCGGAGGGTTTGGCGGCGGCGGATCACTATGGTGAGATTGCGCAGTCGGGGCCGCATGCGTTTCATATGCCGGGACACATCTACTCGCGGCTGGGGTTGTGGTCGAAGGATGAGGCGTCGCAGCTGGGGTCGATCGCGGCGTCGCAGGCGGCGGAGAAGCGGGGTGAGAGTGGGCTGATGGACGAGCCGCACTCGTATGACTTTTTGATCTATGCGTATTTGCAGAGCGGGAAGGATGTCCTGGCGAAGAAGGAACTGGAGGCGAGCAGCGCGCCGCTGGAGATGATCGCGGGTATGGGGGAGAACGGTTCCGCGCATATGGAGGGAATGGTTCCGTACTATCGGCTGAAGCTGCCGGGGTTTTATGCGCTGGAGATGCATGAGTGGAAGGCCGCTTCGGGAATAGAGCCGGTGGCGGGGACGAGGCCGGCGACGGCCACGCTGGCGTACTGGTTGCGCGCGGTGGCGGATGGGCATTTGAAGGAGCCGGCGAAGGTGCGTGCGGATTTGGCGAAGTATGACGCGTTGATGGCGGAGGCGCGCAAAGGAAAGGACGCGTACGAGGTGGAGGGAACGGGCACGAAGATTGAGCGCAACGAGATAGTGGCGTGGGTGGCGTATGCCGAGGGGAAGCAGGACGAGGCGTTGACGGCAATGCGCGCGGCTGCGGATCTGCAGGACCAGGTGGGACAGGGCGAGGTGGACATTCCGGCGCGCGAGATGCTGGCGGATATGCTGCTGGACTTTGGCAAGCCGAAGGAGGCGCTGGCTGAGTATGAGGTCGCGCTGAAGCTGAGTCCGAACCGGCTGAATGGATTGTTCAACGCGGGGAGGGCTGCGGAGGCTGCTGGCGAGAAGCAGAAGGCCCAGTTTTATTACGCGGAGTTGTTGAAGTCGACGGATGGGGGAGCGGGGTCGGCGCGGCCGGAGTTTGCGCATGCGAAGAGCTTTGTGGCGGGATCGGAGCGGGCGGGGAATTAGGTTTTAATTTTGTTGCGCGAGGGGTGAGTTGTGAAGACCCGAACGGCGGCGCAGATGTTTGCAGTCAATGAGCGGGTGAATCAACTGCTGCTCGCGCGGCTGGATGCTGCGGCGTGGAGAGCTAAGCCGGTGGGTGGGGTGCGGACGATTGCGGCGATCGTTACGCATGTGCACAATGTGCGCGCGAAGTGGGTGCGTTTGAATGCACCGCAGGTGGGAGTGCCGGCGCAGTTGCATTGGGCGCGGTGTACGCAGGAACAGGCTCGGGTGGGGTTGGCGGAGAGTGCTAATGCTTGTGAGGGGATGCTCGCGCTGGTGGAGAACGGCGAGGTGAAGGAATTTCTTCGCGATGGTTGGGCGAAGGTGTGGGCGCTGGGGAAAAGGGATGTTGGGATGGAGATGGTTTGTTACATGGTGGCGCATGAGTCGCATCATCGCGGGCAGATTTGTATGCTCGCGCACCAGATGGGGTTTGAGTTGCCGAAGGATGTGATGAGTGCGATGTGGAGTTGGGAGAGGCTTTAGGATTCGGTGGACGCTTGCGGCTGAGCGCAGTGGGGGAATGCGGTGATGCGGAGTTTGGCGGCGGCGTAGGGGATGAGGGTGATTTGTTCGAGGGGCTCGGCGGTGGTGACGGGGCTTGGGGGGAC
>Ga0302231_10000492_pt1 | contig 29742 bp, 27 predicted proteins | sample II_Palsa_N2_2_FD_193522 | JGI IMG/M metagenome (GOLD analysis project Ga0302231, IMG submission 193522) | Peat permafrost microbial communities from Stordalen Mire near Abisko, Sweden - II_Palsa_N2_2 | ecosystem: Environmental > Terrestrial > Soil > Palsa > Peat permafrost | place: Sweden...
CTGGTTCCATCGGATACGTTTGAGTGGCGGCAGATCGGTCGGCATCGGGCCTCCAGTGAACTCAATCCCTGCGCGAAATCCGTCGCGACTTCAACCGCCGCCGTAGCGCTCGTCGAACATCATCGCCTATGCCTGTGTCGTCGACTGCGACAGTTTCGACGCGTGGCTCAACCGCGCTGTGCATCCAGATACTGGCGAACCACATAAAGGTCGGCGACATTACCCGAGAGCATCCGCTCCAGCGCGGAGTGGCCGCCGAACAGCGGCGCCTGGTTCGGCTTGTGCAGCCACGCGTCGGCTTGCTGTGGGTCGGGAAACAGGATTTGCAGCGACTTCCAGATCCCAAGCAGATAGCTGATCCGTTCGATGGTGTCGCGACCAGGCATACCGTCCTGCTGGCGCTTCCATTTGTAGAACGTCGATTCCGGCGGATCGCCGAGCAGCCTGCGTTGATCGGTAATGCGCAGCTTCCACTGCTCGACGAGCTGGAAGAACGCGCGCAGCGCGGGGCCGCCCAATGCATCGGCGGGAGCGGTTTCGGGCAGCGGACTGGCCGACATGCGAAACTCTCCTGGTGAAGTTATATCTGATAATACTCCATTTTTGCAGTCATGGCCCGAATGGCTCCTGGGCTCGCAAAGACAGTAGGAGAAAGATCGACGCCTGCTGTGCTTTGATGTGCTCCCTCCCCTGCTTGCAGGGGCGGGTTGGGGTCACTCTTAACCCGAAGCGAATATCAAAGCCCCTTCCCAACCCCCTGCATGCAGGGGAGGAGCAAGGCCTGGCTATGGCGCGTTGCTGTCCTTCGCGCCGTCCTTCGCGCAGTCGCAGCCGAACTCGGGCTCTGGCCCACCGTCGGCAATGAAGCGGTCGATGCGTTGCTCCAGCACAGGCAACGGCACCGAGCCGGTGGACAGGACGGTGTCGTGGAAGTGGCGGACATCGAACTTCGGACCCAACGCTTTTTCCGCCTTGGCGCGTAGCTCAAGAATTTTCAGATAACCCAGTTCGTAGGACAGCGCCTGACCCGGCCAGCTGATGTAACGGTCCACTTCATTGGCGATCTCGCGCGCCGACAGCGCGGTATTCACGGTCAGATAATCGATCGCCTGCTGACGCGTCCAGCCCAGGTGGTGAATGCCGGTGTCAACCACCAGTCGGCATGCGCGCCACATCTGGTAGGTCAGAAAGCCGAAGTGCTGATAGGGCGTCTGGTAGATCCCCATCTCGTTGCCGAGATATTCGGAATACAGTCCCCAGCCCTCGCCATAGGCCGAGATGTAGCCGTTACGACGAAACGCGGGCTGACCGTGATCCTCTTCGGCCAGCTCCAGCTGCAACGCGTGACCGGGATAGGATTCGTGCAAGGTCAGCGCTGGCATGTTGTATAGGGGCCGCGACGGCAGGTCATAGGTGTTGACCAGATAGACGTCCGGACCGCCGCGACCCGACGTGTAATAGGGCGCGATGTCGGCTGGCACCGGCACGATGGTGAAACGCTCACGCGGCAGATGGCCAAACATCTTCGACAGCTGGCCATCCACCTGCTTGGCCACCCACGCACTGCGCATCAACAACTCGTCGGGCGTCTTCGCGTAGAACTGGGGATCGGTGCGCAGGAACTGCAGGAAATCAGCGAAGCTGCCCTTGAAGCCGGTCTGCTTCATCGTGTCGAGCATCTGCGCGTGGATCTTCTTCACCTGGTCCAGGCCGATCTGATGGATCGCATCGGGACTCATGTCCAGCGTAGTGTATTCGTGGATCTGCTGGTGATAGAACGCCTTGCCATCCGGCAGCGATTCGGCGGCCAGGGTGGTACGCGCCTGTGGCACGTATTCGTTGCGAAAGAACGTCAGCAACTTCGCATAGGCGGGAATCACGTCATCGCGAATGCGCTGCAAGGCCTGCCCCTGCATTGCTTGCGCCTGATCTGCCGGGATCGATGCCGGCAGCTGCTTGAACGGTTCGTAGAAGCTGCTCTGGGTCGGATCCTTCTGCTCGGCGACGGCGGCAATCGACACATCGCGTCCCGCGAGCACGGCGCGCGGGACACTGAAACCGCGTTGCAGGCCGGCGCGCATGTTCGCGATCTGCTGATCGATATAGGACGGGATCTGTTCGAGGTGATCGAGATACTTTCGATAATCGTCCGCCGTGCGTGGTCGGTCACCGAGGTCATCGCCAATGTCGGACCAGAACGCGGAGTCGCTGTTGAACGGCATCTGCCAGTTCTTGAAGCGCTGGTCGGCAACGAAATTCGCGATCTGGTCTCGATAGACGGCGTAGTTGATGCGGTTCGCCGGAGACAATTGCGCGACGTCGATGCCATCAAGTTGCTTCGCCACGTGTTGCCAGTAATCCAGTCGCTGCTGTTGGCTGGCCGCGTCGACGTCGTCGAGCCGACCATTGTTCGGCTGCGATTCGCCCGATGCACTGACACCGGCCTGACCGGTGCGCCAGGCCCATTCGGTGGTGTAGATCTGCTTGAAACGTGCATCCGCGTCTTGCGCCGCCCACATTGGCGTGGCCAGCATCAGCATCGCCAATCCCAGCCATGCGCTTTTCATTGTTTTGTTCACTACGCGGATCCTCTTGCCGATGGTGTGCCGGTGGGGGCCATGGCGGCGTCCTCCACACTCCAGAAATTCAATGCCGACGATGGCAGTTCGGGCAACGCCACCAGTTGCAGCAGTGCGCGAACAGCATCCTTCAATCGTGCCACACGCAGAGTAATGCCACGAGCCGACAGCCAAGTCGCGAAATCCGCCAGGGACTCCAGCGCGGTGCTATCCAGGTCGGACGACTCCTCCAGACTGAGCACCACTACCTGGGTTCCACCACGTTCTTCGACCCGCTGCCGCGCCAGCGCCAGGATCGATTCCACGTTGGCGAAGAACAGCGGCTCCTCCGGTCGCAGAATCAGCATCCCGGCGCGCTCATGCGCCCGTGGATGCTCCGCGATGTCCACGAAATCATGGCTGCTGCCAAGCTGACCAAGTACGCTGATGCGCGGTCGGGCGAGCTGGCGCAACAGCATCGCCAGGCTGAAGGCGATGGCCACCAGCAGGCCGTTGAGAATGCCGATCGCCAGCACCGCCAGCACCGCGGCCAACGCCACTAGGCGGTCGCGCTTCCACAGCAGATACGGCTTGAACACCGCTAGTCGCCACGACTTGCTTACGGCATGGATCACGATCGCGGCCAGCACGGGTTCGGGAATGCGTTCGATCCAGCGCAGCAGCAACAGCACCATCAGCAGCACGCTGCTCGCGGCGACCAAGCCGGCCAACCGCGAACGCGCACCAGCTGCTTCGTTCGCGGAGGTACCGGAATAGCCCGCGCCGAGCGGCATGCCGTGCAGCAGGCCGGAGACCACGTTGGCCAGGCCGAGCACCAGCAAATCACGGTTCGCACTCACCGGATCGCCATGCTTCAGCGCGAACGCACGGATCGCGCCGTACGACTCTGCATACAACACCAGCAGCAGGGCCGCCGCGAGCTCGATGCTGGGCAACCACTGCCCACTGGTCGGCCAGGTCGGCAGCACCCACGCCGGCGTGAGGTGGATGACGCCGGTCAACGTGACGCCACGCTGCGCCAGCCAACCGGATGCCATCACGCCCAGCACAATCACCAACAGGCTGCCGGGTAGACGGCGCGCACGCTCACTGAGGAAGAGCAGCAGCAATGCGACGACGCCGGTGATCATCGTGGCCGGCTTGACGTCACCGGCAGATCTCAACAGATGCATCAGCAACAGCGGTACAAAGTCGCCCTGCAGAGAGGGCAGTCCGAGCAGATTCGGCAACTGCTTCAACGCGATGACACACGCGAGGCCGAACGTGAAACCGCGCAGTACCGGCCGAGCGATCAGATTGGACAGCCCGCCGAGACGCGCTGCACCGGCGAGCAGAAAACACCCGCCCGTGAGCAGCACCAACGTCGCCGCTATGGCCGCACGCGCGGCGCCTTCCGGGCCGGCCAGCGCGAGTGTACCGGCGGCCAGAACCGCGGCCGAAGATGAGGTTGCCGACACGATCGCATAGCGACTGCGGCCAAACAGCCCGTAGCAGACCAAGCCAGCAAACAGCGCCATCACACCGGCTTGCGGCGGTAACCCGGCAATCCCCGAATACGCCACCGCCTCGGGCAGCAACAGGCCGGCAATCGACACACCGGCCAGCACATCGACACCGAGCGTGGAACCCGGCGCGACCGCGGATGCCGGCTGCGCGCTCATTCGATCGTCCCGCTCCAACCCGGCAGGTAAGCCGTGTCATGGCTGTGCGCAAACAGCAACGCCTGCTGCATGACCTTCGCACTGATCTTGCCGCCTGGTAGCTTGAGGTGCCGGCGATAGAAATCCGCCCACAGGAATTCTGCGTACGGAATCGCGTCCTTCGCACAACCGCCGGCGACGCGTACCCGTGCAGCGAGCGAGCGATAGGGATCGTCGACCATCCCGGTGAGTTTGGTGGGCATCGCATCGTAGTCGGTGCGCTGGCCATGCTGGTCATACGGATGCGCCCAGCGATTGAATTCCATCGTGCGCCAGAACACCGACGGCTCCAGCCAGGAGAAGTCGCTCTGGATGATCACCGGTACGGTTTTCACTTTCTCCTCCAGCAAGGCCAGCCCGAGGTGGTGATGGTCGACGATATAGATTTGCTGCTTTGGCCCCAGCACGCCGGGAAAACAATGCGCCGACAGCAGCTCCTTGCGCTTCTTCTTGCCGAGCTTTTCCCACTCTGCACGCTTGGCCGCGACTTCGGCCTTGCCCACGGTCAACTGGGTTGGCCGCAGCTCGGTCGGAGCGATCGACATTAGCGGATGGGGAGCACCTGACGACATGGCACGACCTGATTCGGATTCAATGGGGTCGAGCGTACCCGAGCCGGAGCGGCGGCGGGCAGTACTTTGCATGACGCCGAGCCGCCGGATCTATTCCATGCCCGCGTAGTAACCGCGCATCGCCCGCAGATAGGCGTCCAGATTGCGGCCATCCAGTTCAGTAAAAAGTTCACCGGTTTCAGCGACTTCGTCGATCCGGTCGGGGCGAAAGTTGCGGAAATTCTCGCGCAACCGGCACCAGGTGCCGAGCGTCCACTTGCCACCCCAGAAAGCCAGGCACAGCGGCTCGACCTCACGCGTACTGATGTTGCCGCCCTCGTCGCGGTACGCCAACTGCAAAACCTGGCGAGCCTCGATCGCCGCGTGCAGGCGATCGATCCTGGCAGCGAACGCGAGCTTGTATTCGTCGCGCCAGATCGGCGCGTAGATACGTGTTCGTGCCGATCGCTCGCGCAGCTCCGGCGGCAGTACCGCCTCAATCTTCATCAGCGCGGTCTGCGCGCCTTCGGCCAGCTTCGCCCCGGCAAACGCACGCACAAAACGCGTACCGACCACCAGGGCTTCGAGTTCGTCGGCACTGAACATCAGCGGCGGGATGTCCGAACCTTTGCGCAGCACGTAGCCGACCCCGGCTTCGCCCTCGATCGGAACACCTGACAGCTGCAGGTCGGCCACGTCGCGATAGACCGTGCGAAGGGAGACGCCCAGCGTCTCGGCGAGCTGGCGCGCCTGCAACGCGGTACGGCGTCCGCGCAGGGCGTGGATGATAAGGAACAGGCGATCGGCGCGGCGCATCTCGGCATCATCGCCGAGACGGGGCGTGACGACCAGCGCCGTTCGTCATGCCTCGCCCTTGCTGCGAGGTCCTCAGCCGACCTACCTTCAACGATGCCGCGCTGGCGGTAGCCGAATAGGCAGCCACGATGGTCGATGGTTTTCACTGAATTCCGCCGCCACGCCGATCATTCGGCCTGAGCTGCCGTAAGCTCGGCATCCAGTGCTGCCGCTCGCTGCATAGCCGGCCGCGCGAGCACGCGATCGATGTACGCGCGGATCACCGGCAGCTCCGGCACCAGCTTGAACATGGTGGTCCAGTTGAGCGCGGTACCCCACAGCACGTCCGCCGCCGTGAATGTTTCGCCGAGCAGGTAGGGTCCTTTTTCCAGCTGATCAGTCAAGGTTTTCAACATCGTGTCGAAATCGCCGTACGGGCATGTGGACGGGATCGCTGCTTCTCGTTTCATCGATCGGTCGATCAAGGCCGGCTCAAAGCAAGAGCCGTAGAACACCAGCCAACGCAGGTACGGGCCGCGCAGCGGATCGCCAATCGGCGGCGCCAGCTTCGCTTCGGGATAAAGGTCGGCCAGATACATGAATACCGCTGGCTGCTCGGTGATCAACGCATCGCCGTGACGGATCGCCGGCACCTTGCCCATCGGGTTGACCGCCAGGTACGCCGGCTGACGCTGCTCGCCCTTCTTGAAGTTGAGCGCGTGCAGTTCGTAATCCGCGCCGAGTTCTTCGAGCAAGGCGCGGGCGCCACCTGAGCGACTCTGCGGTGCGTGAAAAAACGTCACTTTGGCTTGGGTCATGGATCTTTCCTTGTGGGTTATGCAGCATCAGAGATAGCGCGTCTCGGCAGGCGCTGACTGCCAGTTGTCGTGGCGACCGTCGGAGAAGTGCACCGGAATCTCGGCCAGAACCGAAGGCTCGATGCCATCAAGACAAGCCAGGTTCACGCTGTAGAAATCGCCGCCCAATACATCGAGATGGCCGCGCCCGAAGGGCCGTACGCCACAGTGGCGGCAAAACAGGTGATGCATGCTGTGGGTACCGAACTGATAGTCGGCAAGTTCGCCATCGCCTGCCAGCAAGCGGAACGCGTCAGGCTTCACGATCGTGCCCCAGGAGCGGGTCTTGCTGCAGATCGAGCAGTTGCACTTGCCGCTGCCAGCGTCCAGATCGATGTCCGCTTCGAAACGCACCGCAGCGCAATGGCAACTGCCGGAATAGGTCTTGGTCATGAAGCGTCTCCATTGATGGCCGGGGAAAGATTTGAGGGAACCGTTGGCATCTGCCTGCGTTGATGCGAACCGCGCAGCAATGAACGTGCGGTCGGCGCCAATCGCAATGCTTGCGGTGGTCGCACGAGGTAACTCCTCATGGCATCGGCGTGCGCCGCCTGCCACGATGCCGAGCGGGTCAAGGCTGCAACGTGCAACGCGTAAGCGGTGTGATCGGCAAAGCGCGTCACATCGACCAGCACATGCTCACCTTCGCGAACCGGCAACGCGGGGAAATTGTTGGCGCTGTATTCGGTGCCGAAAATGGCTGCCACAGGCGCCGCGCTTTCGCTCAGCAATGGTGCAAGCCGCTGTGCGAAGAAGTCCGCGAAACCGTCGATGGCCGGGGCTGCGCAGTACCACAGGGTGAACACCACCAGTTCCTCGTTACGCTCGTGGAATCCGGCCGGCGGTCGATCAAGCGGGTCGGAGAGGAAATCCTGCGTGACGTGGAACGGGCGCAGCAACAGCACGTCGTCGGAGTCGATCATCGTTGCGTTGGCTGCATCGCGATGCGTCTGCCACACCGGGCCACCATAGAACGCGGCCAGCGCCTGCGCACGCGATGGCATGCTGGCGAAGCCGCGCAACCAGACGAAACGATCCGGATCGTCCAGATCGCGGAACTGGCCGATGAGCGTCATGCCCAAGGCTTCCTGCGTCTCGATGAACTCACGCTCGAACAACTCGATCAGGATGTTGCGTGTCGCGGAATACAGCGTGTACTGGCGCAGCTCCACGATCGGGCAAAAAGTCGCCGTACCCTGTGCTGTGGCACACATCGTACTCATGTGGACAGCCGCTCCATGGTCATCACCCAGTTGACTTCCCAACTACGACCGTCGTCGGTGGAGAACGCCTGCTCCCAGCGCGGATGTTCGGCGTCGACCGTCCATACGAAGCGCACGAGGATCGGCTTACCCTTGAACTCGTCGCGTCCGTAGAACGTTCCCACGCCGTGTTCGAAGCGACCCAGCACCGGTGGCTGCAGTGCCACCTGTCGATTATCCACCCAGTAGATGCTCCAGGCGCGCGTCTTCGGATCGAACAGGCGCATCGTCATCCCGATGAAGTGGGTGTCACCGAATGCGTCGGTGACAAACTCGTCCTGGTTTCCCATGCCGCCGAGGATCGGCCGGCACTCCTGGTCGGCATCGAACTCCTCCCATTCGGTGTTGCCGGCGAGACGCTCCTTGAGGCGGCGGTTGTGAACTTTCCAGCGGCCAAAAAAGAAATCGAAATCATGCGAGGGTTCATGCGGTGCGGGCTTGGTCACGGGGATTCCTGCAGTGGGCTGGGCGCTGGCGACATCAAAACGCGCCATGAAACCGACCGCGGCAGCAGCCACGGCAGCGATCAGAATGCGGCGGCGCGGACGATTGAGGTGGGTGGTCTCCGCGCTATCGACGCCATCTCCGTCCAGAGGAACAAGCGCCTGCCGGTACTGGCCATCCAGCAATTGGCCGCGTTGATATAGGGGTCGATAGGCTTGCAGAGCGCGATGGATCAAATGATTCATGTCGCTCTCCTCAGGCCGATTCGACCACGGCGCACTCGCCGACAAAACTGGGTGGCGGGATGGCGTGTTTGTAGAGACGGAACCAGTGTTCGCGGTCACTGGGCCCATACAGATTCAGCGCGTGGATCACCTCGCGGGCGAACTCCACGCTACCCAGATGACTGGCGGTGATCGTGCCGCCGTCGCTCATCGCCAACTCAGCCGGCTCGTATGACTCCACTCCCCTGTAACCAGGCACCTGACTGTCGATCTGCCCGGGCCAGTTGCCGGTATGGCGGCAATCATCGAGCACGCCGGCTCGAGCCAGCGCCAGCACGCCGCTGTCGATGCCGGCCACCGTCGCGCCCGTTGCATGCACGCGCTTGATCGCCACCAACGCCGGATCACCATCGCCGCGCAGCCACAAGTGGCCGCCAGGCACGATCAGGAGCGCGGCCTGGACGCAGTCGATCTGGCTCAGCAACAGATCCGGTTTCACCGCGAGACCGCCCATCGAGATGACCGGCGCCAACGAGAAGCCCACTGTGCACACCCGCCAGTCGCCGGGACGACGGATCTCGCACAGCGCAAGCGCCGCCTGCCAGTCGGCGAAGCCGTCAAAAACCAGGAAGTAAACCGTATCGCGCATATCGTATCCCTCCGCTATGGAGGTGCAGCATGCGCATCCCCTGCTGCCAACGTGCTGTCAGTAGCGGGCGTACTCGAGGGGATTCGGGGGCGGCGCCAGGCCTTTCGTCTACGTATGGCTGGCGCGGTTCAGCCGGAGCCGGGACAATACGCCATTCACTATCCTGGACCCTTCATGAAGCCCATCTCGCTGATCCAGTTCCTGATCGAGGAGCGCCGTGCCGGCCACATCAACGCGGAGCTTTCGCTGTTGATCGAAGTGGTCGCGCGGGCCTGTAAGCGCATCGCTGTAGCCACCAACAAAGGTGCGCTAGGCGACGTCTTGGGTATGGCCGGCAGCGACGATGCGCTGAGCATGAATATCCAGGGTGAAGCGCAGAAGAAGCTGGATGTGATCTCCAATGAAATCCTGCTGGAAGCGAACGCCTGGGGCGGGCATCTGGCGGCCTGCGCGTCGGAGGAGATGGAAGATCCGCAACAGATTCCAGACGGCTATCCGAAGGGTAACCACCTGTTGTTGTTCGATCCGTTGGACGGCAGCTCGAATATCGACGTGAACATCTCCGTCGGCACGATCTTTTCGGTGCTGCGCTGCCCGGACGATGTTACCGAGCCGAAGGCCGAGCACTTTCTACAGCCGGGCACCGAGCAGCTTGCCGCCGGTTACGTGGTCTACGGCCCGGCGACCGTACTGGTACTCACGTTCGGCCATGGCACGCACGAGTTCACGCTGGAGCGTGAGGTCGGCAGCTTCATGCTGAGCCGTCGCGGCATCCGGATACCCGAAGAAGCGACCGAGTTCGCCATCAACATGTCGAACCAGCGTCATTGGCAGGTGCCGATGCAGCGCTACATCGGTGAGTTGCTGGCCGGCACGACCGGTCCGCGCGGCAAGGATTTCAACATGCGCTGGGTCGCCTCGATGGTCGCCGACGTGCACCGCATCGTGACCCGCGGCGGCGTGTTCTATTACCCGCTGGACGCGAAGATCCTGCAGCAGGGCGGCAAGCTGCGGCTGATGTACGAAGCCAATCCGATGGCCTTCATCATTGAACAGGCCGGCGGCGCGGCCACCACAGGCCGCGAGCGCATCATGGACATCCAGCCGTCCAGACTCCATCAGCGCGTGCCGGTGTTCCTCGGTTCCAGAAAAGAAGTCGAGCTCGCGACTCACTATCACGTGCAAGCCGACGGCGCGCTGGGCTGATAATCCCTTTCTGCAGCTCCCTCCCCTGCTTGCGGGGGAGGAGCGAAATAAAAGCAGCAAGAGCACTGCCCGTCGCGCGCCCCAGTATCGCCACGCCTCACGCATAGACTCGCTACCCAACGACCACGATCCGGGCGATACGACCGATGTCATTCCGCCGCCAGCTCTTGCCACTACTCGCCACGCTCGCACTCAGCGCGTGCTTTGGCGGCAGCAAGCCCACGCCACCGCCAGTTACGCCGCCCGTTATTCCGACGCCGGTGAAACTGAAGATTGGCCTTGCTTTGGGCGGCGGTGCAGCGAAAGGTTTTGCCCATATCGGGGTGATCAAGATGCTGGAGGCTAGCGGCATCCAGCCGGATGTGGTGGCAGGCACCAGTGCCGGCAGCGTCGTCGGTGCGCTGTATGCGAGCGGCATGGATCCGTTCCAGCTGCAGGAACAGGCCTTTGCTTTGGACGCTTCGAATATCCGTGATGTACGGCTGTTTTCCGGTGGTCTGGTGCAGGGTCGCAAATTGCAGGACTACGTCAATCAACTGGTCGGTCAACGGCCGATCGAAAAACTGAAGTTGCCTTTCGCAGCGGTGGCGACGCAATTGGAGAGCGGTCAGCGCACGGTGTTCATTCGTGGCAATACCGGTCAGGCGGTGCGTGCCTCCAGCAGCATTCCGGGCGTCTTCGAACCTGCCGAAATCAGCGGCAAGCATTATGTCGACGGCGGCGTGGTCAGCCCGGTGCCAGTCGATGCGGCGCGTCAGCTTGGCGCGGACTTCGTGATCGCGGTGGACATCTCGACCAAGCCCAGCGGCGACAACCCGCAGGGCATGGTGAACATCGTCGGTCAGTCGATCGCCATCATGGGTCAGCAACTGGGAGCTCAGGAGCTGGCGCGGGCCGATGTGGTGATACGGCCGAACCTCATCGGTATCGGTTCGGCCGATTTCGAGCAGAAGAACCAGGCCATTCTCGAAGGCGAAAGGGCTGCCCTCGCCGCGATACCAGCCATCCGCGCCAAGCTTGCCGCGCTCACGGCAGCACGCCAGGTAGCGCCCGCTCCTGTCCCTTGAGCAAAGCTTCGAAAGCCGCGCTCCTTCCCCGCGAAGCTCCAGTCGTCATCCCTGCGCAGGCAGGGACCCCGTTGCCTCATGCTCTCGAAGACTCAACGTCGCTGGATTCCTGCCTGCGCAGGAATGACGAGGGTTGTTGGAGGTTCCCTCGGTCTGCGGACGTCCCGGCTAGTCCCCGCTCTTTCCGCTCGTCATCACCTGCGAGAGCAGGGACTCAGCACCCCGATCGAAGCCAAAACCACTGGGTTGCTGCCTGCGCAGGAATGACGAGGGTTGTTGGAGGTTCCCCGGGCTGCGGGCGTAAGGGCTAGTCCGGCTTCCATGACACCTACGTCATCGACCGCACCTTGACTACCCATCATGGGATGCCGTCCTACACTTGGTGGACGGCGAATCAAGCTGCTAGCGTGCGCGTTCACCTGTACGCCGGAGCCGCCCCATGTTGAAACGTTCACCTTTGTCCGCCTCCTTGCTGCTGGCGGCGATGTGGCTACCCAATGCATTTGCCGCGTCGGCTGACGTCGATCCGCGGATCGGGCAGCTGCTGGGGCAGCTGGGCAAGGTACGTTCCGTCGAGGCCGTGGCGATGTCGCCCGACGGCACGCAACTGGCCTGGGTGATCCAGCATGAGGGCAAGCCGACCATTGAAGTGGCTGCTGCCGATGGAAGCCACGCACATAGCGTGAGCGCCGCAGCCAGGCCCGGCGCATGTGCTGAGTCCGGTGTCGCCTGGGCACCCGATTCGCATCATCTGGCGTTCGTGTCCGACTGCGGCAACGATCCGACCAGCACGAAAGTAATGCAGAACACCATCTACCTCGCCGATACCACGGGCAACGCAGCGCCCACCGTGCTGGTGCAGCTCAAGGGCTTCGCGCGCGCGCTGCAGTGGACTACGGACGGGAAATCGCTGGGTTTTTTGTACGTGCCTGATGCCACCCGTCATGCAAGCCCGTTGTACGCCGCAAAACCCGCGGCTGGTGAAGTGGGCGTCTCCGGCATGGAGGTACAGCGTGTCGCCAGCGTGGACATCAACAGTCGCGCATTGCGCGAGCTCACCCCGTCCAGCATTTATGCCTACGAATTCGACTGGTCGCCAGACGGCTCGCAGATCGCCTACACCGCCGCACCTGCGCCGGGTGATAACAACTGGTGGGTCGCCAAACTTTACGTGCAACCTGCACAGGTCGACGCCAGCGCGACCGTACTGGTGGACCCGGCCCGCAGCAATGGATCGCTGCACGGCCTACAGATGGCGTTGCCGCGCTGGTCGCCGGACGCTACGCGGATCGCCTTCATTGGAGGCTTGATGAGCGATCAGGGTTCCACTGGCGGAGACATCTACGCGGTGTCGACCCATGGCGGAAGTACGGCCGTTGATCTCACTCCCGGTATTCATGTCACGCCAGCATGGCTGAGCTGGACCAATGCGCAGAAGCTGTTGGTGAGCCAGGTAGCGAACGGACAAAGCCAGGTTGCCGAATATCATGTCGGCGCGAATGCGGCTTCGCTCGAGCGAACGCTGTTCAGCATACCGGCCGGTATCGGCGACGGGAGTGCGAACATGGCGCTGGCGTTGTCGCACGATCATCAACACGTGGCCTTCGTTCAAAGCTCGTATACGGCCGCGCCCGAGGTGTATGCGGGCGCGCTTGCCACCGTTGCTCCGCCTGCCGTCACCCAGTTCAACGCCGGGCTCAAGCCCGCATGGGGCAAGGCCGAATCGGTGGAGTGGAACAACGATGGTTTCCACGTGCAGGGCTGGCTGCTGTATCCGGCCGACTACGATGCGCAAAGCCACAGCGGAAAGAAGTATCCGATGATCGTCAGCGTGCATGGCGGTCCATCGAGCGCGGTGATTCCACGCTGGCCGAGCGTGGGCTACGGTAGCGCGCCATTCTCTGCGCTGGGCTATTTCGTGTTCATGCCGAATCCGCGTGGCAGCTACGGACAGGGCGAAAAATATGTGCAGGCGAACCGGCGTGATTTCGGCTACGGTGACCTGCGTGACGTGCTTGCAGGCGTTGATGCCGTGGAGAAAAAAGTACCGGTCGACGACAAACGGCTCGGGCTCACCGGCTGGAGCTACGGCGGCTTCATGACGATGTTCGCCGTCACCCAGACCCAGCGCTTTCATGCGGCGGTCGCTGGCGCGGGTATCGCGAACTGGCAGAGCTACTACGGCCAGAATCTGATCGACCAGTGGATGCCGCCGTTCTTCGGTGCCAGCGTTTACGACGACCCGACGATTTATGCGAAGAGTTCGGCGATCAACTTCATCAAGCAGGTGAAGACACCGACTTTGATCGTGGTGGGCGACCGCGATGCCGAATGCCCCGCGCCGCAGTCGTTCGAGTTCTGGCATGCACTGCGCGCGCAAAACGTCCCCACCTCACTGGTGGTGTATCCGAACGAGGGACATCACTTCGTCGACCCAGCGCATCAACGTGACGTGCTGCAGCGTGCGCTGAGCTGGTTCGGGAAGTATCTGCCCGCGTCGGAATAGTTCGCGTCGCAGACGGCCTTGCAATACACAGAACGCCGGCGCCTGACGCCGGCGATTTTGTGTTCCCGACCCTAAAACAGATCGCCTTGCGGTGACGGCTTTCTTGGCGGCACGAAACGCGTAGTGTCGAGTAGCAGCTCACGCGAGCGCGCAAATCCGTGCTTGCGTGAAGCCACCTCGAAACGACGGCGCAGCAGGTCGGCAAACACGCCCTGCCCCTGCATGCGGGTGGCGAAGTCGCTGTCGTAGTCGCGTCCGCCGTTCATCTGCTGCAGCAGGCTCATGACATGTTCGGCACGCTGCGGCGCATGCAGCGTCAGCCATTCGCGAAACAAGTGCTTCAACTCATGGGGCAGTCGCAAGGTCGTGTATCCGGCGCAGCACGCGCCAGCATCGGCAGCTTGCGCCAGCACCGCCTCCATGTCGCGATCGTTCAAGGCCGGGATGATGGGCGCCACCAGCACACCCACCGGCACACCGGCCTCGGCCAGCGTGTGGACGAGCTTGAGTCGCCGATGCGGCGCGCTGGCACGTGGCTCGAGTTTCGCGGCGAGCTGGTTGTCCAGCGAGTTGATCGACACGAACACCTGCACCAGTCGCTCGCGCGCCATGGGAACCAGGATGTCCAGATCGCGCTCGACCAACGCGTTCTTGGTGACGATGGTGCAGGGATGGTGGCATTCGGCGAGCAGTTCCAGCGCGGCCCGGGTCAGCCGCCAGCGTTTCTCGATCGGCTGATAGGGGTCGGTGTTGCTGCCGATGTTGATCGGGCTGATCACATAGCCAGGCTTGGCCAGCTCCCCGCGCAGGACATCGGCGAAGTTACCTTTCGCCCGCAGTTTGGTTTCGAAATCGAGACCCGGCGACAGGTTGAGATAGCTGTGCGAAGGTCGCGCAAAACAATAGATACAGCCGTGCTCGCAACCGCGGTAAGGGTTGATCGCCTGTCTGAAATGGATATCCGGCGAATCGTTGCGGCTGATCACGCTGCGCGCGCGTTCCTCGGTGACCTCGGTGCGCGGGCGCGGGCGATCCTCGTCGAGCAGCTCACGCGACCAGCCGTCATCTTCGGCGTGGTGCCGGATGCTCTCAAAGCGACCTTCGGGATTGGACGCGGCGCCGCGCCCCTTGATCTTGCGGCTGACAGGGGTGCTGTCGGAAGAGGGCAAATCATCCATGGACCCATTTTGCCGTTTCCATGTCTCAGCCGGTGCGACATCCGTTTACTGCCGGTGGTGACGGCTGCAAGAGCTTTCGAAGCGGGGCTATGATGCGCCCATCCGGCCACCACGGGTGTGGCCTGCATCCACACGTTTGAGGCCTACCATGCGCTGGCTGCTACTCATCCTGACCCTGTTCGCACTGTTGCTGTGCTTCACCCGGCACGGCGCAGGCGCCATGGCCTGGTGGCTGTTTGTCACCCTCATCGGTACGTTGGCCACCACGCTTGCGTTCGCCCAGGCGAAGATCGCGAGCAACGCCCGCAACGACAGCCTGTCCGAATATGAGCTCCGGCGCCTGCGGGAGGGAATGGACCATCACAACCGCTCCACATCGGAACGCTGACTCTAGCGGGGGCGCCGTTTCGGGGAAGCGCCCCACTGTCTATCGCCTCGTCTGACCGGGAGTTCGTCATGACTGCAACTGGCTTGATCATTTTTCTGCTTATTGGTGCCATCGCCGGCTGGCTTGCCGGCTTGATCGTGCGCGGCTTCGGCTTCGGCCTGATCGGCAACATCGTCGTCGGCATCGTAGGTGCGTTTCTGGCAGGCTGGTTGCTGCCGATGCTCGGCGTCGGCTTCAGCCTGGGTAGCCCGATCGTTACAAGCATCGTCTACGCGATGATCGGCGCCATCGTGTTGCTGGTGCTTATCGGGTTGATCAGACGCGCCTGATCGTCGATCGTGTCCACCGGCACCTGCGCCGGTGGACGCGACAGTACCCCATCCAAGGATAGCCGCCGGTATCGCGGCGCGTTTAGCCGTCTTTGCGGCTTGCCAAGAATCGTCGCTACGATTGTCATGATCGGGCTACACTGAAGGTTCGATCATCGCCGGGCATCTTGCCTGCTGCGGTTACCATCGCCGTTCTGGCGATCCTTCCATGCCGTGCCAGCAGGAGGCCAGCCATGTCCAAGCTCTATCCAGTCAACCCCACGTTTGCTGCCTCTGCGCGCGTTCGCCACGACGACTACCGGCGCTTGTATGCGGAGTCGGTCGACGATCCCGAGGGTTTCTGGAGCCGCATTGCGCAACGCCTGGACTGGATCAAGCCGCCGACCAAGATCAAAGACGTCTCGTTCGACCCGAAAGACCTGCACATCCGCTGGTACGACGACGGCAAGCTCAACGTCAGCGCAAATTGTCTCGATCGACATCTGGCCGAACGCGGCGACAAGGTTGCCATCATCTTTGAAGGCGATGATCCGAACGACTCGCGTCGTATTACGTACCGCGAACTGCATGCGGAAGTGTGCAAGTTTGCGAACACGCTGAAGAACCTCGGCGTGGTCAAGGGCGATCGTGTGGCGATTTATCTGCCGATGATTCCCGAAGCGGCCGTGGCAATGCTTGCTTGCGCGCGTATCGGTGCCGTGCACTCGGTGGTCTTCGGCGGCTTTTCGCCCGATTCGCTGGCCGGCCGCATCGCCGATTCCGCCGCCAAGTTGATTGTGACCGCCGACGAGGGTGTGCGTGGCGGCAAGCGCATCGCGCTGAAGGCGAACGTGGATGCCGCGCTGGAGCGTCCAGGAACGAATAGCGTGGAAACGGTCGTCGTGGTGCGTCGTACCGGCGCCGCCGTACCGATGCAGTCGCCACGCGACCGCTACTACCACAACCTGATGGACGGCCAGACGGCTGATTGTCCGGCCGAGCCGATGGAGGCCGAACACCCGTTGTTCATCCTCTATACCTCCGGTTCCACCGGCAAACCAAAGGGCGTACTGCATACCTCGGGCGGCTATCTGGTCTACACCAGCTACACCCATGAGCAGGTGTTCGACTTGCGTGCGGACGATGTCTACTGGTGCACCGCCGACGTGGGCTGGGTTACTGGCCACAGCTATGTGGTCTACGGCCCGCTGGCGAACGGCGCCACCACGGTGATGTTCGACGGTGTGCCGAACTATCCGGATTTCAGTCGCTTCTGGCAGGTGGTGGACAAGCACCAAGTCACCCTGTTCTACACCGCACCTACCGCGATCCGCGCGCTGATGCGCGAGGGCGAAGGACCGGTAAAGAAAACCTCGCGCGCTTCGTTGCGCTTGCTTGGCTCGGTCGGTGAGCCGATCAATCCCGAGGCGTGGGAGTGGTATTACCGTGTGATCGGCGAGAGTCGCTGCCCGATCGTGGACACCTGGTGGCAGACCGAGACGGGCGGCATCCTGATTACTCCGCTGGCCGGTGCGATCGACGCCAAACCCGGCTCGGCAACGTTGCCGTTCTTCGGCATCAAGCCGGCCATCGTCGACGCGAACGGTGAAGTGCAGGAAGGTGCCGCGGAAGGCAACCTGCTGATCACGGATTCCTGGCCGGGCCAGATGCGCACGGTGTATGGCGATCACCAGCGCTTCATCGAAACGTATTTCAGCGCGTATCCGGGCAATTATTTTACCGGTGATGGCGCACGTCGCGACGAGGACGGCTATTACTGGATTACCGGTCGCGTCGATGACGTGATCAATGTCAGCGGCCATCGGCTGGGAACCGCCGAAGTCGAGAGCGCGCTGGTATCGCATCCAAAGGTCGCCGAAGCCGCCGTGGTCGGTTGCCCGCACGACATCAAGGGCCAGGGCATTTACGCCTATGTCACCCTGGTGGCTGGAGTGGAAGGCAGCGACGAGTTGCGCAAGGAACTGATCGCCTGGGTCCGCAAGGAAATCGGCCCGATTGCTACGCCGGATTACCTGCAGTGGGCACCCGGTCTGCCGAAAACGCGTTCGGGAAAAATCATGCGCCGTATCCTGCGCAAGATTGGCGAAAACCAACCGGACCAACTCGGCGATATTTCCACGCTGGCGGATCCAAGCGTGGTGAAGAGTCTGGTCGACGAGCGCTTGATCAAGTAGCCCAGGTCAGCATTCAGTCCGCGGGCCGGGCTTATTGCAAGGTCGGTCATAGGGGACGTTGGGGGCCGAATGCGGTTGGCCAAAGCAGCATAGCCACCCATGGACCGTTCGCCAGACCGTCGTTGGTCATGCATGAACCGTTCGTCCCCGGATCAAGTCCGGGGCACACTCTGGGCGCAGCGAAGTCGAAGGACATTCGCGAACCCACAACAGGCCTATCAGCAGCGCTGAAATCCGCGCGTGCCAGATTGACTCCGCACGTACGGCGATCATGATGCTTGTGCGCACAGGCATCGGTCCGGCAGCATGCGTGTATGCAGACAACGGACGGCCAAGCGGTAACCACGGTGGCGCGGCACCTGCCCGACGACGAGATTCACGTGTGGCAACTCAGCTATCGACGTGAACTCGGTCGGGAGCCTTTGCGCGCGTTGCTTTCCGCTTATCTCAGCCAACCACCGGAAGACCTCAATCTGATCGTTGGTGAGCATGGTCGACCCGAACTGGCTGCGCCGCACGCTGCGCTTAAGTTCAACTGGTCGCACAGCGGAGAGTGGGCGCTGCTCGCGATCGCCCGCGGCGTGACGCCGGGGATCGACTTGGAACGAAAGCGCCTACGCACGCATGTACTGGATATCGCAGAACGTTTCTTCTGCCCCGAAGAAGCAGCGGCACTCGCAATGCTCGACGGCTTGCAGCGCCGGGACGCCTTTCTCGCATTGTGGACGGCGAAGGAAGCCGTTCTGAAGGCGCTGGGACGGGGCCTTGCATTTGGCCTCGATCGGCTGCGTTTCGCCGTCGCGCCGGCGGCTCCAACAATGCTCTGGCTGGACGAGGACGATGCTTCACAATGGCAGCTGCATCCACTTTCCACCGATGGTGACTTTTTCGCGACGCTTGCATGGCGCGGCGCGCCGCGCCGCGTCCGCCGCTGGACACTTGCCGGCGCTGACTGAACGCGGCACTGTGAGCGGCCGACACGTCGGCTACCCGGATCTGCCTCCATGACTGTGCTCAGCGTCAACCTCAACAAGATCGCGGTGCTGCGCAATTCGCGCGGCGGCAACGAGCCGGACATCTGTCAGGCGGCGCAAACCTGCATCGAGTCAGGTTGCGGCGGCATCACCGTGCACCCGCGGCCCGACCTGCGCCATGTGCGCCCGGACGACGTGCGTGCGCTCGCCGCCATGCTTCGCGGCAGGGTGGAATACAACATCGAGGGAAATCCATTCGCCCCGGCACGCGGCGAGTACCCCGGACTGATCGCGCTGGCGCGTGAGGTGCGGCCCACTCAGGTAACGCTGGTGCCAGATAGCGATGGTCAGATCACCTCCGACCATGGATTCGACCTGCGCCGCGACATCGAAAGTTTGCGGCCGCTGGTAGCGGAGTTGATCGAACTCGGATGCCGGGTCAGTCTGTTCGTTGACGCCGGCACCGAGGCGTTCGATCTGGCCTTTGCGATCGGCGTGCAGCGCATCGAGATCTACACCGGCCCCTATGCGCAAGCCTTTGCCGATGGACGTTCGGCCGGCGCTCTGGCGGCTTGCGTCGATACGGCACGGCGCGCACAGCAAGCCGGCTTGGCAGTCAATGCCGGCCACGATCTCAGTCAAGCTAACCTGGGCACCTTCAAGGCGGCCATACCTGGTCTGGCCGAAGTGTCCATTGGCCACGCGCTGATCGGCGAAGCACTATACGAAGGACTGGCCGTAACCGTGCGCAACTACCTGCAAATCCTTCGCTGAGCACGTCGACGGACGTTTGCATCGCGCTGTAACCCACCAACAAAAACCCCCGCACGGGGCGGGGGGTTTTGAGTTCAAGCGATGTAGTGCTGTTGCCGAAACAACGGCCGGTTTACTGAACTTCGGTAAAGCCGATCTTGACGAGATTGTAGCTTTTCGCGTCAGCCAGCACGGTCGCCACATACTGATAGGCGGCTCCGTCATCGGCTGCGATCTGGATTTCCGGCTGATCGCTTTCGGCACGCTGGGCGATCACCGCGAGCTGTGCCTTGAGGCCCAGTTCGTCGACCGGCGAGTCGTTCCAGTAAAACGCGCCGGCCTGATCGATCTTCAGATGGATCGGGTCGAGCGGGTTGGGCGGATTGACGACATTCGGATTCGGCTGCGGCAGGTCAACCCTGATCTTGTGCGCGAGAATCGGCGCCGTGATCATGAAAATGATCAGCAGCACCAGCATCACGTCCACAAGCGGGGTGACGTTGATGTCCGCCATCGGTCCACTGGTGTTGGTAGAAAAAGCCATGCTTATTGCCCCTTCGGCGCGTCAGTGGTCATGAATGCGACATGCACCATGCCCGAATCCTTGGCGTCGCCGATGACCTTTTTCACGATCTTGAACTGAGTCGCCTTGTCCGCACGGATCTGCAGCTCGGGCTGCGGCACCTTCTGCGCGTTAACCGCAAATTGTGCCTTCAACTCCGCTTCATTGGTCTCATGATCATTGAGGTACAGGTTGCCGTCCTGCTTGATAGCCAGGTCCAACGGCGGCACCGGCATTTCCTCGTCCTTGGCCTTCGGATTGGCGGTCGGCAGCTCGATCGTGATGGTGTGCGACATCAGCGGTGCCGTGATCATGAAGATGATCAGCAGAACCAACATCACGTCGACCAGCGGCGTGACATTGATTTCCGACATCGGGCCGCCGGAATTGCCACCGGTACTCATAGCCATGAGTCGGGCCTCTTACGACTTAAGCGTCGGTGCGGCGCCTTCCACACGCGAACCGGTAGCGAAGAAGTCGTGCAGGTCATGCGCGAATTCGTCAAACCGGGCGTAGGTCAGGCGATTGGAACGGTTGAAGAAGTTGTACGCCAGCACGGCCGGGATAGCGGTGAACAGACCGAACGCGGTCATGATCAGCGACTCACCCACCGGACCTGCCACCGCGTTCATCGACGCGTTGCCGGTAGCGGCAATGCCGATCAGCGAGTGGTAGATGCCCCAGACGGTACCGAGCAGACCGACGAACGGTGCCGAGGAACCGACGGTTGCAAGCAAGGTCAGACCGCCTTCAAGACGCAGGCTTTCACGCGACACGGCCTGACGCAGGGCGCGATCGATGAATTCCGAACGGCTCAGCGATTCAGCCAGACGGCCGGTGGTGCCGGTGGTGGTCTGCTGGTGATGGGCAACCGCCGAGGCGGCGTCCAGCGCGATCTTGGAGAACGGTTCGCCCTTGGGCTGCGCTTCCAGTTCGCGGATCGCGTCCTGCGTGGAGCTATTGCCCCAGAAGCCGTCGATCACCTTATCGGCACGTCCGCGCACCATCGCATTGCGAATGGCGTTGGAGACGATGAAGTACCAGGACAGGAACGACATCACCACCAGGGTCACGAACACGATCCAGCTGAGCCAGTCGAAGTTCTGGATCAGATGGCTGAAGCCCATCGCTTTCATTGCTTCAGCGTTGGTATTGCCGCCAACGGCCGCAGCCGCATCGGTTGTTGCAGAAGTCTGTAGGAACATAACGCTACCCTAGGGAAGTCGAACGTGAACTGTAACTGTAATCCAATGGTCCGGATTGCAGATGATTAAATAATTTTGTCAGTCAGGGAGAGTGAAGTTGATGGGAATGCGAGCATAGCCTTCCACCTTCTTTCCGCCCTTGACCTCCGGATTGAAACGCCAATGTTGCACTGCATCCATTGCAGCCCGATCGAGTTCGCGGTAGCCGCTGGATTTCTCCACCGTGACATTCTTCGGTGAACCATCCAGCCCCACCAGAACCATCAGGATCACCGTACCCGCATGATGCTCCCGCATGGCCTGCGGCGGATACTTTGGATCCGGACGGCTGCCATAGCTGAGATCGGAACCGGCAGCGATATCCGCTGGCGGAGCCGGTGGCGCAGGCGGAGCCGGAGGTGCTGCTGCTACCGCGTTGGCCGAGCGTTCTTCCACCGCGGGCGGCGGGGTCGGCGGCGGCGGTGTCGGTGGCGGCTTGACCTGCTGAATGATCTTCGGCGGCGGCTGCTTCGGCGGCTCCGGCGGCGGCGGCGGCGGCGGTGGCGGCGGCGGCGGCGGTTCGATGAAGTTCACCTGGACGATGTGTTCCTTCTCGGCGTGCTTCTGGCTCGGAGGAGCCATGGGCGCTACCAACAACAGGAACGCAAATGCATGCAGCCCGATGGCAACTGCTAATGCCCAGGTGCGCTTCCAGCTAAACGGCTCGCGCCCGATTTCTTCGTTACTTGAGGCCATCTGTCACTATCTGAAGCTAGTCGATCGGAAGAGAACGTTGCCGCAGGGCGTGGCCCGAAACCGTCTAACGTTCGGACGGAACTCGCCGCTGGGGATACGCAGGGAAAGGTTTTCAACGGTACAACAGCACATAACTTTTGTATAGCACCCGGGAGCGGATAGAGATGGACGTCTATCCGTTACCCGGAGCCATTCGCGGCATTATTTTTTCGGGCCGCCGTTCGATTTCAACCACTCCTGAGCTTTCTCGGCCGTATCCGGCTGCTGCGCAGCCAGCTTCATGTCGGCGATCGCGGCAGCCTTGTTCTTCAGGCCAAGCTCGGCCTTTGCCATCAGCGTGTAAGCCGTGCCCTTGGATTTGACACCCTTGTCGATGCCTTGCTGCAACAGAGCCTTGGCCTGGCTGTACTTGTTGTCTTCCAACATCAGGCGACCCGCGTTCACGGCAGCCTCGCCGTCTTTCGCGGTTGGCATCGCCTTGTTGTACGCATCGAGCGCCTTGCTGTTGTTGCCTGCGAGTTCGGCAGACTCACCCTGCAGCATGTAGTTGTCCGAGCTTGGCTTGACGATGCCCTTGCTCAAGCCCTCGTCGAGCACCTGGCCGGACTTGGTGGCGTCCGGCACCGAGTTATCGACAGACTGCGCCTGGATCAGATAGAGCTTGGACAGATTCACATAATCCGTTTCGCTCTTGAGCGTGCCGTTGGCGCGCGCCTTTTCCATCAGCTGGATCGCTTCGGGATATTTCTGCGCCTGCATCAGCACGGACAGCGAGTTCTCGAGCGCGTTCGGATCGTTCGGGTTGGCAGCCAGCTGCTGCTGTGCCACCTGCGCCGCCTGATCGCTCTGTCCGGATTCGGAATAACTCGCCATCAGGATCTGGTTCCAAGCCGGATCCTGCTTGTCGGGCATCGACTGCGCTTTCTTGATCGCGGCGATCGCTTCGGGATATTTCTTCAGGCGATAGTCGGCATTGCCTTCCAGCGCGTAGGAATTCGCAGTTTCCCTTTTACCCTCGGCGCGCCACTTCGCAATCGTGTCCAGCGCAGCCTGGTACTGCTCGTCAGCCATCTGGAATTCGGCCAACTCGTATTGCAGCTGGAAGTAGGTGTCGTTCGGCATGACGCCGTTCGCTAGCGAACGCTGCAGCAGATCGATCGCACCCTTGTAGTCGTTGTCGTCGTATTTGATGGTGGCCATACCCTGCAGCGCCAGCGCCTGGGCGTACTTGCTCTTGCTGCCATCGATGATCGGCTGCAGATATTGCGTGGCCTTCGCCTTGTCGCCTGCAGCGACAGCGTCCAGACCTGCGTTGACGTTTTTCTGGTCCTTGTCGCTGCTCAGATCGAGCTTCGGCGCAACGCGGGTCGCGTTCGGATACTGCACTTCCTTCTTGTCTTTGGACGAGCTGCTGTCGGCCAGTACCGGGCTGCTCGCCAACGAAAGCAGCAAGACTGCACTCGCCAGCATCGTGAACGCTTTGGCATGCTTCATGGGTGGTCCTCTCTCAATCTGCGCGTATGAATGGCGCGGGGGATTACGGAGCGTAACCCGAGCAGGCGAGTCATAACAAGTCGCACTGCCGCATAAAAGATTGATAGAAATCAATTACTTAACGATTTCAGCTAAGAGACCAATCGGCTAATTCGTTTGCGGGAGACTTTTCGCGCGGCATTCGCTTCCCTGCGGCCAAGCACGCTTCTTCGCGGCGCCGTGCCGCGGTATTGAACGAAGCACGAAACACGCTGGAACCGATTGGACTGCACGTGGCAGTCGTCGGTCCCGTGTCCTGGATCAGATATCCAGATTGGCGACTTTCAGCGCATTCGCCTCGATAAATTCTCGGCGTGGCTCAACCGCCTCACCCATCAGCATGGAGAACATTTGATCAGCCGCGATTGCATCCTCGATACCGACCTGCAGCATGCGGCGGGTTTCCGGGTTCACGGTGGTTTCCCACAGCTGCTCCGGATTCATTTCGCCTAGGCCCTTGAAGCGCTGGATGCTGCGGCCCTTCTTCGCCTCGTCCAGCAACCAGTTGCGGGCCTCGACGAAACTGAGCACGCCGCGCGAGGCATTGCCTCGACGCACGACCGCATCGTTCTGCACCATGCCGGCGACTTGCTGGCTGATGCCGAGGATCGGCTTGAACTCGTTGCTGCTGAAGAACGTCTGCGGGAAAAACCAGGTATGGCTCAGCCCGTGTTGCTCGCGCACCACTTCGATGGCGGCGGGCTGCTCGCCCGCCGCCGGCCGCAGTGACAACCTGTAGCGTGGCTTGCCCAGACCGCTGGCAGCCAGCCGTTGTTCGGCTTGTTCCAGCCACGCCTGTATGGCGGCCGGTTCGGCCCACAGCGTGGCTTCCAGCGGCGTGTGTTCGAGCATGGCCGTCAGCATGGCGACGTCAAAGCGATGCGACAACTTTGCAATCTGGTCCAGCGCCTGTTGATAGCCGCGCAGCAATTTCTCCAGCGCTTCGCCGGTGATCGGCGGTGCCTCCGGGCTATACGTCAGTGACGCGTTGTCGACCGCGCTGGAGATCAGGTAATCGTTCAGCGCAGTGTCGTCCTTGATGTACAGCTCTTGCTTGCCCTGCTTGACCTTGTACAGCGGCGGCAACCCGATGTAGATGTGGCCGCGCTCGATCAACTCAGGCATCTGGCGATAGAAGAATGTCAGCAGCAAGGTGCGGATGTGCGAGCCGTCGACGTCCGCATCGGTCATCAGGATGATGCGGTGGTAACGCAGCTTGTCCGGGTTGTATTCGTCCTTGCCAATGCCGGTGCCCAGCGCGGTGATCAGCGTGCCCACCTCGGCCGAGGCCAGCATGCGATCGAAACGCGCCTTCTCGACGTTGAGGATCTTGCCTTTCAGCGGCAATACGGCCTGGGTCTTGCGGTTACGACCCTGCTTGGCCGAACCGCCGGCGGAGTCACCCTCGACCAGGAACAGTTCGCACAGTGCGGGGTCCTTTTCCTGGCAGTCGGCAAGTTTGCCCGGCAGGCCGGCGATATCCAGCGCGCCCTTGCGTCGGGTCATCTCGCGGGCCTTGCGCGCCGCTTCGCGGGCACGCGCAGCATCGACCACCTTGGAGGCGATCGCCTTCGCTTCGCCCGGGTGTTCCAGCAGGAATTCGCCGAGTTTCTCGTTGACAACCTGCTCCACCACCGTCTTCACCTCGGACGAGACCAGCTTGTCCTTGGTCTGCGAGGAGAATTTCGGATCGGGCACCTTGACCGACAGCACGGCAATCATGCCTTCGCGCATATCGTCGCCAGACAGCGCGACTTTGGCAGTCTTGGCCAGCCCTTCTTTCTCGATGTAATTCTGCAGCGAACGGGTGAGTGCGGCGCGAAAACCAGTGAGATGGGCGCCGCCGTCGCGCTGCGGAATGTTGTTGGTGAAGCAGAACATCGACTCCTGGTAGGAGTCAGTCCACTGCATCGCCACTTCCACAGTAATGCCATCCTGCTCTGCCGTCAGGCTGATCACGTTCGGGTGCAGAGCCGTCTTCAGCTGCGCCAGATGCTGCACGAACGAGCGGATGCCGCCTTCGTAGGCAAAGGTGTCCTGACGCCCCTCGCCGCGCTCATCCTTCAGCTCGATGGTGACGCCCGAGTTGAGGAACGCCAGCTCACGCAGCCGCTTGGCGAGGATGTCGTAATGGAATTCGATGTTATTGGTGAACGTGGCGGGGCTCGGCAGGAAACGCACCAGCGTACCGCGCTTGCTCGACGGCCCGACCACCTTGAGCGGATACAGCGGCTCACCGAGCGAGTATTCCTGCACGTGCTCCTGGCCTTCGCGGTAAATCGTCAGCCACAGGTGTTCACTCAGCGCGTTGACCACTGACACGCCCACGCCGTGCAGACCACCGGAGACCTTGTAGGAATTCGCATCGAACTTGCCGCCGGCATGCAGCACCGTCATCACCACCTCGGCGGTGGAACGGCCTTCATCGGGATGCATGTCGACCGGGATGCCGCGGCCGTTGTCGAGGACGCTGACCGAGCCGTCGTCGAGGATCGTCACCACCACCTTGTCACAATAACCAGCCAGGGCTTCGTCGATCGCGTTATCGACGACTTCAAACACCATGTGGTGAAGGCCGGTGCCGTCATCGGTATCGCCGATGTACATGCCGGGGCGCTTGCGCACCGCTTCCAGGCCTTTAAGTACCTTGATGTTGCTTGAGTCGTAGTTGGATTCGTTCATGCGTTGACCGTTTCCTGGCGCCAGCGACCCGCCCGGCATGGCGCCGTGAAGGGCCGGACAAGGGTTATACAAATATCGAAGATGCAACCCTTCGATTATAGCAGGCGCGTCAGCTGGCCTTGTTCCACGTGGAACACGCGCGAAGGGAGGCTCTGCAGGGCTTGCGGCACTTCGGTGCCGGTGAGTAGCACTTGCGCTCTCGCCGCGCTCAATTGAGCCACCACGGCTGCCTGGTGCGACTGATCGAGCTCGGAGGCAAGGTCATCCAGGCAAACCACCGGCCATTCACCCCGGCACTGCGCGTACAGCTTTGCCTGGGCAAGGACGCAAGCCAACGCGGTGAGCTTTTCCTGACCCCGTGACAGATGTTCGCGCAAAGGTGCCCTTTCGAACGCGATTGACCAATCCGCGCGATGCGAGCCGAGCGTGGTGTGTCCTCGTGCCAGGTCCCTACTCCGCAACTCTCGTAACTGTTGGGAAAGTTCTCGGTCATCCGACCAACCGCGGCGATACCGCAATTCCAGCGCGCCAAGCTCGGGAAGCAGCCCTGCCGCGCTGGCCAACAATATTGGGCGAAGCAAGTCCAGGTAGGTTCGGCGCAGATCGTCAATGTGGTGGGCCGTCTGCGCGAGTTCTGCTTCCCAGGGGGCAAATAGCTCGTCGGTCGGGGTCGTCGTTGATCGCAGCAGACTGTTGCGCTGTTTTAGCGCTCGCTGATAGCGACGCCAACTGGAAAGAAAATCCTGTTCCACGTGGAACACGCCCCAGTCGAGGTAACGGCGACGTTCCTCGGCAGCGCCGGCAATCAACGCGTGGGAACCCGGTTCAAAACAGACTACGGCGCATTCGCGCACCAGCTGACCGATAGCGACAGCATCGCCATCGAGTTTGGCTTCCCAGCGCGACCCCGAGCGGCCGAGACCCAATCGAAATGCTCTGTCGTCGGAATGGCGCAGTTCAGCGAATATCGACAGCCCCGGTGTACCACGCTGCAAAAGGGCCTCCGCCGCCCCACTGCGAAACGAACGTGCGTGTGACAGCAGGAAGACCGCTTCCAGCACGCTGGTTTTGCCCGCACCGTTTGCGCCGACAAAGACATTTATCGCGGGATCAAGCGCCACGCTGACGTCGGTCAGGCAGCGCAAGCCATGAATACGCAGCTGATCCAGCCTCATGATCCAAGAACCCACAAGCGAGAACGCCGGAATCCCTTGCGAGGATCCCGGCGTTTCCCATCACAGCAGCGCTCGGCAAAAACCATGCGCGAAGGGTCAGAGCCGCAACGGCATGATCACGTGGCGAGCGTGTTCGTTGTCAAATTCCTGCACCAGACAGCTGGACTGGGCATCGCGCAAGCTGAGCCGAGCCTTGTCGCCGCGAAGCGCAGCCAGGGCGTCGAGCAGATAACCCACGTTGAAGCCTACAGCCAGATCCGAGACATGCGTGTCTGCCTCGACTTCCTCGACAGCCTCTTCCTGCTCCGGGTTGTGCGCCACGATGCGCAACTTGCCCGGCGACAGTTCAAGCCGAACGCCACGATATTTCTCGTTCGACAGGATCGCGGCACGCTGCAGCGCGCCACGCAGCACTTCGCGGTCCAGCGTGGCAGCCTTGTCAGCGCCCAGCGGAATGACCGCCTCGTAATCAGGGAAACGGCCGTCGATCAGCTTGGAGGTGAACGTCACATCGCCTCTACGCACGCGCAGATGATTGCGACCAAACTCCAGTTCCACTTGGCCGTCGCCAGCCTCCAGCAGGCCGACCAGCTCGTTGACGCCCTTGCGCGGGATGATGATCTGCCGGCGAGCGGTTACCGAGCTTTGCAGCTGGGTTTCCTTCATTGCCAGGCGATGGCCGTCGGTGGCAACGCAGCGCAGGGTATGTTCCTGCAGATCCAGCAGCATGCCGTTCAAGTAATAACGCACATCCTGATTGGCCATGGCGAACGCCGTGCGCTCCATCAGGTCACGCAGGACTTCTTCCGGCAGGCTGACCTTCTCCACCAATTCGATTTCGTCGACGGTAGGGAACTCGCTGGCAGGCAATGTCGTCAATGTGAAACGGCTACGCCCAGCGCTCAGCGCTACACGATCACCATTGAGCTTGAGCTCGATCTTGGAGCCATCCGGCAGGGCCCGGACGATATCGAACAGTTTACGGGCAGGAATGGTGATCTCACCGTCGACCAGCTTCTCGGCCTCCGTGGTGGCCACCATCTCGACTTCCAGATCGGTGCCGGTCAGCGACAGTTTGCCGTGACCAACCTTGACCAGCAGGTTGGCCAGCACGGGCAGCGTCTGGCGACGTTCAACCACGCCCACCACCTGTTGCAGTGGCTTGAGCAGAGCTTCTCGTTGGATGCTGAATTGCATGGCTTCGCTTCCCCTATACCTGCTGTTCTGTCTTTAAAAGAAGTGTAGTGGTTGTTGTAGGCTTGGTGGATAACTTTTTTTCTTAGCTTTTCTTAACACTATCAATGGCTTAACCGTTTTCTTGGCTGTGCCCTACAACGCTTGTTGACTGTGGGTGCTTTGTGGATAACTTCAGCCGTGCATTCATCCACCTATTATCCACAGCTTGGGCCTGGGCTTATCCATAATCTTTGCGGCTGCCAGCAAATTTCCCGACCGAGGAAGGATCAACCGGTCAGCGTACGGATCAATTGCTCCCAGTCCTGGCGCATGCGCGCATCGGTTTCGACAAACTTGCGGATCGTTTTGCAAGCATGCATTACGGTGGTGTGGTCGCGTCCGCCAAAGGCCTCGCCGATTTCCGGCAGGCTGTGCTCGGTCAGTTCCTTGGATAGTGTCATGGCGATCTGGCGTGGCCGCGCCAGCGAGCGAACGCGTCGTTTGGACAACAGATCCTGCAGCCGCACATTGAAATACTCAGCGGTGATCTTCTGAATGTTCGGGATGGTTATCGCCTGGGCGTGCGTGGCCAGCAAATCGCGCAACGTTTCCTCAGCGAAATCGGTGGTGATCGGCTTGCCATAGAAATTCGCTCGCGCTGCCAGCGTATTCAAGGCACCTTCGAGATCGCGAACGTTGGAGCGGATGCGCTTGGCCAGCAACATCGCCACGTTTTCGTCTACCGCTACGCCTTTCTCGTGTGCCTTGGCCAGCAGAATCGCCGCGCGGGTTTCGAAATCCGGTGGCTCGATCGCCACGCTCAATCCCCAGCCCAGACGCGATTTCAAGCGCGGCTCCAGCTTGTCCACTTCTTTCGGATAGCGGTCGCAGGTCAGGATGATCTGCTGCTTTGACTCGAACAACGCGTTGAACGTGTGGAAGAATTCTTCCTGCGTGGTGTCCTTGCCGGCGAAGAACTGGATGTCGTCGATCAACAGCGCATCGACCGAACGGAAGCGCCGCTTGAACTCATCCATG